>Ga0247842_10001648_pt1 | contig 36252 bp, 34 predicted proteins | sample LaCruzMarch2015__3_FD_192411 | JGI IMG/M metagenome (GOLD analysis project Ga0247842, IMG submission 192411) | Freshwater microbial communities from meromictic Lake La Cruz, Castile-La Mancha, Spain - LaCruzMarch2015_19m | ecosystem: Environmental > Aquatic > Freshwater > Lake | place: Spain...
GGTAAAATTTAATCAAAATATTATTCTGTTGCAGGGCCTTTATCTGGGCAGGGTCAAAATCACCCCAAGGCTCCCATAAATCTATCCAGTTATTCAGGGTTATCGAATACTCCTTTAATTGATCGTATCTTTTTTGTAAATCAATGACATGACGGCAGACGGTATCAAAATCCTCTGATTTATGAGTTACCTGTTTTACCGGATGTTTCTGATTAGCCGCAGATAAAACAGACCTGGTTTGTTCGATCAGGTTTAGCTTCTCGCTGATTTCATTAAGCTCAAATCCCGAAGGAACATTCTCATGCTCAACATGCACCACTCCCAAAGCACCTAGAGTACCCAAGGCAACCTGTGCCTGGTTCTGCCGGATGAGCAAAAAAACTTTTTTCATTCTAACAATCATGCTATCGCCTCTTCTAAAACCAGCTCCTCGATTTTTCTCTTCGCAATTTTACAGCGGCCCACAGCATTGGCCATCTGGTCACCTATATAAATCTTGATCAACCGGATGTTTTCTTCTGCCTGCGGAATTTTAACCTTCTCAAATAGATTGACCCGTTGAGTGGTTATACGCAGTTCATGCCTTAATACGGAAATACCCTCCCGACGTATCAAAATCTCTTTTTTTAAAATAATAGTCTCCCTGAGTACTTCGATTGCCGCATCAATCCATAAAGGAGTAGAAAATAAATCATACTCACTTGTTTCGAATTCCAACGCATCAAACACAGGAATATCTACACCGGCGATATTCTTAAAATGGGTATTTATTTTACTTACCAATAAAAATGGTTTCAGATCTATTTCAGGTTGATTAAGTAAACCCACCCAGTGGTCAATCGCCTGTCTTTTTTTAACCAGAGATTGTTTTCTTTCTTCAAGGATTAAATTCTGCTGCAGGATTTCCAGCTGCAACTGTTGTTTTTTCAATTGCAGAGTGGGTAGATAGCGCTGGAATTGCTTTAATGCATCGCGCTGCTTCTTTAATTCACCCTTAGTAAGCCTTATCTTTGCCATTATTTCTTCGGCCAATACTGCTCAATAATGGAACGCTTGATCCCGGTTTCCTCCGGGGTAAAAGAATCCGCTAAAATCTGCCAACCTAAATCCAGGGCCTTTTCCAGAGGGATGTTTACTTTAAGCGACATCATATTCTTTTCAAAAAGCTCTCCGTATTTAAGCAATTTATTATCCCAGGCGCTCATCTGAAAACCCATGGATTGTTTTTCAATAGTCTGACGGTAACTGGCAAAAAGCTGGATCATCATATCCATAATTGTACGATGGTCTGAACGGGTTTTACCATTTACCTGTTGTTTAAGCCGGCTCAAAGATCCAAATGGCTCAATAACCGCCCCCTTAAGATAGAGTTGGCCTTCAGTAATATATCCGGTGTTATCCGGCACAGGATGTGTTACATCATCCCCGGGCATAGTAGTTACCGCAAGAATTGTAATTGACCCGGCCCCCTGAAAATCAACTGCCTTTTCATAACGGCTAGCTAACTGGCTGTATAAGTCACCGGGATAACCGCGGTTAGAGGGAACCTGCTCCATAGTTATGGAAATTTCCTTTAAGGCATCGGCAAAATTAGTCATATCACTAAGTAATACTAATACACGCTTCCCTTTTAAAGCAAAATCTTCGGCAACGGCCAAAGCTATATCAGGAACAAGCAAACACTCAACTACCGGGTCAGCCGCAGTATGCATAAAGAATATAGAGCGGCTTAAGGCCCCATGCTTATTTAATGTCTCTTTGAAAAATAAATAATCATCATATTTTAAGCCCATACCTCCGAGAATAATGATATCTATTTCTGCCTGAATAGCAATCCTGGATAAAAGCTCATTGTATGGCTCACCGGCAATTGAGAAGATTGGCAATTTCTGCGATTCTACCAAAGAATTAAAGACATCAATCATGGGGATGCCGGTACGGATCATTTTATTAGGAATTATTCTTTTTACCGGGTTAACCGGCGGGCCTCCAATATCAACCATATTCTCCGACAGGGCCGGGCCATGGTCTAAAGGCAGGCCGCTTCCATTAAATATGCGACCCAATAAATTATCTCCCGTAGCAACACGCATAGGATGGCCTAAAAACCTTACCTTATCACCGGTGGATATACCCCGGCTTCCGGCAAAAACCTGTAAAAATATTTTTTTCGAATCAATGCGAATGACCTGGGCTAAAGAGACGCCGCGGCGAGCGGTAATTTCAGCAATATCCAGATACCCCACTCCTTCTGCTTCTACAGTAATAACATCTCCGGCTATCTGAACAATATTAGTATAGACTTTTTGCATCTTTACTCTACTTTCTTGCTTTTATGCCCTTCCAAAAATATCCCCAACTCTTCTTCTATTTTTTTAAATTCTTCGCTATTCCATGCGGCAGAATTCCAAGTACGCAGCAGCTGCCTTAACTTCTGGAAGAAACTTAGCGCCTCTTGCTTATCCTCTAATTTAAATTCGGCGAGCAGGATATCATAAATGAAATTAAATATGTAAACCTGCCTCTCTTTAGAAGTAGCCTCATCCACTACATCAAAAGCATTCTGCTGCAAATAAACAAAATCAAAAAAATCCCCCTTGAGGTATTCAATGTAATCTTTAAGTGAGGTTCCTTCCTCTCCGATAACCTTCATCATCTGAAAGATCTCATGGCTTCTGCGCAAGATCTCATGGCCAAGATCCTCTTTTTTCTGTTCGATAAATCCTTTATATTTACTCCAGCTAATTAACGGGTCAATCGCCGGATACCTGCGCGCATCAGAGCGTTCCCGGGAAAGCCCATGAAAAGCTCCCACTACCTTGAGCGTAGCCTGAGTAACCGGCTCCTCAAAATTACCTCCGGCAGGGCTGATTGTGCCTCCGATAGTAACTGAGCCGGTTAAACCATTGCGCAAACGGACTAATCCTGCTCTTTCATAAAAAGAAGCAATACGTGATTCAAGGTAAGCGGGAAACGCTTCTTCTCCGGGAATTTCCTCCAGCCTTCCGGACATCTCGCGCATGGCCTGGGCCCAACGTGAAGTAGAATCCGCGAGCAATAAAACATTTAACCCCATCTGGCGATAATACTCCGCGATAGTCGCCGCGGTATAAACGCTTGATTCCCTGGCAGCAACAGGCATAGAGCTGGTATTACAGATAATCACAGTGCGATCAATAAGTGGCTTGTTGGTACGCGGATCAACTAATTCAGGGAAAGTTTTGAGTGTTTCGACCACCTCCCCTGCGCGCTCTCCGCAGGCGGCAATAATTACAATATCCACTTCTGCGTGCCGGCTAGTCAGCTGTTGCAAAACAGTTTTCCCGGCACCAAACGGTCCGGGGATACAATATGTCCCTCCGCGACTAACCGGAAAAAGCGAATCGATCAGGCGCATTTTTGTCACCAGGGGCTCAAGCGGCCTCAGTTTTTCCGCATAGGCGCAAATAGGAATCTTAACCGGCCAAATCTGCTGCAAAAAAACATCGTGGATTTTGCCCGCAGCATTTTTAACCTGGGCAATCGATTGCTTTAAATTGTACTTTCCTGGAGCAGCAACACTTATTACTTCAAGGCTGCCGGAAAGCACAAAAGGAACCATAATATAATGCTTAAAGATTTTTTCCGGGACAAAGCCCAGCCAACTCCCGGCTAAAACTTTATCCCCTGGTTTTACCAGGGGAGTAAACTCCCACTGCGCTTCATCGGGAAGGGCCTCAAGATATACTCCTCGCTTAAGAAAAAAGCCGCATTTTTCCGCTAATGCCGGAAGAGGGTTTTGCAAACCGTCAAAAATCTGGCCTAGTAATCCCGGCCCCAACTCGACAGAAAGCAGCTCGTCGCTAAATTCAACCTCCTGCCCAACCCTTAAACCCGCGGTATCTTCATAAACCTGCATCTCGGCGCGATTTGCCCTTACGCGGATTACCTCTGCTTTTAAACGCTCAGCGCCATGCAAAATATATGCCACTTCATTCTGAATAATATAGCCATCAACTTCCGCGACAACCATGTTGGCGTTAACTTTTACGATATGTCCGGTTCTTTTCTTTTCCATATTAGTTTGCGACTACCTGGTTAAATAAACATTCTTTATCCGCTCTTTGTACTTTATCCCAACGCTCTAAAATCTTCAGTTTCAATAGATAAATCAGAAGAAAATCAAAATCAAAATAATGGCCAAAGCTTAAAGATTCCAAGAAATCCCACCTGGCTTGATCCAGAATCTTTTCCGCTTCCAATATAGAGGCGCTTCTATAAGCAATCATAGCGATATGGCTAATATACGCCTCGGGATCATCGGGAAAATGGATAAATTTTAAGGCATCTACCTTTTTACGTCTGGCCCGGCCGCGGGCCAATTCATTCCTTAAGGCTATTTCAAAGTTAGCCCATTTTCCCATTATACCTGTTGATACGGAGTTTAAAAAAAATGTTTCTTTATAACAGGTATTACGTAAAAGCTCAACCTCTGCTTCCGGGATTAAACCCTTACACTTAACAATAAAATCCTCCTGGCTAAAAGGCGGCCGGGAAGTAAAGCTAAGCATTGGCAGGCTGGAGATCAGATATGTATAATAAGCTCCCATTTAAATAGAGTTTAAAATCTTATTTAGTTCAGGCCGCAAGGAATTGGATATATACTCTGTCAAAGCCTGACTGCTAAAATCAAATGTCGACTTACCAGAATCAAAGCTGATGATAAACCCGCTATCAATTTCATCCGCGGATTTCAAGATTATCTGTTTTTTTTCTTCCTCCGCCAACTGCTTTAAAAATCCCTTTTCTAATTTATCCTTATCTTGCTGAGCAAGGGAAATAACAATCTGGCTGCCCAAGGAAAGCGGCGCGTTCTTAATTAAGTCCCTGATAATTCTGGTTAATTCTTCTGTGGTCAAAGCTTGATCTATATTTAATTTAACCAATCTCTCCAGCATGGAATTGATTTCTTTTCTTAAGCTAATCAATAGATCCCGGCCGGCCTGTTTTAAAGAGGCATTGGTGGATTCATACAGTTTTTTCGCCTCAGAGTTGGCCTGCTCAATAATTTTCACAGCCTGTATTTTTGCTTCTGCGATTATTTTTTGGCCCCTGGAATCTGCTTCAGTTTTTATTTGCGCAGCCTGCTTTTCAGCTGCAGATACCCCTTCCAGCTGTATCTTAGCAATCAAATCTTTAATCTCTTCTGCCATATAAATCTCCTAAAAGTTCTTCCGCTGTTAATAGCGGGTCTTTCGCCTTTAAAATTGGCCTGCCGATTACTAAGAAATTGCTCCCTGCCCTTACTGCCTGGCTTACGGTAGCCACTCTCTTTTGATCATCCTTAACAGAATCGTTCAATCTAATACCTGGAGTCACAATAATAAAATCATTTTTTATCTTACTCCGCAAAATAGCCGCTTCGTTAACAGAACAAACTATGCCATCTAACCCACAGTTAATCCCCATTTTTGCCAATGCAATCACTTCCTCTGCTTTTGCGTTTTTGCTGGTTAAAACCGTAACCCCAATTAACAAGGGCCTGTTTATTTTAGAAGTTTTTTCTTGCTCCTTTGCAGAAACCACAGCAGCCTCCAGCATCTCTTTACCCCCAGAAATATGCAGAGTAAGCATTTTCACTTTAAGGCGTGCTGCCGCAGCCACTGCCTTGGCCACAGTATTAGGAATATCGAAATATTTAAGGTCTAAAAAAACCTGGGCGCCTTTTTCATGCAGCATTTCAATAACCTTAGGCCCATAAGCAGTAAAAAGTTGGCTACCCACCTTAAAGATGTTTATCTTTGGGTAAAGATTATCCACAAGCTTTTTGGCCTCTCCTATCGTGTCCACATCCAGGGCAAGTACGACTTTAGAACTGCTTAATCCTCGCATGCTTTTAATCTTCCGATAATATCACTCAATTTTAAAATGCCATTATCCGCCATATATTCTTCTAATCCGGAGATAATTTCAAGGCTTGCTCTCGGGTTAATAAAGTTTACGGTTCCCGCGCTGATAGCGGTAGCACCGGCAATAAAAAACTCCAGAGCGCTTTCTGTATCCATTATACCACCCATACCGATAATGGGAATCTTAATCTTGTTGTAAACCTCCCAAACCATCTTTACCGCTATCGGCCTGATTGCTGGACCGCTTAAACCGCCAATCCAGGATCCAATCTTGGGTGTACGTTTATGCACATCTATGCTCATACCGGTAAGCGTGTTAATTAAAGCTACGGCATCACTGCCTGCATCTTGCGCAGCCAAAGCAATTTCTGAAATTGAAGTAACATTAGGTGATAGCTTAGTAATTAAACATTTCTTAGTAAGCTTACGCACCGCGCTGACCAATGCAAATGTTTCTTTGGCGTCTTGGGAAATTAATCTATCCTTATGCAGGTTGGGACAAGAGATATTAAGCTCAATTGCGGAAACTGTGTTTATTTTATCCAGCTGCCTAACCAGAGTAGAAAATTCTTCAGGATTATCTTCAGCGGCGATGCTTACAATAACCGGGATACCCAGTTTATTTAAAAATGGCAACTTTTCTTTAATAAATCTACCTATGCCTGGGTTCTCCAGGCCTATAGAATTGAGCATCCCAGAAGGAGTTTCGCAGGTCCGAGGGGGAAGATTACCGGGCCGAGGTTTTACAGTAATAGTTTTAGTGACAATAGCTCCCAGCTTTTTTAAATCCATTAACCCCTTGAACTCCTCGGCATAACCGAAAGTTCCGGAAGCCACCATTACCGGATTTTGCAAAGCGAGGCTTCCTATATTTACACTTAAGTTTGGTTTAGCTTGTTTTACCAAGTTAACTCCTTACCCGAAAAAACCGGGCCATCCTTACAAACTCTTTTATATCCGGATTTAGTAGCTACAACACAACCTAAACAGGCACCAAATCCACAAGCCATATGCCTTTCCAGCGAAAGCTGGCTGGCAATATTATTTTCACAAGAGATCCGGGCAACAGCTTTTAACATTGGCTGCGGTCCGCAGGCGTATATATTTTCCGGCTTGCTAATTTGCTGGCTTTCCGATAAGATTTCTTTCAAAAGCTCCGTAACCTTACCCTTAAACCCCAGGGAACCGTCATCTGTAGCGATTATTACTTTACAACCCAGGGTTTTAAATTCTTGAGAACAAAGAATCTGTTCTTTCTCCCTGGCTCCGATCAAAACCAGTGGTTTATTAAACTTTGTCTTTTCAGCCAGAAAAACCAAAGGCGCCACCCCCATACCTCCGGCAACTAAAATAGTTCTCCGGTTAGAAGATTTCTTAGCTATCCGGCTATATTCAAAACCATTGCCTAATGGGCCAATAACATCCAAATGCTCGCCTTTTTTCTTCTGCGCTAAGATCTCTGTAGCCTTACCCACTACTTCATAAAAAATCTTTATTTTTGCTCCGCTTACTCCGTGTATACTAATCGGCCTTCTCAAAAGCGGGTCAAAATTATCACTTACCCGGATATTGATAAATTGACCGGGCAGGGCATGTCCGGCGACTTCGGGAGCGCTTAATTCACAATACCAGTAGTTATCCTTTATTTTGGTTTGCGATAATATTTTTGCTTTCAGCTGAAAACTTTTCATCTTCTCCAGAGAAAAAATAACAAAATCAATATTAAAAGCGGGATTATCGAGTTTATCTCTTTCTTAAACCAAGCTGGTTTTATCGGTAAATATTCTTTTACGCTAGTCTTAATAAAACTGGAAAGCCGCGGTATAATCCTGGGAACTCGACGGCAATACGCGTCATAAGTTTCGCCAAACACATTCCGCAGCTTTTTCTCTTCGCTAAGTATTAACGGTAAGTAACGCAAAGCGAAAATTAACAGAAAAAGGGAAACAACCCACCAGTTAAAAAGCATAAACGCAACGCCAAACCCGATTAAAAGGATCCCCAAATACATAGGGTTACGCACTATCTTATAGGGCCCGCCCTCGATCAAAGCATGGCTATTCTTAGAATGTTCTGCTTTATAACCTCTGGCTGAAACACGGATAAGCTGGCCTAAAAACAAAGAAAGTAAACCTATTACCCTTAGAGAATTTTCCAACCAGCCGGAATTGCCCTGCCGGAAAAATACTCCCCGGAAGACTACCACGAGAACAAGAGCTATACCCATAACTATTCCGTTAATCATTATTCTTTTCTTCATTTTTTACTTTTGGCACTTAGGACAAAAATACGTGCCTCTTCCTGCCTGGGCAATTCTTTGAATTAAAGTTTTACAAACAAAACAAGGTTTGCCTTCCCGGCCATAAACTTGATGAAACCTTGCATAATTCCCCTGCTTTCCCGATAAGCGTACATAATCATCTACTGAGGAGCCGCCATGCTTAATTGCGGCAGTTAATACCTTTTTTATTTCTTTATACAACCTTGCTTTCTCAGGCTGGGTTAAACCTTGAGCAGATCTTCCTGGATTGATCTTTGCGCGGAACAAAATCTCAGCAGCATAGAGGTTGCCGATACCCGAGATAAAACCCTGATCCATCAGTAAAGGCTTGATTTTGGTTTTCTTCTTAGAGAGCATATCCCTAAAGTCTGCGTAAGTCAAATCAAAAGGTTCTGGTCCAAGAGCTTGCACAAACTTTAGTTTTTTCCAGTTGCGTAGTACGCGCAACTCCCCAAATAGGCGCTGGTCATTAAAATCCAAAATCTTACCATCGGACAGATGAAAAGCCACCCGGCTATTCTTAAATCCTCCAGGATAAACTAACTGCCCGGTCATCTTCAAGTGTATAGTCAAAGCTGAGCCATTCGATAGCTCCAAAATTAAAAGCTTCCCCCGGCGTAAGATATTTTTTATAACTAATCCCTCAAGAGACTTTCTAAATAAAGTCGGCGAGGGCTCCCGTATAACCATAGGGTTATACACGCAAACCTTTTTGATTTTTGCGCCTAAGATTACCTTCTGTAAATCCCTTTTAATTGTCTCTACTTCCGGCAGTTCCGGCATACGCTTTATCTATTTAACCTTTTTACCTTTAATTTTATGATACTCCTGCAGTGATTTTACGCTTAAATCTTTTTTCATGAACATCTCAATCCCATTTACCGTTGCCTGAGCTCCGAAAATTGTAGTGGTATAGGGTATATTATAAAGAATCACCTGCGAACGAATCTTTACCTCATCCTGGCGGGGTATCCTGCCAGATGGAGTATTAATAACCATCTGGATCTTGCCGTCTTTCATTAAATCCAGGATGTTCGGCCTACCCTCGGTGATTTTAGGCAACACCTTGGCCGGGATATTATTTTTTTCTAAAACTGAAGCTGTGCCACTTGAGGCAAAAAGGTTAAACCCTAAGTCTTTTAATTTCTTGGCAATCGCGATCACGTCTCTTTTATCCCGGTCGTGCACGGAGATAAAGACATTGCCTTTCTTAGGAATCTTCTGGCCTGCGGCAATCTGGCTCTTGATATAAGCGCTGGAAAAATCCGTATCAATCCCCATGACTTCTCCGGTAGATTTCATCTCCGGACCCAGCATTACATCCACCCCTGGAAAACGGTTAAAAGGAAAAACGGACTCCTTCACTGCTACATGATGGGGGATTATCTCTTCAGTAAAACCCAAATCCTTTAACTTCTTACCCAACATAACTTTGGTTGCCAACTTTGCTAGAGGTATTCCGATAACTTTAGAAACTAAAGGCACGGTGCGTGAAGCGCGGGGGTTAACCTCTAATATATACACCTTAGCATCTTTAACCGCATACTGAACATTCATTAAACCCACGATATTTAATTCTTTGGCTAGGCAATAAGTAGCTTCTCTTATCTTTTTTAAGATATCCGGAGATAATGTATATGTAGGCAGAGACATCGCCGCATCCCCTGAATGCACCCCTGCCTGTTCAATGTGCTCCAAGATTCCACCAATAACAAAAGTTTCCCCGTCTCCGATTAAATCCACATCCACTTCAATGGCATCCTCCAGGAATTTATCTATCAATATCGGGTGTTCTCCGGAAACCTCAGCTGCCTCTTTAATAAATCTTTCTAAAAGTTCGGCGTCATAAACAATTTCCATCGCCCTGCCACCCAACACATATGACGGTCTGACTAATACGGGATAGCCGATATTGTTGGCTACCTTCTGAGCCTCTTCGAAAGTAAACACCGTGCCGCTATTCGGCTGCAACAGGCCCAATTTATCAATCATATGCTTGAACCTCTTACGGTCCTCGGCAATATCAATACTTTCAGAGCTAGTCCCCAAAATATTTACTCCGGCCTCTCGTAAAGCTACTGCTAAATTAATCGGAGTCTGGCCGCCAAACTGCACGATCACACCTATCGGCTTCTCCAACTCAATAATATTCATGATGTCTTCAAAAGTGAGCGGTTCAAAATAAAGCCGGTCAGAGGTATCATAGTCAGTAGACACCGTCTCCGGGTTACAATTAACCATAATACTATCTACACCCTCTTCTTTAAGCGCATAGGCAGCATGACAGCAACAATAGTCAAATTCAATACCCTGGCCGATCCTGTTTGGGCCACCGCCTAAAATTATCACTTTCTTATTCTTGCTCGGCCTAGCCTCATCCTTAGTTTCTTGCGTTGAATAGAAATACGGCTGTTTGGCATTAAACTCCCCAGCACAAGTATCTACTAATTTATAAACTGGTTTTGAATTATTCTTTTTACGCAATTGTCTCACCTTTTCCTCCTTGGTATTCAGCAGAAAAGCGAGCTGGATATCGGAAAACCCATCTGCTTTTGCCTGCGCCAATAATTCCTGCGGAATACTGGGTTCATCTTCTGTTTTTTTGTTTTTATATCGCTTAATTTCTTCCTCTAACTCCACCAGCTGTTTCATGTTGTCAATAAACCAACGATCAATACGGCTTAATGCATAAATTTCGTCTATGCTTAAGCCGGCTTTTAATGCGTAACGTATATAAAAAAGCCTCTCGTCGTTAGGGGTAGAAACTTTATCCTTAATCTGTTTAAGCAAAACGCTATCCGCGCTTTTAAGCATTTCATCGCTAATCTTATCCTTGCCATCAGCGCCAAAACCATATCGTTTTATTTCAATTGAGCGTATACCTTTTTGCAGGGCTTCTTTAAAGTTCCTGCCGATAGACATTGCCTCTCCTACGGCCTTCATCGAAGTATTTAATATTCTTTCAGCATACGGAAATTTCTCAAAAGTAAATCTGCAGATTTTAAATACGCAGTAATCCACTGTCGGCTCAAAGAATGAAGTGGTTTTACTAGTTACCTGATTCATTACTTCAGGTAAAGTCAGGCCAATTGCTAACTTTGTAGCAATTCTGGCAATAGGTACTCCTGTGGCCTTTGATGCCAAAGCCGAAGAGCGGGAAAGCCTGGGATTGACTTCAATAATCACAATCTTGCCATTATCCGGATTTTGCCCAAACTGAATATTCGCCCCGCCGCCTGATATGCCGATTTTTCGAATAATCTTTTTGCAGAGATTAACAAAATTAGTATACTCCTCAGGAGTCAAGGTTTGGGCAGGAGCAACGACAATACTGTCTCCGGTATGTACACCCATGGGATCAACGTTCTCCATAGAAGTAATCATAATCACGTTGTCCGCGCAGTCACGCATTACTTCAAATTCAATCTCTTTCCAACCCAAAACAGATTGTTCTACTAAAATCTGGTGAACCGGGCTGGCCTCGATCCCCTTAGCAAGAAAAGTTTCCAGTTCATCTTTATTATATGCTATAGCACCCCCGCTGCCACCCAAACAATACGCAGGACGCAAGATTAAAGGAAACCCGATATCTAAACCAATTTTCATTCCTTCCTTAACGGTTGTAGCAATCCCGCTTTTAGGAGTATCTACTCCAATCTCCTGCATTGCCTTCTTAAAAAGATCCCTGTCCTCAGCGCAAGAAATAGCCTCCACAGAAGAACCTATAGATTCAACTCCGTATTTTTTAAGCACTCCCTGTTTCATTAAAAAGAAAGCTAGATTTAATCCTGTTTGTCCCCCAAGGGTAGGTAATATGGCGTCTGGCCTCTCCCTGGCAATTATTTTTGTAAGTACCTCCACAGTCAGCGGCTCGATGTAAGTAACATCAGCCATGCCAGGGTCGGTCATAATCGTTGCCGGGTTAGAATTTACTAAAATCGTACGGTATCCTTCTTCTCTTAAAGCCTTACAGGCCTGAGAACCGGAATAATCAAATTCACACGCCTGGCCGATAATTATTGGCCCAGAACCAATTATCAAAACCTTCTTTATATCTTTGCGTCTAGGCATTTTTATCTCCTTGTGTACAAACACACACTCGCGCAATTTTAGCCACCAGGCGAACACTGGCCCAATTCCTATAAGAACCAGGTGCCGATTAGCGCCGGATGCTTAATAGTTTATTAAATTTAATTAATACAGGGTTCACCTGGTCAAAACCGGAAGATACGGGATTATACTGCGCGCCTATCAGTTTTAGTTTCTTACTTTCTATCTCCTCTGGTGTATGATCATTTAAATTGTAAGCAGTAACCTTTAACCCCTTAACCTTACGTAATGCATCCTGATCAAGAACATACCCGTGATTCTGAACAGTAATTTCTCCTTTAAAAGAACCTGGCCTGGCTAATGGATAATTTACTCCCCGATGCCCTAACTTTAGCCGGATTAACCCTACCCCTAAGGCAGCTGCTAAAACCTGACAACCTGTAGCAACCCCCAAGATGGGCAATTTACCAATAAGTGGTTTTATATTTTGCGCTACCTGGTTTAAGCTTGGATCATTTTCCGGCCCGCTTGAGATAACTACACCCTTGGGGCTGATTGATAAGATTTGTTTTACGTTGGCATTATAAGGCAAAATATTTAAAGAAAAACCCAAAGCTTCTAATTGTTTAAGCAAACCGTTAGTTACTCCCAGGTCTAAAACTACCAATCTCTTGCCTTTACCTAAAATTTTTAACTTAGAAACCGATATTTCCGGCAAAAGAGTTTGCGCAGGCTGCCTCTTAATTTGGCTTATCTTTTCCACTAACTTTTTTGAATCAAACTCCTTGGTAGAAATCATCCCAAACAACGGCCCCTTTTCTCTTAGATGCACAGCCAGAGTGCGCGTGTCAAGGTTATAAACTGCTGATGCGTTTTTCTCTTTTAGAAAATCATCCAGACTTAATTTTGCCTGAAAATTAGAATAAATACGGCTTTTCTCTTTAACTGCCAGAGCGCTTACCCAAACCTTATTAGACTCATTAAATTTCGGAGCAACCCCATAATTACCGATGAGTGGATAGGTCAATACAAGAATTTTACCGGCATTAGCAGGGTCAGTAATCATTTCCTGATATCCCACTACCGCGGTATTCAAAATTAATTCCCCGAAGCATTCTGTGTTTAAATCACTGTTGGCATTAAAACTTTTACCATCCTCTAAAACTAAAATTGCCTTCATGGCCTGACCTCTCCTATATGCCTTAATTGTTCCACCTGAACCGGATTAAACCAGAACATAAACCACTTTAACCACTTTTTTAGCTAGTTTATGGGCTATTTAATCCACATATCTTCAATATGTATTTCTACTTATTACTTATTGCGCCTGGCAGGAATTGAACCTGCACCACCAGCTTCGGAGGCTAGTGCTCTATCCGTTGAGCCACAGGCGCGTTATTTCTTAGAACAAATCGAGCTGTTGTTCGTGTTTTTCTTCGGGCTTATCTTTGTCAAATATTGAAATTATCCCATATTCTCCATCGTAACCGGGTTTTATGCTAACCTTGCCGGCTCGCGCCCTCATAACGCCTTCAACAACCTTAGCTGGTAACTTTTTAAGTAAATCTTCCCTGGAAGCGCGCATCAATATGTCAAACTCTGTGCCAAAATTTGCTAAGTAGCTGCGGTAATCTCTTTCGACCCCTACGCTCGTTTTGGCTACGCCTTTTGTTTCCGCAATTATCTGGTCCAATGAAACAAGATTCTTAAAAGGTATGGCATTATCCGGAACAAACCCTTCTTGACGGTCAGCTAATTTTTCAACCCGATTAGCTACCCCCACAGTTACACTCTTGCCACACTTAGGACATTTTCCGTTATGCGCTTTAGTTTCTTGGGGCGACCAGCGGATCCCGCAAAGCCTGTGGCCGTCAAAATGATATTTACCTTCCTCAGGGAAAAATTCTATGGTATAAAGAAATCTTTTTTTGTCTTTCGTTTTTAAAACATCCCTTATGGTTTTATAATCCAGTTCGCAGTTAAAAACATTTGCCTCACGGCCAATTCTTGAAGGAGAATGTGAGTCGCTATTGGAGATTAAAGTAAACCTGTCTAAAGCGCTCAGGCGCCAATTCATTGTCGGGTCACTTGAAAGCCCGGTTTCGAGGGCGAATATCTTTTCTGTCTGCGCCTCAAAACAATCTTCAATCTTATCAAAACCCGACATAGAGCCAAACACAGAAAACCAGGGAGTCCAGATATGACCAGGTACAATCATGCAGTTTTCATCAATATCAAAGACAATACGCGCTAATTCTGCGGCATCCAAACCCAATATTGGACGGCCGTCGCTAGCCAGGTTACCTATCCTACCCAGCCTCTCATTTATCTTATCGACGCTTTTAAATGAAGGGCTGAAAATTAAATTATGGATGCGGTAGGTACGCCCGCCCTTAGAGTAAATACTGCTTACTTCGGCAGTAAGCATAAAATATATACCTGCATGCTTATATAAACCGTTTCCACAATCTTCTAATGTATGTTTTAACTCTTCCAGCCAGAGATGATGCGTAAAATCTCCGGTACCCATAAGGGTAACGCCTTTTAATTTTGCCCACTCCGCCAAATGCTTAACATCCATATCACGGCTAGTGGCCCGGGAGTATTTTGAATGAATATGAAAATCGGCGATAAATTCCATTTTCTATTTTTTATATACTATCTTTCCGTTGCAAATTGTATAATCTACCACTCCTTTTAAGGTACGGCCGAGGAATGCGGAGTTTTTAGATTTAGAAGCCAGCTCATTTTTTCTAACCTGCCATTCTTTTTCACCGGAAATAATCACTACGTCTGCTGCCCTTCCCTGGCTTAAAGAGCCCTTATCTATACCTAAGATCTTGGCAGGATTAAAGCTAAGCTTCTCAAACAGCCTGGTCCAATCTAATAATTTTGAATCAATCAACTCAGTTATACTTACAGCTAATTCAGTCTCCAGCCCAATCACCCCAAACTCTGCGCGTTCAAATTCAATATCCTTTTCATTCTCCGTATGCGGAGCATGGTCGGAAGCAATAACATCAATTGTTCCATCCCTTAAGCCCTGCTTAACCACCGCCAGGTCTTCAGGGCTTCTCAGCGGAGGATTCATCTTCATATTTGTATCATATCCCAAAAGCGCGTCTTCTGTTAGAGAAAAATAGTGAGGAGCGGTTTCACAAGTTACCTTTGTGCCCTTTCTTTTGGCCTTGGCAATTATTTCTACTGATTGCCGGCAGCTAACGTGAGCAATATGCACGGTTGCGCCAGCTTTTTCTGCCAATTCAATATCGCGCGCCACTCTTTTATATTCTGATTCATTAGAAATGCCACGCAGCCCCAGCCGCGTAGAATTAAAACCTAAATTAATCACCCCTTTACCGGAAATTTTTTTATCCTCACAGTGGCAGATAGTCAAAATACCGGCTTGCCTTGCTTTCTTAAATGCCTCAAGCATGAGCTCATTATCATCTACGGAGCAACCGTCATCACTTAATGCATAAGCGCCGTTTTTCTTTAACATCGCGGCCAGACTTAATTCTTTACCCAAGCGCCCTTTAGTGATAGCGCCACAGACAAACACATTGATTTTAGCATCCTTATTAATTACCTCTTTTAGCAACTTGATGTTTTCTACGCAATCCATAGCCGGATTGGTGTTTGGCATAGCCAAAACCGTGGTCACTCCGCCCTTAACAGCAGCGGCTGTAGCAGTGGATACTGTTTCCTTATCCTCTCTGCCGGGCTGGCGTAAATGCACATGCATATCAACAATACCCGGAGCAATAATTTTACCTGTTGCATCAATTATGCTATCTGCCTGCGTTTTAATATCCCTGGCTATCCTGGCTATCTTATTATCTTCAATTAGAATATCCAAAACAGCATCAATTTTATTCGCCGGATCAACCACTCTTCCGTCTTTAATTAATATACTCATGCTCTTGCTTCCCTTGCCTGGGCTACTAAGAACAAAACCGCCATGCGTACGGCAATCCCATTAGTTACCTGTTCTAAGATAACTGAATTTTTCCCATCCGCCACTTCGCTGGATATTTCAATCCCCCGGTTAATCGGACCGGGATGCATAACAATAATGTTTTTCTTAGCCTTAGCCAATCTTTCCTCGGTAATGCCAAATTTTTTATAATAATCCAACTGCTCAGGGAATGCCGTACCTTCATCCCTCTCAAACTGCATCCTTAGGACATTCACTGCATCGGTATCTTTCAAGACCTCATCTATATTGCTTGATGTTTTTACCCCAGTCTTCTCTATCCCAACCGGAAGCAACATCTCAGGAGCGCATACAGTAACATTAGCCCCTAATTTAGTCAGACCCCAAATATTGGAGCGGGCAACCCGCGAATGCGCTATATCACCTACAATGGCTACATTTAAACCTTTGATTTTCCCCAGCTTTTCTTTCAGCGTAAACATATCAAGTAATGCCTGAGTAGGATGTTCATGCCAGCCGTCTCCTGCATTGACAACACTGATATCTAATGCGCGTGCCAGCATGTTTGCCGCCCCTGAACAATTATGCCGTATAATAATTATATCTGCCTTGAGCGCCTGAATGTTTTTACCTGTATCAATTAAGGTTTCGCCTTTCCGGACGCTCGAGGTTTCTGTAGCAATATTAATAACATCGGCGGAAAGCCGTTTAGCAGCTACTTCAAAAGATACCCGGGTACGCGTAGACGGTTCATAAAAAAGATTCACTGCGGTTTTACCGCGTAAGGCAGGTACCTTTTTTATCTCACGGGTAGAAACCTCCTTAAAAGATTCAGCAGTTTCAAGAATTAATTCAATTTCTTCCGGTGTTAAATATTCAAGCCCTAAAAGATCCTTTTTTGCCCAAAGCATTATTCTTCCTCCGCAATTAATACCTCATCATTGCCGTCGGATTCTTCAAGATGCACCTCTACCACTTCTTGTTTGGAGGTAGGGATATTTTTCCCCACAAAATCCGCCCGGATCGGTAACTCGCGGTGGCCGCGATCAACTAAAACTGCTAGTTGTATTGATTGTGGCCTTCCAAAATCTATTAACGCATCTAGCGCCGCCCGGATCGTACGGCCAGTATAAAGGACATCATCAACCAATACTAATTTTTTATCATTTATATCAAAATCTATCTCGGTTTTACGCACCAGAGGCTGGCCCGAAGCCAGAGCTAGATCATCACGGTAGAGCGTAATATCCAAAGCGCCGGCGGGGATATCTATACCTTCAATCTTTTTTATACACTCTGCCAGACGCCTGGCAATATAAACCCCGCGGTTTCTTATGCCTACGACACATAAATCCGCAGTACCCTTATTTTTCTCGATGATTTCATGGGCGATGCGCATAATTGAACGATTGATTGCTTCCTTATCTAATATTTTGGCTTTTTCTTTCATTTATATCCTCGAGCTATTCTGTTACCTTGGGACAAAAAAATACCCTTGGCCTGTTTTGCCAAGGGTTCATGTTTTTTAATACAATCTCAATCATTTTATTTGCCTTGCCAGCTTCACTGAGCCGGACTTAAAGGTCCCTACTTATTTCTTAACTATATCACAAACTGCGGCCTTGTCAAGCATAAGTATCCCTATTCTTTAAATAATTATCACGAATTCACCGCGAGGCTTATTTTTAGCAAGTTTATTTCTAACAACCTCCGGGGTTCCACGCAGGATTTCTTCAAATTTCTTGGTTAATTCCCTGGCTACTACAATTTCCTTATCGCCAAAAACCACTTTTATATCTTCCAGGCTGGCTAAAATTCTATGACAAGATTCGTAAAAAATTAAAGTGCAGCCGAATTTCTTTAGTTTTTCCAGCTGGTTTTTACGTGCCTGAGTCCGGTTAATCAGAAATCCTCCGAAATAAAACTCATGGGCGGGTTTGCCGGAAACTACCAGCGCGTTAACAAAAGCCGCTGCCCCAGGAAGAAAAGTCATTTCCAGGTTATTTTTAATGGCCAGATTAATTAAATTATATCCGGGGTCAAGAATCCCCGGTGTCCCGGCGTCAGAAACCAAAGCAATATCCTTGCCTTCTTTTAATAAACCAAGGATGTGGTCTGCTTTTGTAAATCTGTTGTGCTGAAAAAAACTCGTGGTGGGTGTCTTAATGAGATAGTGATCGAGCAGGATTTTTGTATGCCTGGTGTCTTCGCAGGCAATTAAATCTACGCTTTTTAAAACTTCAATCGCCCTGAGAGATAAATCTTTTAAATTACCGATGGGAGTGCTAACAATATAAAGCATTATTCCACGGTTACTGACTTGGCTAAGTTACGCGGCTGGTCCACATCGCAGCCACGCTTAACTGATATATGGTATGCCAGAAGCTGCAGCGGCAAGGCAACTAAAAGCGGAGAAAACAATTCATCGCATTTAGGGACATAAACTACTTCGCCGGTCAACTCTTTAATGTTATTGTCCCCTTCGGTGGCAATAGCGATAATCTTGCCGCGCCGGGAACGAATCTCCTGAATATTAGAAACCATCTTTTCGTAAACTTTTGAGGCTGACGCGATACAAACCACCGCCCGATATTCATCAATTAAGGCGATCGGCCCATGCTTCATCTCTCCGGCAGCATAACCTTCGGCGGGAATGTATGAAATTTCTTTTAATTTTAAAGCGCCCTCCAGGGCTGAAGGGTAATTTACATTTCTACCCAGGTACAAAAAAGAACCCAGGTGAGAATGCCTGCGGGAAACACGGGCAATCGCATCCTGTTCTTTTAAAATCTCTGCCTGTTTCTTAGGAATACTTCTCAACTCTTTAATTAGCTTGTTAATCTTGCCGGCTGGCATGGCATTACGAACTCTTGCCAGATAGAAAGCAAATAAATAAATTGCTGCCAGCTGCGCAGTATAGGCCTTAGTAGAAGCTACGCCAATCTCCGGTCCGGCATGAGTATACATTACTCCATCTGATTCGCGAGTTAAGGTTGAGCCCAGGACATTGCATATAGAAATTACCGAGGCGCCGAATTTACGTGCCTGCCTGACCCCCGCTAAAGTATCGGCGGTTTCTCCGGACTGGCTGATTGCCAAAACCAAGGTATCTTTGTTAATCAACAAGTCACGATAACGAAATTCGCTCGATACATCTATTTGAGTAGGGACATTAGAAAGCGTTTCAAATATATATTTTCCCACTAATCCTGCATGATATGCCGTACCGCAAGCAACGACGAAGATGTTTTTTATGCTTTTTAACTTTTCAATACTAATATGCTGTTCTTTAAAAATAATTTTATTGTCCTTTGATACCCTGAGGTTGATCAAGTTTTCAATAATCTTCGGTTGCTCATTGATTTCTTTAAGCATAAAATGCTTATACCCCTGCTTCTGTGCCTGCTCAATATCCCAGTTAAGTTTCACCGGATTTTTAATTATTTCATTACCGGCAAGGTCGATTACCTTAAAGCGGTCTTTATTTAAAATCGCAATTTCGTTTTCCTCTAAGAAAATTATATCCTTGGTATACTCTAAAATTGCCGGAGCATCCGAGGCAAGAAAATTTTCGTTTTTACCTATTCCCACAATCAAGGGGCTTCCGGAACGGGCACCAATCAGTTTCCCGGGCTCGCGCTTGGAAATAACCGCAATAGCAAATGAACCGGTGACTAATTTTAAGGCTTTGCGTACCGCATCCTCCAGGGGGATATCTGTATAAAACTTCTCAATAAGGTGAACGATAACCTCTGTATCAGTTTGGCTTCGAAATATATGCCCTTCTTTAAGTAATTGATTCCTTAAGGTTTCATAATTTTCAATAATGCCATTATGTACCAGAGCAATTTCATTATCACAATCAGCATGGGGATGAGCATTGGCCTGGGTAGGCGCACCATGGGTAGCCCAACGGGTATGCGCAATCCCCAATGAACCATCAAGAGGCTTAGATTTAAGCAGTTTGTCAAGCGCACTGATTTTACCGGGAGATTTTCTTATTGACAGGGTGTTTTTAACAGGCAGGATTATTGCCATGCCGCTAGAATCATATCCGCGGTATTCTAAACGCTTAAGGCCAGTCAAAAGAATCTCTTGAGCTGGCCTTTCACCGATATATCCGACTATTCCGCACATTGAGCACCTTAAGTTTTTGTCTAGCGAAATCCCGCGGAGTGTAGCAAAATTAAAAAGTTAATTTTGCTACGGGTACGAAGCGGGACATTCTATATTATGACCCTGACGGGATTTGAACCCGTGTCGAGAGCTTGAAAAGCTCTTGTCCTGGACCAGGCTAGACGACAGGGTCAGAGTTTACTCTTCTTCTTCAGCAATTACCGGAGCGACACAAGAAACCCGGTCTTTATCCTGTAATTTAATCAATCGCACACCTTGAGATGAGCGGCCGGTTTCACGGATATCTTTTATTGCGCAACGTAAAAATATTCCGTTTTGAGTAATAACCATAAGCTCATCCTTGTCATTTACGGTCTTTAAATTTACAGCTTCACCGTTTTTATCCGTAACTCTGATATTAATTACACCTTTGCCACCGCGGCTAGTGAGCCGGTATTCATCTATAGTAGTGCGTTTTGCAAAACCTAAAGCTGTAACCGTAAGTATAGTAGAGGCCTTTTGCGGAACCACCATATCGATAACTTCATCTTTTTTCGCTAAAGAGATTGCGCGTACGCCTTGTGCCCCCCTGCCCATATCGCGCACCTTTTCTTCGGAAAACCTTATTGCCTTACCCTGCTTGGTCCCGATAAGCAACTCCTGCTTGCCATCGGTCATCTCTACTCCAATCAACACATCATCTTTTTCCAAAGTGATTCCAATAATCCCGCCCTTGCGTGGATTCCCGTATGCCTCAAGCTTAGTCTTCTTAATCTGTCCAAACTTGGTAACCATGACTAAATATTTATCCGGAGAAAAATCTTTTACCGGAATAGTTGAACTAACCTTGGCGGCCTGTTCCATCTGCACAAGATTAACAATCGCTTTTCCTTTAGAAATACGGCTGGCCTGCGGTATTTCATAAACCTTTAACCAGTGAACCTGGCCTTTATCAGTAAAAATAAGCAGATAGTCTTTAGTCGAGGCAACAAAAAGATGCTCGCTAAAATCTTCTTCCTTAAGCTCCGCACCTGTTGCTCCCGTGCCTCCGCGTTTTTGTTTACGATAAGAGCTTACCGGCAGGCGTTTAATGTAACCGCCATGGCTGATTGTTACCACTACATCCTCTTCGGCAATCAAGTCTTCAACCTCCAACTCTTCTGCCTCACCTACAATATCTGTTCGCCGCTCATCCCCATACTTTTTCTTTAAATTTTCAAGCTCTTCCTTGATAATTGCTTCTATCTTTTTCTGAGAAGCCAGGATTGCCCGGCATAATTCAATTTTCTTTAAAAGTTCTTCATACTCCGCGTCAATTTTATCGCGCTCCAGGGCAGTCAGGCGCTGCAGCTGCATCTCAAGGATCGCCTGTGACTGAATCTCAGAAAGCCCAAACTCCTTCATCAAATTTATCTTGGCTGCTTCAACGCTCTTGGAGGTTTTGATGACTTTAATAATCCGATCTATAAACTTAAGCGCGATTTTTAAACCTTCTAAAATATGCGCACGCTTCAAAGCCTTATCTAACTCAAACTGTGTACGCCTGCGGATAACCACCCTGCGATGTTCAATATAGCAATCCAATACCTGGCTTAAATTTAAAACCTTGGGCCGGTTATCCACCAAAGCTAACATAATAATGCCAAAAGTATTTTCTAGTTGCGTATGCTTAAAAAGTTGGTTTAAGATAATCTGCGATTCAACATCCCGTTTAAGCTCAATCACAATACGCATACCTTCTTTGTCCGATTCATCACGTATATCAGATATGCCTTCAATTTTTTTATCATCAACTAAAGCAGCGATAGACTCAATAACTCCGGATTTCTGTACCTGATAAGGAATCTCGGTAAAGATGATTAAATCTTTTCCGTTTTTTTGATGTTCAATAGTTGCCTTGGCGCGTACCAAAAGTTTCCCCCTGCCTGTCATGTAGGCGTCCTTAATCCCACCCTTACCGCAAATTAATCCTCCGGTGGGAAAATCCGGCCCTTTAATATAACGCATAAGATCTTTAATTTCAGCGTCAGGATGGTCAAGTAGATAAATAATCGCATCGCAAACTTCATTCAAATTATGCGGAGGTATATTCGTAGCCATACCCACGGCAATACCGCTTGATCCATTGACTAAAAGATTAGGCAGGCTGGCCGGTAAAAGCAGGGGCTCTTTCAGTGAAGAGTCAAAGTTAGGTCCGAAGACAACTGTATCTTTATCAATATCCCCAAGTAACTCCTCGGAAATCGCGGCAAGCCGAGCCTCAGTATAACGCATCGCTGCGGCAGTATCTCCGTCGACTGAGCCAAAGTTTCCCTGACCATCAACCAGGGGATAGCGCAAAGTAAAATCCTGTGCCATTCTTACTAGGGTATCGTAAATAGCCATGTCTCCATGCGGGTGATACTTACCCATGGTTTCACCGACTATACGGGCGCATTTTTTATATGGCTTGGAATGCTCCAGGTTAAGATCCTGCATCGCATAAAGAATTCTGCGATGCACTGGTTTTAGGCCATCACGTACATCAGGCAGGGCCCGGCCAACAATCACGCTCATCGCATAATTCAGATAAGAATCCTTAACCTCTTCTTCGATATAAACCGGTATTATTTTATCGTTACGCGTGTACATGGTCTCCTAACGCCTCTTTTAATTTTTTATACAATACTACCGTAACTGAAGCCCAAAGCGGCACCAGTAGAATATTTATAAATATGCTATATATTGTGCCTGCCCGGTTAGCCTGAATATTATCATTACCTATTCCTAAAAAAGACCCGATAATAATAAAAGGCAACAAGCAAACAACATACGTAAGTATAATCAACAGGTAAGTCCCTACAACTGGGTGCACATGGTCTGTAACTAAAGAAAGGCTCCGCCTTAAAGCAGTAATGGGCCGGATGTTCTCGAGCACGCAAACTGTTGTAGCGAGAGACCAACGTAACATAAAATAAATGAAATATGCCAGAGCCGCCGTTGCCAGAACAATACAAATCAGGAGTGCCAATATCTTATTAACCTTTATTAATAGCGCCAGAACAATTACGGTAGATAACCCGCCCAACATCATAACGCCCATAAAAAACAAGGTAGCCACTAAAACTGTCCCTAGGTATTTTAGAAAGAATACCTTTGTCTGACTTATGCTTTGGCCAATTGTATAATCCTCAAGGTTAGCCGCCTTTTTAGCCCCCAATAATAAGGCAATGTGCCCCCAAATACTGACTATTAAAATAGGGAGAAAAAAACAAAGAAACGTAGCAAGGTTTACCTTCTCTTTTTGAAGCTTGCTCGCCATAGGCGTTAGATAAACAACCATGATTGGTAAATTGAAAATCAGATAAATAGCTCCCAGCTTTTCTAAATTCTTCCAACAAATACTCCAGCCCTCCCTAAAGATAGCAACGGGATGAATGGCCTGCTTATGTTTTTCCGGTATAATTATTTCCATGGTTAAACGTCCAGATTTTTTACCTGATGCGCGTAATCTTCTATAAACTGACGGCGCGGCTCTACTTGATCCCCCATCAAAACCGTGAACATTTTATCCGCCTCAACTGCGTCTTCTAAAACTACCTGTAAAATTGTCCTTTTTTCCGGATCCATAGTCGTATCCCAAAGTTGTTGCGGATTCATTTCACCCAAACCTTTATACCTCTGAATGTGCATACCCTTAACAGCCACTTCTTTAATATACGCAAGTACATCCCTTAAGCTGAAAACTTCCTTGGTATCCCCATCATTAGTAATCCGGTAGACTGCTTTAAGCTTTTTTCCCGGTTCCTTAACCACCCCTTGCTTAGAAACAATAGTATTACTAAAATAGTTCTCAATATCAAAACCAAGTTTCTCAATTTTGGCAATTACTTGTTCAATTTCCTGCGACTCAAAAAGTTGCAAAACATCTTGTTCTGCCTCTTTGCCTTCTTTTTCAGTAATTGCCGCTAACTCTTTATCTGAAAAGGCAAAAAGGGTATTTCCCTCCACTTTTATCCTATAAATAGGCATTTTCTTGGTTTTAGGATGTCTGGAATTAATATAATCTGCGAAATTTACTCCCTTTTTGTCTAAATATCTTCCTAGTTTATCTAGCTCAACCAGATATTTTAGGAGTTCTTTAAATTGATTATCTGTAAAACTCTGCTTATCTTTCACTCGTAATAGCTTGTGCCCTTCCCGGCCTAAATCTAATAGCAAATCATCCATCTGCTGTTCAGTCTGAATATATTCTTCACGCTGACCTCTTTTAATTTTATATAGAGGCGGCTGAGTTATATAAACATGCCCCCCTTCTATTAGCTTGGGCATTTGACGGTATAACAATGTCAAAAGCAGGGTGCGTATATGCGAACCATCAATATCCGCATCTGCCATAAGCATAAGTTTATGGTACCTTAATTTAGAGAGATCAAATTCTTCACCAATACCGGTTCCCAACGCGGTAATGATGGTACGTATCTCTTCATTAGACAAAATTTTATCCAATCGTGATTTTTCTACATTTAAGATTTTACCTTTAATGGGTAGAATAGCCTGAAATCTTCTGTCGCGTCCTTGCTTTGCTGAACCGCCTGCAGAATCTCCTTCCACGATGTAAAGTTCACATAAAGCTGCATCTCGTTCCGAACAGTCTGCTAATTTACCGGGCAGGCCCGCACCTTCTAACGCGCCTTTTCTGCGAGTTAACTCCCTGGCCTTACGCGCAGCTTCTCTGGCACGCGAAGCTACAATTACTTTTTCTATAATCTTATTAGCAACAGATGGGTTTTCCTCAAAATAGCTGGAAAGTGCATCAAGGCTGGCCGAAGCCACCAATCCCTCTACCTCGGAATTACCAAGCTTAGTTTTAGTCTGTCCCTCAAACTGAGGATTAGGGACCTTTACGCTAATTACCGCAGTTAAACCTTCGCGTACATCATCACCGCTAATAGCAATATTGTCCTTAAGTAAGTTTTTAGATTTGGCGTATTGATTAATCCCGCGGGTAAGTGCGGATTTAAACCCGGACAGATGCGTTCCTCCTTCAATAGTATTTATATTATTGGCGAAAGAAAACAGAGTTTCGGCATAGCCATCATTATACTGTAAGGCAACCTCAATATTAATATCATCCTGAAGCTTCTCAAAATAAACCATTTTGCTGTGCAAGGGGTTTTTATTTTTATTGAGGTACTCAACGAATGAGACGATCCCTCCGGAAAACTCAAAAACCGTTTCTTTGTCCGAACGCTCATCCGCCAATTTTATTTTTAATCCTTTATTTAAAAAGGCCAACTCCCTAAGACGCTGCGAGAGTATATCGTAGGAGTAATCTGTTTTGGTAAAAATTGTTTTGTCCGGCTTAAAAGTAATTTTGGTGCCCGTGGAATTACTTTTACCAATAACTGTAAGTTTGGATACGGTTTTGCCCCGCTCATAACGCTGGTGATAAATTTTACCGTCCCTTTTTACTTCTACTTCCAGCCAATCCGAAAGCGCGTTAACACAACTTACCCCTACTCCATGCAAACCACCAGAAACCTTATAAGAACGGTGATCGAATTTACCTCCGGCGTGCAAAGTGGTTAAAGCCACCTCCACCGCAGGTTTCTTTTCGGTCTTATGCATGTCTACCGGTATGCCGCGGCCATTATCAACCACTGTTACACTATTATCTGCTTGCACAGAAACAGAAATGTAATCACAAAAACCTGCCAGGCTTTCGTCAACGCTATTGTCAACAACCTCGTAAACCAAGTGGTGCAGACCGCGTGTCGAAGTATCCCCAATATACATCGCGGGCCGACGCCTAACCGCTTCGATACCTTCCAAAACCTGAATACTGGTAGCATCGTAGGCCTTGGCTTTTTCTGTTGGCTTAGGATTATTATTTACTTCTTCTTTTGATTTTTTCACGAAATTTCCCCTATACGCAAATTTATATTTTTCAATCCAGGACTTTCTTTTTTTAACCTATTTAACAACTCTTCTTTCTTCAGGCTTAATATATACAGCCAAGCGGAAGAGTCCACGCTTAAACCAATAACCCCCTTACTAAAATATTTAACTTTTATATGCCCCAACTCCTTCTTTGTCAAGGCTTTTTTTAACCACTCTTGAGGACCCCCGACGGAAGAATCTGTTTTTTTAGCTGCCAGACCCCGCATAACTTCATCTACCGTGTTTTTCAAAATCTCCATTCTCTTAATTAATACGCATAGGTAGTACTATGTAAATATAACCGCTGATGCGGATAACCCCCGGCTTCTCTCCATCAGTTAATTCCAGGTTAATAACTTCATCGCTGAGATTTTTCAAAATATCCATTAAATAAACCGGATTAAAACCAATAATCAATTCCCTGCCCTGATATTCCGCTGCCAGCTCTTCATGAAATTCACCTACATCTGGCGTGGATTTAGAAATTACAAGTTTATTTTTAAATACCTCTAATTTTACCGCCTGATAATCCGGAGTAGCCAATAGCGCTGCTCTTTTTACCGCTAATAAGAATTGACTGCGGTCGATCTTCATTTTATTTTCAGATACCAGAGGAACAACTTGCTTATAATCCGGAAATTCTCCCTCAATTAAGCGTGAAATTATTACCACTCCCCCCAGATCAAAAAGCGCTTGGTTGCTGCCAACCACTAAAGATAACTCTCCCCCCTCTTTTAGGTTGCGGTTTAACTCATGTATCGTTTTAATTGGAACAATTATACTTAAATCAACATCTAGTTCTATATTTAACTTTCTTTCCGCAATCGCTAATCTTTTACCGTCGGTAGAAACAAGGGTTAAAACCCCCTTATTAATCTTAAAAAGTATTCCGTTTAAAATATACCTTGTTTCATCAAAAGATACCGCAAAAGAAGTTAAGGCTAACATCTCCTTTAAAACCACTTGCTCAACCTTAACAACTTTTCTATCTTTAAACTCTGGAAGTTTAGGAAACTCTTCTTTTGCCAAGCCCATAATTTTAAACTGGCATAATTCAGAATCAATTACTACAAGATTATTCTTTTTAGTAGTAACACTAACAATATCAACCGGAAATTCCTTAACTATATCACTAAATCTTTTAGCAGGAATAGTAATTGCGCCCTGCTCCTGGATATCCACAGGAATTACACAAGTTATCCCTATATCTAAATCTGTTGCGGTTAACCTTATGGCCTCCTGTTGAGTCTCAATTAATATATTAGAGAGAATAGGTAAGGCGGATTTTGTGGTAATTACATTTTGTACGGTTTGAATTGCAACAACTAATTTATCTTTTTGCACTTTAAATTTCATTATCTAATCTCCTTCTATTTATATATATATTTAAAAACTTAATATCGTCGTAGTATTAAAGGGGTTAGGTTTCTGTTGAAAAACGCGCAACCCTTTATATTAATAGTAAATTAGAACAAAAAATTCTACCTAATAACCCTTGAATTACTGTTTAATAACTTGAATAACTTTTTCCACCCGTTCTTTTAACTCTGGGTTTTTGTAAATCTCTTCTTTAATTTTCTTATAAGAATGTAAGACTGTAGTATGATCTTTGCCTCCAAAAAGTTCTCCTACTTCAGGAAGAGATAAATCTGTCAACTCTCTACTTAAATACATGGCAATTTGCCGGGGGAATACAACTTGTTTGTTACGTCGTTTGGTTTTTAACTCTTGTAAAGATACCCCAAACTCTTCAGCCACACAGCGTTGGATAAAATCCACAGTAATTAATTTCTTCGGTTCCTTTAAGAGGTCTTTAAGTACTTCTTTAGTCAGCTGTAAGGTTACTGGCTCTTCTTCTAATAAAGAATAAGCGACTGTCCTGATTAATGCCCCTTCTAATTCACGGATATTTGTTTTGATTAATTGAGCGATGAAAAATATCACATCATCGGGTACGCTAATAGGTTCGCGTTCAATTTTCTTCTTTAGGATTGCAACCCGCGTTTCTAGATCCGGAGGTTGGATGTCTGTAGCTAGTCCCCAACCAAACCGCGAAACCAACCTTTCTTGTAGGTTAGTAATTTCTTTAGGTGGCCGGTCAGAGGAAAATACGATTTGTTTGTGCGCATCATATAGGGCATTAAAGGTATGAAAAAATTCTTCCTGCGTGGATTCTTTACCAGCAATAAAGTGGATGTCATCAATAACCAGAACATCAAGATTGCGGTATTTTTGCCGGAAGCTCGATGTGGTGCGGTGTAAAATGGCATCAATCAGTTCGTTAGTAAATTTTTCGCTAGATACGTAACATATTTTTGTTCCTGCGGGGCCGCTATTTTTTATTTGATGACAGATGGCCTGGATAAGATGTGTTTTACCCAGCCCTACGCCGCCATAAATAAACAGCGGATTATATGTTTTAGCCGGCGAGTTAGCGACAGCAAGCGAATAGGCGTGAGCATGTCGATTCGCCGGTCCGACTACAAAGTTTTCAAAAGTATAGCGCGAGTTTAGGTTAACAAAACCTGCCGCGGGAACGCTCTTAACATTTGTCTCATTAGTTTTATTGAGTATGTGCAAATTCTCTTGAGGGCTTCCCACGGTTAGTTTTACTAACAGATTATTCAAGCCTTTATTTTTTAAGGTTTCCTGGATAAGTCCGAGGTAGTGTTTTTCAACCCAGTCTTTGAAAAATTGGTCTGGTGCCTCAAGGTTGATATTCTGTTTATCTGCGGCAAAAAATTTTAACGGCGATATCCAGGTAGCAAAAATAGTCTCTCCTAGCTTGGATTTCAAATCGCCCTGCGCCTCTTCCCAGTTTTTAGTAAGCTCCAACATGTCCACCCCGTTGATAAAAACTTATATTACTGGCAAATTTCCCTCTTGCTGTTGTAACAGAATTAACAGTTTATACACAACTTGCATAAATCTGTGGATAAAAATGTGATCATGGATTTAGCTAAAACACAGCCATTATAACAGAGTCAAAAATCCTTGCAAGCAAAAAAGATAAACGTCAGTTATTATACAATAATATGTTAGAACGTCAATAAAAAACTTGACCGCCAGGTGAATGTGTGTTACAATTCACAAAAATCAAGAAAAGCGCTTGAGTGATTTTCACAATTTCCCTCAAACTGTTTTTGTAATAAGCTGGAGGGATAAAACAAGGAGAATTTAAAATGAAGAAAAATTTAACCACGCCAACAAATATTGTCGGCAAGAGAAGCCAAGGTTTTCGCAAAAAAATGTCTACCAAGTCCGGGCGAAAGACTTTGGCACGTCGACGGAGCAAAGGCAGGAAGCGTCTCTGTGTGTGATAGGAGAGACGCTTTGTATTTAACGCCAGCGAACCTAACGCTTAATTTGATAGCTGCATATCAGAAGTATATAAGACCGGTTATTCCGGCAACCTGTCGCTTTGAGCCTGGTTGTTCCGAATATACAAGACAAGCAATTTTAAAATATGGGTTAATTAAAGGAGGATGTAAGGGGCTAAAAAGGATTCTGCGTTGTCATCCTTTTTCTGGTCAGTCAGGTTATGATCCCTTAACATAAAATATATGGAAAAACGTTTAGTATTAGCTATCGCTTTATCTTTGTTAGTTTTATTGAGCTGGTCAGCCTTGGCCCCTAAATCGCAAATACTTGATAATAAAGGAGTTATAGCTGATAAGGTACAAATAAATGCCCCAGTACAGCAAAATTCATCCAATAACCAGGTAGCAACTTTAACCCCGCCTATTCTGGATCCCGTAAAAGAGGTTGTGAAATTCACTCAAGATAGCCGGGATATTATTTTTGATCCAGCCAGAGCTGCTATTGTAGAAGTGGTTTTTAAAAACAAACTCGAACATCGCCTGCCGCTTAAAATTGGCTTGCTCAGCGATGCCAGTAATTTGTTCAAACAAGAGAGTATAAGCAAAGAGCAGATTTCGTTTGTTTATCAGGATAAAGATAAGCGTATTGTTAAGAAGTATATTATTCCTAACAATAGTTATGTCATAGACTTAGAGATTAAGACTCAAAACTTGTCACCTTCCCCCCTTCTTTTCAATTCTCAAATAGTTTTAGGCCGGCTGGATCTTTCCGCTAAAAATACCCAGTCGCGCTACCAGGATATTTTCCTAAACGGTAAAGAAAAATCAGTACATATTTCAGCGGGGAAAGAATTTACTACTAAGGATGTAAATTCTATTGGATTACGCGATCAATATTTTTGTGCTATTCTTGAGCCAGCTGATGCGGTGGCCGGAGCCTATATTAAGAAGATTAGCCCCCAGGAATCTGAAGTAGGAATATTAAACACCGAATTTAAGCTAAATCCTGGTAAACAGATTGGACATTTATATCATATCTATTTGGGTCCGCAGGATTTAAAAACTATTAACAGTATTAAACCAGAATGGACAGGGATTATTTATTATGGTGTCTTTGATTTTATCGCTCAGCTGCTTTTACAGCTATTGGGATTTTTTTATAGCTTAGTGCATAATTGGGGTTTAGCAATAATAATATTAAGTATCGCAGTTTATTTTCTGCTTTTCCCTCTTTCGTTAAAGCAAATGCGTTCTATGAAAGAAATGCAAGCTTTGCAGCCTAAAATAGAAGCTTTGCGTAAAGAGCTTAAGGACAATCCCCAAAGATTGAACAAGGAAATAATGGAACTATATAAAGAGCATAAGGTTAACCCGCTTGGAGGTTGCCTGCCCCTGTTATTGCAGATGCCGATCTTCTTTGCTCTGTATCAGGCATTGATTCGTTCGGTAGCCTTAAGGGGCGCGCATTTCCTTTGGATTAAAGATCTTTCTTCTCCAGATCAGATTTTTACCTTTAAAAATTCAATACCACTTTTAGGTAACCAGGTTAATATTTTACCAATTTTAATGGCTATAGGCATGTTTGTGCAACAAAAGATCTCTATGGTTAAAGCAACCGGAGAAGCAGCTCAACAGCAAAAAATGATGTCCATTGTTATGCCTATTATGTTTGGGGTTATTTTTTACCAAATGCCATCAGGATTAGTGCTTTATTGGTTTGTAAATAGCGCGTTAATGCTTATTTATCAAATACGCATGAATAAACAAAAATGAAAAGACTAAAATATTTAGAAGTTGAGGGTAACACGGTTGAAGAGGCCATACAAAAGGCCTTACTAGAATTAAAGCTGCCACGAAAAAGTGTAAAAATACAGGTTCTATCTGAAGAGAAAAAAGGTCTTTTTGGTATGCCTGGAGCTAAGCCTGCTAAGGTGCGCGTAAGCGCGATTTCAAATAAAGAAAACACTTGACATTCGTTTTAGTTTTGAGATAATTGATTTAGTCAAAAGGGATGTTTCCCGGGGAACTAAGCGTAACTACAGCAATATCAATGGGTAAAATAATCGCAATCTGTAATCAAAAGGGCGGAGTAGGTAAAACTACTACTTCCATTAACCTCGCAGCATATCTAGCTATGTCAGGCAAGAAAGTTATGCTGATTGATTTGGATCCTCAGGCAAACGCAACCAGCGGAATTGGGATAAACAAGCATGATATTAAAAAAAGCACATATCATATTCTTCTTGAAGAATCCGAGCTTGTTGATATTTTGCAGAAGACTGGTATTGGTAACCTTACGCTTGCGCCTTCTAATTTAGATTTAACCGGAGCAGAAGTAGAGTTAGTTGGGGCATTAGGCCGGGAATATAGACTAAAAAGAGCTTTACAAAAAGAAAAAGAAAATTTTGATTTCTTGATTATCGATTCACCTCCTTCCCTGGGGTTACTTACAATTAATGGTTTATGCGCTGCTGATTCAGTTATAATCCCAGTGCAATGTGAATATTATGCCCTGGAAGGATTGACGCAACTACATAATACCATTAGACTTGTGAAAGAAAATCTTAATCCATCCCTAGGAATTGAAGGTGTGCTTTTGACTATGGCAGATTTCCGCACTAACCTCACTAAGGAAGTTATTCAAGAGGCGCGCAATCATTTTAAGGAGAAAGTTTATAAGACCGTGATTCCCAGGAATGTTCGTTTAACCGAGGCGCCAAGTTTTGGAAAACCCATTGCTTTGTATGACCCGGGTTCTCTTGGTGCTCAAAAATATGAAGAGCTTAGTAAAGAAATATTAGGTTTACCGTTGAATTCAAAAATCCCACAGGGACAAGGAGAGTCTTAATGGAAAGACGGGCTTTAGGAAAAGGTTTAAGCGCATTAATTCCAGAGAGAACGGTTGAAGGCGAAACACATAAAGAAGAGATTATTTATGTCCAGTCTGGACAAATAAAACCGAATCCCTTTCAACCAAGAGAAAGCTTTGACCAGGCAAGTATAGAAGAATTATCTCAGTCTATTAGAGAAAAAGGAGTTATACAGCCACTTTTGGTTAGACGCAGGGGGGATAATTATGAATTAATTGCTGGAGAGCGAAGGTTTCGTGCTTCTAACATCTTGGGCCTAAAGGAGATACCGGTTATTGTGCGCGATGTAAGCGATCAAGATTCCCTAGAGTTGGCTCTAATTGAAAACATTCAGAGGGAGGGGTTGAATCCTATTGAAGAAGCACATGCTTATCAACACTTAATAGATAAATTTAAAGTTACTCAGGAAAAAATAAGCGAAGTTTTAGGTAAGGCAAGGGCTACTATTACTAACACGTTACGGTTGCTTAAGCTTCCCCATGAGATTCAAGAAGAGATGAAAAATGGGCGCATTAGTTTTGCGCATGGCCGCGCCCTGCTAGAGATAGAAGATGCAAACCATCAGCGTAAACTTGTTCAAGATATTATTTCTAAGGGGCTTTCTGTGCGCGAGCTGGAGAGTTTGATTAAAAGCAACCGGCCAAAATTAATAAAAAGAAAAATTGGCCAGGGTCAGCGTGAACCATTGGTTGCTATTTTGGAAGAGCAGTTGCAACATGCTTTAGCTACCAAGGTCAGGATCAGTAAAAGGAAAAAGCGCGGTCATATTAATATTGAATTTTATTCTCAAGAAGATCTTGAGCGTATCGTCAATGTAATTAAGGGAGGGAAATAAATAATGGAACAGGCAGTTTTAATTCTTATCAAGCCCGACGGGTTAAAGAAGTCGCTCACCGGAAATATCCTTACACGTTTATCCGAGACAAAACTTGAAATCGTCGCCGCGAAAATGGTGCGCGTATCAAAGGAGTTGGCCGAAGAACATTATAAGCATTTAAAAGATAAGCCGTTTTTTGGGGAAATTATTAAATATCTCCAGGGGCAGTTGCACGATCGCAAGAAAGTTATGGCCCTGGTTTATTGGGGAGAGGACGCGATTAAAAAATGTCGGGAATTAGCAGGAGCTACCAATCCTGAGGAAGCCGAGTCGACCTCTATTCGGGGTTCTTACGGCAGGATAACCACATCCGGAGTTTACGAAAATGTAATTCATGTTTCATCCAATGAATCCGAAGCCGAAAGGGAGATCAAGCTTTGGTTTGCGCCGGACGAGATCATTGTGGATCTTTATTCGACAAAAGATTTAATGCGGGAAGAAATAGTAAGCAAGGTTTGGAGCTAAAAATGATTAGCAGTATGACTGGTTTCGGCAGCCAAGAAGCAGAAATTGATTCTATCGGCAGAATTTGCGTGGAATTAAGATGTACTAACCATAAGTTCCTGGAGACCGTTTTTCATCTGCCGGAAGGAATGCTTTCTATTGAGGACAAATTAAAAAAAGAGATTGAGGCAAAAATCAGGCGGGGCAGAATTTTCTGTGCCATAAACATAAAGGGTAAAGAGGCACAGGGTATATTTGTAAACCGAAAGCTTTTGAAGAATTATTTGCATGAGTTAAATGATATAAAAAAGGAGTTTAAGATTAAAGATGGGTTGGCTCTGGATTCTTTAATCCGGCTGCCGGGTATCTTGTCGCTTAAGGAAAATAAACCGGCGGGTACGCATATTTGGGAGCATCTTAAACCCTTGCTTCAGCAGGCGCTTTTAGAGTTGTTAAAGACGCGGCAGAAGGAGGGCAGGGCTTTGGCAGTTTTACTAAAAAACAGAAGCGAGTTACTTAAAAAAGATTTAGTTTTAATTAAGCGCAGGTTCGGCTCGGCAGTAAAAATAAGGCTCCGCAAGATAAAAGCGGAAGAGGAACGTTTAGCTTTCTTAAAAGGAGCGGATATCGCTGAAGAAATGGATCGCTTAAGTTTTCATATAAAGAATTTTCAACAGAAGATTGCTAAAGGCGGTTCTGTTGGCAAGGAGCTGGATTTTATTACTCAGGAGATGCAACGCGAGGCCAATACCTTGGCGGCGAAGTCTTTTGATCTGGTTATTTCAGGGCGTGCAGTACAGATGAAAAGCCAGATTGAGAAGATCCGCGAACAAGTGCAGAATATCGAGTAGTGAAAGCCAAAAAAATACAAAATAAGCCAGGTAAAATTTTTATAATCTCCGGGCCTTCGGGCTCAGGTAAAACTACCCTTCTGACTAGATTAATCCAAGATAGAAAAATAGCTAAATTGCTGGAAAAATCACGCTCTGTTACTACCCGGCCCAGGCGCTTAGGGGAGAAGCAGGGGAAAGACTATTTTTTTATTAGCAAAGGCGAATTTAGGCGCTTGTTAAAAGCGAAAAAAATTCTTGAATGGACAAGGTATTTGGGCTATTATTACGGAACGCCTAGGGAGCTGGTAGAAAACCGGCTTAAAAAAGGCAAACATCTTGGTTTATGTTTAGACCTTAAGGGCGCAAGGATTCTTAAGAAAATCTATCCCTATAATTCAGTAACAGTTTTTGTCCTTCCGCCTTCGCTTAGCGTGCTTAAGGCAAGGATTGAAGGCCGTTGCAGAGAGACTAATAAAAAAGAAGTAACGCAGCGTCTGCGCCTGGCGAAACGGGAAATCTTGGCAGCCGCACAATTTGATTATCGCATTCTGAACCAGAATCTGCGGGTTGCGCTTAAGGAATTAAAGAGGATATTTTTAAAGGAAAGCAGCGTTTAACATAATACTTGGGGGTAAAAGATGGGATATCGGGGCAGAGAGAAACTTTTAGATAAGAGTTTGGGTTCTATTTATAAGCTGGTAATTCTGGCCTCAAAAAGGGCCTTAGAACTTGCTGAAGGTCAGCCAAGATTAATTGTGGATGAGGCTTCTGCAAAACCTTCTACCGTGGCTTTACATGAGATTGAGCAAGGCAAGATAGAAGCCAGGGTAATAAAAACAAAAGAATAAAAATAATGGAGAAACCCAGGAAAAATATTATTTTAGGCGTAACTGCTAGTATTGCGATTTATAAAGCGTGCGAACTTATCCGGAAGTTTAAGGAATGTGGTTTTACGGTTAAGGTAGTTATGACTAAAGAGGCAGAGGAGCTGATTAAGCCGATTGTTTTCGCCAGTTTAAGCGGGAACAGAGTATGTCGAGCGGGTATTTTTGATGAGCCGGATACCTGGCGGATCGAGCATGTGTCTTTGGCAGAAGAAGCGGATTTAATTTTAATCGCTCCGGCGACAGCCAATATTATCGCCAAATTTGCCGCCGGTATTTGCGACGATCTTTTAACCTGTACGGTTTGCGCAAGTAAAACAAGAGTTTTAATTGCTCCGGCAATGAATGAGAATATGTATAATAACAAGATTACCCAAAGTAATATCGCGAAATTAAAATCTTGTGGTTATAAATTTATTGCACCGCGTAAAGGCGTGCTTGCCTGCGGCAAGGTGGGGTTAGGTTGTTTAGCAGAGACAGAGGATATTGTTAAAGAAGTAAAAAAATATTTATAGTTTTTGGCGACGTAGCCAAGTGGTAAGGCAGTTGTCTGCAAAACAACTATTCAGCGGTTCAATTCCGCTCGTCGCCTCTAAGTTTTTAACGGGCAAGTGGTGGAATGGCATACACGACAGACTTAAAATCTGTTGGCCGCAAGGTCGTAAGGGTCCGACTCCCTTCTTGCCCAATTTAATAAATGCCCGGGCTCATAGCTCAGTTGGTTAGAGCGTTGCGTTGACATCGCAAAGGTCAGTGGTTCAAGTCCACTTGGGCCCATTTTAATTATTCAACAAAATATGGATCTAAATACTTTAAGACATTCTTGTTCC
>Ga0247842_10001651_pt1 | contig 36226 bp, 29 predicted proteins | sample LaCruzMarch2015__3_FD_192411 | JGI IMG/M metagenome (GOLD analysis project Ga0247842, IMG submission 192411) | Freshwater microbial communities from meromictic Lake La Cruz, Castile-La Mancha, Spain - LaCruzMarch2015_19m | ecosystem: Environmental > Aquatic > Freshwater > Lake | place: Spain...
TAACAAAGAAGTATTTATTCACAAAGTCATGCTATCGGTCTTGATTGCGTCGGTACTTTTTCACAAACTTTAACTAAGAACCGAGCATTCTTGAGTTATTATTTATTGTCTTTAACAATTATTACGATTGCAGACAATAAAATCATTATTCCACCGATAAAAACTGATAATGTTGGAGTTTCTTTAAAAAAGATTAATGCAAATCCAATTCCAAAAACATTTTCAATTAGCAAAATTAAACTGCCGGTTGTGGTTTGAAATAAATCAAAGCCCTTTGTGAGAAAAAACCAAGCAAAAAAATTTATAATACCAAACAAAGTCGTTGCAATCCATGTATTTAGATTTACTATATTAATAGTTCCGGTCCAAAATGTTTGGTAATCAAATATAATGCTTAAAATACCTAAGACGATAACGCCGGTAAACGTGTTTGCTAACATCATAAATTCAACTGATTTAATTGACAATTTTTTTCTAAAAACTACATAAATTGATTGACAAAGAGCAGCTCCAATAGCAAAAAAACCACCAATTTTCCATGTTGGGATTGAATTTGGTTGGAATAAAAGAAATAGAGAGAGCGCACTTAATATTAAGGCAAAAAAATGATATTTTTTTAGCTTTTCTTTTAAAATGAAAAATCCAAGAATAGGTGTAATAATCGCGTAACTATAGAAGAGAAATAGGGCATTGCCGATTTGCGTATATAAAATTGCATAAGTTAAAAATAAACTCATTAAAGAGTAACCAAAAACAGTTACGAAAACTAAAATTGGAAATGTTTTTTTATCAATTATTATTTTTTGTTTTTTGATAATAAAAAAATAAATTAATGCTGTTATAAATGCAACAATATAACGAAGAAAAACTTGAGAAATTGGAGTTATTCCACCAGCGTTTAGTAATCTCATTAAGACTGGCATTGTTCCATATAGAAAAGCAGATATTATTAAAAATAATACTCCTTTAGTTTTATTATTCATTACTGTTTAATAAATCAATTTCTTTTATAACCCACGGCGCGAGATTAGGGAAAAGTTTTGATAATTTTTTAATTTCTGACGAATTAATTAATTCTATTCCGTAAGCGTATGTTAGATTAGGTTTAGGAATAGTTTTTAAATTGACTATATATATATAATCGATTTCGTGTTCTGCATATTCACTACTTGGATCTTTGGCTTGGTAATAAAACTTAGTAATAAATTCAGGTGATTGAATAAGATCATTTTTATTCAAATTCCACTCCCTTTTTAAACCATCGTAGATTGCTAAAATATTATCCTGTAATTTATCGTTGATGTAAACTTGATGTGAAGAAAATGAAAGGTCGAAAACTTTATCAAAAATCGGATGGTTTCGGCGTTGAAGAATAATTTTATTTTTATAATAAAGAATTGTTGTATATCCTCGGTGAAGAATATTATTTTTATGCGCACGCCATTTTTCAATTTTTCCAAGAATATTATCGTTTTTGTCAACTTGGGTAAGGTACTGAATTTTCTGATAATAATTCATTTTTTAATTATAACAAGCGATTAGGTCGTTTTTTTAGGTTCTTCATTTGTTGTTGGACTTGGAGTTGGTGGTGTTTGTGATGATGTTTGTTCATCAGAAGCCTGAGCTTGACCATCTTTAGCTAGACTTTCCTTTTTCTGCTCCTTTTCTTCTTTTTTCTCTGGTAATTCCATTGATTCTTCCAGTGTCATAGTTTTTGCTGCAGTTTTTTCTTTTGGTCGATCAACTTCAACTAACTCTTCTTCATCTTTCTTTTGTAACTTTAACATAATCTGTTTTTCTCGATCAATTTGATCGGCCACTTGTTTTGCCGCTTCGACTTTTGCTTTTAAGTAAACAATTAACTCCTCACCCTTTAAGTTATTGATTAAGAATATTGGCAATATGTAGCCTAAATCATCCAGTCCTTGTTGTTTTAATTCTTCATTAGGTGAAAGAAGCTTGTTTAGTGTATTGGTGACAAAAACTACATCTTTATTAACCCACTCCTCACGCGTTGATATATTCTCTGTTGTTGGGACCTCACCTTTTTCATATTGAGATATCCACATCTTTTTAACTTCTTCATAATCTTCAAGGGAAATTGATGGTGGAATAGTAACGGCATGTTCTATATGTTTTTCTGGTTCAAGCACAACCGGGATTGAAGTCTCTATAATTGTTCCCACCTCTTCTTCTGTGACCCCTTCTTTAACTGCAATTTCTTTCATTGTTTGTTTACCCAGGTCTTTTGTTTGTATTAATGTCGTAATTTGTTTTATTACTTTTTCCACTTTTTCTCTAGATACTCCAGTTTCTTCGGTAATCTCTTGGATGATTTGTTCTTCGTTCTTGATCAATGGCATTTTTTTAGATTGACTGACGATCTGTTGTACTTGAGGTGTGGTTAGATTATTTGATTGGGCGATAGTATTAACTTTTTGTTCTTCAGTTTGATTAGTGGGAATTGAATATTGTTGTATGACTTTCTCTACCTTAGTTTTTTCAAGTAAACTTTCTTGGCTTATTGTTTGTAAAATTGACTTGGATACTTTTGTCTTGTCCTGATATGTTGAAGTAATATTTTGTACTTGGTTAGGTTCGACTTGTGTTGCTGTGGCAACTTGTTGAATGATATTTATTTCTGGTTTGAGAATTTCATTGATTTGCTTTAGAACTTGAATAATCTTATCTTTTTCAAAACCGGTTTCTTTAGTAATGTTATTAACAACGTCAGTCGACGATTGGTTAGCCTGATGATTATATGAGTTAAGTATTATTTGAATATTTTGTGATGGTAATTTTGTTGATTGTGAAAGTTGATTAATCAAGTTTTGATTATTGACGATACTATCAATAACTGAGGAATTAACAGAACTAATCTTATTTTCCGTTAGTTTTGTTTTTTGTGCCACTATTTTGGCAATCGACGGGCTTAGTGGAATGGTTTGAGTGACTAAATTGGACTGTTTATCAATAATTGTTTTAACATCGCTTTCTTTTATTTTTTCCAAGGAGGAAATTTGCTTAATAACATTATCGTAGGTTGCGCTTTTTAAAAGGGAACTGGTTTGTTTTATAACCTCAGAGACTTTGTCTTTATTTACACCCGTAGTTTGGGCAATGTTGTTAACCACTTGATTAACTGGTTGGCTAAGATTGTGCTGGTATGATTGCATTATAGTTTGGACTTTGGCTATTGGAAGATTCGTTGTTTGGGCTATGCTGTTGGTAAATTGGTTATTATTAACGATTGATTTTATAAATGAAGAATTTACTGATGCTACAGTGGCAAGTGGTATGTTTGTTGTTGTTGCGATTATCGTAGTTGTTGGGACACCAACGGTGGAAGACTTGAAAAAGTCCTTACGGCGACTTATTTGCTCTGTTCTTGAACTGGAAATACTTGTTAATATTTGTTTAGCAACTTTATCTTCTTTTATTGCACGGCTAAACAATTCGGTTCGGATATTCATATATTTTTGTCGTTCGTTTGGAGTTCCGGCGTGGGTTGGATTTGCAAGATAATCAAGATTTTTTCGGACAATTTCACTCGTTTGTTTATTAGTTTCAAAACGGGCAATGTCAGTTAATTTAGTTGTAGTTAAATTCAAAGATTTACTAATATCTTCGGTGCGAGTTTTATGAATTTCCTGAATTGTTTCAAGTTTGATTGACGATTTGACTGAAGTGTCATAAGGAATTTTCATATTGGTTCCGGTTGGAAAAGTTGTTGGTATATTCGGAATAAGCGGAGGCGGGTTTGGACCGATACCGGAATGTATTTGATCATACATTGACATTAAAATATTTTTCATTGCATAAATTCCATCACAACAATAGTCCCGGAAAATTCTGAGTAACCACCAAGGAAAAAATACCACTGCCCAAAGCATTATTAAACTAATAATATATTCGACAAAAGTATCAACGTAGTTCCCATTATTTCCCAGAGTAAGAAATTGAGCAGGACCTCCATATGTTAAGTTTGTTCCGCTTGGATAAACATAACCGGCAATTTGGTCAACACGGGAAAAATCAAAAGTAAAAGGAATTCCTGCTTTCCAGATTTTTGATAAAGCTCCGAGGAATAATGCAAATAAAGGTCCATAAAATAACCACTGAAAGAATACACCAATCCAAATCCACCCGATATTTTTAATCAAAACAAAAGGCATTAATATTGCTAAAAATGGGGAAACAAAAAGAAGAAACCAAAGTAAGATTTTTCGAAGAAGAATCATTGTTCCCATTACATAATATGTAACGTTAGTCAAGTTGAGTAAAAATCTTTCTGCCTGAATCGATTCTTGGACACGAATGTTAATATCTCGACAACCAATCCAACCGAGATAATTTTTTTCTCTACTATTGTCAGAAAAATAAATATTAAACAAATCACGGCCGCCTAAACTTTCAATAAAAAATTTCATCAGTATTTCTGAAATTTGGATAAGAAGAAGAACAATGCTTGCAGAAAAAGCAATGTATAAAAGAGAAAGAGCGATCTTTTTTAGAGCAGGCCAAACTTGTATTGAGGTTTGAAAATTAGTTTTTCGACTAATTATTATTCCAAGACCAAGAATTGCCGCGACTATTAAAACTAAAAAAAACGCAACATTTCTTGAGACTCCCCAAATTTCTTTTAATATTCGGTGATCGTCAATCGCAGTTCGATTAATTACCCAGGAGATAAATTGACGCGCACGTTCATCTGCTTTTCCTTGGGAAGTGATTTCCGGGTCCTCGACAAAATAATGCTTGGTCATTGGATTGGTGAGGAAATCAGCATAATCAGTAGCACAGGTTTCTTTTTCAAAGCTTAGATTAAGTTCTTGGTAACGTATAAAAAGATTATCGTATATGTCTTTTGCTCCATTCGGACAACCTGTTCCGCCTAATCCTGGAGAACTTCCACCGCAGGCAACCGGTGTAATGGGAATTTTTATAGAATACTCAGATTCATTGCTGACGTTGGCAAATGCAGATCGTTGAAAAAGACGAATTGATAGTAAAAAAAGCAAGATGATGATAAAAAAATAAACGAGCCTCTTCATATTATAAATTTTTATATGGCAATAAATTAATTATCATCAATTTTTACTCTTTTTATGCGGATTGGTATTTTTTTGGGAGATTTGTTGATAGCGACCACTATTTAAATACACGGCTCCCCCTAATCCCATTAGGCCAAAAAGCACTCCTCCGGCTAGATAACCAATTTGGTTTTTAATTTCGCCAGTTCTTGGTAAGGCGGTTGGTTGTGGCGCACCCGTTGACTGTGGTGGAGAAGTTGGCTGATTTGGAGGAGTGGTTGGATTGGTTGGTGGTGCCCATAAAACACAAAGTTGAGTTTCGCCCGATGCTGCAGCAATAATTTTGAAATTAACATACGCAAATGTTCCTGCTCCACTGAATCCACTTGGATTAGTTCCTGAAAAAAGTATTTTACCGGTTTCGAGTTGACTAACCGAGACGGTTCCCATTGCATCGCCGGGTACAGTGCTAACATATTCAAGCGCGGTTGTTTCGTAGGTCATTCCTATTTGTGTGGTTGAAATTGACGTTCCTTCGCTATCAATATTAATCGTGAACTGAATTTGTTGTCCACGTGACAATTCACCGGACGGAGGAATTAAGTCATATCTAATCGCCATCGTAGGTCTTATGTTAAAAAAAAGAAAAGCTCCAATTAATAGGAAAAAATTAATCAGTAAAGATTTAATAATATTCTTCATAAAGATAAATATATATAGATATAATATTCATAATAATACAGATTTCAATACTTGACAAGAGGATTTTAAAAGTGATATAGTTAAATATATGAAAAAAATTCAAATGTTTTTTTTAACCTTTGTATTTGCAATGTTCTTTATTTTCTTTCCAATAGTTAATGTATCAGCTCAAACCGCTAAAAACAACGAACATTGGGTATGTTTAAAAGGCGTTCGTTGTGATTTGCCTGGTTCAAATTGTCAGGGAAGTGGAGCTGGGTATGTTTCGGTTCATCGTGTTAGATTGGTAAGTGATCCAAAAACACCCCCTTATCCCGGGCAAACTTACGTTCTGGAATGTTTAGGTCAGGTTTGTACAACAGGAAATGCTGCTGCTGATACAGCAATATTTGGAACAGAACCAATTAAAATCCTAGAGCAATCAAGTAACTATAAATTCGAAGGGTTTTTTAAGGCAGATGGTAAGACAAACGAAAATAACCCATTTAATAATCCGTCTTCAACAATCGGACCCTTTGAATGGCAAAGTTTATCAACTTATACAGCACGTAAATATATGGCGTTAAATTTTGTTACTCCTGATCAGGCTGCAGCAGGTAACAATAACACACTTCAACAGGGAACGATTAACTTTGAAACCGCTAATAAAGATTGTGAAATAATCCGTTGGGATCCGTACGGACGAGTATTTAATAGTATGACTTTAGAACCCATTATGAATGTAAAAGTGTTTTTAGAAAAAAAAGATGCCACCGGTGGGTGGGTTCAATATGTCGATTCTTTTGGTAAGGTGCAAAATCCCTATCGGAATCCACAACGAACAGACATTAACGGAACAGAAGAAGACGGTGCTTTTAGTTTTGTTGTGGAGGATGGAACGTATCGTTTAAGAGTAGTCTCTCCAACCACGAATCTGATTTTCCCATATGATAGTCAAAAAATTCATCCGAACTATTCAAAAATATATTCTGACATCTATCCTGGTAAGGCTATTACTGGAGAAGAGGTTTATGAAATTATTCAGACTGGTAAGATTCAACATCGTGATATTCCCTTAGCAACACGATCAGCTACGTTTGTATCAACGCCACCGAAACGGATGGAATTTTTTTATAATAAAATTAACGGGAAAGCTATTATAAAGGCAAGATCTTCACATCCGTTTACTAAAGTTAGTGTTTATACGGTCATCGGTGATCCACCGGTTCGTCTCAATAAATTAATCTTTGGAAAGCAAGTTAATGGAGATAGTCAAGCGAATAAAGACGGTTGGTTTGCAGTGGAAATTGATGAATCCGGATTTGCTAAGGGAGAAATGTTTGGTCAGATTGACTTGGAAAGAGTTGATTTAACAAGTACGATTTTATCAAAAAACAGTCTTTGGTATAGTAGATTATGGGCTTTCTTTAAATCTTTATTAATGATAGAAAGCGTCAACGCACAAACAGATACAAGTAGCAAAACTACGATGAATTTTCAACCGATACCCAGTTATATTGAAGGATATGCTTATGATGCAAAAGGTAATGTCTTAACTAATACAGCGGTTGGAGTATATCTAACTTTTTCCAACCGGCCATATTCTGAAACAAAAACCGATACAAAAGGTTATTACCGTTTTAGTTCGGAAAATTTACCAACCATGCCCTATGAACTACGTTATACTAGCGCAACCGGCAACATTACTAAAACAACCACAGGCAAATTTATTACACAAAACAAACAATACTTCACTACGAATAAGGTTGACCCTTACATTTATAAAGATAAGGCAGGGAATTTGATTAAAATTGTTAATCGTCCGAATAATCTAATAATTGATGGTGGAACCAAATTAACAGGACAACCTTCTTCAGGTGGGGGTGTGACAACTGGAGTGCAATCAAGTCAGGGAACGGGTGGTGGTGATGGTAGCCAAACAACTACCCCAACTTTTCCAACCTCTCAAGGAAATTCTTTGATTTTGGTTACAGTGATTTTATTAACTCTTATTTTAGTTGTTGGTGGAATACTTGTGTTTTATATGATTAAAAAAAACCAAACCCCTCCGAAAAACATAGTTTAATAAGAACTGGGTAATTCAGTAAAATTTTGTTGCTACATTAGCCTAATCATGATCTTTTGTTGTTTATAGTCCCTGGACAAACCCCCACCCTTTTTTTATTATTAATTTATGTTAGCGCGTGTATATTCCGGAACAACAATGGGGTTAGAGGGAGTTTTAATTGAAGTGGAAGTTGATGTAGCTGGAAAGGGTTTCCCAACCTTCACAATTGTAGGTTTGCCAAGTAAAGCAATTGATGAAGCAAAGGATCGGGTTAGGACAGCCATAATTAACGGAGCAATGGAAATGCCGGATTCGCGCATCACTGTGAATTTAGCGCCGGCAGATATTCCAAAAGTTGGAGCGGGATTTGATCTTCCGATTGCTATTGGAATTTTAGTTGCTTCAGGTATTTTGCCTGGGGAATGTCTTCAGGATAGTATGTTTGTTGGTGAATTATCATTAAAAGGAGATGTGCGTTCTGTTCCCGGGGTGATTTCTTTAGCATTGTTGGCAGAACAGAAAAAATTAAAACGCTTATTTATTCCGCGAGCGAATATGGTTGAAGCGGGTTTAACCACAACGATTAACGTTTTTCCTGTGGACAATCTAAGCGATTTGATTTTGTTTTTTAACGGTCATCGGGAAATTACGCCACAAAAACCAATTAATCTTGATCAATTAAGACAAACACAGATAAGTAAATTTGATTTTACCGATATTAAGGGTCAAATACAAGCACGAAGAGCCTTGGAGATTGCAGCGGCAGGTTTTCATAATATTTATATGAAGGGTCCTCCTGGAGCTGGGAAAACTATGTTATCACGTGCTTTTCCAGGAATTTTACCCGTTCTTGATCGTCAGGAAATTGTTCTTGTTTCTCAAATTTATTCAATCTGTGGTTTGCTTGGGAAGAATAATTTAATCACTCAACCGCCGTTTCGATCGCCACATCATACCACATCAAGAATTGGACTAATCGGGGGAGGGAGCAATCCCCATCCTGGAGAAATTTCACTTGCTCATCGTGGAGTGTTATTTTTAGATGAGTTTTCTGAATTTCCACGGTCAGTGTTGGAGTCTTTACGTCAACCTTTGGAGGATGGGGAAGTGACCGTGTCACGGGCAACCGGTAGTTTAACATTTCCTGCAAGGTTTTTATTACTCGCTGCAGCCAACCCCTGTCCGTGTGGTTACTTGGGACATCCAAAGCGACCATGTAGGTGTTTACCGGGAATGATAATAAAATATAAAAAAAGATTATCCGGACCGCTTTTAGATCGGATTGACATTCATCTTGATGTTCCGGCGGTTGATGAAGCTAGTTTAATTAATCGTTTTTCCGGAGAATCTAGTACGCAAATTCAACAGCGGGTAATAAAAGCAAGAAACCGTCAAGCACAAAGACTCTCAACCACTTTAATCAGAACTAATGGAGAAATGAGTAGTGTACAGATAAAAAAATTTTGTCAGTTGACAACTGGCGCAGTGGATTTATTAAAAAATGCCATTGTTAGATTTAATTTATCAGCCCGCTCATATTTTAAGGTGATTAAGGTGGCGCAAACTATTACTGACTTAGCTCAAGAAGATATAATCAAGGAAAGCGCAGTCTCAGAAGCTTTGCAATACCGATTGTTGGAAGACTGAACTCTTCCCCGGTTCTTAGTTAAAGTTTGTGAAAAAGTACCGACGCAATCAAGACCGATAGCATGACTTTGTGAATAAATACTTCTTTGTTACGAAATCCAAATGATATTCGTTTAATTAGCTTCATTTTGTTATGCATTCCTTCCATGAAGCCATTAGTTGATCTGCTGTTCCAGTAATTAAGAATATATTCTTTCCAGTAGGAGAGGGTGTTTCCCCAGGTAATCAAAACTCCATCATCGGTTGATTTTAAAGAAGAAATTATTGTCCTTAATTTTACCTCTGCTTCCTCTTTTGTTTTTGACGTATACATCTCACGCAAACTTTCCTTCATTTGGTAAAACATATGAAGTTCCGGATATTCTTTGATAATGTCAGATAGATAATGGATTTGTTGACTAGTTAGGTCTTCTTTGTTCTTGGTCAAGATGTATCGCGGTATCCTTTTCTTGTAAATATCCTGAAGTAACACTCTTTCCCCATCAATTCTTCGGTTGGCATCTTGAATGATATGGAAATGATCAACTACAACTGAAACTTTTGGTAAAACTTCTTTAACTGATCGAAGGTAAAGATCGCACATGTCAATCACAACCTCAGAGATTAGTGATTTTACATCAGAAGGCAGATTTTTAAGAACTTTTTTTAATTCATCTTTCCGTCTGGAGTGTAAAACTCCTTTAAGGCGGTGTTTGGTGATATTACCAATGGTTGTTACCATGTCACGTCCGGCAAATGATACTTCATCAATTCCAAGTACAAACGATTTGTTTTCTGTCTTTTCTTTTTCAAAGTTTAAAACCTCACATTGGACAATTTCTTTTAACCACTTACGTTGTGTATGGTAGGAAACATTAAATCTTTTTGTTCCTGATCTGAAAGACCTGTCAGATAGATTAAATATTACTTCTCGCTTATGCTTTAAAGTTGCTTTTTCATAAGGGGCAACCAATATCTTTTCAGTAAATACAAAGTCACAATTAAAACAGTGAAATCGTCTGGGACGAATGACAAGTGAACAAGTTTTTCCAAGTATTGTTCCATGTTTAATTTTTCTTGAAGGGGAGAAACTATGAAAAGCGTTTGTTCTGTTTTTACATTTGGGACAATGTGCTGTAACTCTACGCTGACTCAGATAAAAAGATACATTTTCATTATTTGATTTAGTTTTAGAAATCTGCAATCCACAGATGTCTAATATTTTGTTAAAATTCCACATAGAGGACGGTTGTTTAACTGATAATTTTCAACACACAATTTCAGTTTAACCGTCCTTTCTTTTTTATCCCATAGATAGAAGAAAAACCTGTGCCACAAGTTTTAAGAAGACTTTAGAAGATAAAAACAATTAAAACCCAATAATTTTTTCACAATCTACTTCATAGAACCGTCAAAAAATAAATAGCGCTAATTGCTAACCGCTAATAGCAAATTGCTAAATATCACGTCGTTTAAGCATTTAATTACCGCAATCTTATCCACAACCTATCAACACTTTAACCTGGCAGGTTTGAAGATAGGTTATTTGATAAGAACCTGCCAGGTTTCATAACTTATGGCAAGAACCGGCCAGATTGCTGAGCTTATGAGAATGATTACCCTCAATTAAGGAGTTTACGAACCTAATATTTAATAAGTTTTACGCCAAGAAGATCCAGTAGTTGGATATGCACTCAAGCTTTGTGGTATTTTTCCATCTGTAGCATTGCTTAAAGCAGATAAAACTAAAGCTGTTTGAATATTAAGGGCAGTTTCTGGCAAAACAACTAATTGATGACCTTTGTCTTCGACAACGACTGTTTCCCCCTCCCTACCTTGTGGCGTAAACCGCACACCTTGAACTGAATTTTGTATGCCTATGGCTTCTGTCATATTAATATATTATTCAGTTTTAATACATACTGAATATGTCTGATATTATAGCACAAACAGAGTAATTTAGCTCAAAAACTTGAGTTATGAAAGTTTATTGTCTTAAATCCCCAACAACTCTATTCCTTATTCATTATTCATGATTCATGATTCCTAATTCTTTATTCTTTTCTCATGATCCCTTATTCATGCTCTCCAAAAACTCCGCATTAGTCTTAGTTTTGGTTAGTTGAGCAATCATTTTTGTGATCCGCTCTTCTGTATTTAACAACGAAAGCATCCGACGCAACGTATTAATCTTCGGTAAAACCGCTTTATCATACAAAAGTTCATCGTGACGTGTTCCGGATTTTTCCACATCAATCGCCGGAAAGATTCTTCGATTGGCAATATCCCGATCAAGATGGATTTCCAAATTACCTGTTCCTTTTAATTCTTCATAAATTAAATCATCCATACGGGACTCTGTTCCAATCAATGCCGTGCCAATAATTGTCAAACTTCCGCCTTCTTCACAGTTGCGTGCTGCTCCCAAGAATTTTTTCGCCGGGTAAAGTGCAGATGGATCAAATCCTCCGGAAAGCGAACGACCAGTTGTATTATTAACTGACAAATTTAACGCCCTGGCCAGTCTTGTAACCGAATCAAGGAAAATCACAACATCTTTGCCCATTTCCACCAGTCGACGTGCACGTTCAAGCGCTAAGTTAGCTACTTTAACCTGCTGACGTGGTGACTCATCGAAATTTGATGCTGCCACCTCTCCTTTTATAAATCTTTTTATTTCTGTTACCTCTTCAGGTCTTTCACCAATTAAAATCGCCATTAAATTTACTTTAGGATAATTAGTCGCAATTGCTTCGGCCATTTCTTTCAAAAAGGTTGTTTTTCCGGCTTTTGGTTGAGAAACAATTAAAGCCCGTTGACCAAAGCCTACTGGAGAGACCAAATCCACCATTCTCGTTGAAAGAACTTCCGGTGTTGTTTCTAATTTAATTTGTTTATTTGGATGCAGTGATGTTAGCTGTTCAAAATCTTTTCGTGTCCGACTTTGTTCTTCAGTTAACGTTTCTCCGTTAATTTTTTTGATTAACAGCAAACTGTGGAATCGCTCCCCTTGTTTTGGAGGTCTTGCCAATCCTTCAACCTCATCAGCACGACGTAACCAAAAACGACGAATCTGTGACGTTGAAACATAAATATCATTTTCCGGATCAATCACATAGTTTTGACGTAAAAAACCATAACCGCCAAGAGTAATATCTAAAACCCCTTTTGCAGGATAACTAATTTTTAAATCGTCTTTTAAACGGTCTTCAAGTGTATGTTCTTGACGTACAGTTTCCTGTGTTGTAATCGGTTTTTCTTCATATTTATCCAACATTGTGGAAACATCCAGTGGTTGTTCCGTGACTGGTTTGTTAATGGAGCTCCGCTGACCCATACTAGCAGCATCTTTTATTTCTGAATTACGAATCGGAGCGGAACCCTGTACCGTCCCGCGAAGCGGGTCTGGTGCATGGGTAACAGGCGAAACAGAAGGAACTGATGGTTCGGAAGTTGGAGGAGATTTTTTAAAAAATACCATAGAATAAAAAAATTAATAATTACTAATAATAAATAAAGACAGATTTATGATTTAACCTGCCTGCCGGTAGGCAGGGATTTACGATATAAGATATAAACTTAACAATTCTAATTTGCATAAGTTTTCAGACACACTCTAAAGAAAGTCATATATCTATAAAAGATTTGATTGATTATCTAGTATATAAACGACCCTCCGGAAATGAGGTCGATGGGACTTTTTCCCTTGCAACTTAACGGGTAAGATGCCTTCTTCCGACCACGGTCGGAAAAAAAACATCTTTCTCTCGACATAAAGTCGGGATGACCCTTTCCTTGATAGTATCAGAGAAAAAGTATTCAAGGTTGTCTCATTAAGGAGGATCAAACATATTATATTAAACCCCTTTATCGTTTGTCAAATGGAAGTGGAAAAAATTCATAATTGAAGCCCGAATAAAATTATATTTCGTAGAAAAATTTACACATAGCCAAATTATTCCTAATATACAAAAAGTTTAACTTTTTGCTAAATAGTAATTAATCAATGTTTATTAACCCTGCAATTTTAACTTGACATAGCAAATTTGCAGGGTATAATTATAATATGTTAGATCGAACGTTGTCCTTAACCATCAAAAAAGCCAGCAAAACATTTCCCAGTATTGTTATAACGGGTCCAAGACAATCTGGCAAAACAACGTTGTTAAAAAAATTATTTTCTACCACTCATAGCTATTACAATCTAGAAAGCCCTGATTTAAGATTAAGAATTAACGAAGATCCTCTTGGTTTTTTGTCACAAATAAAACAACCGGTTATTCTAGATGAAATTCAATATACTCCATTCCTTCTTCAATACATAAAAACATTAATTGATGAAAATCGAAAACCAAATCAATGGTTGTTAACAGGTTCGCAGAATTTCACGCTTATGCAAAATATTAGTGAATCGCTGGCCGGAAGAGCGGCGATTTTGACCTTAATGCCATTAACGGAAATTGAAAAAATTGGGAATGGTCAAAAAAGCTTCTCCCCATCTCAAATCTTCTCATTAAATAAACCCTCAACAAAAGAGCCAACAATAGATCTTTTATCAAACTTGTTGCTTGGTAGTTACCCGGAAATCGTTGTCAATAAAAAAGTCGATCGGCAGATTTGGTGTAGTTCATATATTAATACCTTTCTTGAACGGGACATTAGAAATCTCAAACAAGTTGGTGATTTGGGAGAATTTGAACGCTTTCTCCGTGCTTGCGCAGTACGAACCGGTCAATTACTTGATCTTTCAGGAATGGCTGGAGAACTGGGGATTTCTGTTTCCACTGCAAAACGATGGCTATCTTTATTACAAACCGGTTATCAAATATATCTGCTTTATCCGTATTATAAAAACATTGGTAAACGACTTATCAAGAGACCAAAATTATATTTTACTGACACGGCTTTAGCTTCGTATTTACTTGGGTTACATGATAAACAAACTCTTTATAATAGTCCTCATTTCCCCGCTCTTTTTGAAACTATTATTGTTATTGATTTTTTAAAACGTTTTCACAATTTCGGCGCTCTCCCTTCTTTATACTATCTGCGCACGAGAGACAATCTTGAGGTTGATCTGATTTTGGAACTTGAAGGTCTTCTTTATTTACTGGAAATTAAAAGCAGTTCAACCATTAAACCAAAACATGCGTCGAGCTTGAACCGGGCAGTTAATGACTTGGGCAAATTAGTGAAAAAGGCCTGTCTTATCTCAAATTCGCCAACTTCTTTTCCCGTTTCTTCGAAAATCTTCAACTACTCTTGGAAAGACTTGTTACTATATTAAAAAAGTTAATCAAGTTGACAGTTGCGTTTTACATCACTAACCTAATTTTTGTCAAATGGAAGTGTAAAAAATCAGTCAATACAAAAGTTTATCTGAAACATGAAACTTCATTCAAGCTTTTATTTTTTACCTTTACAATATACAGGTTCTTAACTTTTTAATTACTCGGCAAATAGTCTATCATATATTTGTCCTGCCATTTCTTTATTCCCTTTTACAACGGTTCTTACATAACGCTCTGCTAAACCGCGAGCATACTCCATCTGCGCAGCAAGATCCCCACTAATAACTCTACCTTCAAATTTATTGTCAACAGCTAAAAAACCTTTTGTGCTGGTTTCAACAAAAGTTATGTTACCAAAATCATTTGTTGCAACCATTTTTCTATATGCTTCTTCTGTCATCATTCCACTCACAACCGGATCATAAAAGCCTCCAAGAGTGGTAATTGTTACGCCTTTGTCTATTAACCTTACCTGCATTTCCCCAAGCATGCGGTCTGCTCTCTCACCTTTTCTTAACTTCTCTATGGCACTTTTTACAATAGGAGTAAAACTTGATTTTGTAAGAAAATCATCAGCAGTATTTACTACCTTATCTCCAACTTGCTTGGCTACCCCCCCTACTGCTTTCGAAACCACTGGCTCACCTGCTTTTACTAGCTCTCTTCCCACTAACCCACCAACATGTCCAACTCCTAAACCAACAGCTTCTCCGATTGCCGCCGATGCAAGAGAGGCTCCAAGGTCTTGAGTTTCATCATAATTTAATTTCGTATTGATTGAAACAGAAACAGCGGAAGAAACAACACCGCAAAGAGTAATGCCTACCCCCTGTGTTAAGCCAACACATCCTCCATATACACCAGTAGAAACTCCACTTAACAATGCTCTTGAAGCGTCAATGTGCCCTGTAGTTATTTTTTGCATGACAGCGTCCGTAATGGCACCGGCTGCGAAACCAGCCAAGAAACCCACACCACCAGAAATTAAATTATCAACGCCCGCAATGGTTCCGCTCGGATCAGTCATCATGATTGGGTTTCCTCCTACGTAAGCATAGCGATTGAAACCATCATCAACCGGATCTGGTTGTTGGAAAAGACCGGTTGCAGGATTATAATAACGGGCATTATAGTACATTAAGCCAGTTGAAAGGTCTTTTTTCTGGCCAGTATAGGTGTTTTCCCTTGGAAGTGTGGCAAGATTTATATTATTAATCTGTCCTCCATAAGCAAAGTAACGGAAATACTGCGCACCATCTTGAAATTCCGGAAGATATTTACCCTGTGCGTCAAGTATAAATGCCGTACTTCCCTGATAGTTGGTATAAGTATAGTTCTTAACCCACACTCCGCTTCCCTTTTTAACCTTGATAATGGAAGCCAGTGGCACATCCATATTTACAGATTCGGTGATTATTCCCTTTGCATCTTTTTCTTTTTCATATAATCCAAGATAGAGATTGTAGTCCCTAACTTCATTTCTAACAGAAACGTTCCCAAGAGTCTTCGAATAAGTATATGAAACATTTTTCTTTACTAACCGTTGTGCTCCAAGTCCATAGATATATGAGTCCTGAGATTTAATTTTTATTCCGTCTGCTTCATAGTCCGTGATCTTAACAGGCATACCAGAAGCATCGTAAACATAGTCACGAACCTTCCTGCCTTTGGTAGCTTCAGGAATGAACTCACTCACTAAATTACCTTTTTTATCATATAGATAAACACGTACTTCTCCATTAATAGTTGACTGTTTAGCTGCATGATATGGACAGCTGTTTTTGGATACGGTATATCCTGTGATCTTCTTATAATCACCGTCACTATCGCAGGGGTTATTGTTAGTTGAGCTAAAACTATCAGTAAAAAAAACATTGGTTGTATCGAATTTATTATTAATATCAGCTCTTTCACTCTTAACCGTCAAATTATTAGTTTTATCAAAAGCATAGTCACCGGTATATTCATTACCGGAAACATAAGAAATTCTTCCAAAAGAATCATATTTGACCTGATTGGAATAAGATGATGATATGCTTTTGTCTGAAATAGATATTGTATCTATCTGCGTTAACATTTGCGTCACAGGATTAAACGCCATTGACTGATAAAATATTGGGACATAAGGATCAAATTTCGATAGAACCTTTCCTATTGTTTTTTTCGTAGTTCTTCCAGAATTATCATACTCATTTACCGCTGTAACTTTATTGTCATACAATATTGATTTTAAACTTCCTTTGAAATCATAGGTAATGTTTTCAACCAAAGGCAAATTATTTACTAAAACATCAATGACACTCTTAAGTTTACCAGTATCATTATATTGATAAGCGACGCTGTCTATCGTTGTATTATTGACATAATATTGACTTGTAAGCGGTAAACCTGTTTTTGAGGTTGTTGATATTTTTTTCGTAATAATTTTATTTTCTTCCTTAATACCCAACTCCGATAGGTCATACTCACCAATTGTTTCTTTAGGATTACCTTGCAGATCAAAGGTAGTTGTCTGTTTCTGTAACCAAACCCCATTTTTCTTCACTCTCGTTTCATTTGCTTTTCCTATATATTGTATATCATAAACCGTCTCAATTATGGTCTCGGGCATTCCTTGTCCTGATTGGATAAGTTGAGATTGTGTTACACGGTTCAAAATATCAAACTGTGTGGATTTAGAAATATGTCCGTTTGCATCTTTGACTTGTTGTAGTCTTGCATAGTTGTCATAATAATAATTTGTTATTCCGCGATCAAGATCTGTCTCGGATAAAGGCATTCCAACCGAATTATAACTCGTTCGCTTAACTATTATTCCTCGCGCATCTTTTGTCGTAATAGGTTTACCTATAATGTTATTGGTAATTTCCGTTGTTACTACTTCCCCGTTTAGTGACGTACAATTTATATCTCCTAAACAGAGATAGTTAGTTGATATTGTTTTCAAACCTTGCACCTCAACTGTTGTTTGATTGCCTGCGTTGTTGTAGGTGTGAGCTTTGTATCCGTCATAAACTATTCTTGAGGTTGTAATAATCGGACTTCCGTAAGATCCGCCACTGGTTGTTGTTGTAACAAGTGGTCTTGAGAAGAAATCATAGGTAGTATTTGTTTTGGTTGCTAAATTTTTTTGAGAAGATAATGTTGCAACTGTAACAAGTTGAGGAATAACTGGAATTGCAAGGTTACGAATTGGAACACCGTCAAGCTTTTCTTCAACCTGTCCGATTCCATTAAAAGTTGTATTCGATACCATGGCAAACTTATCCCGAGCATCTTCCTCCCGATCATAATTAATGGTTTGTGTCTTATTACCAAAACCGTCGAAAAACTCATCAACGGTCTGATAGATTTCTTTCGTATCGATATTCAGACGACTGCGGGTGCGGGTACGCATCGGAGACTGATTGTCAAAGTACTGCGCCTCTGCAATGGATGTTGTTTCCGGTTGTCCTGTGACCTTATCAGGTTGATATGATTTTATCACCCGTCCATACTCATCATATTCATATTTAGAAACTGCTCCGTTGGCATCTTGAGTTTTATCAACTAAACCTCTGGCTAAAGAAACTGGACTATCAAAAATAGTACGGCTAACAATTTTTTTATCTTTATTATTATCAATATCACAGGCTTGGTCTCTGGGTTGTGAAACTAACGGATCAGAACCAGGAACTTTCCACTGAACTTGACAAAGAGAAATCTGACGATATGTATCGTCGTAGTAAGTGGTAGAAACAGCCCCATTTGGAGCAGTTTGTTTGACTGGAAGTCCATATTGATTGTAATCAGTTTGAGAGGTAAGACGAATTTCTTCGGTTGGCTTTTCATCGCTTGTTCCTCTAATTATTGAGTTGGTTGATGAAGGTAATCCCCTTACCCCCACTATCCCCGACTGATAACCCCATTGGAGAACTCTTTCATCATATATAGTTGTTTGCCAATTAAGTCGTTCTTTAACATCCTCAGCTTTTTCTTTATTTTCAGAAGAAATATAGATTGCGCCAACAAGATTGATGAGATTTTTTGAGAAGTATTGATTCAGGGTTAAGGCATACAAACTCCCCGTGTCTTTTGCTTGATCCTGGATATATCTTACATACGAATAAACTTCATCTCCTGCGATATCTGGGTTACCATAGTCAATTGATTTAACTGCGTTTCCAAAATTACGTGTTGGTTGATTGGGATAAACCTCAAAATCATAAACCGTCTCTGTTTTACTTTTTTTACCATCAATTTGGAAGTCAACTCCCTTTGTATACGGCTCAAAAACAATCCAACCTTTGGATGCGTCGGTTAAGTTCCAATTACTTCCATCTTTTAGATCAGGCAGTAAACATTGCAAATTTGGTCTTACACGAATATCAGTCTTTGTGAAACCTATCACCACCCCTGATGCGTTCAAAACGTTCGATTCGTAAACCATTCCTTTTCTCGGATCAACCATAAAACAGGAATTAACAATGCTGCTTTCGGTAGCTTTAGTAGTGAAAGTCGGAATGGTTTCCAAAAAGAGATTGGTTTTTTGTTCGACATATGAGAGGAGTTTGTTTGTGGATGAGTCATAGGCTTTGATACGGACAGTCGGATAACCTAAAAACTGAAGTCCGTTTACACTTGAATAACCCAATCCGTCACCATTTGAATAACTTGCACCATATCCTTGGGAAGCGCCAATATATGAATATTCTGTAGTTTTTTTGTTATTTATGCCATTATCGGCAGTGGTTTTCTTGACACGGTAAAAAGCAGTATAGTTATCTTTTGACATCCCAACCGGCATATATCCATTTATATCCGTGCAAATTTTACGCCAGTCTTTATCAAGTCCGTTAAAATTCATTCTTCTCCAGTTAAAACAAATGCGGTCAATTTTATCAACTTTTTCATATTCGTAATTAACCAGTCCTCCATAGCCATTATTCGTCTGAACTAAATAAAGATCATTTGGAGTAACTAAAGTTGACTCGATGTTGGTATTTGTTCCGTCACAAACAACAAGACTGAAAGTATCATTCAAACTTTTATAACAAAAAGTTTGAGGACGCTGAGCTCCTTGATTATTAAAACCTTTAACAATAATTTTTGTTAACAATAACTGCCTTGCTCTTTCCCCTGTTCCAGACTCTTCCCGCGCACAATAGTCTTTATATTCTCCACTTTGATACTGTTCTCTTAACTCCTCAGGAATATCCGGACATCCAAAATTTATTTTGGAGTTTTTATACGATTTTGTATATGAAAATTCATATCGGGAAAGCAGAACTGAGTTGTTTTTCGTTTCTACAGAGGTTAATATCTTATTATCCGCCATCAGAGGTGAAGACGATTTCAATGTTCCCCCAGCCTTATATATATCGTAATATATGCTCCCGACTCCGTTTGAGTCAGTATAGTTAAAGGATACAGTCGATATATATTTCTTGGTACTTTCATCCCAGTTGTACTTGACGGTTTTTAGTCGGATAACTGCTGTATATAGACATCCATTTTGTGTCTTTAATAATTCTTGTTCATAGTCAACTTCTGCGGTGTTTCCGTGAATATCTGACATTTTGGAAAGATTCCATTTCAAAATCTTATCATTGGAACAGTGAAGCGTTCCTTCTTTTCCTACCTCTGTCTTAATCGTATATTCATTTGCGCTCATTGGACTTAATGCTAATTTTTGATAGCCATAACCAGTACGCGCAGGCTCAACTGAATTATCAGTGTGTTTTTCTCTTTCAACGCTACCAAACAAATAGACCGTTCCTGAAGTATCGGTAATCTTCCAAGCTCCCAAGTCACCCACTCTTTCTATTTTAATTTTATTATCAGGATAGGTTTTATAATTATTTGCTGCTTTATCCCATTTAATACGGACAGCTTTACCACTTAACTGCAACATAAATTCATCATTATTGTTCGAGTCAAGGGTAATTGACCCAAAGGTTGAAAGATTCCAACCCAATCCAACCGGTGATGATGCATCAGCAAATATATTTTCTTCCCATACTTTTGTCTTCGTTGGATCAGTCCCCCATCCCAAGTTAACAGGATTGGTTTTTTCCTTAAGTCCCGGTTTATTCAAACGCAGCTCATCAATTGACCGGGAAGAATATGATAAGTTTATTGAAAGCGGAATATTGCCAAGTATTGGTGGAGTTTTGATTGGATAAGAAAGTGTACTTGTCCCTGTAAAAGTATCCGTGCCTACTCCATCAATTGTTGGTAATTCTCGGCTTCCAATAGTTGGACTTCCAACTGTACTTGAGACTCCTTTAACCTGACCTTCAGTTGATTCATCCAAAGTTACCCCAATTTTAACTGGTTTAGTTGGTTTAGGTGTAATTGTTGATGTTGGTGATTTTGTTATTGATATATCAGTTTTTATGGTCGGCACAATCGTTGGAGTTATATTGGTCTTTATTGTTGGAACAATTGTTGGAGTTACGCTTGGAATTACAGATATTGCTACTGTTGGAATAGTGCTCGGACTAACATCTTTTATATTATATTTTTGATTTATGCTTGCTCCAAACCGTGCTTTATATCTGGTCTCAAGTATTTGTAAATCCTCTGCACTTAGCATATTGAAATCCTGGGTCTCAAGGGACTTGATGATGTTAATGTCTTCCCGTAAATTATTTTCACTTGCAATTTTTGCCAACAACGCCTCTCCTTTAATTTCTTTTCCGGCAATTGCATCAAGCGTCCAACGACTAGGACTACTTATCTCTGACGCCTTTTTTCTGGAGCTGATGTATTTTTGAGTCAAAAGAATAATTGATATGAGGATGATTAAAAATAGAAGGATAGAAATACGTAAATTAATTCGGAACTTAATTATTTTTTTAAACATTTTAAACATGAATACATATTTATGTTATCACGCATCAGAAGACAAATACAAGTGAAAAATGATATACTCAAAAATATTCTTTTATGAGTAAATATACAATCATCATTAAAACCGTTTTCAAAGAATATTTTGCGTATCGGTTGAGCTTTGTGTTGTGGCGATTACGAATCGTTCTTAGTGTCCTGGTGAGTTTTTTTCTTTGGAACGCAGTTTTTGATAAACAAACAAGTTTTGCCAATTATCAACGTGACATGATGTTAACGTATATTCTATGTGTTAATTTTGTTAATAGTATTGTTCTGGGAACCAAAACTGCCGAAATCGCCGGAGACATCAATGACGGAACCATTATTAACCGACTGTTAAAACCAGTTAATTTCTTAATTTATTATGCTTTTAGGGATTTTGGTGACAAATTGTTAAATTTGGTTTTTGCGGCGGTTGAATTTGTAATTATTGTAAAGCTTTTTAATATCACACTTGTTCCGGTTGTAAACATCCCACTTGCATTGATATTCTTTACCACCGGAATAATCATTTCCTTTTGTATTAATCTATCCCTTTCATTAATTGGTTTTTGGACCACCGAAGTCTGGGCGCCAAGATTTGTTTTTTTAACATTAGTATTTTTCTTAGCCGGATCGTATTTTCCACTTGATTTACTCCCAAAAATCGTCTATCAAATTTTGATATTGACACCTTTTCCATACCTGGTTTATTTTCCAACACAAATACTTCTTGGAAAAACAATCGCATGGCAACAGCCACTAGTCATTTCCTGCGTATGGGTAGCGATTACGTATTTAATTGTTCAGATCATGTGGAAACGAGGAAACCGAACGTTTAGTTTTTGGGGAAGATAATCAAATCTGTAGGGGCGAACTTTATGTTCGCCCGAATACAAATAATTAAATAATAAAATAAATAAATTAACAGCATATGAACAAAAATATTAAATTGTTTTTTCTCTTTTCCCGTAATTCTTTGCGCACCACTTTGCAGGCGCGTACGGGAATTTGGCTATTCTTAATTGGAAAAATCTTTCGTTTTGCCTTTTTTTTCCTGATGATCATGGTCATCTTTGGTAAAACAAAAATGATCCGCGGATATTCTCTCCCACAAATGCTGGTATTTTACCTGATATTTAATCTTATCGATACTTTCACCCAAACAGTTTTTCGTGAAGTTTATCGATTTCGCTATAAGGTAGTGACCGGAAGCTTTGACCTAACCTTGGTCAAGCCTTTTCATCCGTTTGTAAAAATTCTTGTTGGCGGAGTGGATTTCTTTGATTTATTTTTACTAGTCCCCTATCTTTTCCTAACAATTTACTTTGCGTCACAAGTCCCTAACATTACACTTATCAATATTCTAAATTCCATATTCTTAATTCTAAATTCTTTAGTAGTTGCCACTTCTTTCCATATTATTGTCTTGGCCTTGGGAATTCTCACCACCGATGTTGATCATACTATTATGATTTATCGGGACTTAACCGGAATGGCGCGTTTCCCCATGCAGATTTATCAAGAACCATTACGTTCGATTTTTACCTTTTTAATTCCTGTGGGCATAATGATGACGTTTCCTTCTCAAGCCTTGTTTGGAAAACTGTCGTTATTATTTTTTTTCCTCGCCCTTTTTATCTCAACCCTTGTATTATTACTATCATTAGCTCTATGGAATACGGCATTAAGAAAATATCAAAGCTGGGGAGGGTAATAGAATCTAGAATTATGAATTTAGAATTAAGAAAAGCGTGAAGCAAGCAGATTTTTAATCGGCCACTTGCGACGAAGAGGTTGTAAGCATTACCCAACTTTATCGCATTGGCAGGTATTAAAAAGACGCGTGCGAACGCTTTTCTTAAAAAGAATATGATGTCAATCAAAAACCTTACCAAAATCTATCGCACTCCCATACGCGGAAAGAATTTTGTTACTGATTTAATCAATCGTCAGTATAAAAATATCACAGCACTTAATAATGTTTCTTTTGAAATCGGTAAAAATGAGTTAGTTGGTTTTATTGGTCCAAATGGAGCAGGAAAAACCACAACGTTAAAAATCCTCTCCGGTATTCTTTTTCCCACTTCAGGACAAGTTAAGGTTTTAGATTATATTCCCTTTGGAAAAAATCCGTTATTCTTAAAACAAATCGGTTTTGTGATGGGCCAACGCAATCAATTAATATGGGATTTACCGGCAGTTGATACGTTTCTTCTCAATCAGGCAATTTATGAAATTTCTGACAAAGATTACAAATCGAATATTGATGACTTAACCACAGTTCTAAAATATCGTGACATCATTGATAAACCCGTAAAAACACTTTCACTTGGGCAAAGAATGAAAATGGAATTGGTTGCGGCACTTCTCCACCGGCCAAAACTGGTATTTTTTGATGAACCTACCATTGGGTTGGATATTTTTTCACAGGAAGCTATCCGTGAATTTATTAAAACTTATCATGAGGAATTTAAAAGTACAATCATCCTAACCAGCCATTATTTGGAAGACGTGAAGCGTTTGGCAAAGCGTTTGATCATTATTAATCAAGGAAAAATTCTGTATGACGACAATTTACAAACAATTCTTAAAAAGTACGGAGACGAGAAGTATGTCACAGTAACTCTTGAACGACCAATTGATAAAACAATACTAGCTAAAGTCGGGAAAATTATTACTCATCAATTTCCTAAAGTAGTATATCGGGTTAAAAGAAGAGACATTCCAACCACCATCAATCTCATCACTCAACACCTTCCCTACTCTGACTTAACCGTTGAAGATGAGAGAATTGAGGAAATTATTAAGAAGTTGTTTAATAAAACTTAATATTATTAATTTATCCTTGACATTTATCGTCACGTTTAGTATAAAGTAGTTATGTTTGATACTAAAACCATATCAAAATTATACACGCCCGAGCAGGTGGGAGACATCCTTCAATTAAGCACCAATACTGTCTATAGCCTTATTAAAAGAGGCGAAATTATTGCTAAAAAGATTGGTAAAGTCTATCGTATCTCTGCCAACTCAATTTTCTTTGCCTTTTCTGGACTGGACGCTGATCTTTTTCAAAAACAGCAGGAGGATTTTAGCAATCTCTCTTTGATTGAAAAAGAGTTAACTCAAGCTCGTAAAAATTTATGATAAAAAAACTGGCTGTTTTTTTAGACTCCGACGTGATTATCTCTTCGTTAATCTCCAAAAATGGTGTCGCTTACTTATTAATCAATAATGAAAAAATAACAAAATATATTTCAAATATTTCTCTTAAAGAAATAGAGGTCGTTATTAAAAGATTGAAACTTAATTTAAAAAACTTTAAAAATATTCTTACTAATTTCAAAGTTATTACTTTAAAAAACGATCTTAATGATATTAAAAATGAATATAATATATTTGTCACTGATCAAAACGACGCTCATATTATCTGCGGAGCAAAAGAAAAATCTGTAGATTTTTTAATTACTTATAATATCAAGCATTATAAAAAAGATATAATCAAACAAAATCTGAAAATAATCACCCTGACTCCAGCTTTGTTTTTACAATACCTACGTAGTCTATGAACCCCAGTAATTACTGATTAATATTTATTGAGAGAAAAATCAAGAAGTTATTTGAGGAATGAAAGATTAATTTCCTAAAGGGTATGTGTCAAGAGATGTAAATCCCATTAATCTTTGTAATAATTTCTGGAAATTTCCGCCATAGACTTTTTGATCATATAGGCTACTTTGTCCATGCATCATATAAAATGAATTTTCCAAAAGCAAAGACTGTAAGACAGTCCAATCCCTATCATCGCCTTCTGGCATTCCCTCAAAGCTACCTATGAAAAGAGGCTCTCTTTTCTCTATTAAATATTCCCTAAATGTCCTTATCTCTTGTCTCAAACTATCATCTAAACATAATGGTTGTTGTTCAGAATTAAGTATTTCAAGAAAATAAACGTTATGATTTAAACGCCTTCTTGCTATTTTTAAACGTTTGTAAAAATCACCATCTCCCTCTCCTGACATTCCATAAATGCACTTTAGTCTTTCTTTTTCTGCTTCTGAAGTTTGCTTTGTTCTAAGAAAAATATCTCGACCCATCGAATAATCATTAAGTAATATTGATTCATCTGGTGAATGATAATGTGCTATCTTGCCTTTCCCTAAAAGCATATCTCGCATCATCTGCAACTCAATCAGCTTTCCCAAAATCAACCCCTTACGTTCATCACGATTTGTTTCTGGAGCTAATTGTAGTGTATCAAAATTCTTAAGTTGTCCGGTATATTCTTTACTAAAAGCTCTTACAAAAGAAGCAATACCATTTCTTGTTGTTTGAACTCCATTTTTGTCTTCTTTTTCTATTTGTTCTTTTAATGCTCCAAGTGCTTTCTTTTTTATGTCTTTTTTTACGCGATACACATTATCTTCGTATGTTGGAGATCTCACAAGACCAACTCTAACCGCGTTAGCAAAGATATTAAAATTAGGAGGGCTTCCATTTAAAACCGAAATGTCTGATGCAATTACAGTGCCTGGTATTAAGGGAATAAGTGCAAATACGTCTTTTTTATCTCTAAGTTCTATCAGTCCCTCTGAACGAGATGCTAAGATACTCACAACCCTTATAGCTTCTTTTCCAACATTCTCTCCCATAACATATCCTTTTTGTTCACGAAGTAAACCCGGATGTGCAAATTCAGTTGGCATAAAATAAAAAAACAATTAATACGGCTATCTTAGTATCAGGCTTACATATTTACTGGACAGATCATCAACAAAATCTTTCATCATTAACCATTTTCTGACAAAAAGTTGACAAAAATGATGTTTTTCCTTATAATATGCCCTAAATTATGATAGATCAACAGTTTTTTCGATTTTGGAAAATACCATTTGAAAAAATTAAACAGGCGCAAACTGCCGGTCAAACCATTGCTATAGTTGGTTTATACGGTATCGGGAAAACATTATTCGCCGATATGGTTATATCTTTACCAGATTTAACAGAAAAAATCCTGATAAATCTGAAAGATATTCCCTCACCTACTCCTCTGGATATATATAAATTGTTTTATAAACAATTAGCTCATTTATCTAAGGACTTAACAATTAAAAAAGTTCCTCAAACCGAATTTGAATTCCACTATTTTTTAAGAGAAGTGTTAGAAAAAAACCCTCAAAAACATTTTTGTTTTATCGTTAAAGAAGGTCAGAATTTACTGCATTTTTCTGATGTTTTTTTTGATGCGCTTGAACAATTACGATATTATTTTGAACCACGCGTTTCTTTTATTTTTTTTGGCCAACCACAGCTTTTTCAACAGACAACTCCTGGCCTACAAAGACTGATAAGAAATAATTATTATTTTCTCCGCCCCTATGACCGCAATACAACTATCTCTGCCATTAGTCTACAAGAGCAGCGTTTCAAAATCTCTTTTTCTTCAGCTGCCACCTTCATCATCAAATATAGTCAAGGACACCATGGAACCATAAAATTCTTATGTCAAAAAATCGCCACCCATCATCCACGTATTTTAAATCAAAAAACATTTTCAGACTTCATTAATGATGACCCATTATTACCATCATGGTTTCAAACCATTCTCAATAGTTTGACTCATAATCAACAATTATTAATATATAAATATTTATCTTGCAGCAACTTTACTCCTGCCCAAATCAAATCATTAGCATTCAAAGAACTCGTGCGTTTGGGATTTTTTCATCAAAAAAGAGAGAAAATATCATTTTTATTTCATGCTTTTCATCTTAAACTCACTGAATTTATTAAAACTAAACCGTCTGAAAAAGATGAGTATTTAAAGGTCAAAGACAACATAATTTATTTAAAAGATTTACCGGCGAGCGATGTATTCAATCCTCAAGAAACTCGTTTACTTAAGGCCCTATTGGTAAAACAAGGATACATGTTAACGGTTGATCAACTTGGAGAAATAATCTGGGGAAAAAATAACTCGGAAAAGTTCTCCCTATGGGCAATTAATAAGTTAATTTCCCGAGTTCGTACCAAATTCACTCAATATGGTCTTCCAAAAAAACTAATTCAAACCATTCCTAAACAAGGATATATGTTGTTAGAATAAATCTCTACCAACGAAGTAAAAGATTAAGGTCGTCTCTAATCCCGCGTTTCTTTCTCTCTTTCTCGATTGCCGCATCAAGCACACCTAGCTCAACTGACTCATCTATAAAATTACTTCTTGGATATAGCAAGCTCATAAGCTCAAGAAGAACCACTTCATCTCTTACTCCTTCTGGGCCTTCTTTATGTATTCTTGTTATTATATCCATCATCCACCTAATCATTTTTGCTTTATTATCCCCTCTTTCGCCTATAACCGGTTTTTTTTCATAATCAGATAAAGAAGCTAAACCAAGCATCGCAACACCAGTCATTGTTTTTTCTGCAAAAGCTACCAAGGGTTGCTCGGCGGCTATGTAATCAATAAATTCTGGACCAGCTAATGTAGTGGTTGGATCACACATACTGACTATTTTGTCTGCAAAGCCTGCTAAATATGCTGGCGCCAGTGACCTAATTACTGCTGGGTTGCCAATAAGATGTTTTGTTAATAAAAATTCATCATCTCCATGATATAAACCAAAAATTACTGCCCTGGGTGGAATTTGTCCTTTTTGTGAATAAATTACTCCTTTATATTCTGCCATAGTTTTATGAAGTCAATGTTAATGCTATATTTATTAAAATAATTGACTGATTTTTTCAATTATCTAAAAACTTGCTTTCTTTTTGACAAAAATCTGACAATAATTATGAAGTCAATAATGCATTAAGTAAATTGTTTTAATAATCGATTATAATATCGTCTCTTTCTGTTAAACTGATATTAATGAAAGCAAAGCCGTATATTTTTCTTCTTGTTCTGGTTGCTGTCCTGATTTTTATTCTGGGGATTCGTTATGGCCAAAATGTGGAAAAAACTAATAAAAACATTAACTATTTAATTAGCATCGCTCCAACCCAACCTCCAGAGCCAACCGTAAAAAAAGAAATGCTAACTTTTATCCATCAACCTTGCGGAATTTCTTTTATCTATCCATCTTGGCTAGAGATTGAAAAAGAAACTTCTACTTCAGCGTTGTTTACCGAAAAAAAGGATCGACAATTATTTTTCTCTTGTAGCAAGGTTCCTGTTCCAACTGGCGATGTCCCGATTGAGAAAAACGTCACTTTCTTTCAAAGAAAAAATACTTATAATAATCAGTTGGTTACTTTTGCTGCAAACATAAACCTCTATCATCTTGTTGAACAAACCCTCGAGTTTATCACACCCACGCCTTAAAGCCTGTTTGAAAATTGAAACTAATCATAAAAATCAATTTTCATTACAGGCTTTTATGAAGCTGTTGTTAGTTTTTTAAACAGCTTCCTAACTACTAGCTACTAACTACTTGCTACTACCCACCACCTACTTTATACTGTTTTTATGTTTAAGCTTCTCAATAAACTTTTCTTATTACTCGTAGTCTGTTTTATTGTAACGCTAATTACTCACATAGCAAAACCTTCCCTGGCGACATCACCTGTTTCTAAACCAAAGCGTTTAGCAATTTACTATGGTTGGCCAAGCATTGTTAACAACGCTCAAGGAGACGTAAACAAAGCAACGACAGAGCTTGCTTTTTTCGATGTGATTGTTCTTGGAGACGGAATTGAACATCCCACTCATGGTGATCATGCTAAAACTAAAACAATTATTCAAAACTTACGATCTCAAGGCAAGGAAGTATTTGGCTATATTGACATGGGAATATCTCCTTCTCCACCAGCACAAAATCTTTCAATTGAGGTTGCTCAACAATATGTCGACGAATGGCTAAATATGGGAGTAAGTGGTATTTTCTGGGATGACGCCGGATTTGATTTTCATGTTTCTCGTGAACGACAAAATACATTAGTTAATTACTCTCATAGCAAAGGATTAAGCGTTATGCTTAACGCTTGGAATCCAGATGATGTCTTGACAGGTTCACCAACAATTCCTTTTACCTCAAGTGATTATTGCTTAGCAGAATCATGGATGGTATCACAGGGTTATCCAAATTTATATGAAGCCTTAAGCCAATGGCAAATACGGGCATACAAATATTTTAATAACAGTAAAATATCAGGCGTAAAAATTGCGGCAATAAGCTCTGGACCTAACACCAATCAACCCTATACCTATGCCTGGTGGGGAGCAACTATGTATGGAATAGATACATTTGGTTATACAAATATTGAATACTCTTCATATGGATCAGAAGCTAACATCCTTCGCAAACTCAATAATCCTTCACCTGATTTAATTGGAAACAGTTTTCTTGATGATCAAATAATCAAAGTCTCACCTCAACAATACAAACGTCAAACAGATAAAGGAGTAATATATGTAGAAGATAATGGTGAAAAGAAAGGATATTTTAAAACCGAAGCGCCGAAGTCCTACACTGAACAAGATTATATTATTTGGAAATGTGAGTTCCTGAATAATGGGCACTGCCTGAATCCAGATTCATCCAATCAGTCAGATTTTAATCATGACAGTACCGTTGATTTACTTGATTTTGAGGTCTGGCGGCAAAACACTGCGTTATAATTAACGTATGCAAAAACTTAAAATTGCCTATTTTGGTTCACCGTCATTTTCCGCGACTTTACTAGAGAAAATTATCAATGATAAAGACCTTCCGGTTGAAGTTAAATTAGTTATCACACAACCTGATATGCCGGTTGGAAGAAAACAAACTCTCACCCCAACACCAGTAAAGGTAATGGCAGAGAAATATCAACTATCAATTGTCAATGAAAATTTAAATATTGAAAATTCAATGAAAATTGAAAATTGGTTATTGAAAATTAAAAAATGTGATCTCGCTCTTGTTTACGCTTACGGAGAAATCTTACCCAAAGAAATTCTAGATCTTCCAAAGCTTGGTTTTTGGAATGTCCATCCTTCTCTTCTTCCTAAGTATCGCGGGGCTTCACCAATAGCTTATCCATTGATTTTAGGTGACAAAATAACCGGCGTTTCTTTAATATTAATGGATGAAAAAATGGATCACGGACCAATCATTGCACAAGAAGAAATGGAAATAAAACCAGAAGACACACGAACTGGTTTGGAAAATAAATTAACAGACCTATCTTATAAAATGTTATGTAGAGTTTTGTCGGCGAAGAATGCGGATTTTTTGTTCGGCCACTTGCGCGAAAACCATCGTGCTACGTTACCCAACTTTTTCGCATTGGCAGGTAACAAAAAAGACGAATTCAAGCCGACGAACCAGAATCATTCTCAAGCGACTTACACACAAATTTTAAAAAAATCCGACGGTTTTATTCCGTTATTAATTCTAAAAAAATGCTTGAATAATGAACCAATAAAATTATCCGATCTCCCCTTTTTTCTACAAACATTTATCCAAAAATATTCTATTAATTTTTCATTCCTAATTCTTAATTCTAAATTCTTAATTCTAAATTTATTCAGAGGTCTCTCCCCTTGGCCTGGTCTTTGGACCACCGTCGACCTACGAGGTCAACAACTACGGTTAAAAATCCTCGGCATGGAGTTACACGACAATCAACTCACACTTACAAAAGTCCAGCTTGAAAACAAAAACCCGGTTGATTTTAAAACCTTTAATAATGCTTATCAGCTGTTTGCAACATAACAATTCAAACGTAAACTTTTATTTTACTTAGCATTATACTTCGCAAACTCCTCACGCACCTTATCTGCTAAAAATATTTTCATCAGTGATTGATATGGAACATCTTTTTTATTCGCTAAAATTTTCAGATCATAAAACAAACTTTCCGGAACACGTATATTAATTGTTCGGGTAGATGGTTTAAGATTGGGAAAAGATAATTTAACGGCGTGACTCATATCAAAATATTCGGTTGTATCATGAGTTGCCCAAAAGTCCCTTTCTTCATCCTCATTCTTAAATTTAGGAATAGTTTTTATTTTGTTCATATTATTAATTAAATTGATAATTTTGTATTCTTAGAATAATAGGCTTTTTCTTTTTTACTTTGATCTCTAGCTGAAATTATCCGAATAAAAAATTTTCTTATTGTAAAAATTACTGTTAATAATCTATTGTTATGGCTTGATCCGTAAAGCACATATCTTTCTTCAGTTTGAGAATGTTGTTTATCAAAAAAAATTACATATTCGTTAAAAAATACTTCTTCTATTTCTTTTTCAGATACTTTGTGTTTATACCAATTTTTTACTAAATTGCCCTTATCCCAATCAAATCCTTCCATCTTTTCCAAATCAAGCAATATCATTGTATATGATGATACAATACATTTTATTGTGTGTCAAATTCACTTTTATTGACAAATGTGGTGTTTTCGGCAACGAGCCTGATAACTGTCAGTTGCACCAATTTTTATTAATGGATCTTTATACGAAGCCGGTTTACCACTGGCGAGAAGTCTTTGCGTTCGTGTTGCATTCCACTTTTTACACACTACGCAGATTGCTTTTAACTTGACAGCTTCACCATCAGCTAATGCTAACAATTGCGGAACTGACCCAAACGGTTCACCACGAAAATTAGTATCAAGTCCTGCAGCAATTACATGAATGTTTTTTGTAATTAACTGATTAATCACCGGAACAATTGTCTTAGAAAAAAACTGTACTTCATCAATAATTACTACGTCTGTGTTCTTTTTAACTTTTTTTAAGATTTCCTCTGGCTTTTGAACACTGATTGCAAGCCATTTTTGTTTTGAGTGTGAAGCAATTTTGTTTGTGGCATAACGCTTATCAAACGCATGATTAAATACCAAAACCTTTAGTCCGGCAATTTTAAATCGTCTTAACCTTTTCATCAACTCCTCGCTTTTTCCGGAAAACATCGGACCAACAATCACATCCAGTTGGCCAAAATTCGGCAACCGGCCCGGTTGTTTTTCGGGTTTATGGGACAATCTAGATTTCATCATTTTTTATCTTTTGTCTAATATCCTCCATCAATCTTTCCATCACCCACAAATTATGATAAGTTGCCAAATTATACCCCAAAATTTCCCGCTGCTTAAACAAATGATGTAAGTATGATTTTGTAAAATTCTTGCAAACATAACAATTACAATTGTTATCAATTGATTCAAGATTATATCGATACTGTCCCTTTAGAATATCAACTTGGTTTGAAAAAACTTTGAATTTTGAACTTTCACTTTGAACTTTGTACTTTTCTCTTTGAACTTGATAAATAATTCCCATTCTCGCCAATCGAGTCGGTTCAACACAATCAAAAGTATCAATTCCTTGCTTAACCAAGTCAATAATGTCATCAATCTGTCCTACACCAAGCAAATGGACTGGTTTATCTTTTGGTAAATAATCAGCAACCCAACCAACCTGTTCCCGCATTTCTTTTTTTGTTTCCCCCACCGACACTCCTCCAATTGCCACACCATCAACGTTTTGACTGACAACAAACTCAGCTGATTGACGACGTAAGTCTTCAAACGTTGCTCCCTGAATAACGCCATATAAATAATTTCTAAATCCTAAATTCGAAGTACTAAACAATTTCAAATTTTCTAAATTTAAACTATTTTGTTTTGAATTTTTGATTTCAGATTTTGAATTTGTTTGGGATTTGGGATTTTGGATTTTGGATTTTTTATATTGGATACATCGCGTCAACCACTCATGTGTCCTTTTCATTGCCTTTTCCGCATATTTATGCGTCGCAGGATAATACGTACATTCATCAAACGCCATATTAATATCCGCCCCAATCATTTTTTGATATTCCATTGACCTTTCCGGAGTAAACTCAATCAACTCTCCATCAAAAACCGACCTAAATCTCACCCCATCATTTGAAATCTTCTCAATCATCGGTCTTTCTGGTCTTCTCCCATCGTCTTGAAGAATTTTTGCTTTTTTTTCTTTATTATTTTTGATCTTTGAACTCTTGCCCTGAGCGAAGTCGAAGGGTTGATTTTTGACTTTTGAACTTGCGAGTGAGAACACCTGAAACCCTCCCGAGTCAGACATCAGCGGAATTGATAAATTGGCAAACTTATGTATTCCTCCGGCTTTTGCAATTATTTCCGCACCCGGATGTGTCACCAAATGATAGGTATTAACAAATGCAATTTGAATTTTTATTTCTTTAATTAAAGATGGTAAAAGCGCCTTGATTGTCCCCTTTGTTCCAACCGGAACAAATGCCGGTGTTTTTATTGTGCCATGAGCAGTATTTATCTCTCCCAAACGCGATTTGGACTTTTTTGACTGATATAAATTACGAAAGAGTTTTCCCATTGGAGTATTCTAACAAATTTACGAATTAAAGGATTAGCGGATTAATTAATTGAGGCTTATTCTCCTAACTCCTAACTACTAACCCCCAACTACTATTTATAGTAGCTTTTCACCTGGAACAAAATATACAAAGAAAGTAATGAGCCAATAATTAAGTTTCCGATATTAAAATGAATGGCGTTTTCCACCACACCGACTAAAGTGGCATAAAAAACAAACATCCAACCTTGGCGTGTTCGTTTGAACAAACCTGGGATAGCAATTGCATTCAAGACTATACCGATTGATGCAACAACTAAACCCAATGTATAACTCATGCCGGTTCGAAGTCCTCCCAAATAACTAAAAGGAGCTAAAAATGCTCCCAATCCAAAAAGGGCTAATAAAGCTGGTAAGGCCAAAATCATTAGTATTAAATTTATCCAAGGAGCAAACTTAACAATTGCTTCTCTCCATTTATCCGGCATCGTAAAAGGCGCTTTCTTTACCAGATACTCGTCGAGCAAATTTTCTAATTGAACAAGCGGGTTAGTGGATGAATTTGTGTTTGTCATATGAAATAAGACTAAATTAAAACATGCCAAATGTCAAACCCAAATCGCAACTCCTAACTCCTATCTACTAACCCCTAACTACTATCGTATCAGCATTCCATCCCCGAAAGAATAAAACCGAAATTTTTCTTTTATAGCGATCTTATATAAATCAACCAAGTGGTGTTTAGAGTTTTTGTACTGTAAAAACGCCTCAACCAGCATCATCAAAGACGATCCAGGAAGATGGAAGTTGGTGATTAGTGCGTCAACATATTTAAACTCAAATCCCGGCTGAATAAATAAATCAGTTTTTCCGATGATTCTCTCTTTTTTATTTTTAAACTTTAACTTTGCACTTTGATCTTTGAACTTTGAACTTGCGAACGCTTCTAGTGTTCGCGCCACTGTCGTCCCCACTGCTACGATTTTTTTCCCCTCTGACTTCGATATATCAATATAATGTAGTGTATTATTGTTAATCTCAAAATATTCTTCATGGAGTTTTTTTTGTTTCATTTGATCGTCTGTTACCGGAGCAAATGTTCCCATCCCAACGTGAAGCGTAATAAATTCTTTGCTTATCCCTTTTTTTTCTAACTTTTTGAATAATCGATTTGTAAAATGCAAAGATGCAGTTGGCGCAGCTGCTGAACCTTTGTTGTGGGCAAAAATCGTCTGGTATTTGTGTAATAACTCATCCCGACTAAGTGGAGTATTTTTAATATACAAAGGAATTGGCATTGTTCCTTTTTTTTCCAAAACACGAAATAATTCCGCAGTCGAAAAATTAAACTCCACCGTGAAAATATGTTCATGCTGATCAATCACTGTTACAAAATATTGACTATTAAAAAATAATTTATCCCCGATGCTCAATTTCCGATCTATAAATGCTCGTATTTTGTTTTTATTGATTATTTGATCATTGGAAATTGACTCGCCTCGCTGTCGCCCTTGGCGAACCTCGCCTTTGGCGGGGAGCTTCGGCGAAGCGGGTTGAAAATTGATCATTGAAAATTGATCATTATTTAACTCATTTACTAAAAAAAGCGCCCTCACCTTCCCTCCACTCACTTTCCTCATTTCTACTCTCGCCGGAATAACTTTAGTATTATTCATCACTAAAAACGATTCTGATGGAAGATATTTTGCGAGATTATAAAACCGATCAAATACAATTTCATCTGTTTCTGTATCATAAACAAACAGACGTGAAAAATCACGTGGAACAGCCGGTTGCCTTGCGATTAATTCGGGAATAAGATTATAATCATATAAAGAGCTTGTTGTCATATCTTTCTATTGTACAACAGAAATTTTTTACAAATAAAAATTACTTCTCATCACTTTTCAATCATAACTTGAAAATTATATACTGTTGTAGTAAGCTATATGCTTATGAACGAGAGAATTCAACGATTAACACTTCAAGAACGAATTCATGATTACTTAGTAAAAGCAGGAGTTAATTCAGATCCAGGAAAATTAAAATTATGCTCTGAAGATGCCGATCATCTGCTTCAAGATTTGCTATATCGTATTCACGCAGGAAATTATGAATTAGTTGCTGAGACAGTTGGAAGTCTTATTGCTTCGGGTAACATCCAAGAAGCAGACGCTCTTCCACTTATTGCACAAACTGCATCTGCGCGAGTCACAGGCCTAGCTATTCAAATATCGGCATAATAGTCAAAATGTGTGGTGTTTTTGATGATAACGGGACTTTAAATAAAAGTACCATTTAATAAAATTAATCTTTCTTTTTCTTGTTAATCCTTTATGTACTGACAGTTTTTGTTTTA
>Ga0247842_10001655_pt1 | contig 36168 bp, 37 predicted proteins | sample LaCruzMarch2015__3_FD_192411 | JGI IMG/M metagenome (GOLD analysis project Ga0247842, IMG submission 192411) | Freshwater microbial communities from meromictic Lake La Cruz, Castile-La Mancha, Spain - LaCruzMarch2015_19m | ecosystem: Environmental > Aquatic > Freshwater > Lake | place: Spain...
TGAAATGGTTTTTAACTGCGGGGCGGAAAGCTTGCCGTAAAGAATATATTTTTTGGCGGTCTTAACTGATTCAGCGCCTAAAATTCCTAAATCCTGGATACCTTTTAAGACCGATGCCTCAACAGGATCCATCACTCCCGGGTTATATGCGACTTCTACCACATGTTGCGCGGAAACGCGCACCGGCGCCGGGTGGCCTGATAAAATCTTATACTCCTGGCTGACCTTATCAGTTAAAAGCTCCTGGCAAATTTCAATGACCTGATTTTCGGTGAGCTCTCCCTCGAGGGTATAGACCTGGATAAACTTAACTTCCTTGACGCTATTTATTCCCAGGTCAAGAATATCCTTCTTTACACCCTGGCCAATAGCGTCAAAAATACCGGGTTTATCCACTACTTCGATTTTATATTGCATAGCTATTAAAGAGGTCCTAAAAGGCAGGATTAAAAAACTATAAACCGACCTTCTTAAATATCTTATTTACGTTACGCAGATAAAAATCCAAATCAAATATCTTATCCAGCTCTTTAGCGCTTAAATATCGGGCTGCGCCGGGGACAGACAAGAGATTATCTTTAAAGTTACCCGTGCCCTTCCAGGTTTGCATAGCTGCCTTTTGCACCAAATCATACGCCTGGGTGCGGCCTAAGCCTTTATTCATTAAAGCAATTAACACCCTCTGCGAAAAAATTAATCCGCGTGTCTTGGCCAAATTAGTCAACATATTATCCGGATAAACCTTTAAACCGCTGACTACCTCAATAAATTTATTGAGCATATAATCCAAGGCTAAGGTAGAATCCGGAAAGATTATCCTTTCAACCGAAGAATGGCTGATATCCCGCTCATGCCAGAGCGTTACATTCTCAAAACCTACCTGTGCATTCGCGCGCAAGAGACGCGCTAAACCACAGATACGCTCGCAGATTACCGGATTACGTTTATGCGGCATAGCGCTTGAACCCTTCTGGCCTTTGCCAAAAGGCTCTTCCGCCTCTAAAACTTCCGTCTTCTGCAGATGCCTGATTTCAGTAGCGAACTTTTCTAAAGACGCTCCGATTACCGCCAAAGTAGCTATATATTGTGCGTATACATCCCTTTGTATTACCTGTGTGGCGATGTTCACCGGTTTAAGCCCGAGTTTTTTACAAACATAACTCTCAACATACGGCTCGATATTTGAATAAGTACCTACTGCCCCGGAAAGTTTTCCCACGCAAATCTCATTCCTGGATATTTTCATCCGCTCAAGGTTTCTGGACATCTCATCAAACCAGAGCGCGATCTTTAAACCAAATGTAGTCGGCTCAGCGTGCACACCGTGCGTGCGGCCGATACAGGCCATATCTTTATAAGCTTTAGCTTTCTTAGCTAAAACCTGTAATAATTTCTCTAAGTCAGCGATCAATATATCAGAAGCTGACTTTAACTGTACCCCCAGCGTAGTATCTAAAATATCGGAAGAGGTCAGGCCCATGTGCAGATATTGGGCGTCTTTTCCTATATATTGGGCCACATTAGAGACAAAGGCAACAACATCATGTTGTGTCTTCTCTTCAATTTTATTAATCTGTTGGATATTAAAACGGGCTTTTTGTTTGATGCGCTTTACTGCTTGTGGCGGGATAATCTTTTCTTTAGCATAAGCCTCTAGAGCGAGTATCTCTATGGCTAGCATAGTCTTAAACTTAAACTCCTCCTGCCAGATACTCTTCATTTGCGGTAGGCTGTAACGTTCAATCATCGCGAGGCTTCCTCCTATATTTGAGAGTCTAATTATACCAAAAAAAAGCCATTTAGCAAACAAAAAAATCAAGCACCTTACGGCCTTGATCTAGCGCAGTCCTACCGAGCTTGCGAGGTAGGAAAATAAATTGGGGCCGGATCTATTTAGATCCGACCCCAATATGAACCTGAAAATGAATGGCCTAATAAAAAATAATTCTGACTTTTTTTGCCTTAGCTACATTCCCCGTTTTTATTAATATCCGATCGCCATCCAGTTAACATCTTCAGCGCCATCTATATCATTATTTCTATCTATGGTGAATCCCGTGGTAGAGTAAGAATACACATCTATCGGAAGTGTAGCACCAGCAGACTTTCGGTTTACGAAGACGCCAAAGCACGCCGTAGAATATGCGGTTGGGAAAGTAATTGTGAACGCGGCATCACTATTACGGTTATCAAGCCCCCATTGGATGAGTAAACTGCCAACTTTTGCGTAGCCGTTTGTTGTTAAGCTTTGCGTTGCCCAACTGGATATTTTCGCGGCACCGTTAACATCAAGTTTCGCCCCCGGGCTCGTCGTCCCAATACCAACATTGCCTTTAATCCAAACATCTCCAGTGGTAGTAGGCACATCAACAGCGGTAAAAAAGCCATCACTATTGTTATCTCCTACACCAAGTTTATCTGTCTGTAGAGAGCTATAGCTTCCGTACGGCGAAGGATAATACGTAGTAATAGTGATCTCTTCAGCGAAGAGAAATACCGGAAGGGTGAAAAAGATAATTGACCAATACACTATAAATATTTTCTTATACATTTTTCTCCTTTTATTAGTAAAATTACTGCGAAAACGGTAATATTTTAACACCGTTATCTACGGTGTCAAGAATAATAATATTTTGGGATAATAGGTTTATGGAAATGGATATCCGTTTGAAACTGTTTACTTAAGCGTGGAAGCCAATCGTTTTCTTCTTCCCTTCTATTGGCGGAGCAAGCAGCTGTTTAATCGCCTCAAAGACAACACTAAACTGCTTATCGTATTTTCTTTCCATTTCTTCAATTTTATGCTTGAGGTTATGGTTAGTTAAAAGCATCCGCCTTAACTGTGTAAATGCACGCATGATTTGAATATTTACCAATACCGCACGCCTACTACGCAGAACGCTTGAAAGCATAGCCACACCCTGCTCAGTAAAGGCACAGGGCAAATAGCCGCCTAGACTCTGTTTTGATGGTATCACAAAATGTGATACCATGTTTTTTACTTCCCCTTCTGCCAACTGAAACATAGAATCTTCCGGAAATCTTTCCCGGTTTCTTTTTACTTGTTGCCTTAAAGCTATTGGTTTTACCCCATAAAGCACCGCAAGATCTTTGTCCAACATTACCTTCTTACCTCTAATATACAAGATTTTGTTAGTAATTACCTCAACCGAAATGGAATTAGGCATTTTGCGCCTCCCTTCTGATGCAATAGACGCAGAAAGAAGATGAATCTAACTTGGGATTTTGCAGGAGATTTACACCTAGGCAGGTGAATTGAAAAACTCTACTAAGGTTACTAATCTAAACATCGAGCCCAACAATTATAAGTATCATCAGAATGACAGCTAAGTTGAATTTGCCAATCTCCACCTGAAGTTCCCACTATATGACAGCCGTCAAAATTATTTTTGTCATCTTCAGTCGTTTTAACTCCGGTCATAAAACATGCTGTATGCACTCCTATGGAACAATTTATATTTCCGGTTCCACCGGGCTTATGGCAAAGATATTCATCGCTAACCGCAGATGTATTACTCATCCAGATACCCTTACTTCTTAAATATACATCATTCACATCTAAGTTCCCAGGTTGACCATTAGGTGCGGGTGAATGCGGGCTAGTCGTCCCGATGCCGACGTTACCTTTAATCCAAACATTTCCGGTAGTAGTAGGCACATCAGCGGAAGTAAACAATCCATCACCATTATTATCCCCTACTCCAAACTTATCTGCCTGTAGAGAGCTATAGCTTCCATGAGGAGATGGATAATAAGTGGTAATAGTGATAGACTCTTCAGCGGCAAAACACAAGCTGAATAACCCAAAGATAGAAATAACTATAAATTTTATCTTTTTCATGGTTTTAAGCCCCTTTATTCTTGCTAAATCCCTATATTCCATTTTGGAATATTAATAAAAAGAGTGTAACATAGAAACTCAAAGGTGTCAAGCATATGGATAAAACTATTTTTACAAAATCTCACAAAGACTTAGTCGCCAAATTAGTTAAAGCGCGCAAAACAGCCAAGCTTAAACAGATTGATGTGGCTAAAAAGCTGGGTAGGACTCAATCTTACATCTCCAAAATAGAATCCGGACAGCGCCGCGTGGACACCGTCCAGTTAAATGAATTCGCGGCAATCTACAAAAAGAATCTCCGCTATTTTATCGAATAAACCCCTTATCAGAAAAACTGAAATACTTTCCGTTTCCTATAATTATATGGTCAAGGCATTTTAGAAAAAGGATCTCTCCAGCCGCGACTAATGCCCGGGTAAACTGTTTATCCTCCTGGCTTGGCCGCGGATTACCTGAAGGATGGTTATGGGCACAGATTATGGAGGATGCAAACTCCCGCAGGGCTTTCTGATAAACTTCTCTTATTATAGGCCTTGCCTGATTTACAGAACCTTCCTCGATTTCTACTATATCTATAATCCGGTTTTGTGAGTTTAAAAGCAGGATTTTGAATACCTCTATTCTTAAATCCTGCATCCTCGGCATAAGGATATTAGCAACATCCTGTGAAGATTTTATTTTTAAGCGTTTTTCATTTATTTTTTCCTCGCTAAACCTTCTGGCTATCTCAATAGCTGCTTTTATCTGGCTGATCTTAGCATCCCCCAAGCCCCTTAATTCCTTCCAATGGATTAAATCCTGTTTTCCCATGTTTCGAAAGCCTTTGAATTTCTGCAAAACCCTTCTTGCTAAATCCAAAGCGCTCTCTCCTTTCACCCCTGTCCTTAAGATGACCGCCAGTAATTCGGAATTATTTAAAGTGTGCTCCCCGTTTTTTAACAGTTTCTCCCTGGGCCTGTCCTCCTTCGGCCAATTATTTATAGGCATACGCTATCTCCTCCTTTATAATTGACGCAAAGGGAAGAAGAATCTAACAAAAAAAATACTCCGCTGGCCCCAAAACCAACGGAGTATTTACCCCTTACAATGTCTCCTCTAAATCTTTAGCTTGCTTTTTCCAATGCCTTCCTGACAAACTCCTTAAATAAAAAATGCGCTTTATCCGGCTTAGATTTAAACTCCGGATGAAACTGCACCGCGATAAAATACGGGTGGCCTTTAAGCTCGATTATTTCAACCAGGTTTCTCCTCTGGTAAATACCTGAAAAAACCATCCCCTTGCCCTCAAACATCTTCTTGAATTTATTGTTAAACTCATATCTGTGCCGATGGCGTTCATAAATCAGGCTTTTACCATAAATTCTGGAGGCAAGGCTATTTTTCTTGATCCTGCAAGGATACGCCCCTAAACGCATCGTGCCGCCTAAATCTTTAAGTTTCTCCTGCTCCTGCAATAAACTGATTACCGGATATTTTGTTTGTTTAAACTCCGTTGAATTCGCAGCCGCCAGGCCACAAACATTCCTGGCAAACTCAATTACCGCGCACTGCATCCCTAAGCAAATACCTAAAAATGGAATTTTATTTTGCCGCGCAAATTTAATCGCCTTGATCTTTCCTTCGATACCCCGATAACCAAAGCCGCCGGGAACTAAAATTCCCGAGACCCCCTCCAGCATTTTATCAATCTTGCCCTTATCCAAACTTTCAGAATCAATTCTCTTTATTTCTACCTTCGCATCATTATGAATCCCACCATGGATAAGCGCTTCATATATGGACTTATACGCATCCTGCAATTCAATATATTTACCAATTACAGCGATGGTGACTTTATTCTTCGGGTTAAGCACCCGGTTAACTACGCCCTTCTCCCAATCCTTAAGATCTGAAAACTTGCAGATCAATTTAAAATGGCTCAGGATTATTTCATCAAGAATCTGCTTCTTAAAAACCAAAGGCACCTGGTATATAGACTCCATATCCGGGGATTCGATAACCGCCTCTTTTCGCACATTACAGAATAAAGATATTTTCTCCTTCACGCTATCTGTCAACGACTCTTCCGTACGGCAAATGAGTACATCCGGAATAATACCTATCTCGCGCAAAGTACCGACGCTATGTTGGGTAGGTTTGGTCTTGACTTCTCCGGCTGCCTTGATATAAGGAACAAGCGTAAGATGAATATAAAACACGTTGTCTGAACCCATATCCAACCTGAATTGCCTGGATGCCTCCAGAAAAGGCAAACTTTCAATATCACCGACCGTTCCTCCGATTTCTACAATCACAATATCCGCTTTTGAGACCTCCGCGCATTTTTTTATCCTCTCCTTTATCGCGTCTGTAATATGCGGAATAACCTGGATAGTCTTTCCTAAATAATCCCCCTTCCTCTCCCTGGAGATTACACTGTTATAAATTTGGCCGGTAGTTATATTATTAAATTTTGATGAAAGCGTATTTGTGAAACGTTCATAATGCCCCAGATCTAAATCCGTCTCTGCGCCGTCTTCGGTAACGTAAACCTCACCGTGTTGATAAGGATTCATCGTCCCGGGATCAACATTAATATAAGGATCAAGTTTCATAAGAGCAACTTTTAAGCCGCGAGACTCAAGAATCTTTCCTATGGAAGCGGAAGCAATCCCCTTGCCTAAGCTTGAAATTACTCCGCCAGTTATAAAAATATATTTAGACATTTAAAACCCTCCCTTAAATTATATTTCCTCTGCTTAAAAACATATGACCCTTTGCGAAACCACGTCTGACATTACCCTTAAGGACTTGTTGCTGACATCGTAAACTCCGATAATATCTTCAAATTTCACAGATTCAGGCATAAGTCCGCTGAACAAATTTTTTAATTGTTTAAACCAGGCAATATTAAACATAGAGCCTTCCTTTTCAGGAAACAACGCTACATAAAATATATTTGTTTCCACCAAGTCCTGAAAGAAATGCGTTCCAAAGGACAACTCAGGCATAAGATTACCGGCTGAAAAAGCCACCTCCGCAAGCACCGCCACATTATTTATCTCGGCAAATTTAACCGGTACCCCCAAAGATGGAGTAGTAGTGCCCCATCTTCCCGGGCCCATAAGCAGAGTAGGCAACTCCTGCTTATCTTTTATGCTCTTATTCAAGCTGCCGACAATATGGGCAATCTCATATTTATCCGACAACACCAGCTTATTATATTTCTCCGGGTCAACATATATAACCCAGTCAATTTTTTGCGAGATATTGCCACCTAAGAAATATCCCTGGGAATCAAAAAGCGCTTCCTTTTTGTTTATATGCTCAGGCATATCAACCTTAAGCCCTAGCCCCCGCGTCTGTAGAGGCCTGCACTGAAGCAGGTTTATTTTAAACGCGTTATCTTTTGTAAAATTTATGGTAAATTCAATCTCAACCGGATAATGATAATTCTCCTCAAGTAATTCTAACATTGTTTTCAATGAATTTACCAACAGTTTATTTTCAAGAACTTTATCAAGTGTTAATATCCAGTAATCTTTATCCCCCAACCCCCTGTCCTCCATCATGCGCTTAGCCTCATCGTCTTTAACAGCCACACGCTCAATATTCGTAAAAGACTTTTCGCTGACCAGCTTTTCAAAAGAGATAGTCTGCAAATCATTTTCTTTTGTATTTATAATATCCACCATATGTTGAGAATATTTCCTTAAATCGTCTTTCTCCGCGTAAGGCCTGCGTAATGGATCGCTTAACGCCGCCATCCTTGGGTAATCGCCTTCAACTCGGTTAACTGCCCGCGTACCCAGGCCAAAAACGAGCCTGAGCATCCCGGCCTCCGGATCAATATTGTTATTCCAGACATAGGTGTTATAAGATACGCCGACTCCGGCAAGATCCGGGAAAAAATAATTTTTATGATGCGCCCCGGAGACCCGCTGCACCAGAAGGGCCATCTGTTCATCTGACTTATCCAGGCCTCTCTGTTTTCTGTACACGAGGGCATCTTCGTTCATAGTACTGGCGTAGATTTTCTTTACCGCTTCGGCGAATTGTATATATCTTTGCTCCGGGCTGCCTTGATTAGCTAAAAATATACTTTCATATTTACCCGCGAAGGCATTGCCGAAATCATCTTCCAGAAGAGAGCTTGAGCGTATTATAATCGGAGAGGAACCAAAATATTCCACGATTTGCTGAAAATGCTCCATAATTTCTTCGGGGAAAACCCCATAAAGCATCTTTTCTTTAAGCACTTTGGCGATATTAAAATACCCTGCTTCGCTTTTCTGCTGCATATGCAATTTCCACCATCGGTTATGCACTATGTACGAATAGAATATATCTGATCCTATGTAGAAAGAATCATGGGGCTCTGAAAGTTTTTGCCAATTAAGCAATTTATCCTTTGAAAGGATCTTACGCGCCAACAGCATACCTACGGCCTTACCGCCTATAAAACCCGTTCCGATTAATCTTGATTTTATTTCAATAAGCTCCTCCAGCGAAAAATTACTTACCGCAAGGGACAGGATTTTTTTATTTTTAGATAACATTAAATTACAAAGCCTTTTTACCATTTCTTTCTTTTGAGTTGCTAAAGACTTATTCTTAACCAAAGACTCTACTTCAAGAAATAACCGATCCCAGTAATCCAGGTTTCTTTTGGCATTTTCCGTACCCCTTTTGCGAATATGCGATAATATTTCTACAGCGTTAACACTGTCGGTAATGGGGACAAAGTTATCCCCCTCCTGCTGATGTGGAAGAAACATGGTCGGGGAATACCGGTTCCATACTTTTAAAGGGTGGATATAGAAACTGCCCTCACAGTGATACACATCCATAAGCAACTGGGTTGTTTCGCGTATACGGGCAATAGATTTAAAGGAGTGATTATTGCGTAAAATAGAAAAATAGGTTACCGTCTTAAGCTCATAAAGATACGGGCAGGTCACCATAAAGAAGTTGCCTATCATAAGGTCTGTGGCCCAGGCGGAGAGGAGCTCCGACAAACAATCAAATACATAATATGCGCCCTCTCCTTCTTGCGTAATAATACTATTTACCTTAGCGGTAAAAGATTCAAACCCGGCCTGAGCATTAAGCTCATATCGTTTTATCTGCTTAGAAGGCTTAACCAGCTCTTTATGTGTTGCAAACCTCATATAGATAATTCTCTTTTTATCTTTCAGGGCCTGGCGCACAAAAGGTTTCACGAGGTTGATATAATCATCCAGATCATCTATCTGCCAGACTACATTATCCCCCAGCCTTAAACCTGTAATTACGCTATCTAAACCTTTTATTCCCGTGCTTATCATTTTGCGCTCCTTTATATAACCGGCAAATTACTCTTCCCCATCAAATGCTTATCCATAAAATAGGCGCATCGCCTTCCTTCGGCAATAGCCCAAACTACCAGTGACTGGCCGCGCCTCATATCTCCTGCTGAAAAGACATTTTTAAGCGAAGTCATATAATTATTTTCGGTTGCGATATTGCCTCGTGCGTCAAATTTAAGGTTAAGATCATTAAGCAAGCCCGATTGTTCAGGATGCAGGAAACCTACAGCAAGAATAACCAGATCCGCACTGATTTCAAACTCGCTGCCCGGAACCTCCCGCATAACAGGGCATGTTTTATCGGCTGCCGGTAAAAATTCAACCTTTATACAAGAGAGCTTTTTAACATGATTCTTTTGTCCTATAAAACGTTTGGTTAATACCTCCCAATGCCGTTCTCCACCCTCTTCATGGCTTGATGATACCTTTAAAATCAAAGGATAATTTGGCCAGGGTTGAGCCTGAGGCCTGCATTCAGCTGGCTGAGGCAAAACTTCAATCTGCACTACGCAAGAAGCTCCTTGACGATGAGCTGTACCTACGCAATCAGCGCCGCTGTCCCCTCCTCCGATAACCACCACTTTTTTCCCCTTAGCATCAATTAAATTTTCTTCTGCAATCTTTTCTCCGGATACTCGCCTATTAGATTGCATAAGATAATCCATGGCAAAATGTATACCCTTTAATTCTCTACCCTCAATTTTAAGGTCTCTTGGGGCGCGGCATCCGCCTGCCAGGCAGAGCGCGTCAAAATCAGCCAGGAGTTTTTCCGCCGGATAATCTATACCCATATTTACGCCTGTTTTAAAAATAACCCCTTCTTCTTTCCATATATCAATACGTCTGTCCAAAATATATTTTTCCAGTTTAAAATCAGGGATGCCATACCGTAATATGCCTCCCGGTTTATTATCCCGCTCAAAAACAGTCACATTATGGCCTGCCCTATTAAGCTGCGCCGCACAAGATAAACCCGCCGGGCCAGAACCGACAACGCAGACTGTTTTACCCGTCCTATTTTCTATATGACGCGGCTTAATTAGTCCGTTTTTAAAACCTGCTTCCACAACCGCCAGTTCGTTCTCCCGTATAGTAACCGGCTCATCATTTAACCCAAGGACGCAGGAGTATTCACATAGCGCCGGGCATACCCTGCCGGTTATTTCAGGGAGATTATTGGTGGCATCCAATAATGTAAGCGCCTGTTTCCAGTTACCATGAAAAATATAATCATTCCACTCGGGGATATAGTTACCTATCGGGCAGGCCCAGTGGCAAAAAGGAGTTGAGCAGTCCATACAACGCGAGGCCTGTTCTTGCGATTTGCTCTCCGTCCGCTTCTTATAAACATCCTTAAAATCTCCAACACGCTCGCAAACTTCCCTACAAGTGCCGGTTTGTCTTGCTAATTTAAGAAAGCCTCTTTCTTCACCCATCTAAAGCCTCCGCGATATCAAGCTTCTCCTCAATCTTAATTCCTTCTAAAATACGTTTATACTCTATCGGCATAACCCGCACAAACTTTTTAAGTTGATCTTGAATATTAGCTAAGATTTTCTTAGCTTTGCTGCTTTTCGTATATTTAAAGTGGTTGCTCAGTAAATGATATATTGTATCCTTGTCAGATTCTTTAATCTTTTCTAATTCAACCATATCCAAGTTACATCTATCTTTAAAAGTAGCATCCTCATCATAAACATAGGCTATGCCGCCTGACATACCAGCGGCAAAATTATTCCCAGTCTTACCCAGGACAATTACCCTGCCGCCGGTCATATATTCGCAGCCATGATCACCGAGGCCCTCAACAACGGCATATAATCCGGAGTTTCTTACACAGAATCTTTCTCCCGCCAGGCCGCTTATATACGCTTCGCCCGATATGGCCCCGTAAAAAGAAGTATTACCGATAATTATGTTTTCATCGGACTTATAGTCCGCAGACCTATCAGGATATATGATGACCTTCCCTCCGGAAATACCCTTGCCAACATAATCATTAGCCATCCCTTCCAATTCAAACGTAACCCCTTTTGCCAAAAAAGCGCCAAAGCTCTGGCCGGCAATGCCCTTGAATTTACAAAGAATAGTATCTTCTAAAAATACGCCGTCACCGCATTTCTTGCAAACTTCCCCGCTCAACATTGCGCCCACTGCCCTGTTAGTGTTATTAATCTCAAGCGAAATTTTTATTGGTTCGTTCTTCTCAACACAACCTCCCCATATTTCAATAAGCTTTTTATCGAGAACCGAATCCAGCCCGCTATCCGGCCTATGGCTTTGGCTATAGGAAACCAAACCATGGCCTTCTGGCCTATAAAGAATTCTTGAATAGTCTATCTCCTTTGCCTTTGGAGGGACAATCGCCTGATTTAATTCCAGAAGATCAGCCCTGCCGATCATCTCATCTATCGTCCTTAATCCTAAGCTTGCCATGATTTCACGCAACTCGGTAACTATAAAATTAAAGTAATTAACAATATATTCCGGCCTGCCCTGGAATCTTTTCTGTAAGATATCGTCCTGCGTAGCCACACCCACTGAACAATTGTTAAGATGGCAATGTCTCAACATAACACAGCCGATTACAACCAGCACTGCCGAACAAAAACCATATTCTTCCGCGCCTAATAGAGCCGCAATCGCCACGTCCCGGCCAGTGCGCATTTGCCCGTCAGTTTGCAGGCGCACTCTTGAGCGTAAATTATTAAGCAAGAGCGTCTGGTGCGTCTCAGAAAGCCCCAGTTCCCAGGGGAGGCCGGCATATCTTATCGAACTCCTGGGAGAAGCACCCGTGCCACCGTCTCCTCCGGAAATAAGGATCATATCCGCATGCCCCTTTGCCACCCCAGCCGCAACAGTCCCTACACCCACTTCAGATACAAGCTTTACGCTCACACGCGCATCAGGATTAGCGTTCTTTAAATCAAATATCAGCTGGGCAAGATCTTCAATAGAATATATATCATGATGCGGAGGCGGAGATATCAAAGTAACCCCTGGAGTCGTATATCTGGTCCTGGCGATTATTCCGCTTACTTTATGGCCCGGTAATTGACCGCCTTCTCCCGGCTTAGCCCCCTGGGCAATCTTTATCTGTATTTCATCGGCATTAACCAGATAATTTATAGTTACTCCGAACCTACCGGAGGCAACTTGTTTTATAGCACTCCTCCTGGAATCTCCATTGGGCAAAGTTATAAATCTATTGGGATCCTCTCCGCCTTCTCCGGTATTGGATTTACCGCCTATGCGGTTCATGGCTATAGCAATTGTTTCATGCGCAGCGCCGCTTATCGAACCAAAGCTCATCGCCCCCGTAACAAAACGCTTGAATATTTTCTCCGCCGGTTCTACCTCATCAATGGAAATTGGATTTGTTTTTTTGAATTTAAGCAAACTCCTTAAAGTAGTTGGATTACTTGATTGGTCATTAATCAACTGCGCAAACTCCCTGTATCTTTTATAATCCGCGTTGCGCGTAGCATCCTGTAAAGCAGCTATACTTTCCGGATTCCAAAGATGGAATTCTCCGTCTTTTTTCCACTGGTACACCCCTCCACTGGTTAAATAAACTTCACCGCTGACTCTTTCGGCATAAGCTTCCCTGTGTCTTTGCATAGTCTCTTCTATTATGCCTTCAAGGCCGACCCCGCCGATGCGCGTGACAGTGCCGGTGAAATATTTTCCTACAAATTCGCTGTTTAATCCCAGGGCTTCAAATATCTGCGCGCCACGATAACTTCTAAGCGTAGATATGCCCATTTTAGAAATAATTTTTAATATCCCATCAGTTAATGCCTTATTATAATTCTTCAGCGCAATTTTACGGTCTACTTTAATCTCTTTTTCTTCAATAAGGTATTCCACTGCTTCATAGGCAAGGTAAGGATTTACGCAATCCGCGCCATAGCCGAAAAGCAAAGCAAAATGATGCACCTCTTTTGGTTCTGCGCTTTCCACAACTAAAGCCACCTGTGAACGTATAGTCTTCTTTACCAAATACTGATGGATCGCGCTTGTTGCCAAGAGTGCCGGCAGGGCGATATTATTTTTATCTACCCCCCGGTCACTCAATATAATAAAAGAGTAACCCTGCTCAATTGCATACTCCGCCTCAAAACAAATCCTCTCCAGGGCACGGATAAAACCCTCCTTGCCACTTGGGGCGTCAAAAAAAGTATATATGGTCTTTGTCTTAAAACTATTTATACTGATGTCGCGGATCTTCTCAAGCTCCGCGTTTGCAAGAATAGGATTTCTTACCCTGAGCTTGTGGCTATGCCTGGGAGTTTCCTCTAATATATTCTGCTCCGGACCTATAAAACTCTCCAGGCTCATCACAAGCTTTTCTCTTATGGAATCTATCGGGGGGTTGGTCACTTGCGCAAAGAGTTGCTTAAAATAACTATAAAGTATCTGCGGTTTAGAAGACAAAAAGGCATGCGGTATATCGCTACCCATAGAGCCCACAGGCTCTTTGCCTTCTTCAGCCATAGGCTTGATAATCATTTTTAGATCTTCCCTTGAATAACCAAAAGCCTTGAGATTCTCTATTAAATCCTGCGGCCTCTTGCCTCCGGAGCCGCTGCCGATAAGCTTATCTAAATCAACCATCGCCCCTGCGTTCCATTTTCCATATGCAGAACGCCCGGATACAGTTTGTTTAATCTCGGAATCTTCAATGATACGGCCGGCCTTAGTATCAATAAAAAATATTTTACCCGGCTCAAGCCTGCCCGAAACCTTGATCTCCCCAGGCGGTATATCTAAAACTCCTGCTTCAGATGCCATTACCACAAAATCGTTTTTGGTTACAATATAACGCGCCGGACGCAAACCATTCCTATCCAAAACCGCCCCGATATTTTTCCCATCTGTAAAAGCTATCGCAGCCGGGCCATCCCAGGGCTCCATAAAACAGGCGTGATATTTATAAAAATCCCTGAGCTCCTGGTTCATGAACTTGTCGTGCTCCCAAGCTGCGGGTATCAGCATCATCATCGCATGTTCAAGAGACCTGCCGGATAAAACTAAAAGTTCAAATAAATTATCGATTGCCGCCGAGTCGCTTCCGCCTTCGACTATAACCGGCTTTAACTTATCTATATCCATACCGAATAACTCGCTTGCCAACAGCCGCTCTCTAGCCTTGACTCCATTAACATTACCGCGCAGAGTGTTAATCTCTCCGTTATGCGCCAAAAACCGGAAAGGCTGCGCCAGATTCCAGGTAGGAAAGGTATTTGTGGAATAACGCGAATGCACCAGGCATAAAGCACTTTTCATACTCTCGTCTTTTAGATCCAGGAAAAAACTATCGATCTGCCGAGGCATAAGCAAACCTTTATAAGATAATGTGCGGCAGGAAATACTGGTTATATAAAATGAACTTTTTTGTTTTAGCCCGGACTCAAGAATGGTATTTTCAATCTGTCTCCTGATCACATAAAGCTTTCTTTCAAAGCTCATTTCATCGTTGATATTTTTATTTCTCCCGATAAAAACCTGTTCAAAAACAGGCTGGGTTTTCTTAGCGCCTTCTCCGATACCTGAATCATCTATCGGAACAGCGCGCCACCCTAAGAGTATCTGAGCTTCTTCTTTTACTATTTTCTCAAACGTTTCTTTACAAAAATTACGTTCATCGGGATCCTGAGGCAAAAATATTAACCCAATGCCATATGCGCCTAAATCAGGTAAATCAATATTAATCCCCCGGCAGGATTTTTTAAAGAAATTATGCGGGATCTGAATCAAAATCCCTGCCCCGTCTCCGGTTTTAGGGTCTGAGCCGACTGCCCCACGATGCGACAGACGATGCAAAACCTCAATACCTTGCTTTACTATTGTATTTGACTTCTCGCCTTTAATATTACAGACAAATCCTACGCCGCAGGAATCATGTTCAAACGCAGGATCGTATAAACCTTGGGCTTTCATGTCTTTGCCTCTCTTAAAGAAATCCCCAGCTTTTTTATTTTGACGCGCAGGGTATTTCTGTTTATACCCAACAACCTGGCAGCTTTTATCTGGTTGCCAAAGGTTATGAGCAGGGTATTCGTAATCAATGATTTATCCAATGCGTCTAACATAATATGGTAGATCTTTCCTTCTTTGCCCTTTAGAAGCATGCGGTCTAACTCTAAAAGCGCTTTTTCTATTTCTTTTGCCTCTTCATCCATCATTTTTTGTATAAATATTAAGCAATTTTATTTATAAAAGTACGCCTCTATAGAGGCGTACTTGCTTACTTAATAAACAACATCTCCCTGTACTTCGGGAGATCCCAGGCGTCGTCCGGAACAACACACTCTAAGGCATCTACATGCCTACGGATATGTTCCATTAACGGTTTAAGCTCCTCAAAATAAAGCTGGCTGCGCTTGGCATCACTTAAATTCCTGGCTTTTTCAAGTAACTTAACCATCTCCGCTGCGTTACGCCTGACATAATAAATCTTGGAAACAATATCGCTTAAATGTTCTTTCTTATCCTGCAGCGCGTGCGCGTCAATTTTAAGAGCAGCTGTCTTTTTTAAATTCACCAGCTCGCTAAGCGTCTTGGCTAGCAATTTTTCGTATTTATAACCTGCCGGAACTACCGAAGCATTGACCATTTCATTAAGAGTATTGGCTTCAATCTCCAGAGTAAGGTTATACATATGAATCCAGATATGGTATCGGGCAAGCAGCTCTTCCTTGGAGAAGACTTTGTATTTCTCAAAGAGAGCGATATTCTTATCTTCAGCCAAAGCCTCCAGCGCCTTGTAAGTTGCGGCGACATTTGGCAAGCCTCTCTTCTTTGCCTCCGCTAACCAGTCTTGCGCGTAATTATTTCCTTCAAAACGGATACCTTTAGTCTGCCTAACTATAGCGCTAATCACCTTTAAAACAGCAGAGTTGAAATCTTTTCCTGTAGAAGTAACCTTCTTGATCTCAGCTGCCACATAATCCAGGCTCTCCGAGATAATCGTATTAATTACGGCAATTGAAGTAGATATATTTTGCGATGAACCGACAGCGCGAAATTCAAATTTTGCTCCGGTAAAAGCAAAAGGAGAAGTCCGATTCCTGTCGGTTGAATCTTTGTTGAATTTAGGCAAACGCGCAATACCTAAATCAATAATATCATGTTTAGAAACCTTGGCTTTTGTTCCCTTTTCCAGCATATCCAACACCCTAGTTAGCTGCTCTCCTAAAAAAACACTGATAATCGCAGGTGGCGCTTCATTGGCACCTAAACGATGTTCGTTGCCTGCCAGGGCGACAGAAGCACGTAATAAATCCCCATGAAGGTACACAGCCCGCAAAACCGCAGCCAGTACAGCCAAGAATTGAAGATTATCTTCGGGGGTTTCTCCCGGATTAAGCAAGTTATTGCCTAAATCATCAGCCAAAGACCAGTTTAGATGTTTACCGCTTCCGTTGATTCCGGCAAAAGGTTTTTCATGCAAAAGGCATACTAGATTATGGCGTAAAGCTACCTTTTTCATTAACTCCATAAGCAGTTGGTTATGATCTGCGGCTAAGTTGGATTCTTCGAAAATAGGAGCAAATTCATATTGATGCGGGGCAACCTCATTATGCCGGGTCATGAGGGGAATACCTAACTTATAAGCCTCTTCCGCTACTTCAAACATGAAATTGACTACCCGCTCTTTGATCGCGCCGAAATACTGATCCTCTAATTGTTGTCCCTTAGGAGACGCTGCGCCGATTAAAGTACGGCCGGCCATAACTAAATCCTGGCGTAAATTATAATAATTTCTATCAATCAAAAAATACTCCTGTTCAGGACCGCAGGTGGAGAATACTTTTTTGGCATTCTTGCGGCCAAAAAGTTTAAGCAGGCCCACAGCAGCTTTATTCAATGCCTCCTCGGAACGTATAAGCGGTAACTTTTTATCTAAAGCAGCTCCATGATAAGAAATAAATATTGTGGGAATACACAAGGTCTTACCTAATGTACTCTCGATAATAAACGCAGGACTTGTTGGGTCCCAGGCGGTATAACCGCGAGCTTCAAACGTAGCCCTGATACCACCAGAAGGAAAACTTGAGGCGTCAGGTTCACCCTGGATTAGCTTGTTGCCGGAAAACTTCTCGATTACTTTGCCTGGTCCATTAATGCTAATAAAGCTGTCATGCTTTTCAGCGGTAAGTCCGGTCATTGGCTGAAACCAATGCGTATAGTATGTGGCGCCTTTGGCAATCGCCCAATCTTTCATCGCGTCAGCAATTTCATTGGCTTGAGCTAAAGTGATGATCTTGCCTTCGGAAATCCAGGCCTTAAAAGCCGAGAAGGTCTTTTTAGAGATATATTTACGCATTGTTTCCATGCTGAATGTATTTTCACCAAAATAACTAGACACTTTCTTAGGAGCATCTATTTTTTCTAACCCGACACTCTTAACCTTAAATAGCACTTCCTGCCTTACACTCATTTTATTCCTCCTAATTTAATTTAGCGCTGTATATAACAAAATTTCCAAAAAAAACAGAGGTGTTCTCACTTTAAGGAGAACGCCTCTGTTCCCTATTTATCGCTGCTTAAAATTAAGCCATAAAATGCCTATATTTTAGTAGGCCTAATTATACAAGTAAAAAATACCGCAGCTTGGTAACCAATTTTAACCGATAGCTACCGAACCACGCTCTTCGGTTCTAATACGCACACACTCCTTTAGATCCAAAACGAATATTTTCCCATCCCCCGTTTCACCGGTTTTAGCGCCTTTAATAATCGCCTTGATAGTCGGCTCAACAAAATTCTCATTTACCGCAATCTCAAGGCGGATTTTCCGCAAAAGGTTACCCGTTTCCTTGGCTCCACGGTAAATTTCGGTTACGCCTTTTTGCCGGCCATGGCCTAATACCTCGCTTACAGTAAGAAGATTCACTTCTTCTTTGTATAATTCTTCTTTTACTTCTTCCAATTTGTACGGCTGAATTATCGCAATAACTAATTTCATAAATCCTCCTTTAATCTTTATCCAGTAAAATCCCTACTCTAATACTGTATATGCCCTCTCATGATGCTGAGTCAAATCAAGCCCCATAGCTTCTGTTTTCTCATCAACCCTCATACCAATAAACAAATCAACTAATTTATAGATGATAAATGTCACTACTGCCGTATAAACAATTGTTATCCCCACTGTTGCCAGTTGGATTAAAAACTGTTTAGGGTTGCCAAAAAATAGGCCATCGGCGCCCGCAGAATTAATTAACTTTGAGGCAAATAAACCAGTAGCCAAAGCCCCCCAGATGCCGCCTACGCAATGTACGCCAAAGGCATCTAAGGAATCATCATAACCAAATAGGGGCTTAACTATAGTCACGGCAATAAAGCAAAATACGCTCACCAGCAGGCCAATTATAATCGCAGGCATAACGCCGACAAAACCTGCGGCAGGAGTAATCGCGACTAAGCCCGCAACCGCACCGGAGCATACACCGAAGATCGTTGGTTTACCATTACGCAACCATTCAATCAAAGCCCAGCTCAAACCAGCGGCTGCCGCGGCCGTATGAGTTACTACGAAAGCATTAACCGCCAGTCCGTTTGCAGCAAGAGCGCTTCCGGCATTAAAACCGAACCAGCCAAACCATAATAACGCTGTGCCCAAGACTACAAAAGGCATGTTGTGGGGAGTAGGAACATTCTTGTCAAGATTAGAGCGCCTACCCAAAACAATAGCTGTAACCAATGCCGCGATCCCTGCATTGATATGCACAACTGTGCCGCCGGCAAAATCAAGCGCGCCCATATTCCTTAACCAGCCGCCTATGCCCCATACCCAATGGCATAACGGGTCATATACAAATGTCGCCCAAAGCAAAGTAAAGATCAAAAAAGCAGAGAATTTCATTCGTTCCGCAAAAGCACCGATAATCAAAGCAGGCGTGATAATCGCGAACATCGCTTGAAAAATCATAAACGCCTGGTGCGGGATTGTACCGGCATAATCCGCGTATGGCTCTAAACCTACGCCATTTAAACCAAACCATCCTAACCCTCCCCAAAAACCTTTTCCCGGATGAAAAGATAGACTGTAACCGATCAAAACCCACTGAATACTTAAAACGCACATAATAATAAAACATTGCATCAAAACGCTTAATACATTTTTACGCCTGACCATGCCTCCATAAAAAAAAGCCAGGCCTGGGGTCATCAACAACACCAGCGCTGATGAGATTAACACCCATGCTGTATCACCTGAATTCATCTTACTCCTCCTCTGTTAGGTTTTATTCTTCCTTTGATTAATCAAATGTGCAAAAAATTAACAAAAAAACTTACCTTAACCCGAGTTTCTCTCTTACCATCCGAGCATAAACTTTATTAATATGCCCTGTCCTAAACCATCTTTCGATAGTGGTAACCTGAAGATCCAACCTTTTAGAAAGGTCATGCAAAGTATACCCCCTCTCTTTCTTAAACCACAACACCTCTCTAATCAGCTCATTATCTAACATTAATCCTATATAGCTGCATTCCCCCGCTCATCGGTCCGGATACGCACGGCATCATCAATGGCATAGATAAATATCTTGCCATCACCCATCTCGCCTGTATAAGCAGCCTCCCTTATTGCCTTAATTGTTTTGTCAAGATCCTGATCTTTCACGACAACCTCAATTTTTGTTTTTGGAAGTAACGCTAATTTATATTCTTTCCCGCGCCACTGCTGCTTCAACCCCTTCTGTTTACCATGCCCCTCAATCTCAGTAATCATCATTCCAGGATAACCTACTTTTTCAAATGCTGCACATACATCAGCAAGCTTTGTCGGCCGAATTATCGCTTCTACTTTCTTCATCTTTAAATTCCTTTCTCTTAAATCCGCGCCCCCGGATTATCTACCGGAGGCGCCAGATAAAATCAGTTATTTAGAAATAGGCGTCTCAGAATTCCTATCAAGCTTTACCCCCGCATAACCCGCAACTCCCATCTCAGGTACGTCTAGTCCGTATACTTCTGCTTCAGGATCCGGCCTATGCCCACAAACTAGATCAATCAATTTAAAGATTATAAATGAGATTATCCCAACATAAATAATATTGGAAAACACACCTATACATTGAGCAAAAAATTGCGAAGCATCGCCATAGAACAGGCCTTTTACCGTACCGGCAACACCATTCCACCCGTCACCATAAGAGCCATCCGCAAACAACCCTAAGGCTAAACATCCAAAAGCACCATTAACTCCGTGCACGGATATTGCGCCTACCGGATCATCCAGTTTAAGCTTACCTTCAACAAAATATACTGATTCAACTACCAAAACTCCGGAAATCAAACCAATAATACAAGCACTGATTGAATTAACAAATGCACAAGGTGCGGTAATTGCTACCAGGCCAGCTAACATTCCATTACACATCATACTGGGATCAGGTTTCTTGGTACGCACCAACCACATCCATAAAGTTGCCGCCATCGCTCCCGTAGCAGAAGCCAGCATGGTATTCACCGCAACTATTCCTATGCGTAAATCCGTACCGGCTAAAGTTGAGCCGGCATTAAAACCAAACCACCCAAAAGCAAGGATAAATGTACCAACAACTGCCATGGGAATACTGTGCCCAGGTATAGCATTAGCGCTGCCATCCTTATTAAACTTGCCAATGCGCGGACCTACAATCCAGGCGCCGATCAAAGCAATCACGCCTCCGGTAAGATGCACTACAGAAGAACCGGCAAAATCCACATGGCCATGCCCTAGTTGAAAATTCTGCCCTAACATTGCCAACCAACCACCACCCCATACCCAGTTACCGAATATCGGATAAATTATCGTTCCTACAAAGACTCCGTAAATACAGAAAGAAAGGAATTTCCATCTTTCAGCTAAGGCACCGGTAGGGATTGTCGCTGTCGTATCCATAAATACCATTTGAAATAGAAAAAGCACATAAACAGCAACATCATAGGAAGAGCCTTGGAGAAAAAAACCATTTAATCCAAACAAACCAAAAGGCTTACCGAATAAATTGATTGTAAATTCATGATTTAAGCCCCCGTAACCACCCAAAGTACCTAGAGCGCCTATACCACCAAACATTAAAGCAAAACCACAAACATAAAAACCAAGCATGCCCAAAGGATAAATCAAGAAATTCATTCCCATAGTATGGGCAACATTCTTGGCGCGGGTCAGGCCTGTCTCGACCATAGCAAATCCCGGCTGCATAAACATAACTAAAAACCCGGCAAAAAGTGTCCAAACAAAGTTAATTGCCACCTTATTATGCCCGACAGTATTGGCTAATTCATCCAAAGTAGGCTGACCTGCTACAGCAGCCGGCACATCTTTAGATGTGCCAGTGGCTGTCCCGCTGGCATCAGGTCCGGCAGCAAAAATAGAAACCACCGATAGAGCTAAAAACACCAATAACATACACGAAATTACCAAACCATTTCTCTTTAGAAACCCCCTCACTTTCTTTTTCATAATTCACCTCCGAATAAAAACATACTATTTTCCTCCCCAAGGTTAAAATACATAGCTCAAATAAACTCCGCCGTAAAACCTGTTCTTCTGATTACCATTATTCTTATCGCTGATATTACCCCAGGGAATAGAATAATTTATATTGGGTTTACAAGTTAAATTCTTTAATAAGGGTATCGTAATTCCTGTCCCTAAAGCCGCATCCCCACCTTTGCCACGATAATACTGCTTATTGTTGAAACCCACGTGGCCTGAAAAATCCAGGCTCATTTTGTACTTCTTTACAACAAACGGTATGCTGTGGGATAGATTAAGCACCGTATAGCTACCTTCCCCCCCGCCATCCTCTTTCTTGCCAAAATCGTAATAATAATAAATAGCCGGAGAAAGCAGCAATTTGGTAAAAGTTATTCCGCCGTAGACTTCCCGGCTAAAACCTCTTGGGGCGCCATCAGAAGGCGCAGCATCAGGAAAATCATAATAAGTAAACCCTGTGGAAAGAGCCACGCTGGGAAAGCTATAGGTATAATCAAACAGATAATCTGTTTCGCTGGATCTTAAGCTGTCCTTATTCTGAAGGTCGTGATTAAGCCATATACCTACTTTTATCCTGCCATATTTTGATTCCGGGCTGCGCACATAAAAACCCGGCTGTACTACGGCGTCTCCATCCAGCATTATACCTCTCCACATATATATGGAATTAAAAGCCAGATCTCCGGAAACTTCAATTCCCGAAGTCGATAAAATACCGTCCAGTAATCCTCCATCTGCTGCCTGTGCTGAACCAAATGTCAATACACTTAAGAGTAAACTTAAGAGTAAACTTATTTTAAAACTTTTCATCATTACCTCCTTTTAAAAAGAGCAGGCGCCCAACCCGCTCTTTTAAAAAACGGTTTAGACGCCTGCGTCTTTTTAAAACAAAAAAAGCGCTCTATTATTAATAGAACGCCTATGTTAAATTTTACACTTCAACGTGTCTTACACTAATACAAGTAAAAAAATCCTGAAACTGGTAACTAAATTTTATCCAAATACTTTTGTGACTTCACCCTGATCTTCTGCAGCATCTTTACTATGCTAACATGGGATACGCCCATCCGTTTACCTATATCTCTGGTAGTTAGCCCCCGGCTAAAATACGTCAGCAGCCTTTTCTCCCTGGGATTAAAACCATTATTGAAAATACTTTGGGCTAAGAACTTGTTATGCAGATCCTCCCGGCAGTCTTCAGAAGCCCAGGACTCGCCAAGGACATCCCCTACGGTTGTATTCTCATCCACATTCAAGGCCGCATCAATGCTAACAATATTAGAACGCTCATTAACTTTACGGATATAATTTTTCAAATGGAAATAGCAACCTTGCAGAATATAGCTATCTGTTTTATCGCTAAGCTTACCTTTTAAGAAATTGCCCCAAAGGTGAATAGTTGCCTCCTGATAAAGATCGTCATGGTTAAATGAGCGATAGCATCCGTTTAACCGGTAGGCGATCCTTTTTATGGTTGGGGATAATTTTTGATTTAACTCTTCAAAACTCATATTTTAATCCTCGTGTTACCCCACGCTAAGAGATTCACCCAACGCTAATATGTATTGCGTTGGTGTGCGCTACGTAGCGCAATTGCGTGAGTGTCCACCAGGTGGTGCTACACCTCACGCTAATTGGAATTGCGTGAGTGTCCACCAGGTGGTGGAAAACAAAAAGACGTCTCTTCCCTAATTCCTCGGGTAAAAGACGCCTCTGTCTTAAAAAAATTGAGCCCTTTTTAAAAGCATGCTCTGCTCTAAAAAGGGCAACCTTGTCCTTTGAAAAAAAGAAAAACCCCAAACAATCTGGGGCTTCTTTACCTCGTTGACATCTCTGTCACTATTAAGTTTACTACTTAATCCTTTCTTGTCAAGTTTTATTTAATGAGCAAATGATTATTGCAATCCGCAGATTTTGACTTATAATTAATGAATATAACGGAGGTTAAAATGTTAAGGATTCTACGCAATAAGAAAACAGCTAAAAAAATATGGATCGGCCTGGCTATAATCATCATCCCTGCCTTTACCCTTTGGGGATTCGGTAGCTCAAGTCGCAGCCGCGAAGATAATATGCCTGCGGGCAAGATATTCGGTAAAAACGTCTCAAGCCTGGAATTTAAAAAATCCCTGGCCGCAGCGAAAACCGCTGCCATCCTGCAGTTCGGGGACAACTTCCCTAAGGTTGAAAAATACTTAAACTTAGAGTCACAAGCCTGGGAAAGGTTAATACTTCTGGAGGAAGCAAAAAAACGCAAGCTGAGTATAAGCGACCAGGATGTCATAGACACCATTCAGAAAGCTCCTTATTTTCAAAAGAAATCCGTCTTTGATGATAAGACCTACGTAGAAATCCTGCGCTATGTCTTCCGCCTGCAGCCACGCACCTTTGAGGAGCAAATGCGGCAGAACCTGATTCTGGCTAAACTTTATAACCAGATCACTGACGGCGTAAAGATAGATGATAACCAAATCCGCCAGGAATGGTTAAAAAATAACGAAGAATTGAGTATCTATTACATCACCGGATTATTTGCGGAATTTACCAAGAAGGTTAAACCGACAAATAAGGATATCACCGCTTATTACGATAAAAATAAAGATGCATTTATAGAACCCCAGAGCTTGAATTTGGAATATATCCTTACTGAATCGGATGCAGAATTAAATAAAATATCGGATTTAATAAACAAGAAATACGACCTGGAAAAGATATCCAAGGAGCTTAGTTTAACAAAGAAAGAAACCGGGTTATTCAAACAATCCATCCCTCCTACTGGTTTAAAAATACCCCCGGAGACTTTAAACTCGGTTTTAAACCTAAAGGTTGGACAGCCTGCTCCAATGGTAAAAATAGATAAAGCATACTATGTCTTTGCCCTTAAGGAAAAACAACCGGGACGCATCCCGGAGCTGTCAGAATTAAAAGACAGGATTAAAGAAATCATAATAAAGGAAGAATCAAGAAAAACCGCGCAGAGTAAAATAAAGGCATGCGCAGATGAACTGAAAAACAAACCCCTTAACCGCGCAGCTAAGGCGCATGGGTTTAAGGTCGGAGAAACTAAGTTTTTTAAATCCACCGATAAGATTGACAATCTGGGACAGGCAAAGATGTTCTGGGAGGCGGCGAAGAAATTAAAAGAAGAGCAAGTAAGCGAAATACTCTCCGACGCCAGTGGCTATTATATCATCAAACTTAAAGCCCTTAAGCCTGTTGACGAAAATAAGTTCACCAAGGATAAAAAAGAACTTAGCGATAATATATTATCCCAGGAGAAGAACAAGGTTTTCGGTAAGTTTATTGAGGAGACCAAGAAAAAAGCGCAATAGATAGAAATAACCGCAGGGTAAATAAATGGGGCCAGGTTTAAACCTGGCCCCATTTATTTTTATTGTTTATTTCTATCAAGCGCCTATTTTTATTGAATTTACCGGGCAAGAATCCGCTACTTCCTGCAGGTTGCAAGAAGCACATACTTGCGCCTTTACATGAGCAACGCCATCACCCTGCACCTCAAAGACTTCCGGGCATGACTGTTCACACAAACCACAACCTACACATGTAGAAACATCAACCGTAATTTTTGACATATTTATTCTCCTAGCCCAGAAGGGCACACTGCGCTACATAGCGCACACCGACGCAATACCTATTGGCGTCGGGTGCCTTAGCGCGGGGTGTTGTTATCTTTCTAAAAGGTTTTCAAACATCTCTTCGTGGCTTACTTCTTCGCTCAATATATGCGCAACTAACTGGTAGGTAACATTATCTTTGCCAAACGTCTTCTTTGCAATCTTATTATACACCTCAATGGCGCCTGCTTCGGCCTCGGCAACAATACGGATAATCCGGTTAATATCAGCGGTATTTCTCGGAGGCATAAGATAAGCGGCATTAGCGCCCTTTTCCAAATCCATAGGATTGGCTACCGGGACATCGCCTAATTTCGTAATCAAATCCGCTAATTCACCCGCATGCTCTAACTCATCTTTGGCTAATTTTTCAAGCATCTCCTTAATATCTTCATAGGCCCGGCCAGAAACCGTCTGCGCCATATACCAGTAAAGATAAAATGCCAACCATTCATCGCAATACGCCTTATTTAAATCTTTAACCAGGTCCTTTAAGCTTAAATCCACAATTGCTCTTGCTTGCTTTCCCATAGTGACCCTCCTTGTCTATCTAGACAACACTCCCCAGTAAGGGGACACCAACGCAAATTTCGCCACGAGGCGAACACTGGCGCAATTCAAATAAGCGCCGGGTGCCTTGTTAAACGTTGGGTGCCTGCGCCTCTAACTTCAGGTTATACTTCTTTATATTATTATCCGCAACATCCTGGACTTTCTTAATCTCCACAGGATTATTGAGGAGGTGTTTAAACCTTCCCTGCATCTTTAAGTATTCTTCTACCGGTTTAGGCGCAATCTGCTTGCGTGCTGTAATTACTCCAAATTCATACTCAAACAAAGGATAAAGCCCGGTCTCTACCGCCATCTTCGCAACAGGCAGCATCTGGTTTGACTCATGGCGCCAACCTAAAGGACAAGGCACATGTATCTGGATATATTTAGGCCCCTTGATAGAAATGGCCTTTTTTACTTTACGTATCAGGTCCTGGGGAAATCCCGCGGAAGCCGTAGCCACATAAGGAATTCCGTGCGCCGCGCAAATTTCCGGCACAGGTTTTTTGGGGCGCAAATTTCCTGAAGAAAGCGCTCCAGCAGGGCTGGTAGTAGTATTTGTATCAAATGGAGTAAGCCCGCTTCTCTGTACTCCGGTATTCATATATGCTTCATTATCATAACAAACATACAAAATATCATGGCCGCGCTCAAGCATGCCGCTTATCGCCTGTAAACCGATGTCTCCGGTTGAGCCATCTCCGCCCTGGGCGATAACGTTAGTCGTATCTTTCTTACCTAAGTATATTAATGCCGCTTCAATACCTGAAGCAACGGCAGCGGAATTCTCAAACAGAGAGTGGATCCAGGGAACGCCCCAGGCGGTTTCCGGATACTTGGTGGTAAAAACCTCCAAACAACCGGTGCTATTGGCGATAATTGTATTTGCTCCAGCTGACTCAATGACTAAACGAGCGGCAACTGCCTGTCCGCAGCCTGCGCAAGCGGTATGTCCACATTTAAATAAAGGGCTATTCTCCATATTCTTCCTTAAGCAGCTCTGGTTTTAAATCTATAAAGTCAAAATTAACTTCCTTGGCACTTAATCTTCTAAATACCTCATGTATAGTTTCCGGAGTAATATCCCTTCCACCTAGGCCTGCGACAAAACTACTGATTACCTTCGGGCCTTTCTTTTTGCCAAAGAATGCTGATTTTACTTCAACCGCAATCGGCGCATAAGCTCCTAAAGAAACTGATTTATCCAAAACCGCTACCTTCGGTACATCTTTTAAGGCTTCATAAATACGCGCATACGGAAAAGGCCTGTACGAGATGATCCGCAAGAGGCCGACCTTCTTGCCTTTTGCCCGCTGCTCATCCACCACTTCTTTTATCGTGCCGCAAACTGACCCCATTGCCACGATTACCTTATCCGCGTCTTTAATCTGATACTCTTCAACCAATAAATCCTTATAATCCCGGCCGAAAACATTATTAAACTCTTTGCTTATCTCGGACAAATAACCTATAGATTCCCGCATTGTTTCCTGGAGGGCAAAACGCGTCTCCATATAGTAATCCGGGTCAGCCAAAAGCCCCATACTCATAGGATCGGCAGTATCCAATTTATATAAAGGTTTATAAACGGGCAGGAATTTATTAACTTTATCCTGCTCCGGCATATCCACTGTTTCCATACCGTGGGTTAAAATAAAACCATCCATGCAAACCATTACCGGGAGCATTACGCGTTTATCTTCAGCCAGGCGATAAGCAATGAGATGAAAATCCACCGCCTCCTGGTTATCTTCAGCATAAATTTGGATCCATCCGGCATCACGCAAAGATATAGAATCCTGCTGGTCATTCCAGATATTTATAGGAGCGCTTATCGCGCGGTTGGCACAGGTCATTACAACAGGCAGGCGCATACCAGCGATATTAAAAACTACCTCCTGCATAAGAAAAAGCCCCTGGGAACTAGTGGCAGTATAAACACGCACCCCGGTTGCCGAACTACCTAAGACTACTGAGGCAGCGGAATGCTCACTTTCCACGTTGACGAACTGCGACTTAAGCTCACCGCTTGATACCATTTGGGCCAAATCTTCAACTATATGCGTCTGAGGTGTTATGGGATATGCGGAAATTACACCTGGCTGGCAGGATTTAACGATTTCCGCTATCGCATGCGACCCCTCTAAAAATTCTTTCATGATTCCTCTCTCTTTGATTCTTCGCTAACCATTTCAATATCTTTTTTCGGGCAGATATCCGCGCACAACCCACACCCCTTGCAAAAAGTGTAATCTAGCGAGAAGGCATTCTTCTCTTTGCCGCTTACACAGCCTTCAGGGCAGATCATCAGGCACATCCTGCAGGCAATACAATTTTTATGCAGATAATGCGGCCTGAGAAGAGTCCTCCAGCTGCCGGTCTTATCGCCTTTACTATTTTTTGGTTTTACGGTTAATGGGCCAAACATTTATTATTTCATCCCCTTCTTAACAAACTCAAAACCCTCTTTAACTGCCTGAATATTACCTTCCTGTGCCTTACCACTAAAACGCTTTTTAATTACCTCAATAAGATTATCCAGTTTCAGCTCTCCGGTAGCCGCGGCAAAAGCGCCGATTAAAGTGGTATTACCCAGAGGACGGCCGATGGTTCTTAAGGCAATTTCATTAGCCGGAACCACAAAAACACTCTGTTTAGCTTTTAACTTGGGCAGTTCCAAATCTTCTTTACCGTTAATAATCGCTACCCCATCCTCCTTTAATCCGGAGAAACAGTTATACCCGCGTAAAAGCGTGGGATCGACAATAATTACATAATTAGGCTCATAAATTTGGCTACGTAGCCGGACCGGTTCGCTGTCTACACGCACAAAGGCGTTCATCGGCGCACCCATCCTGGCTGCCCCGAAGTTAGGAAAGGCATAAGGATACTTGCCTTCGTTAAAATAGCTAAACCCTAATAATGCTGCGGTGGTGATTGCGCCCTGACCCGCGCGGGCATGGATTCTAATCTCTTTCATCATACTCCTAGAAAATAACCAGCAAAAGTCTTTTACAGAAAACGACTTTATTGATTATATAGCTTAAACTGAATTTGTCAAATAAATTCTTTTAGAGGTTTTTACGGATAAACGCTGAGGTTTGATTAAGCAGGCTCAGGATCCCTTCCGCTTTTTGCTCATCCAGGGTGCCTAAACCGCATGCCGGGCTGATCATCAGCCTTTCCAAAAGGAGTTCCCGATCAATACCCTTCTTAACCAGTATATCCAGGCCGGATTTTATCTTCCCGGACAACTCTTCCGGAGTTTGACTGGAATTATAGCCTTGAGTAGGAACAATCCCCCAACAGATAATCCCTCCCTTTTTTAGAAATCTATTCAAATTATCTGCGTAAAGTACAAACCTCTCCTGGAACTCAAAAGCATCAAAGTTAATAATATCAACACCTTCCGCGTCTGCGAGCATTGACCAGTCAGTATTACCGCAGCAATGTATACCAACCAGGCAGCCGCTTGCCTTTAAGTCTTCAGTCAGCTCAGAAAAAACATTAATTACGTCATTGCGGTTAACCGGGGTATAGGCGGAACCTACAGTAGTTAAATATGGCTCATCAAAGAACATGATTATTTTCTTACCAAATTCCTTAAAATAATCCAGCTGCCAGAGGGCCTTCATACTTAAACCTTTAACCATTGCCTGCATGAGCACCTTATCATACAGGATAGATTTACCATCAGGTTCATTTATCCCGGAGCAAAAAGTAAACGGCCCGGTAACCTGGCATTTAATAAATTCTATTTTTGATAAATCCGCATCCTTGAGACGCTGGTAAAACGCATATAAACCTCTGGCAAAATCCGGGCTTAGCTTAAAGTAGGATAAATCCTGTTCAATAAACTTCCCATAAAAGGCCTCCAGTTCTTTTTCTTTATCGGCAGGGGCAAAACGTAAGCCCTGGGCATCAACTTTTAGCCCGGGTAAATTCTCACTGAACTGCGCGATCATTCCCTCGCGCATATCGCATTTAGGAAGCTGCGGCCAAAAAGGAGCGCAAGGAACAGAGCGTAAAATCAAATCTATCGCCTTCTGCGCATCACGAAAAGGCAGACTGCCAACACCGGTTGCCAGGCCTTTTACATTCATTATACTTTTTCCCTCTTAAGGATGCCGCTGGGCCGCATCTCAACTAACTCTTCTATCTTTACTTTAAAAATTACAAACTGATCAGGTACTGCTACTTCAAAAGACTTATGCGCCGTGCCCTTAGTCACACCCTCAATAACCCTGGCAATAGAAAGGTCAAGCTGTTTATTATGCACTTCCTTAATTATCCCCTCATATTCAACACCTGAATCAATGATCTCCACCCTGCCATTAATCTGATAACCTATAAGGGTATTACTATCGATAAATGAAAGGGATGCCCGCGGATTCAACTGGAGATTACTAAATGTCCTACCGATAATATAATCCACTAAATAAAGACAATTCCCCGCCACCTTTAATAAGAACTTAGGAGCAGCATTGGGCCTACCCTCTAGATCACAAGAGGCTAAACTAATAAACTCTCTGGACTCGATAAGTCCCTGCAGGCTTTTATTGATCATGGCTTATTTGTAATCTTAAAATCCACGGTATCAGCTAGGACATTGGCAAATGCTGGATCAAAATCATAAACCGAGTTAAAATCAGCCAGGTAATCTTCGTCGCTCTTAGATAAAAGTTTTTTCTCGATCATACTATAAACAATCTCACCAAAATCCCGGGTCTGACCTATCCCCCAATGCGATAATACCCTTTGTGCTAAAGCGCCATATTGCTCAATCGCGTAATCCCGCAATCCAAAGGCAAGCTCCCTTCCGCTAACATGCGCCTGCTTCTTGAGCTTGTCCTGCGTAAAATTTAACCCTTGCAGCACAAATTCATAAGCATCCGGCTTATACCTTTTATCCCGACCGCAGATCTCTTCAACTAAATCAAAAAATTTACTCATTATGGTTTAGGCAGGTTTAATCCTGATATATCTTTAAGTTTACTGGCTGCTATTTCCTGGGCATGCTTGAGCGCCCGCTCATATGCATCACAGATAGATTTCTCAAGAACAGCTTTATCAAGCTCAGCAAGATTGCCGTTAATACTCACGCTATTGATCTTCTGCGCGGCGTTCATATTTATTTTTACTATCCCGTTGCTGCTTAAACTATCAAAGTTAGCTTCTTCAAGCCGGCGTTTCAACTCCTGCATCGACTTCTGCATCTCAAATAACTGCTTCATTTTATCAAACATATTTTTCTCTCCTGTTAAAAACCTAAGTTTTCACCGACAATAATTACTTTAATCCTTTCAGGATTAATCTCAGACTCAATAATCAAAACCTGGCAGCACATCCTTTTATACTCCGGGGCAAGGCATATATCTTTGTGACAGAGGCCGTCTGCCAGGCAGGCCGATTTCCAATCCAGGCGCTTGCAGTTAAGCACGGTAGCATACTCCCTGCTGCGCTTAAGCGCTTGTTCCAGATTCGGGACAATCTTGTTTAAACCACATACCACAATTACATTATCGGCATTGGCGATACCGCTCGTGCGATGCCCATAACCGCTGAAGAAAACCATTTCCCCGCCTTCAGAAATAGCATTGCAGCTGGTCAGGAAATAATCCGCCAGGCAGCCGAGATTACGCATCTGCAAACTTTGCTCCCTGCTTATCCCGGGTTTATATTGATTAAACACCTCATAACCAGAAACACCAAGAAGTGCTACAATACCTAACTCATCCAGGGTTTTAGAGCCTGAAATACCTACGGTTGCACTTTTTAGAATAAGCTGTTTGATCCTCTCTCTGGCCTCATCCTTAGAATCAACATAAATACCGTCAATATTGCGGCGTTTTAAATTAGCAATTAGGTCAGCTATTCTTTTTTCCATTATTTATTTTAATAACAAACTCTTATAATCCTCAGGCAGTCTATGCTCCAGCGAAACTACCTTACCGCTCTTATCTATTAATATGTAAGTAGGGACTCCCCCAATTTCATAATTTTCCGCGGCCTGGCCTTCTTTATCTAAAAGTACTCTCATATTGAGCGCATAATTTTTTAGGAACCTTTCCACCTTATAGCCTGTCTCACCGATATTAACGGCAAAAACAGTTAACCCTTCTTTTTCCATTTGAGGGTACATCTTATTTAAAGCCCTCAGCTCTGTACGGCAATAAGGACACCAGGTGGTCCAGAAAAAAAGTATGGCTGGCTTTCCTGCGGGGGCGGAAAGATTAACCGGCTTAGATTCTAAATCATTCAATATGATATCCCCGGCTAAAGCTGTATTAGTAAAACTTAAAGCTAGGATAACTGTTAGTACTAAAAAGATTGCCGCACCTTTTCTCGATATGCGCATTAAAATCTCCTTATCGCTGAGAAAATAAAATATGCTCCGGTTAAAACAATAATTGCGGCACAAATCCTCTTTATTGTCAGCATCCAATTCCCGGCCTTAGGCAACCCGGTAAAACTAACCCCAAAAGTTCCGATTAAAATAAAGATCAAACCCATACCATAAGAAAAACTAAGCAACAAAAATCCACCGTAGAATAAATTTTTCGTAGTTGATAAATACGTCAAAATTGCGCCCAGAATTGGCGTAAGGCAGGGTGAAACCATTAATCCGGAAATTAACCCTAATAAAAGGGCCAAAAAATAGCTTCTTTTTCTGTGAACGGGAAGCTTTAAATTCAAAGTAAAATTAAAATGGAATAAATCAAACATAGAAAGCCCAAAAATTAGTATGAGCACTCCGGATATAAGATTAACTATAGGATTTACGCTGAATTCCCCAAATATTCTGCCGGTTAATACTGCCAGGATTCCTAAGGAAGAATAGGTGACAGCGATACCGGTAACATAAAATAAACTTAATAAAAACCCTTTAATTTTAGAATTTTGCGCATTGCCGACTATGTATCCGGCGCTAATCGGAATAAGCGGATATACGCAAGGAGTAAAGCTAGCTAGCAATCCTCCGAAAAAAGCATAAATAAAATCAAATGGGCTACCGGAGAGCAGCATCAATCCACCTCAAATATGGTTTATCCCCTGCAATTACAGGAAGAGCAATAATCTCCGGAACTTCATAGCTGTGTAAAGATTTAACCAATTTGATAACCTTAGACATTTTCTCTTTCTTTGATTTGATAATTAACAGGGATTCTTTGGCCTTCTGGATTTTACCTTCCCAGAAAAACACTGAATCAACTTTATCCATAATATTCACGCAGGCAGCAAGTCTTTGCTTAATCAAGCCTGCAGCAATCTTTTGCGCCTCTCTTTTATTACTCGCGGTAACAAAAATAACAATGTACATATAAACTATAATCCCCTTTTTAAAATCATACCACGGATAAAGGCTGCGTTCAACAAAACTTAAGTTACCTTCACTGACCTGATCCTGCCAAGCTGGGCGCAAAGATCAAAAACCAGCGTGGGATCTTCTGTAACCATATTAACCTTATAGTTACACTTCTCTTCCTGCTCCTGGCACTGGCTGACTACCAACTCATTACCAAACTCCGCCAGAGAACTTTTAATCATTTTTGGCGAGCTGTTTTGGGTATGTAAAATAAACTCCAGCTTATATTTCTCGGTCATCTAAGCATTATTACCGAAATCATCCTTCCGGCGCCCTGAGCTTCCTTGCGGAAAGAAAAAAAATCTTTATTCTCTGAAGAAGTACACAACTTAGGATCAAATATGTTTTCCTCTTTAACACCGCAGGCAACTAACTGCCTTGTGTTTATTAAGGCAATATCCAAATAAAGGCTGCCGTCTCTGTTAATTAAACCAAATGGGAAATTACTCTTAAAATCATTCTCCATCTTACAACAGCAGACTCGGATTGACGGACCAAAGCCGATCAAAAGCCTATCCGGACGGCTGCCAAATTTTTCCTGCATCAACCTTATTGCTTCAGCGCAGATATTTTTCTCAGTGCTGCGCCAGCCGGCATGTAAAACTCCAACCGCCGGACGCTTAGGGTCATAAACAAAAACCGAAAGACAATCCGCTGTCAATATGGCAATAGGAACATTTTTCTTATCAGTCAAGAACCCATCCGTCTCGCCAATAGAACTGTCATAATTTAAAGCCCCGCTACCCTTATTAGTTTCCGTAACATAAGTAACGGCTTTACCATGCACCTGCTTGGCGCAAATTAAAGTACGATAATCAATACCTATGGCGGAAAGGAATTTCTTACGGTTTTCAAGGGCCCCCCGGGTGTTCCCGTAACATAAAGACATGTTGCCGTCCTGGCGCCTGCTAAAGGCGGCCGTTATATCTTTTAGCCCGAATTTTTCTAAAGGGTTATTAACCTTCATCTATCTCCACAAGTTTGTCGCGCGACTTCTCCCCAGACTTAATTCTTATTTGATATCTTTTTACTTTTAAATGCCCGCTTAATAAATCTATAAGCTGTTTATTGGCCGCGCCTTCTACGGCCGGTTTAGTAAGGTATACCTTAAACTTATTTCCTTGCCGCTCAACGTGATTTCGGCTGGCGCGGGGATTAACGCGAACATCAAAAATCATCTTTTAATTATTTACTTGTTACCTGTTTAGTATCCCGGATATCTATCAGCCGCTGGCTAACCTTATCTAAACGCTTTTCGGCATCGGCATACTTGGTATTGGCATTAAGCAGGTGGTTACCCAGGATATCAAAATCTTCCTTAAATTTATCCGTCTCGATAGAAAGGGCGCCTAAGCTTTTTAAAATCATCTTGGCATTCTCTTCTACTTTTAACCCGCGCAGGCCCATGCAGATTACCTGCAGGTAAGCATAAAATGTATTCGGCGAAACAGGAATCACCTTTTTCAACATGCTGTAAGAAAAAATATCCTCTTTGATAATTACCTCGTAATAAACATTCTCCGCCGGAATATACATCAGGGCAAAATCATAAGTATTTTCCGCAGGCAAAATGTATTTTGCGGCGATCTCATTGATGCGGTTTTTTACATCCTGAATAAATTTCTTGCGCAAGGCTTCTTTTGTTTGTTCATCGGGCGCATCCTGCATCTTCTGAAAATTTTCTAAACTGAATTTAGCGTCAACCGGGACCAGCCGCTCCCCAAGGCAGATTACCGCATCCACCGCATCCGTACTTTTAAAACGGTATTGCGTATGGTAGTGCTCCTTAGGTAAAACCTGAGAAAGTAAATTTTCCAGCAAAGTCTCCCCCATTGCCCCGCGGAACTTCGGGGCGCGCAGGAGCTCCTGGAGGCTTGAAATATCCTTGCTTATGGCAATAATCTGTTTATTGGTCTCTTCTAATTTTCCCAACTGCTCTTTTACGCTCCCAAAAGCAGAAGTGGCGCTGCCTAAATTCTGGCCGATGATCTTATTAGCCTCCTGAATAGACTGGTTCATCTGATTCAGGCGCTCATTGACCTGAGAAGAGATCTTTAAGACGACAGAGACAATGAACGCGGCTAATATTAAAAATAGTATTGCGATTAAAATAACCATAGGATTATTATACCATTGGCAGCTTTATGATTAAAGCAAATAATCTTTTTTTACCCTTTTTACGGAACGGAAGATATTCTTTTTGACATCAGGGCAGGCCTTTTCCAGCTCCCGGATAATCCGGCCCATCCTAGCGCGATTTGAGGTAATCGAATGCGGACAAACACAGGCATCATGGCCCAACTTTACTTCTTTGGCAAAACGTTTTATGAGATATTCCTCCACGTAGGCTAATGGCCGGATAAGCGTAATCTTGCCCTTAAACAGTTCTTGCTTTGGAGACATGCTCGATATCTCGCCTTGAAAAAATAAATTCAACAGTACAGTCTCAATAATATCATCCATATGATGCCCCAGGGCAATCTTGGTACAGCCAAGCTTATTGGCGGCGATAAACAGCTCTTTCCTCCTGTTCCAGGAACACCAAAAACAGTTAATCTTACTCTTCTCTGTTTTCTTAAGTACATCGGACTTGATAGTTTTATATTCAACTTTAAGCTTCTTAAAATATTTCTCGAGCTTCTTGGAAATTGATTTCGGATAGCCCATATCAATGTGCAGGGCAATAACATTATATTTTATGGGCACAAAGGCCTTACGGTCAAGAAATAGGCGTAATAAGGTTAGACTGTCCTTGCCGCCGGAAACAGCAACCGCAATTTTATCGCCATCGGCAAGCATTTTATAATCCATGATTGCCTTGCCCATGCGCTTAGAGATATAATATTCCGTGCCTTGCAACGCCCCCATTAAATTTTTATCCTTATAATTAGCGGGTCCTGTCGAATCTTGTCTCTCGCCGCACC
>Ga0247842_10001656_pt1 | contig 36137 bp, 28 predicted proteins | sample LaCruzMarch2015__3_FD_192411 | JGI IMG/M metagenome (GOLD analysis project Ga0247842, IMG submission 192411) | Freshwater microbial communities from meromictic Lake La Cruz, Castile-La Mancha, Spain - LaCruzMarch2015_19m | ecosystem: Environmental > Aquatic > Freshwater > Lake | place: Spain...
CCAGGTAAAACACCTGTTTCCCGGGATTCCAGATATAGACTTTCAGGATATCACCGGGCGATTTGATCACAGGGAGCGGCACAGAAAGGCTGACCCTGCACCAGTGGTTCAGTTTAAACTTTTGTTCATTCAGGTTGAGTGCAGTATAGCTGTAGGGCTGATTTTTATGCTCGAAGGAGATGACCAGCAGGGTATTTTTATTGCTTTTTTCAGGCAGGTTGACGTAGGCTACGACGCGGATACCCCGTTTTTCCGCTTTATCCTGAATCAGCGTATCAGGTTTGCTGAGGTGCAGCTCCGAAACACTCCGGCACAACCCCGGGCTGTATTCCATGCGGCCATCCATAACGAAGGCAAACATACCCCCATGCACGATTTTGCCTGACAGCAGGGATGGATCTCCGAAATCGCCGGGTGACTCAAAGGGTTGTAGATAAAGGGTGTCGAGACAGTTTTTTAATTCGAGGATGTCCAGCAGTGAATCGCGGATGGCAAGGTTATCGGCCGATTGTCCGGCGGCCAGGGTTTTCGTGATGTAACAGTCGTAAAGGCCGCCGCCAAAGGTGATCCACGGTGTTTCGGGCCTGAAATAACTGACCAGCTGCTGGCGTGGATTTTCCAACAGCGAATCAAGCGGAATTTTCGATTCATTGGCTCCGAAGTGGGCATCCCAGATCAGCAGCGATCCGGCGGGGATGGTGTCGAGGTATTTCGGATCGCCAAAAAGATAGCAGCGGGCCGGGGCTCTCTGATAGGGATCGACTCCCAGGTAATAGGGTACATTGTTGTCGGTGTAGAAAAACAGACGGTCTTTATAGGGAGATGTTTTTATCCATGCTGCAGCCTCTTTGATGGTCTTCTCCTCGGGGGAAAGGGGATGCGGGATAACATGACGTATAAAGGGTGTGATCACCACGATGGTTATGATGACTGTTCTGAAAATGCCACGCAAGATGCGGCTCTTCCCGACCATCTCCTCCAGCGCCCCGTATCCTTTTAGGGCTATCAGTGCGGCCAGCGGCATGACAGCGGCGAGCACCCGCTCCAATCCCATCGAGCCTCCCATGGCTTTCCAGAACAGCACCGAGTGAAAGGCGAAATAGAGCAGAAAAGGTCCCAAAATCAGGATCAGGATCAAATTATTCCTATGGCGAACGATTTTATCACCGGAGAAAAGATGAATGATCACCGCGATGATTCCTGCCAGGAACAGAATTTCCAGAGGCAATCCCAGGGTATCGTTGCGGCTTTCAAGAAAATGCCATAGACTCCCTGACTTGTTGTAGATGGGATGGAGGTAGGTGACCGGATAGGGAAACTGGGTGAAAACCCAGAAGATATCCGCATAATAGACACTGCCGAGGAGGCTGAAAAATAATATACCTGTTGCCAGGAAGGGGAGGGCTTTGTATTGCTTCGCCCACAGGAAGGCAAGGAAAAACAGGGGAAGCAGGATGAACCCTTCGGTTCGGGCAAAGGGGATGAAGGAGATCACCACGGCCGATGCGATATAATTTCCACGGATGAAAAGAAAAACAGTCAGCACCAGGACAAAGCTGAACAGGATTTCAGTGAGGGCGGTGGGCATCATCAGGAGGTAGAGCGGGGTAAACGCGACAAAGATGATGGAGAGGAAAGCCGGTTTGATCCTTAGTATTTCGGCGACCCGGTATGCAAAGTAAGCCGTGAGAAGTCCAAGCAGAATGTTGAGCAGTTTGACTCCAAACAACCCGAATTGCGCAAATGGGGCTGAGAGCATGGTATAAAGCGGCCGTCCCCAGGAATAGAGGAAGAGATGCGGGTATTTGAATGCATAATGTGAAATGAGATAATGGGTGATGTTGTCGGCACCTCCGAAATAACCTTGCGACAACAGGGCCAGGGTAACCATGAGTATAAAAAGAGCTGCCAGGATTACCAGGTGAAGTTTATGCTTTAAGAAATCAGCCATGTATGAATTTCAAACGGCACAAAGATAGAAAAGGGGAGCAAGCGGGTTTCAAATTTCCTTAGATTTGTATGGAATTCAATTTTTTACAGGATTTATGCGCACGGTCAAGGTTTCTCTCTTTTTTTTGCTGCTGCTCCTCCTCTCAGCTCCTCTACTTCACCTGACCTTGAAGGTGTTCAGGGAACCGGAGCTGCAAGGGTATTATCACCAGACTGACCCTCCGTCGCTGACATTATTTTCCCCGAAAAAATGGTTTTCAACCGAATTTCAGGATCAGTTTTCAACCCGGCTGACCGACCACACCGGCCTGCGCAATTCGTTGATCCGTGTGAGAAATCAATATGACTACAGCCTGTTTGGAATGATCCATGCAAAGGGGTTTATCCAGGGCAAATGCGGCTACCTGTTTGAGGAGGATTACATCCATGAGTACAACGGGGATTTTTTTATCGGGAAGGCGGTCATCGACAAGAAGTTGTCACGACTGAAGAATGTGTCGGACACGCTCCGTGCATACAACATCCCCCTGCTTCTGGTTTATGAACCGGGCAAGGCCAGTTTTTATCCCGAATACATTCCCCGCCGGTTTCACCCGGAACACAGAACACAGACCAACTACGATTACTTCGTTAAGCGAAGCCGTGAACTGGCCATTCCGTTCATGGATATGAACAGCTATTTTCTGAAAATGAAGGACACTTCACGCTATCCGCTCTTCCCGCGTTATGGCATGCATTGGAGTCTTTATGCCGTTCCTGTTGCAGTGGATACACTTAGCCGCTGGATTGAATCAGCAACCGGTAAAGAATTACCAAATTTCTCTTCTCGATACCTCGATACCTCGCTCACGCCAAGGGGAACCGACAATGACATTGGCGAATTGCTCAACCTGGCCTGTCCCCTGAAACCTACGCCCGGCGTCTATCCATCCATTGTATTTCAGAAGGAACCGGTAAAAGCGTTGTCGGCGCTGATTATTGCCGACAGCTATTATTTAAACATCGTTGAGGATTATGGGCGGCAGCTATTCAAAAGGCAGGATTACTGGTATTACAATAAAAAGGTCTATCCCTACCAAAACCATGATCCCCCGCGGTATGTCGACAAATCGAATCTCCGGGAGAAACTGAAGCAATACGATGTGGTGCTGCTGATGGTTTCGGAAATCAACCTTCACTGCGGCTTCTGGAATTTTGCCGATGAATCTTTTCTCGCGTTTCACCCTGAAATAGAGGATCCTCAGATCTATGCAATTGAAAACGAGATCAGGAACGACCGGGACTGGTTCCGGTTTATGGTGAACAAGGCCCGGGTGCAGGAAAAACCGTTGGAGGAGATGATCAGGTGCGATGCCGAATTTACCTTTAACACCAATAATCAATCGAAAAATAATGATTAAATTTGCGTGGTACTGATTTACTATACCCGCCTGCATGACTAAAAAAACCAAGAGACTGCTCGTCTTCGGCTTCCTGATTCTTTGTTCCGTTGTCGTGCTGGCGCTTGGCCTGAAGTATTTTCCCTTCACCAAGGTGATGAAGATGCCCTCCGGTTCGGAACAGGTATTTGTCGATCCGCAAAAAATCAGGACCCTTTCGCCCAATACACTATATTTTGATTTTGAAGTAGCCCCCGGCAAAGAGATGCCCGGTGGTTTTTATAAAGGATTGGCTCACTCAGGACAGTATTCGGTAAAGGCATTCGGGCAAAACAGCTTCAGTGTGGCTGTTGAACGGACCGCCAGAGAGATCGGGGTGCAAAACCTGAAAGCGGTGGCGCTGAGTGCATGGATTTACGTGTTTCCAACGAAAAATGAGGTGAAGGGGAGCATGGTTTTCACCGCCTCCAACGAACTGGGGGTCAACGTGTGCTGGGAGGGGATCGGGGTGGTTGAACCGGAGGTTCCGCAGGGGAAATGGTTCAAAGTCAGCAAATATTTTGATCTTTCCAAAGTCCAGTTCAAACCCGATTATAAGATCCAGGTCTATTTCTGGAACAACAGCAGTACCGACATCCTCGTGGATGATTATACCATTGTTTTTGGCGGAGCGGTCGACCGGCGCGGCGATTCGGCCTGGGTTGACATGACAAAACCGGCCGGATATACCCCCCGGTTCAACTACCCGCCTTTTCCGGTTTCGATGCTGGAAAAAGAGATGACGGGCACCAGGTCAAAACTGGCCGAAATTTCACCGACTGACAATATGATTGCCGGAAATTTCATGAATACCGGCCATGATGGACTTTTTATCATCAATACGCATGGCCTTCCGGCGGTATATGCTTTTTGTTCTGAAACCAGCGAACTTCGTAAGATAACCCTGACTAACCCCTCTGTGATTGCCCCGGTTCAGCGGGTGAAGAAATTGCTTAAAGGAAGATTCCTGGGAAATCAGTCCGATCAGTTGATCGTGAGCGGCGACAAAGGCTGGATACTCGGCACTTTCGAACCAGTGCCCAACCCTTGCAATGGATCGGGCACCCAGCAAACGAATTTGAAGATCCTTTGGAAATCTGAAGCGCCGGCCCCGTCGATCTATACCGGCGATTTCAATGGAGATCGCCAGACCGAAATTCTGATCATTTCTGATGACGGTTCCTGGAAGGTGATGTCGTTTGATACAAAGTCGAATGCCGGAGGCAGCTGGAAGATAATGGCCGAAGATGACCATGATCCGGTGAAGGATTGGAATAAAAGCACCCAGGAGGTGGGTATTTCGGTTGGCAGGTTCCTTCCCGGAACGGCCAGTGACCTGATTTTGACTGTCGTAAAGCGCAAGGGTGAGCAGGCGTATAGCTACTCTCTGCGTAAGTTAAACTTCTCCCGGATGAGATGGGATCCGTTGTTTAGTGAAAAGCAGAACTATGCCGGGAAAACCATCGGGCCGGATACGCTCAAACCTTCCGACCTCTTTTTCATTCTGAGTGCGCAACCCGGGAACGAGGCAAAGGTATACCGTTACAACCGCAGCTGGCGGTATGACCTGAAGGAGATCCGATTCAACGATACCACCTTCAGGATTGTTTCGGATGTCGATTTCCAGGGGTTCGACAAGGACCGCAATCCAAAATATTATGAAACGCTTACCCTGGTCCCCGGATATTTCCTGTCGCCATCAGCCGGCAAATTCCTGGTCATCGGATCCGTTGCAAAAGAGCGGCACTATTCCTCCATTTTACCTGATTTTGTTCATCTTTATGCAATACCCAATCAAAAGTAACCCCAAATCCATGAATTTTCTCCTGAGATATATCCTGATTTCCATCTTTATTCCCGGGTTATTCATCTCATGCGGCCAGGCTATAAAATCAGAGGAGGTAGCAAGTGAACAATTCGTGGTGAAGGATTTCAACCCGACAGCGAACTGGAAAACTGATCAGCCACTTTATCTTGATTACGCCGATGCCATCACCAGGGGATTTATCATTCCGACTGCCCGGCAGGTGGAGGGTGGTTTTTTCAAACTCGGATTTATGTTGAAAAATACAGGAACTGCACCGCAGAACTTTTGCTTTAAGATCTATTACCAGAATGAATCATACAAATTCCCGGAACGGGACCTGGCTGACAGCACCAGGCAGCATCCCGATGCATGGGAAAACTTTTACGGAAGCTGGGAAGAGGTGTCGACCACCTTTGCCGAAACAGGTATCATCCCGGCCGACGGCGATTTTCATGCCATCGAACGTTCATTTCGCATCGTCGGAAACCCGAGGAATGAACAACGGTATTATACCGGAAATCAGAACGACCGCTGGAAACGCAACCCCCGTGTGGGAAATTACAGCTTTATGCTTGTTGTCACAGAGGAAATAAATGTGAAACAAAACATCATCCCGCAATATATTCAGAATGTGGGAATGCAGCATGAAGCAAGGTTTGTGAACCCCTGGTTTTATTTTCTGTACGGAGCAGGACCATCACTAAAAAACACCATCGTACAACGATCTTCCAAGCTGCTGAAGGTCATTGGCATCCCCGATCCCGGCGCAGGCATCTACATCAGTCCGGGCGCCTTTTCAAAGGAGGATGTGGATAAATTAAAGGTAAGCCATTGTGGCCAGGATTCAATGTTATACAGGACTGCGGCCTTCGACCAATTTTTCCATTATGTCGATCCGGCCACGAAGATGAACAACATCCCGGTCATAGCCGATGTGCTCAATGGGCCCTATTCCAGAATGGATTACAACTGGAACAAGCGGTTTTACCGGAAGGAGGAGCTGGTCGCTGTCACGGCCACCGTGACCAAACAGCCCTGTGAAACAGTCATCTCCGACCCTGCAGAACATAAGATCACCCTCCGTAATCCAAAATCGGAATTCGGAAAATGGCAGAAACAAAATGCCGGGGTGATCACCCGTCACGGATTGACCTTCGGCAAATATACCCTCAAATGCAAACTTACCGAACTGCTGAACAGGAACAACATGTGGAACGGGGTGACCAATGCCATCTGGCTGATCACCCAGGCCCAGGCCGACTGGAACTTCCGCCGCGATTGCAACAACGCCGGATACATGGCCAATTATTACGGTGGGCAGCAGGATCAGCGGGTGAAAAATGTGGGCTATTCCGAGATTGATTTCGAGATCCTGAAAACAGTGCCCTACTGCCCGTCATGGGTTCTGCCGCCCGCTTACTTCCAGGGGATCGATGACCAGAACAATGTGCAAAACTGGAACATTCCTTTTCCTGAAGAGATCCTGGCAGATGATGACAAAATCATGGTTTCCTGTACCAACTGGGACATGGCGTGCTGGCAGCCCGCCGACTTCACCGATGGCTGCTACCCGGTACATCACGAAAATAAGACCTTCTGGGCCCACCGCTGGGATAAGAACTATCGTGCATTGACACAGAAAACGCCTGAGCGCGACGATGAACTCTTCGGATCAAAATATTATTATTTCCAGATCGACTGGCAACCCGACAAGATTATCTGGCGGATTGGTCCGGAAAAAGAAAAACTCCGTGTAGTCGGATACATGGATGACAAGGTCACCTCCATCCCGAACAACCAGATGCTGTTGATCGTCACCCAGGAGTTCCATAACACCAAATGGTGGGTGGGTTCGGCCTATTCGCAGGACAACACCCCCTTTCCAAAGGAAGATTATGTTGGGGAGATTTATGAGCTGACCATTGAATAGGAGGTGAAACAGAAGCAGTATCACAATTTAAAATTTAACGTATGAAGATCATTGTATTAGGCGCCGGTCTCGTAGGAGGCCCGATGGCCCTCGACCTTGCAGCCGATCAGAATCTGACGGTTGCCATTGCCGACATCAACCAGGAAGCCCTTGCGAAGCTGTTGGAACGGCAGAAAGCCCATAGTACAACGGGCAAAGCGATCACAACCCTTGTTGCCGACCTCAAAGACCCTGACCGGGTGGCCGGGTTGGTAAAGGATTACGACATGGTGATCAATGCGGTGCCGGGCTTCATGGGCTTTCAAACGCTCAAAGCCGTCGTTGGCGCAGGTAAAAATGTGGTCGACATTGCCTTCTTCATCGAGGATCCCTTTGAACTTGATGAACTGGCACGCAGGAACAATGTAACCGCCATCATGGACATGGGGGTTGCTCCCGGCATGTGCAACGTACTCATCGGGTATGCCGATCATCTGCTTGATGAAACGGAAAATATCCTCTACATGGTGGGCGGACTGCCCGAAGTGAGGGAATGGCCCTATGAATACAAGGCCGTGTTTTCACCCATCGATGTGATCGAGGAGTATACCCGTCCGGCACGATTCATAGAAAACGGAAAATTTATCGTCAAGCCGGCCCTCTCAGATCCCGAGCTGCTGAGCTTCCCCGGCATCGGAACTTTGGAAGCCTTCAACACCGACGGGCTGCGTTCGTTGGCCCATACCGTGAAATGTCCCAACATGAAAGAGAAGACGCTCAGGTATCCCGGGCACATTGAGAAGATGCGGGTACTGCGTGAAACAGGTTTTTTCAGCCAGGAGGAGGTGGAGGTGCACGGGATCCGCATCAAACCCATGGATCTCACAGCCAAACTGCTCTTCCCGAAATGGAAATTGAAAGAGGGCGAGGTTGATATCACGGTAATGCAGGTGATGGTTGAAGGAAGGAAAGATGGTAAATCATTAAGATATACATGGGATTTATTTGATAAATATGATCCGGCAACCCGCGTCCATTCCATGGCCCGTACAACAGGCTATTCGGCCACCGTGGCCCTGCGCATGATCGCTTCCGGCATCTATACGCGCAAGGGAATTTCAGTGCCGGAATTCATCGGAAAGCAGCCGGAATGTGTGGCCTATCTGCTGAATGGATTAAAAGAGCGGGGGATTGTGTACAAGGAGACCATCCAGGGGTAGCAAATTAAAACTCATCGGGATCGATTGCCTGCTTTTTCTTTTTCTGCTGCATAGGGCCTGGGCTTCCCTCTTCGCCACAGTCGAGATCAACATTCAGGGGTTTTGACGTGGCATCGAAATCGCGTTTGGTATACCGCAGCCCGGGGTCGCCATAAACACGCTGCATGTAAAGCGCCCAAATCGGCAAAGCCATATTGGCTCCCTGGCCAAGGGTGATCGACCTGAAATGGGCTGCACGATCTTCGCATCCCACCCATACTCCGGTGACCAGGTCGGGCGTGATTCCCATAAACCAGCCATCACTCTGATTTTGAGTGGTGCCTGTTTTCCCGGCAATGGGATTGTCGAACCCGTATTTGTACCGCAGCCTGACACTGGTTCCGCCCTCGACCACACCCTTCATCAGCTGGATCATAAGGTAAGCGGTCTCCTCGCTGATGGCTTCCTGTGATTTGGCGGTAAAGGATTGAAGCACATTGCCATTTTTATCTTCAATGCGGGTGATGAAGCTGGGCTCGATATAGACCCCTTTGTTGGCAAAAACACTCATGGCGCCTACCATCTCGTACAGGCTGATGTCGCAGGATCCCAAGGCGATCGAATACACTGCCGGAATATCGCTTGTGACGCCCATCTTGTGGGCCATGGCCACCACGGCTTTGGGTGAGTATTTCCGGATCAGCTGACCCGATACCCAATTATTCGAATTGGCCAGGGCCCACCTTAGCGTAACCTGTTGCCCAAGCCGGTCGTCACTTGCATTTTCAGGGGCCCACACCTGTCCGTTGCCAAGGTCTATCACGGGTTGTACATTGGGATAACGTGAACAGGGCGATTCACCCTCCTGCATGGCCAGGGTGTAAAGAAAGGGCTTAAAGGTTGAACCCACCTGCCGTTTGCTTAGTTTGACATGATCGTACTGGAAGAACCGGTAGTCAATTCCACCTACATAAGCCTTTACAAAACCCGTAAGGGGGTCCATCGACATCAGTCCGGCCTGGAGGAAAAATTTATAATAACGGATGGAATCCATGGGGGTCATCACGGTGTCGATCTCGCCACGGTAGGAAAAAACCTTCATTTTAGCCGGTATCTTGAAGTCTTCCAGTATCTGATCATCCGAATAACCTTCAGTTTTCATGCGAAAATAGCGGTCGGTACGACGCATGGCGGAAAGCAGGAGATTTTCGGTCTCTTTTCTTGCCACATCCTGTTCGAATACGAAGGGGGCATTCGGAACACCTTTCCAATGGTCGAAAAAGGATGGCTGCAACTCTTTGCCAAGATATTCTCTCATGGCTCTTTCGGCATATTCCTGCATCTTGTAGTTGATGGTGGTATAAATCTTAAGGCCATCGCGATAAAGATTAAAAGGGGTTCCATCCTCCTTTGGATTCTGGTTACACCATTCGGCGAGCACCATGCGCAGGTATTCACGGAAATAGGTGGCAATGCCGGTGGTGTGATCCTGCAGCCGGTAATTGGTCATGTCGACCGGGATCAGTCTTAGTGAATCGAGGTCAGATGTACTTATGTAACCATATTTTGCCATCTGATGCATCACCGTATTACGGCGTTCAAACGCCCTGGCAGGGTTGCGCACCGGGCTGAACCATGTGGGGGCCTTCAGGATGCCGATCAGCACAGCGGCCTCTTCAACCCCCAGCTGATTCGGGCTTTTATTAAAATAGGTTTTGGCAGCCGATTTGATTCCATAGGATTGGCTTCCAAAATCGACGGTATTCAGGTACATGGCGAGGATCTCGTCTTTGGAATAGTTGCGTTCGAGTTTCACAGCGGTGATCCATTCCTTGAATTTGATCATCACCGTTTCCCAAAAAGTTCTGTCCTGTTTACGTGGAAAAAGATTTTTGGCCAGCTGTTGTGTGATGGTGGAGCCACCACCCTTCGACGACCCGGTACCCATCCCCCAAACTACCCGGAAAATAGCGATCACATCGATACCCGAATGTTCCTCAAAGCGGGCATCTTCTGTAGCGATCAGTGCATTGATTATATTGGGCGAAAGCTCCAGGTATTGTGTATTCGACCGGTTTTCAATGTAATACTTTCCAAGGAGTTTGCCATCGGCTGAAATCACCTCGGTAGCCAGGTTGCTTTTAGGATTTTCAAGCTCCTCAAATGAAGGCATTTTACCAAACAGGCCATAGGTGACCGAGATAAAAAACAGGGCGATCAGGAGAATCAATACAAGGTATGAAATCCAGAATCCCTTCAGGTATTTTTTATATTGCACAGGTCTGGATGAAGGTTTTGGCATCTCGTTCAGAATCGGGATATGTGAAATATGGTCGTTCATTCTTTTTCGATACGTAAACCAATATCACGGATGCCTTTGAGTTCGTTCACCCGCATGGCCTGTTCCAGTTCAAAATGGTAGATTCCCTTTTGCCTGAATTGAATTCCTTTCTGCAGGAGAAACCGGCTGAATTTAACAGATCCCATTCCCGATCCCAGCCACCGGCCGTCATAATCAGCCAATGTGAGCTCAAGCGTGTCGCGCGAAATTTTCCCATCAGGGTAGCCTGTATTCAGGAACAGATAAAGGTTGCTGTAGGGATATTCGGGGGCATTTCGTACATTGAGATAGACATTGTAATGCGGCACGAGATCAGAGATGGTTAACTCGAACTTCACCCTGTTATGAACATTCCAGGTCTCTTTTTCAATGGCGAAATTCTCCTCGAACATCCGTTTTGAATCACAGGATATCATCATTCCCATAACCAAAAGGATCAACAGAAGAATTTTCTTATCAGGATTTATTCGCATGATGCGCTGTTGCAAAACCGAAATGGTTTATAAATGGTCGAAACGGGTGAGATCATCCTGGACCGCGCCGTTGTCAAACTCAGATTTCTTCTCTGTTATTTGTGAAAATTCTTCAAGTTTTTCAGGTAAATTCCCTTTCTTATTTTCCTCCAGTATCAAAATAACATTGTCGACCGGGATGGCCATCATGTTACTGGGTTCACTAACATAGGAATACCACATGAGTCGCTGGAAGATGTCAGTTTTCTGGTGTACCGCCTCCCCCTGCCTGGTTTTCAGCCGGATATCCGTGTTCGGCATTCCTTTGAGTGCATCAACATAGGTGTCATATTCATAATTGAGGCAGCATTTGAGTTTTCCACACTGGCCGGCCAACTTCTGGGGATTCAGGGAGAGTTGCTGAACGCGGGCCGAGTTGGTTGTTACCGATTTAAAATCGCTCATCCAGGTTGAACAGCACAGTTCCCTGCCACAGGAACCGATGCCCCCAAGCCGGCTGGCTTCCTGTCGCGCGCCTATCTGCCGCATCTCGATGCGCAGTTTGAACTCTTCAGCCATCAGCTTGATCAGTTCACGGAAATCGACACGGTCTTCGGCGGTGTAATAAAAAATGGCCTTGGTGTTGTCTCCCTGGATTTCAACATCGTTGATCTTCATCAAAAGCCCAAGCTGGTCGGCAATGAGGCGTGAGCGGTACATGGTAGAAATTTCCAGGTCAACAGCGGCAATCCATTTTTCAATGTCGGTAAGCCGTGCTTTGCGATAAACTTTTTTGATCTCTTCCGGATTTGTTGACGGGTTCTTTTTCCTGAGCTGAAAACGCACCATCTCTCCAACCATACTTACAATGCCAATGTCGTGACCCGGTGATGCTTCGACCGCCACGATTTCTCCCACTGAAAGTTCCATGTCGGGAGGCATGCGGTAATAGTCCTTCCGGCTGTTTTTAAACCGCACTTCAACAACATCAATTACCTTTGATCCGAGCGGCGCCGGGATTTTCCCAAGCCAATCAAAGGAATCAAACTTACTACAGCTGTGCTGAAAAATAGTCTCGTTTTTATTGTAAATTTTTGGAGCCTGGCAGCATCCGCGGCTTAAAAAGGGATTGAGGATATACGGGGCTTGCCGGAATTCATGCATGATTGTTTCATCCGCAATGACCTCCTGCGGTGGTGTTCCTTCGGGTTGAACCGGTGCGCCTTCTATGTTCTCCATATCCTTCAAAATCATCACAAAGGTATGAAATTCGGTTTAAACTTTCGAACAAATTTTAGCGAAAGGTCGAGGAACAGCGTGGAAGCATGGGCATTGCGTTCAATGTGGAACAGGGCATCGTTGAACAGGGTGTTGAATTCAATGAGCATCTCGGAGGTGATAATCGGAGAAAAACCCTGGATAAATTTCAGCTCTTCACCATCAATGCCCTCCGGAACCTGATGCCGGTAATTCATGGTGGCACAGTGACCCATAACCTTCAGTGCATAGATCAGGAAACTCTTTTGCTTTTCACGACCGGTTTTGGTGATTTCTGATGCGAAACCAATCAGATCGGGGATTTTTCCGGCAAAACATGCACGCATCCAGGTGCGAAAGGCTTCAAAATGGATGGCCTCCTCTTCATTTGTTCCGCTTCCGGCGATGTAAGATCTTGGAATCTTGACCATCAGTGTCCGCGAAAGTATGGTTTTGATGATCTGTTCAGGCTCCTCTGAAATCAGGATGAATAGTGTTTTTTCGGGAGGCTCCTCGAGAATTTTTAGAATCTTTGGTGCTGCAGAGTAGAACAACTTTTCAACCATCCAGATGATCATCACCTTATAATCCGATTCATAGCTTTTGTAACTCAGGGTGGTGATAATTTCATTGCAGTCGTCGGCATTGATGATCCCCTGCTTGTTTTCGATCCCGATGGATTCATACCAACTCTGCAGCCCCGACTGGAAATTGTTCTCAAGCAGAAATTTCCGCCAATCCTCAATAAAGTGTTTGCTTTGCGGTTTTTTCGTGACCCGCTTGGTTGTTGCAACAGGATAGATAAAGTGGAGATCAGGATGAATCAGCTTTTCGTACTTTATGCAGGAACGACATACCCCGCAGGAGTCGTTTCCCTGTTTGCTGGTGCAGTTGATAAATTGCGCATAGGCGATGGCCAGCGCAATTTTTTGGCTATCCTCCGGTCCAAAGAACAATTGTGCATGACTCACGCGCTGATCAAAGACTGTTTGAATCAGTTTGCGTTTAATCTCCTCATTCCCGGCAATCTCACTGAACTTCATCTTATCAGGATTCAATGTGTCGTGCCACGAAGGTGGCACGACGTTGAGGTTACAAATTTAGCGGATTTTCCCGATTCAGAGACGGCGAATTCATCGCCGGCATATTTTAGGGCAGTGGAGGAGCGGCTTCACTGCCAGAAAATTTCGGGAACAGTCAGCGCAGAACGGAGTGTCGGGGACAAGGAGGGCTCCGGAACCAGCGAAACAGAGCGGACTGTGTATTTCAGCACGTTCTTTTTCCTGCCTGAAAAGCAAACTTTCGAATTAAGTTCGACAAGTTTGAAACGGATCATTGTGGCCATGGCTATCTTCCTCTCAATGTTTGTTTATTTTGATTGTTTCAATGGTCCCGCCGGTAAATATTCTCAATAAATAGAGACCAGCAGGAACATCTGACAGTGAAAAAACAAACTTCCGTTCCCCGGTCAATTCGGCGGTCATCAGCCTTTCCCCCTGGATGCCCGTCAATTCTACCCGGCCCCTTACGCATTCGACACCGCCCTTTTGTTCGAGTGTAAACATCCCGGTCGTGGGATTCGGATATACGACAAAGGATGGTTTATTTGGCCCGCTGGCATTGACGGTCATGATGGTGGTATTTGAAATGGCCGGATTACACGTGACACAAAGCAGGTTTGAGGTCAAAACACACACTACCTGATCATAGTTTGCTGCAATGTAAGTATATACAGGACTGTTGGTCCCGACATTCACATCATTGACCTTCCATTGATAGGTTGGATTGGTTCCTCCGTTCAACGCGGATGCCGTAAAGGTGACGCTGGTCCCCTCTGAAACAGGGTTGGCCGAGGCTGCAACCGATACGCTGACGGGCATGGTTTCATTCACGATCATCGTTACCGTGTTCGAGGCTGCCGGGTTTCCCTGGGTACATCCCAAGCTGGAGGTCATTACGCAGGTTACGGCATCATTGTTTGTCAGGGTGTAAGCATAGGTCCGCGTGTTGGCGCCTACATTCACCCCATTCACCTTCCATTGATAGGAGGGGCTGCTACCGCCGTTCACCGGGGTCGCCGCGAATGTGACAGGGGTATTCGGGCAAACCGGATTGGCGCTTGCTGCAATTGACACCCCCACTGCCCCGGGAGTGGTTTCTTCGATGATCGCCTGTCCATTCATCATGTTGTTCCCGCTGCCACTGATTCCTTCAACTGTATACGTTCCGGCCAGCTGGTTTGTCCATGTTATCGGAGATCCGGTGCCCGGAACCGGAGAGCCCAGGTTGATTCCGTTTTTCTTCAGCTGATAGTTGACATTGAGCTGTGATCCGCTCAGGGTTACCGGCAACCCTGCACTCCCCTGGCAGTAGGATCCTGACCCCGAGACCTCATAAACAAGCAGCGCAGCATTTGTTCCTGTGATGATGCCAAAGGAGGTTAGTCCATTTGCAGTCAGCTGATGCAACACCGTATCGGACACATTGTAGGTGATGAATGGAACGGTGTCAACCCTCACACAGTAAATCTGGCCTTCGGTGCCTGTGACATCAGCGGGGACATATTGAAAGAGGGCATCACACGAAAACGATGAAATGGAATTCGCTGTGAGAGCCCAGTAGCGGTTCAGGTAATTCATTGTATTGGGATCTGCCGGGTATTTGGCATTTACCAGGTTTACCCCGGCATAATTCCCGGCCGCAAAATTTCCACTGGAGAAGGTCAGCGTAACAGGTGAATATTCAGCGGTTGCGGTATGATCTCCGATGGGATAGGTGAAGTACCCGGGTGCTAAGAATTGTTTTTTAACCTGGCCCGTACCTGTAGCGACAATCATCGCGGAGGATGAGGGCGTTCCCAAAATCGTCGATGATGTTCCGAGGAGGAGATCATTCGATCCAAGTGTAAGAAAGCCGTTGGTGAGTTTTAGGTGACCATCCGTAGTCAGATTCGTGTGGAGGGTTATCCCGTCACTATTTGCAATTTCGATGGTAGAGTTTGTGGTTCCCGCGATGGTGCCGGACCCTGAAAATGCCTGGGGACATGTTCCGTTGAATATGACAGTCCCGGCCTGGGCGGGTGCAAAATTGAGGATGGCTCCGGCTGCAACATATATATTCCCTTTAACGGAATGCCCCGGCGTTCCCGTCATGTTAAAATTCAAGATGCCGCTGGTCACCGTGAGGTTATCCATTGATACCGGAAATGCTCCATCCGGCGAAAATGTGGTGGTTGGTGAAGCCAGTTCAACGTTTGCATAGCTTCTGCCTGAGAAGGACAATGGAACAGCTGCAATTGCTTTATACAAACTTCCTGTCTGAAAAACCACGACACTGTTGGGTTGTGATGCACCAAAGGGATCATTTCCGGCCTGGTGTATGAATGTTGCGCCATTTGTGAATATGACCGATCCCACGGAGACAGTTCCAAAGGGAGATCCTGAAGAGAGGTTCCCTGCCGTGAAGGTGGCGCCATAGTTAAAAGTTATTGCCCCCGGATCAGCTGCAGTGAGGCGATGCGCGGTTTCTGCCGTTGGGGAAAATGCGAGATGGCCGGTGATGGTGCCATTTGCACCCGTTCCAACGACAATGGAAAGGGCATGGGTGCCATTCAAATTCAGGGAACATCCTGCGGGCACGACAAGGTCAGCTCCTGCTTCTCCTCCAATGGTCAAAGCAACAGCGGCATCACTTTGCAGGTTCACAGTTGTATTGTTGGAGATGATCAGTTGTCCGATCGTTTGGGCAGGAACATGGGTGATTGAGCAGGCTGCGCCGTTGGTGAACTGCAAGATGTCATTGACTTGCGGCGTTGTCCGGCTGGGGGTCCAGTTGGTAGATGTCGTCCAGTCAGCCGTTCCGGTTTGATTCCAGGTGTAGGTTCCCGATGCCGTACCCCCGTTGGCCATGATTGAAACATCATCAATGCCCATTGCCTGTGCACTGGTGGTGGTCGATCCGCTTGTAACAGAGTAATTCCAGGCGAGGTATAGGCTGCTCCCGGCGGCCAGGGCTACCGGCAGCGTTTTCGCAGTCACATAGCCCGTATCCCCCGGGGCAGAAGGGTATCCGCTGTTGGTTGGATCAGCTCCGGGAAAGCTGGTCAAAAAATCAGATCCTGCCGAGCTCCAGGTGTTGCCATCCGCTGAATGATAGAGCTGGATTGAATACCCTGCAGCATTCGTGCCCTCGCGATATTTTTCGACCGCATAGCTGATTGTAAAATTGGGAATAGGGATGGCCCCGGTATTATATAGGTGTAAGTAAATATTCACACTTTTTGATGCCGCGCCTGAGGATAGTCCGCCAACGGCCCTGTCAATCGCAGTTGTCGCATCTCCCGCTCCAAAATTGTAAATGCCGTTTGTTGCAGTCGCAGACATGTTGTTTCCCGCCCGTTGCTCAGTAGCTGAACCGGCAGCAGCATAGGATCCGACCGTTCTCACTGTGGTGTTTTTATCTGCTCTCCAGCTCGACGTAAGGGTGGCAGTCGCCGATTCGCCAAAAGTGAAATTTTCTGTAATGGAACCTCCCGCCGAGATGTTCACTTGTCCCAACCCCCCATAGCCCAGACAGAAGGTAAGGATTAACACGAAGAATAAAGTTTTCATAGCCTAAAGTTTAACTGTGCACGAACCAAAATAATTTGTTGATTGGTGCTTAATCAGCTAAAAAGGAAAAGGTGGGAGGGGTGTTAATAACTTTTACCTGTGTTGTACAAAAACAAACAGATCAGGCAGCATGACTGGCTGACTTTCAGGGAAAAAGAGATAGATAAAGGGATCAGATCACCTTCGCACACATAAACTCCCGGTTCATACGGGCAATGTTTGAACGGGAGATCAGCTTGGGGCACTCAGCTTCACAGGCGTAGGTGTTGGTGCAGTTTCCAAAGCCAAGCTCATCCATCATCTTGACCATCTTTTTTACCCGCTGTTTGGCTTCGATCTGGCCTTGCGGCAGCAAGGCGAACTGGGAAATCTTGGCAGAAACAAAGAGCATGGCGGAGGCATTTTTACAGGCTGCCACACATGCGCCGCACCCGATACAGGCAGCTGCATCCATAGAGAGTTCGGCATATTCCTTGCCCACCAGGATGTTATTGGCTTCGGCAGCGCCGCCGGTATTCACCGAAACATAGCCCCCCTCCTGGATGATCTTGTCAAAGGCAGAACGATCGACCATTAAATCTTTGATGACAGGGAAGGGCTTGGCACGCCAGGGCTCAATGATGATGGTGTCGCCATCCTTGAATTTTCGCATGTGAAGCTGGCATACGGTCACCGCATCATCAGGACCATGCGGCCGGCCATTGATATACAAACTGCACATCCCGCAAATGCCTTCCCGGCAGTCATGGTCGAATACGACCGGCTCTTCATTCTTGGCGATCAGTCCTTCATTCAGGATGTCCAGCATCTCCAAAAAGGAACAATTGGGGGAAATGTTATCAAGGGAATAGGTAACAAATTTGCCGGTGGATTTTGAATCCTTTTGTCTCCAGATTTTCAGCGTAAGTTTCATAATTTTGGGCATTGGCCATTGGGCATTGGCCATTGGGAAAATGGCCTTTGGAAAATGGCGATTTTTATTTTTTATCTATATAAGAATCAAGCTTTTGTAAAAGTTTATTTAACATTTTTCCAAGCTCATCAATCCTGGAAGATGTAGATGATTTTTGTTCTTCATTGATATAATTTTGATTTTTTGCAATTACCATCATCGTTTCTATTTCATATAATGAGCCGCGGGATATTCGGACAAATTGAATATAACTTTTTGTCGAATTTCGTCCCCAGCCTTCTGCAATATTTGCCGGGATCGAAACAGCGGCTCTTCTCATCTGATTTGTCAAACCAAACATCTCTTCTTTTGGAAACATTTTTGTAAGAACATAGATTTCATTTACCAATTCAATCCCCTTCTGCCAAACAATCAAATCTTTATATGACTCAATTTTTTTATTCTCCATCTCCGTGAAAATCAAATCCCTAATGCCTAATGCCTAATGCCTAATGCCTATTTGTAGACCCTCTGCTTCACCTCAATCTCCTCATAAACCAGATCTTCTTTGTGCAACTTGAACTGCCCTTCAGAAATATATTCCCATGCCGCCACATACTTAAAATCTTCGTCGTTGCGCTTGCATTCACCCTCTTCGGTCTGGAACTCTTCGCGGAAATGGCCGCCACAACTTTCGTTGCGGTTTAGGGCATCCAGTGCCAGCAGTTCGCCTAATTCAAGGAAGTCGGCAACCCGGTTGGCCTTCTCCAGCTCAACATTCAGCTCATCCAGCGTCCCTGGAATTTTTACATCCTTCCAGAATTCGACACGCAGTTTCCGGATCAGTTCAATGGCATTCTTCAGACTGGCTTCGGTGCGGGCCATCCCCACATTTTCCCACATGATCTTTCCCAGTTCTTTATGGAAATGGTCAACGGATTTGGTCCCTTTTACGTTTATTAACTTCTCAAGGCGCGCATTGACAGCTTTTTCGGCCTCAGCGAACTCTGCCTTATCTGTTGACATGCGGGCAACACGGATCTCGCCTGCGAGATAATTCTGAATGGTATAGGGCAGCACGAAATAACCGTCGGCCAGTCCCTGCATCAGCGCAGAGGCGCCGAGGCGGTTGGCGCCATGGTCCGAAAAATTGGCTTCACCGGCAGCGAACAAACCGGTCACGGTGGTCTGCAGCTCATAATCCACCCAGGTGCCGCCCATGGTGTAATGTACAGCCGGGTAAATCATCATCGGGTTTACATAGGGATTTTCATCCACGATCTTTTCATACATCTGAAAGAGATTGCCATAACGCTCTTCGATCACATTTTTTCCGAGGCGTCCGATAGACTCCCTGAAATCGAGAAATACAGCCAGTCCGGTCGGGCCAACGCCATAACCGGCATCACAGCGCTCCTTGGCCGCGCGCGATGCCACGTCGCGGGGTACAAGGTTCCCGAAGGCCGGATAGCGACGTTCAAGGAAATAATCCCGACGGTCTTCAGCGATATCGTTGGCTTTCAGTTTTCCCTGGCGATGCGCTTCAGCATCCTCCTTGTGCTTGGGAACCCAGATACGGCCGTCGTTACGCAAACTTTCGCTCATCAGGGTGAGTTTCGACTGGTAATCACCATGAACGGGGATACAGGTGGGGTGGATCTGTGTGAAGCAGGGATTTGCAAAAAAGGCTCCCTTTTTAAACATCTGCCAGATGGCACTGGTGTTGGAACCCATGGCGTTGGTGGAAAGATAAAAGACATTTCCGTAACCGCCGGTGGCAACAACCACCGCATGTCCGAAATGGCGTTCCAGCTTCCCGGTGATCAGGTTGCGGGCAATGATGCCGCGTGCTTTTCCGTCCACTATCACGACATCCATCATTTCATGGCGTTCGTAAAGTTTAACTGTCCCCAGTTTGATCTGGCGGCTCAGGGCGCCATACGCGCCTAACAGTAACTGTTGTCCGGTCTGACCGCGGGCAAAAAAGGTGCGCGATACCTGGGCGCCGCCGAAGGAGCGGTTCTCAAGCGACCCGCCATATTCCCGGGCAAAGGGCACCCCCTGTGCCACACACTGGTCGATGATGGCATTGCTGACCTCTGCTAAACGGTAAACGTTGGCTTCACGGGCACGATAATCACCGCCCTTGATGGTGTCGTAAAAGAGCCGGTAAATGCTGTCGCCGTCGTTCGGATAATTCTTGGCAGCGTTGATCCCGCCCTGGGCTGCAATGCTGTGGGCGCGGCGCGGAGAATCCTGGTAACAGAAAATCTTAACATTGAAACCCATCTCCCCCAGTGAAGCTGCAGCAGCAGATCCGGCCAAACCGGTGCCCACAATGATGATGTCGAGCTTGCGTTTGTTGCTTGGGTTAACGAGGTTCTGGTGGTCTTTATAATGGGTCCATTTTGAGGTCAGCGGACCTTTGGGAATCTTTGAATTTAATTCAGCCATGATGACTAACGGATAAGTAAAAAGTAAATGGGAATGATGATGAAACCTAAGGGAACGACGATGGCATACACGGTTCCAAATTGCTGTATGCATTTGTTGTACTGCGGATGGTTCACCCCCAGCGTTTGCCATGCAGCCTGGAATGCCTGGTTCAGGTGAAAGCCAAGCACGATGAACAGCAGGATGTACAGGATGGAATAAAATGGCGACGCAAACAGCTGTTGAGCAATAAAATAAAAATCCGGCTCTCCTTCGGGTGTTATGTTCGGATTGGAAATCCAGCCAAGTTTGATGAAATAGAAATTTATAAAATGGAGGATCAGGAAGATCAGCACAATGCCTCCGGTGTAAATCATATATTTCGAAAGGAAGGGGGTATAGGTTTTATTGGTAACCAAATACCTCACCGGCCGGGCCATCCAGTTTTGCACCTGCAGGATGATCCCGAGCAGGATGTGAAAAACGAATCCGGCGAACAGCACGATCTCAAAAACCTTAACAATGTAGTTGGTTCCCATGAAATGGGCAGCGGCCGTAAACCAGGCGCCCCCGTCATCACGCAACAGACATAAATTGATACCCAGATGCACCACCAGGAAGATCATCAGAAACAGACCCAGAAATGCCATCCAGATCTTTTTTGTGATCGAAGAAAATTGTAAAAATGAGGAATTCATAAGAAGCTTTTAATATATTTGTTCGTTGATTCACAAAATTAGAATGAAATGTTTATTAAAAAATAAATTCACCTGTTATTTTCACAATTCAAATCCAGTCTAAATTATGTTCCCATCCATCGTTTACAGCGATCGCCGCAAAAAACTCCGTGCCGAACTCTCCGGCGGCCTCATTTTGTTTTTAGGCAACCAGGAGGTCCCCCTCAACTATCCGGCCAACACCTATTCGTTCCGCCAGGACAGCAATTTTTCCTATTTCTTCGGACTGGATCATCCCGATCTGGCCGGGGTGATCGACCTTGAAGCGGGGAGGGATTACATATTCGGGAACGATGTGGATATTGATGATATCATCTGGATGGGAAAGCAGCCCTCGATGAAAGAGCAGGCTCTGAAGGCCGGAGTTGAAAATTCCGCTCCCCTGAAAGATCTCAATGAATTGGTTAGCAAAGCAATAAGTAGTGGGCGTGCCATTCATTTTGCCCCTGCTTACCGGGGTGAAACCATACTCTGGCTCAGCGATCTGCTTGGGATCCCGCATCTTGAATTGCCGAAGCGCGTTTCAGAACCCCTGATCAAGGCCATTGTAAAATTCAGGATGAAGAAGGAGCCCTTCGAAATCGCGGAGATCGGGAAGGCGATCGATGTTGCCTGGCTGATGCATACCACCGCCATGAAGATGGCCATGCCGGGGGTGAATGAACGTGAAATTGCCGGGACCATTGAAGGTATCGCTTTATCCAACTGCGGCCCGGTTTCGTTTCCGGTCATTCTCTCCATCAACGGTCAAACGCTGCATAACCATTACCACGGCAACACCCTGGCCGAAGGGCGCATGATGGTGATTGATGCCGGTTGTGAAACTGAACTGCACTACGCGAGCGACATTACGCGCACCGTGCCGGTAGGCGGAAAATTCAACGCCCGTCAGAAAGGCATTTATGAGGTGGTATTGAATGCCAACCTTGCGGCCATCCAGGCCATAAAACCAGGCGTTCCCTTTAAGGAAATTCACATGCTTGCAGCTACCGAAATCGCAAAAGGTCTAACGGCCCTTGGCATCATGAAGGGCGATCCTGGTGAAGCTGCCAAGAAGGGCGCACACACCCTCTTTTTCCCTCATGGCCTCGGACATCCATTGGGTCTCGATGTGCATGACCTGGAGGGCATGGGAGAGAATATTGTAGGGTATGATGCGGAGGTCACGCGCAGTAAAGAGTTTGGCCTTGCTTTTCTCCGCTTCGGAAGAAAACTTCAGGAGGGTTTTGTCATGACCATCGAACCGGGGATCTATTTTATTCCCGAACTGATCGATATCTGGAAATCGGAAAACAAACTTGCAGAATTCATCAATTATGATGTTGTTGAGACCTATAAGGATTTTGGCGGCATCCGTATCGAAGACGATGTGCTGGTCACCTCCGGCGGATACCGGGTGCTTGGAAAACCCATCCCCAAGACAGTGGCGGAGGTGGAGGAAATCATGAGAGGATTTGAGGATGTGAGGATTTGAGGATGTGAGGATGAATTAAAAATTTAAAATTGCTGAAAAAGATAAATTGTAAATACCACCTCTTATGTCGTTTTTTGAATTTCAGAAAAAGAATATCAATTTCACCGATGAAGGAAAGGGAAAGGCCATCGTGTTGCTGCATGGCTTCACAGAATCTTCAAAAATCTGGACCGGATTTTCCTTGAAGCTGATGAAAAAGTACCGGGTCATCACCATCGATCTGCCTGGCCATGGAAAAAGCGATTGCATCGGTAACATTCACAGCATGGAAGTCATGGCAGATGTGGTTTTCATGCTGCTGAAGAAACTCAAAGTTGGCAAATGTCTGATGGTAGGCCATTCCATGGGAGGATATGTTACCCTTGCCTTTGCTGAAAAGTATCCGAAGATGCTCCGTGGATTTTCCCTCTTTCATTCCCATTGCTTTGCCGATACATTGGCTGAGCAGGAGAACCGGAACCGAACCATCGAAATTGTCAACCAGGATAAATTCAGCTATGTGGCACAATTTATACCCAGCCTTTTTCCTGTGGAGGTGCATAAAACATTCTCAAAGCAGATTCAGCAGCTTATTCAGCGGGCTTCGAAGATGCCAAAAGAGGGCGTTATGGCGGCCCTTGAAGGCATGAAAAGCCGTAAGGATCAAACGGAGTTGCTTAAAACCACGAAGCTCCCCATTTTGTTTATCATTGGTTTAAAGGATTCGAAGGCTCCGATAACACGAATCTGGGAGATGATTTCAATGGCTGCCGTAAGCGAAATCCTCATTCTGCGCGATTGCGGGCATATGGGATACATCGAAGCGCCGGAAAAAACCTTTGAAGCGCTTGCAGGGTTTGCAAAAAACGTCTTGTAACAAGGTGACAGGGTAACAAGGTGACAGGGTAACAGGGTAACAGGGTGACAGGGTAACAAGGTGACAGGGTAACAGGGTAACAGGGTAACAGGAAAAAAATCATAATTTATAAATTTTCCGTCACGCGTCACGCGTCACGTGTCACGTATAGAAGTGCATCTCCCGGATATACTTCCAAACCTTTTCAGGCATGAAATGACGCATGTCACGACCCTTTTTGATCCCCTGGCGGATAAAGGAAGAGGAGAGGGTGATCAGCGGAGCATCGACATAGGTGAGTGACGGGTGGGCGTCGAATCTGCTTTTTCCGCTGTCGGGCCTTGGATAGATATAAAACCGGTACTGTTTCAGCAACGCTTCGAAGTTCTTCCATTTGTGAAATGTTGGAAAAATATCAGAGCCGGCGATCATTACAAACTCTTTTTCCGGGAATTTCTCACTGAGATAGGTCAGCGTGTCAATGGTATAGGAGGGCTGGGGCAGCTTGAACTCGATGTTGGATGATCTGAACCGGGAATCCTCCTCAATGGCCAGATTTACCATGGCTAGCCGGTGATGATCAGGAAGCAGCGTCGATTTTTCCTTCAATGGATTGTGCGGTGAAACCACAAACCACACCTGGCCAAGGTCGGTATATTCAGCCATGTAGGAGGCAATCATCAGATGCCCGTTATGGATGGGGTTGAAAGAACCGAAAAAGAGGCCGGTTTTGGGAGGAGAAGACATAAGAGAATGACGAATGACGAATGACAGATGACGAATGACAGATGACAGATGACGAATGACGAATGACAGATGACGATTTACGCTAAATTACTTCAGAAAATCGTTTACTAATTCTACGATTTCAGCACACTTTACCTCCAGGTTGTCGTTGATGATGATTTTATCGAACTGCGTTGCAAAGGTGAGCTCAAAGGCCGCCTTATCCAACCTTTTACGCAATGTTTCCTCTGATTCGGAGCCACGCTTTTTTAATCGGTTCTCCAGTTCTTCAAGGGATGGCGGGTGGATAAAGATGCCCAAACTCTGCTCCCCGAAATATTTTTTCAAATTTACAGCCCCGATAACATCTACATCAAAAATAGGAGTTTTGTCCATTGACCAGATGCGATCCATCTCTGACTTCAGCGTGCCATAATAACTGCCTGGATAGACCTCCTGCCATTCAACAAATTCATCCATGGCGATTTTTTCCCTGAAATCATCGGCGGAGATGAAATAGTAATCTTTTTCGTTCGTTTCGCTTTCGCGTTTTGTCCGACTGCAGGCTGAAATAGAAAACTCAAGCCAGGGAATTACCTGAAGCAGATGCTTTACAATGGTTGTTTTACCTGCCCCCGACGGCGCCGAAACGATAACTGCTTTCCCCTGCATAACCCTGTTACCTAAAGAATATTCCCCAACTGCTCTTTGATCTTCTCCAGCTCATCCTTCATCTGTACAACGATTTTCTGAATTTCCGCATCACTGGCCTTTGATCCGATGGTGTTGATCTCACGGCCCATCTCCTGGGTGACAAATCCCAGTTTTTTACCTTGTGACCCGGTATCCTGAAGCGTTTCAAGGAAATACTGGCAGTGTTTCAAAAGGCGAACCTTCTCCTCGGTAATATCAAGTTTTTCAAGATAATAGATGATCTCCTGCTCAAACCTGTTTTGATCGGGAGCCGATCCGTTGAAATCTCCGGCAAACTTTGCAAAATCTTTGATCAACCGTTCACGCAGCTCATTGATGCGATTGGTTTCATAAGGCAGAATGGCATCAAGCAATTGCAAAATGGAATGTACGCGCATCAGCATGTCATCTTCAAGGACCTTCCCCTCATGGATGCGAAATTCATCGGTCTGACTGATGGCCTCTGCAATGGCGCCCCTGATAACGCTCCAGTCATCTTCACCCATCTCGTCGCGGCTGGTTTGCATAACATCCGGCATTTTAACCACGAGCGACAGCATGTCGGAGGCGTCCTTCAGATGAAGTTCGCCGGATAGCGCCTTCAGCTCATCGGCATATTTTTTGGCGAGATTGTGGTTTATCGAGTAACTCAGCATCTCACCCGTCACCTCTGTCCCGATGTAAAAATCAATTTTCCCCCGCTCCAGCCGCTGGGTAAGAAGCGTCCGCACCTCCCACTCTTTTTCGCGAAAATAACCAGGGATCTTAAGATTTAAATCGAGTTGTTTGCTGTTCAGCGTCTTGATCTCAACGGTCAGTCTCCGCCCGGTAATGTCGACGACGGTCTTTCCATATCCGGTCATGGATTTGATCATATCTCCTAATTTTTAAGCAAACTTAAACAAAATTATACTATTTCAACGTTAGATAAGAAAGAGGATTCATTCCTTTTCGTAAATTTGAGGAGGAATTTAGTTACAAAAACCTAATGATGGAATATTAACTATAATTTTTTCTCAGGATGGAATTCCGGATCATTGACGACACATTTCAGTATTATAATCTGATGCTCAGCGACATAGCACATGCAAAGGAATATATATGTCTGGAGACATACAAGTTTGCCAATGACCATATGGGGATACGCTTCCGTGATGCATTTACGAAACGGGCCAAAGAGGGTGTGAAGGTGAAAATCCTGATCGATTCGTGGGGGAAGGGACCGGTTTCGAAGTCATTTTTCTCAGAACTTATCAGTCATGGCGGCGAAGTGCGGTTCTTCGAAAAAATAAAATTCAACAGCGACATATTTACCCGGGGCCATCGCCGTGACCACCGCAAGATTTTGGTCATCGATGATACCATCAGTTATATCGGATCGGCCAATATCACCGGATATAACCTGAACTGGCGTGAGTTGTGCCTGCGCATGGAGGGTGAAATTGCAGTTTCATTCAGAAAGGTTTTCCTTGAAAATTTCAATGCATTCAACCCCTTCATTATCACCAACAAGGTGACCTTTACGCGCAGTATCAAGTCGGGGAATTTTGAAATCATTCGCGATGTGCCCTCCCTTCAATTCCAGCGCCTGCGAAAACGCTACACCCAGCTGATCAGGCAGGCTGAACGATCGGTGGTGATCGAAACACCCTATTTTCTTCCCGGGTTTCTGCTTCGTAAAGCCATGATGGATGCGAGCAAACGCGGGGTTACAGTCGAGGTGATCATGCCAAAACATTCTGATATGCGGATGATTGACATCCTCCGGAATAAATATCTCGGGCTGCTGCATGATGCGGGGATCAAGTTGCTTTTCTACCTGCCACACAACCTGCACGCCAAGTTGCTGATGATTGATGATGAAATTTTTTCCATTTCGAGTGCCAATTTTGATTTCCGCAGTTTCCGGTATCAGTACGAAATTGCCCTGATCGGCACAGAGCCTGAAATAATCAGGCAATTGCAGGAACACATCGCTGAAACGATCAACAATGCGCAGGAGCTCGATTACCTCGAATGGAAACGCCGCCCACTGATCGAAAAAATATTTGAATGGTTTCTCCTTCCTTTCCGGCACTTTTTTTAGAGCGCTGCTTTATTGTCGTTGTTCGATGGCTTGCGGTTCACAAGATATACGCCGCTGAAGATGAGCAGGGCTGCCACGATCTTGGGGCCCGTAATGGTTCCCTGGCCAATGGTTACCGACATGACCCCCGCAATGAATGGCTGCAGGTAACTGTAATAACTGACGACCGTAGTGGTTAAACTTTTAAGCGCAAAGTTGATGAGCAGATAGGCTAAAAAGGTGTTGAGAACAATGATATAGATGATTCCCAGCCAGGCGCCAACGGGGATGGCGCTAAAATTGATCTCCAGGGCTGGCTTAATTGAAAAGGGAAAGATGAATATAAAACCGAAAAAAGAGACCCATTTCAGAATGGTCGTTGTATGATATTTTCCAATAAGGGGCTTGATCAGCACCAGGTAAAGCGCATAAAACACGAGGTTCAGGAATATCAGGATGTTCCCCAGCGCATGCTCCCCGTTAAAGCTTATATGGCGGCCATACAAAACCAGGATAAGTACGCCTGATGCGCCAAGTGCAATACCCCCGGCTTTTTTCCATGTGATCTTTTCGCCGATGAGTAAACTGGCAAAAATCATGACCAGGATGGGGTTGAGCACATGAATCAGCGAGGCATCCACCGGGGTGCTCAGGTTTAATCCTTCGTAAAAAAGAGCCTGGTTTAGTGCAAACCCGAACATGCCACACACGGCCAGCATGATAAGATCTTTTCGCTCAACTTTTTCCGGGACAAAAAGCCGCTGAAACAACCAGAAGATAAAGGCTCCGCCCAGCAGCCGGAGAAAAATCAGCTGCATGGGTGACAATATCTCAGGCATAAGCCCCTTGACAATGTTGTAGGCAAAGCCAAAGATGAGGGTGGTGGCGAGCAGGGCCAGATGGGCCTTGTGCGTGTTTTTCATCTGGTAAAGATACGATAAAAAAAAGGGATCCTGCCAGATTGAAACAACCTGACAGGATCCCCTTTTCAAAGAAACCCCGATTATGAAATCTTGATCTCTTTCTTAATTTCGACTTTTGACTCCTCCTTCTTTGGAAGAGAAATTTTCAGGATGCCGTTTTCATAATCTGCCTTGATTTTATCGAGGTCGATGGTCTTGGGCAACGTAAATGCCCTGCTGAATGATCCGTAATAGAACTCTTTCCTCGAATAATTCTTGCCCTCTTCACGTTTCTGATCTTCAAATTCGGCCGAAATGGTCATGATGTTATTCTCCAGGTTGATCTTGAAGTCGTCCTTGTTCAGGCCGGGCGCAGCAATATCGAGCGCAAATGAATCCGGGGTCTCGATGATGTTTGCAGCAGGATCGCTGAAACGCTTTCCAAAAAAATCACCAAGGTCGTTGTCAAAAATGTTGCTTACCATATCCGATAATGGATTTCTGTGTTGCCATTTAATGAGTGTCATGATATACGCTCCTTTCTTTTTGGTTTAACTTCCGTTTGATGTACCCAAAAAGTCAAATCCTGTACCTTGGAAAAAAATCAAATAAAATGCGACAAAATGGCATAAAAATCAAAAAAACCGAAGAAATAACTGGCATCATGACTGAAAAACCCTTTCCCTAATGCCCAATGGCTAATGGCTAATGCCTAATGCCTAATGGCTAATGGCTAATGCCTAATGGCTAATGCCTAATGGCTAATGCCTGATCATCCGCAATGCAAATAGGTATTCACCAGCTTCATGATCTCCTTCTCATTGTCTTTAACTGAATTCCTGAGATCCCGGTCATTAAAGCTTTTCAGGTACCTGATGAGGCCATCAATAATTTTGGGAGGGAAGATGCCATGTTCTTCATAAATTTTTCGCTGGAGTTCAAGCGATTCAGCTGATTGCCAGCAGGAGACGGGGAGTTGCTGCAATTGGCTTACACGGGATTTGTATTTTTCTTCAAAAATATTGACATCGACGTAGGTCTTTTCGGCAAGATCCAGGGCATTGTTCATCTCGATACCATGTCGCGCTGCAACGGTGAGTCCGGCGAATAACAGGTAAACATCTGCAGACCCATCCGGACAACGGAATTCGACTGTCTGGCGACTGCCAAATCCAGCTTGTGTGTCTTTTTCCTTTGGATTGGCATCGACAATCATATCATGTTTGCTGCCCCAGCCAAGGGGAACGCGGACCAAAACCGAACGGTTCCTGTCACCCCAGCATATATTGGTCGGTGCCTCCTGGTGCGGAACCAGTCTGAAATAACTGGTCGGGATCATATTCCCGAACGCTGTCAGCGATTTAGAGAGATCAAGATAACCTGCGATGGCTTTCCTGGCGGTATCGGATAATTTACCATCGTCGAGCATCACACTCTTCCCGTTTTTCATCAGGCGGGTATGTACATGCATGCCACTGCCAGCCTTGCCTGTCGTAATTTTGGGTGCAAACGTAACCGTGACCCCGTACTTATACGCCAGAGAACGTAGAACCCATTTTGCAATCAATAGCTGATCGGCCGCATCTTCGAGCCTGACCGGGGTAAACTCAATCTCATTTTGTTCGTAGGAAAGCCCTGATTCAGTAAAATTGCCAACCTCCGAATGGCCGTACTTGATATACCCACCGCATTTGGCAATCGCCTGCATGGCTTCAGCCCGCAGGGTCGACCATTTACAGAAGGGAGACGATTCGTGGTATCCGCGCTGGTCGAAGGCTTCAAATAACCTGTCCCGCTCACTGATGATGTAATATTCCAGTTCGCCCATCACTTCGAATGACAACCCTGTCTTTTTCTTCAGAATTTCATGCGATTTGCGCAGGATATATTCCGGTGAATTTGCAAAGGGCTGACCGTCTTTATCGTAAAAGGAACAAAGAATATCCATGGTCGGAATCGCTGAAAAGGGATTCACAAAGGCGGTACGATAGCGGGGAATGACATACAAATCTGAAGATCCGGCCTCCACGTAATTGGGAAAAAGGCTTGACCCGTCCACCCGCTCGCCGGCACTCAGGATGCTGTCGAGATGCTGCCGGTCCTTGATGATAAAGCTCAGCGTTTTCAGCCGGCTATCTGCAGCCGAATAGCGGAAATTCAACATCTGTATGCCGTTGGATTCGATATAGCGGATCAAGTCGGCTTTGGTAAAATCATCAGCCGGTTTGTCAAGAAAATGTACAAGCGGATTGGGATTCAGCGAAATGGATTCATTCATGGCCTGGCAAATTCTGTTAAAATCAAAAGCAGACAAAAGTAAGATTTTTTTATAACTTTGGAGAATTAACTCTAACTTAGAATCTTGTTGCACATGTCGAATCTGAATGAAATAATTTTTTTCTCCTCCTTCCTCTTCTTTATATCCCTGATGCTTGGCATTGACCTTGGCTTTTTTCAAAAAAAAAACCATGCCCTGTCATTTAAAGAGGCTCTGATCTGGACCATGGTCTGGATTTCAGTTTCGGTTGGGTTTTATTTTCTGATCCGTTACCAGGGAAATCTGATACACGGAAGTGACACGATCGCAGAGATTCAAAACCGCATCGACACCTATCATCACCCGATTGACATCACCGGCTTAGGCCTTCAGGAGTCAATAAACCTTTATAATAAGAACCTTTCTCTCGAATATATTACCGGATACCTGATAGAATATTCACTTTCGGTGGACAATGTGTTTGTCATCGTGATGATCTTTATCTCCTTCAATATCCAGCCAAAATATTTCAAGCGGGTGCTTTTCTGGGGTATCCTGGGCGCCATCATCATGCGTTTTATGTTTATTTTCGCCGCAAGTGCCCTCATCCAGCGCTTCTCATGGTTCCTCTACGTTTTCGGGGTCATGCTGGTTGTCATCGGTTTGAAGATGGCCTACGATTTCCTCTTTGCGAAGAAAGATCAGCAGATTGATACTGAAAAACACCCGGTGGTAAGGCTTGTTTCACGATTTTTCAGGGTCAGCCACGACGAACATGCCGAAACCTTTTTCATCCGCCAGCAGGGGAAACTCTACGTAACACCCCTGTTTATCGTTTTGATGATCATCGAATTCACCGATGTGCTGTTTGCGGTCGATTCAGTTCCCGCAGTATTTTCTGTTACACAGGATCCATACATCGTTTTTTTCTCCAATATTTTCGCCATCCTGGGCCTTCGTTCCCTGTTCTTCCTCGTCATGGATATCATGAACCGCTTCCATTACCTGAAGATGGGGCTGGCAGCCCTGCTAACCTTTGTCGGGGTGAAAATGCTGCTTCACTCAGTCTTTAAAATCTCTACCAATGATTCCCTTATCATCATTGCCTCTATTCTTGTTGTCAGCATTGTTGCTTCAAACGTGCGAAATCTAATAATAAAAAAGAAGCTGGTTCAAAAGTAGCCATCGTGATTCACGGCAACATCGTTGGCCATTGCATTCACGGCCAGATCAGGCCAAATAACTTGAGATTGATGAAAAAAATCCAGGAAGAACAACTGGAAAACCAGGATATCGAAATCCGGCTTGTGGTGGAGGCCATCTACCAGAAATACGGGTACGATTTCCGAAATTACTCGCAGGCCCATGTGAAGCGGAGGATTCTGAACAGGTTTAACCTGTCGGGGATGAAGCATATCTCCGACATGATTCATGAGTCGGTTTACAATCATAAATTCGTTGATCAGATGCTTATGGATCTTTCCATTAACGTCACCGAGATGTTCCGCGATCCGAATTTTTACAGGGCCTTGCGTGAAGAGATCATCCCCATTCTTAAAACCTATCCCTACCTTAAAATCTGGCATGCAGGTTGCGCAAGCGGTGAAGAGGTATACTCCATGGCCGTTATGCTGCACGAGGAGGGGCTTTACAGCAAAACGCAGATCTATGCCACCGATTTTAACCCGGTCATCATCAAGCAAGCCAAAGATGGCCTTTATCCCATCAGCCGGATTAAAGAATTTACCGTAAATTACCAGAAATCAGGAGGTAAGGGCTCATTCTCTGATTACTATACCGCCGATTATGAAACGGCCAAAATGCTGGATTCCCTGAAAAAAAACATTGTGTTTGCCACACATAACCTGGTGACCGACAGTGTATTCGCTGAAGTTAACCTGGTGATATGCCGCAATGTTCTGATCTACTTCGACCGGGAGCTTCAGGACAAGGTGATCAGACTTTTTGTTGAAAGTTTGCCATCCGGGGGAATCCTTTGCCTGGGGTCGAAAGAAAACCTTCAGTTTTCTGATCATTACGATCAGTTTAACCCACTCATTCCAAAAGAACGGATTTACATAAAGAAGTACCAATCGTAACACACCTGGATTGACCAACAAGAAACGATACGAAGCCATTGTGATCGGTTCCTCGGCAGGGGGACTTAATGCATTGAAGGTCCTTTTTCGCGGACTGCATGAACGGTTCAATATCCCATTGATCATTGTTCAGCATATCAGCCCTGACTCAGAAAATTACCTCATCCAGATTCTCAATGACATCCGAACGCTGCAGGTCAAGGAGGCCGATGAAAAGGAGCAGCCGATGCCGGGAATTGCCTATCTGGCTCCTCCCAACTACCACCTGCTGATCGAACCCGACCGCACCTTCACCCTGACCATTGACGAACGGGTAAATTATGCCCGTCCATCCATTGATGTACTTTTTGAAACAGCCGCAGAGGCTTACAAGGATAAGCTAATAGGGATTATACTTACCGGGGCCAACAATGACGGGAGCAAGGGACTGAAAAAAATTAAGGAGTTCGGGGGGCTCACCCTTGTGCAGGATCCGGAATCATCTGAAGTAGAATCGATGCCCCGCGCTGCAATACAGGCAACCGCTGTTGATCAGATTCTTCCGCTGGATGAAATAGCCGCTTTTTTAAATTCTCTTATAGAAACTCAACCTACTAAATAAAACCTCCAAATGGATATTCTGCCTAAAATACTGATCGTCGACGATAATGTCAATAATATTTATGCCATAGAAAAACTCCTGGCCGACCTGCATATCGAGATGATTCGGGCCAGGTCGGGTTACGAGGCCATCGAACTGACGGCCCGGCATGAGTTTGCACTGATACTCATGGATGTTCAAATGCCTGGAATAGATGGGTTTGAAACAGTGGAAATGATCAGGAAGGAGGAGCAGAATGAATTGCTGCCGATTATCTATATTACCGCCATCTATAACGAAAATTATTACCGTACCAAAGGGCTCAAATCCGGAGCGGTTGATTTTATTGCCAAGCCCATCATCGCTGATATGTTTATCGGGAAGGTGAACATATTTGTGAATCTTTACAAACAGCGCAAGAAGCTCGAACTGGAGATCAGTCAAAGGGCTGAAATCGAACGGGAATTGCATAAAGCGAAAAATATTGCCGAGGAGGCAGCCAGGGCAAAACAGCAGTTCCTCTCCACCATGAGCCATGAAATCAGGACACCGCTCAATGCCATCATCAATACGGCCAACCTCCTGCGCGAGGAAGAGCCGCGCCCCGATCAGCTTGATAACATCGAAATCCTTCAGTTTTCAGCCGGGAACCTGATGAACCTGATCAACGACATCCTCGACTTTTCAAAAATCGATTCCGGAAAAATCGAATTTGAAACCGTTGATTTTGACCTGCGAAAACTGCTTAACGGCGTTCGTCAAAGTTTCGAATACGAGGCCGTAAAAAAGGGATTGGAACTGGTTGTTCAAATTTCCGAGGCGGTTCCTCCCGTGATCAGGGGCGATTCGGTGCGATTGTCTCAGATTCTGATCAATCTCGTCGGAAATGCCATCAAATTTACCAACAAAGGAAAAATCACCATGGAGGTTCTGGTGATTTCCGATTTGCCGGAGAGGCCCGAATTCCTGTTCAAGGTGATCGACACCGGCATTGGCATCCCGGAGGATAAACAGCAGTTTATCTTTGAAAGCTTCACCCAGGCCAGCTCCTCCACAACGCGGAATTACGGGGGGACCGGATTGGGACTGGCGATAACGAAAAAACTGATCAGTTTACAGGGCGGTACGCTTGAGCTCAATAGCAAGCCCGGTGAGGGAAGTACCTTTTTCTTCAAACTGAAATTCATTAAAAGTGAGAAGAATCGCCTCGAAGAGGAGATGCTGATGAAAACATCCTTTGGGAGCCTGACTGGACTAAGGGTACTGGTGGTGGAAGATAACCTTGTGAACCAGAAGATCGTCTCAAAGTTTCTCACCAAATGGGATGCCACTGTAAATATTGCTGAAAACGGAAGGGTCGCAGTTGAAAAAGTAGCGCATGAGGAATATGATGTCGTGCTTATGGACCTCCATATGCCTGAAATGAATGGGTATGATGCAACCAAAGCCATCAGGTCGATGGAGGGCGATTATTTTAAAAACCTGCCGGTCATCGCACTCACGGCATCGGCCTTCCTCGAAGACAGGGATAAAATATATACCGTTGGCATGAGCGGATATATCATCAAGCCATTCAATCCGAGAGAATTGTATTGGAAAATCGAGCCTTTTCTTAAATAAAGACCGTGTGATTGTAAAATTCAGATTTTCTTGAAATATTGTTCAAGCAGCTCCTGGGCCGCTTTATAGGGGTTGACAAGCCCGGCAAGGATATCCTGTTCTGACTTGGCCATGAGATGGGCAATTTCTTTCCGCGAAAAAAAATGGTGTTGTAACCCCTCTTCAATGGTTTCGTAGAGCGCCTGGCGATTTTGCTCCATACGTCGTTTCTGAAAATAACCTGAATTTGTGGTTGATTCCCTGTGTTCCAGGATGATATCCCATACATGGTCGATACCCAGTTTTGAACGGGCCGAACAAATGTCGGTGACGGGGGTCCATCCGCTGTCGGGCGGAGGGAAGAGGTGCAGGGCATTGGCATATTCGACCCGGGCCGCTTTGGCTTTGTTGAGGTTGTCGCCATCGGCCTTATTGATCACGATGGCATCCGCCATTTCGATGATACCGCGCTTGATGCCCTGGAGTTCATCCCCGGCGCCGGCTAACATCAGCAGCAGGAAAAAGTCGACCATGGAATGAACCGTTGTCTCCGATTGTCCCACCCCAACTGTTTCGATAAAGATGACATCAAAACCGGCAGCTTCGCAGAGGAAGATTGTTTCCCGTGTTTTCCGGGCCACCCCGCCAAGCGAGCCGGCGGCAGGAGAGGGGCGGATAAAGGCGTTCGGGTCGACCGATAATTCTTCCATGCGTGTTTTATCACCCAGAATGCTCCCTTTTGAGCGGGAACTGCTGGGATCGATCGCCAGAACGGCCAGTTTATGGCCCTTTGCCGTTAAGCTGGTCCCCAGCGCCTCTATGAATGTGCTCTTTCCAACACCGGGCACCCCCGTGATCCCAACCCTGATACTCGAATTCCGAACTTTATCATTGGTCATTGGTAATTGGTCATTGGTCATTGATAACGGGCTTCTTGTCTGCTTAAGGCACGCCGCAATGACCTCTTGAGCCTGCTCCTGGTGCGCCGGGAGGGAACTTTCAACCAGGGTGATTGCCTTGCTCAGCAGGGTACGGTTTCCGCTAAAAATACCGTCAATAAGTTCCTGTACACTGTTTCCGGAACGTTTCCCGGCCCTCAGTTTTTTCAAAGCATCCGCATTGATCTGACCAGGTTGTTCGATCCCCTTCATGACATTCAGCGCCGATTTTGATGGATGTTCCATAATGAAAGCCAAAGATACACCAAATTATTTTTCAGCACATTGTTCATTCATTATTTGAAAATACCTATCTTTGCACCCCGAAAACTCTTCGTAGCTCAGTTGGTAGAGCAATTGACTCTTAATCAATGGGTCCCAGGTTCGAGTCCTGGCGAGGAGACAGAAAATCAACGACTTGCAAAAATATTTGTGAGTCGTTTTTGTTTTAGTACACATAAAAGTACACATAAATAGCCTGTAAAATTCGATGATTATCACAAAGTTTTGCGAAAAGATATTGGCCGTTTTGATGATTTTGGATTGATAATAACAAGTCAAATCGGATAGCCAGAATTGAAAAATCAATCATGTTTTTCGTCAAAACTGATCAAAATATTGGAAAAAAATGGTGTATTTTCCTCGGGTGTTGACAAATTAAAATCCTGTGTATTGGTGTAAAATGGATGCGAATAAATGTAGGATATAGACTATCAGACAGAAAACAATCATCCTGCTTTGGGAGCAGGAGGTCGCAAGTTCGAATCTTGCTACCCCGACTTGAAAATCAACCACTTACATCAGTTTTTGTAGGTGGTTTTTTCGTTAGGGTACCAACAAGGGTACCAACATGGGCATGTAAAATTCGATGATTATCACAAAGTTTTGCGAAAAGATATTGGCCATTTTGATGATTTTGGGTAAAAATTGTAAGTATCGGTTCCCATTTTTAATGATAGAAAAT
>Ga0247842_10001658_pt1 | contig 36108 bp, 23 predicted proteins | sample LaCruzMarch2015__3_FD_192411 | JGI IMG/M metagenome (GOLD analysis project Ga0247842, IMG submission 192411) | Freshwater microbial communities from meromictic Lake La Cruz, Castile-La Mancha, Spain - LaCruzMarch2015_19m | ecosystem: Environmental > Aquatic > Freshwater > Lake | place: Spain...
TCAAGGCAGATCTTTTTCAGTTCCAGTCCATGAAGATGCCCGCCCCGTCAGAAGAATTTGACGAAACCAGCATGTTGGAAGAAGAGGGACGTCTCCTGGAGCGGATCTTCCTTTTGGAAAAGGCGATCGAGACGATGGATAAGCTTTTTGCCTTCTTCATGAGACTGAGGTTGTCGGAGGGCTGGCCCGCCGAAGTCACCCGCATGGAGATATGGATGAACAGATAATCAGGATTATGAGTTGACAGAAGGGAATCGTTTATTATACGCATGACCCATGAAGCGTATCGTCACGCCGGTCATCGTCGGAGCTGCCCAATATACACAAGCCAGGAACGCCCTGCCCGCCCTCGATCCCCTCAGCATGATGGCCACAGCGAGCCGCCTGGCCATTGAAGATACGGGCATTGGGCGGCAGATGGTGCGGGGCATCGATACCATCTGTGTTGTCAATCTTTTTACCTGGATTTACCGGAACGCCCCCCAAAGCCTCTGCGAAAAATTGGGGATACAGGCAACCTCCCTGAACTACGGACCCATCGGCGGCAACACCCCCCAGATGCTAATCAACCATTATTGCCGCGCTATTGCCAACGGCGAATGTCAAGCCGTTTTGGTCACGGGGGCCGAGGCTGTCTATGGCCTGAATCGCGCCCTGCAGGGGAAAGCCCCCTTCGACTGGCCGGAGCAGGAATCCCAGCCTTTTCTGGAAGACCATCCTGCCGCTGTCAACTTCGACATATTGTTGCGGGCCGGAGACGGCCTGGAGAGTGAGACCCTGGAAGGATATCGCTATCCGTTGAATGATGTGGAAGGGGCGTATGACCTCTATCTTCCCCACTTCATGTATCCTTTCTTTGAGACGGCCCTTAGGGCTGCTGCCCAAGAAAGTGTTGAGGAGCACCGGGAAAGACTCGGCAATCTTTGCCATAATCTTTGCGCTGTCGCCGCCGGAAACCCATACGCATGGAACCGTTCACTTCTCTCCGGTGCAGACATTACCCGGCCGGGAGAACAGAATCGTATGATCGTTTATCCCTATACCAAGTTCATGATGGCCAATATCAACGTTGACCTGGCAGCCGGCGTCATCCTGACCAGCGAAGAAATGGCCGAGGCGATGGGGATCGACCGTTCCCGCTGGGTTTACCCGTTGGGGGGCGCGGATTTCCGTAATGTCTGGCATGTAAGCCAGCGGCCTTGTCTCGTCAATTCCCCGGCCCTGACCGAAGCGGCACGACTCTCCCTGGAACAGGCGAGCTTATCCATGGATGACATCGGCGCCTTTGACATCTATAGTTGCTTTCCTTCTGCCGTAGAGATCGCCCGGCAATCCCTGGGACTGGCGGCAAACGATCCCCGCGGACTTTCCGTAACCGGCGGTCTTCCCTACTTCGGCGGCCCGGGTAATAATTATTCTCTCCATGCCATAGCCGCCATAACGGACAAGATTCGCAGTGATTCCAAATTGAAAGCTTTGATAACGGCCAATGGCTGGTATAACTCCAAGCAATCAGTTGGTATCTATGGAGCGACGCCGCCCAGTAATCGTTGGGAATATCGCGACGACAGCTCCATCCAGAAGGAAATAGAGAGTCAAGAACTGCCGCTACCGGTGGAGAAGGCCGGCGGTCCTCTCACCATCGAGGCATATATGATTCGACACGACGCTGCCGGCGCCCCGGAACGGGGAACAGTGATCGGACGTCTTGCCGACGGCCGCCGCGCCCTGGCCGACATTCAGGCTACACCGAAAGATCTGGAACGGATGGAAAAGACGGAACTGGTGGGAAAAACGGGCAGGGTTGGCTATTTTCCAGAGCGAAAGAAAAATATAATAACGTTGGAGGGAACGACTTATGCTCTCTGAAACAGAAATCCAGGAAAGGGCAAAATACTGTTATCTCGTTTATTATCAGTTAAGCTGCCTGCAAGCACTGGAACTTGCCAATCCCGCCCATTACCTGAAGGTGCTGGAGAAATCATCCCTGTGCCTGATCGAAGATGAATTTATTTTGCTGACCATGGAAGATGAGTTCCGCATGGGAAGTCCTGACTGTGGTCTCTCTTATCTTACCTCTCTTTACGAAGGATTTGCTCATGCCTACTGCGAAGTCATGGAAAAACAACTCACAAGCATCCGTGACCAGATTCCCGCAGATTTTCTTAAAAAACTGGCAGCAGAAATGGAACCTCCGGAAACAGAAGATAGAATCCCGGAGCCAGAATAAATGTCGATTTTGGGGCCCGACCGGTTGAAAATTTTTATGTATTTCTTCTTGACACTTTAGGCAGGATTAAATATAGAATACGTGGTTTTTGTCGTTTCAGATATTCTAACCATCTTCCATATATCTTTAATTATACAGATTTTTTAAGTACAACCGGAAAACGCAGATCGTCCCAAAAGGGTTTTAAAAATTCTTTATGAGAGGAGGTGAAACAGAACGGGGGGGTTTTTATCTCATTATTATTTTTTTTGTAAGGGGTTAATTAATAACAAAAGGAGGTAGTTATGGCAAGAATTCGTGGGAAGTCTAAGACCGCTGAAATCTTGACCCTCGATGCTGCGGTCAAGAAATACGCGCAAAACGGAATTCAAATCGCATTCAGTGGCTTTACAGGGTTTAACAGGAATCCGGTGGCCTTTGCCTGGGAAATGGCAAGACAGGGCGTTAAGGATCTCCATGCTATAGACAGACATGGCAGTTGCTGCACCTGGCTGCTCAACGCCGTCAGCGCCATCAAGATCTATGAAACTGACTGGATGGGCTGGGGAGAAATGGCCGGCAAACTTGATATCAATCTTAACCGGAACTATAAAGATGGTAAAGTGATTCTTGAGGATTATTCCCATGGCGCCATGGCCATGAGATTTCTCGCCGGCGCCATTGGTGCACCCTTTATCCCCTACAGCGCACCTTTGGGATCAGACCTTTATAACGTGAAATATGACGCCTTGGGAAAGGCGGGGATGAGAGACGGCAGCCACGCCAAAATCGCCAAGAAAAAATTCATTCAGATGGAAGAACCCTTCTGGGGAAATGGAGACACCGTGCTCCTGCCCGCAGCGATACCCGATCTGGCTGTCATCCATGTCGCCAAGGTTGGTGACAAGGGCACAGCCAATTGGCGCGGCGTCGGCACCATCGACAAGGAAATCTCCTTTGCCTGCGACAAGGTCGTGATCATCGCCGAGGAAATCGTACCCGAAGCGGAGATGAGGAAGTACCCGGAAGCGAACCAGATCCCCTATTTTGTTGTGGACGCCATCGTGGAATGCCCCTGGGGCGCCTTCCCGAGTTCGGTGCCCTACTACTATGACTACGACGCCCCCTTCATGAGAACTATGGATGCGGCTTCGCGCAACACGGATGACCTCAAGAAATTTTTGGATGAATGGGTATTCGGCCCGGCAAACTGGGAAGGTTTCCTTATCAAGTTGGGGGCCAAAAAGCTTCTCGACCTGAAAGCGGAAAGCACCGGTTACAGCACCCGCATGCTGAGAGGCAAAAAACCCGCACCCCGGATGAAGTTGCCCTTGTCCGTGGCACGTAGTGGTTACTAAGAGAAAGGGGGGAAAATAAATATGGCAAAATCAATGGAAGAATTGATGGAAATTATCGATAAGATTCCCGATACACCAGCAAAGCCGGGAGAATTTATCCTGCCGGAACTGATGGCAATCGCCATTGCCCATGAAGTGCGTGACGACGACGTCGTCTTTGCAGGCACCGGGCTGCCCATGGTGGGAATCATGACGGCAAACTTTACCACCGCCCCGCATGCTACCCTGATCTATGAATCAGGCATCTGCGACGGCAAGACGATGCATGTGCCCATGTCCGTCTGTGACCAGCGGGCGGCCAATATGAGTTCGGTTCTGGGCGGTCTCGTTGACACCTTCGGGTATTATCTCCAGCAGGGCTACGTCACGCTCGGCTTCCTGGGCGGCGCAGCCATCGACAAATACGGCGGCGTCAACGTCACCTCCATCGGCGACTATTATTCACCTTCCCACCGTTTCACCGGTTCGGGAGGCAACTCCGACATCGGCACCCTGGCTCATCGCGTGGCGTACATCATCCTCCAGGAAAAGCGCCGCTTCCTTGAGAGGAACGATTACACCACCACCCCCGGCTGGTGGTGCTGGGATTTCAAGACCAACGAGTGGAAGCCCAAGAAAGAGGTCTGGAAAAATACGGCCTATGCGAACTCCGGTCCCTGCGGCGTTGTGACCAACATGGGCGTCTATCGTTTTGATGCCGAAGGCATCATCTACCTGGAAACGATTCATCCAGGCGTCACCGTGGAACAGGTGAAGGAAAATTGCGGCTTCGACCTCAACGTGTCGAAAATAACCGGCGAGACACCCCACCCGACCTACCAGGAACTGTTCATCCTCCGCGAATTCGTGGATCCTGAATTGATCTTCCTGCCGGCGAAAACTCCTTATACGCCTGACATCCAGGCCATCATCGACAAGGGTTAACGACATACCACCGAAAAGAGGGGAAGCATGCTTCCCCTCTTTTCATTTTATCTTTCTCATGAATCCGGAAATTACCCATCTGTTAAATGGACAGATGGTGTGAATAAACACTATCAGGAAGGGGAGAAGATGCAATGAACTTAGATTTAACTGAAGACCAAAAGATGATTCAGGATACGGCAAGAAATTTTGCCAAATCGGAGCTGGAACCTTTGGCCGCGAAACTGGATGAGGAAGGTGATCGGGAAGGGTTCCTGAAAAACCTCAAAAAGCTGGCGGAACTGGGACTTATGGGGATTGCCGTAAAAGGTGAATACGGCGGTTCGGAAGCTGGGGCAGTGGCCTTCAGTCTCGCGATCACGGAAATCGCTCGGGCCTGTGCCTCCACTGCGGTAACCACCTCGGTGAACAACATGGTCTGTGAAGTCATCCAGGCTATCGGTTCGGAAGAGCAGAAAAAGGCCTATATCCCCAAGATTTGTTCGGGCGAGTACCCCGCCGGCGGCTTCGGCTTGACGGAAACGACGGCAGGATCGGACCCGGCCGGGATGCGTTGCGCAGCAGTGTTAGACGGCAATGACTGGGTATTGAACGGTAACAAGATCTTCATCACCAGCGCCGAATACGCCGGGGTATTTGTGGTCTGGGCGGTAACGGACAAAGCTGCCCCCAAGGGCAAAGGGATCAGCTGTTTCCTCGTCGAAAACGGCATCCCTGGTTTCATTGTCGGCCGGGCGGAACATAAGATGGGACAACATGCCTCCGTCACCAACGAGCTCGTCTTTGAAGACTGCCGCATTCCTAAAACCGCCATGATGGGAAAACCAAACGACGGTTTCCGCACGGCGGTGGGCGAATTGGCCGGCGGCCGCATCGGTATCGGATCTCTGGGCCTCGGCTGCGGACTCGCCGCCATTGAGTATGCCGCTAAATACGCCATCGAGAGAAAACAGTTTGACCAGTCCATAACCAACTTCCAGGCAATTCAGTGGATGATCGCCGAATCCTACACGGAACTGGAAGCGGCGCGGCTGCTCCTGATGAACGCCGCCTACCAGAAGGAAAATGGCCGGTTCTTCGCCCGTCAGGCGTCGATGGCCAAATACTATGCCACAGAAGCGGCAGAGCGTGCCTGCCATAACGCCATCCAGATCCTCGGCGGTTACGGCTACACCAAGGAATTCCCTGTTGAGCGTCACTATCGGGACGTCCGGATCACCTCCATCTATGAAGGTACAAACCAGATCCAGCGCGTCATTATCGCCCGGGACATCCTGAGCAAACTGAAATAACAGCAAATACCAACCCCATCCCCACCCCAACCCTCCCCTTGAAGGGGAGGAGGAAGGGACAATCAACGCCCCTGCCCTACTGATAAAAGGGGCGGGGGCGTTTTTTTTGGATTGATCAATTTTGAGGAGGGAAAAGTAATGGATTACGCAACGATTCGCACAGACCGATCCCACGAAGGCATAGGCATTCTGACCCTCAACCGCCCCGAAAAGCGCAACGCTATTTCGATTCAAATGCGCCGGGAGATCTCTGCCTGCCTGAAGTCATGGAAGGATGATCCTGCCATCCGTATTCTCATTCTGACCGGCGCCGGCAGTACCTTCACCGCCGGCTTTGACCTCAGCGAATTCAATAAACCAGCGCTTTTGCATGAACTCTACCAGACATCCTCAGAATATCACCGTGATCTTTGGTATTTCCCCAAACCGACAATCGCCGCTATTAATGGCCCGGCCTTGGCGGGAGGGTTCGACTTGGTAAAACTCTGTGACATCCGTATTTGCAACCCCGAAGCCCGCTTCGGACACCCGGAGATCAAATTCGGCGCCCCTACCCTCTTTACACCCCTCAAGTGGATTGTGGGCGCCGGTCTTGCAAGGGAATTATGTCTCTCCGGACGCATCATCGACAATGTGGAGGCTTATCGTATCGGACTGGTAAATGAGCTGGTTGAGGAGAGCAAACTGCTGGATCGCGCCCTTGAGATCGCCAAAAAGATCATGGAGGCCCCTCAGTATGCCCTGGAACAGACCAAGCGGTTCTTTCTAGACAACGCCGATCGGGGATTCGAGGAATCTTTCTCCATCGAACATGACAAGGGTTTTCAGGAGTTTCTCCTCAAGCGGGCAGCGGAGGCCCTGCAGCAAGCGAAGGCCTGAATGATATCGCATCGTTAATTGTGATTAGGTTCTAATCTTTTTCAGTTTGTGTAGCAGATTTCTTTTGGCTATATGTAAAAATAATCAAGGAAAAATGAAATTTGCCGGTTCTTGGTAACACGAGTCAATGATCCTCAGTTCAGAATTGCTGTGAGGAGTACCGTTTGAAATCATGCCCCTTCAAGTTGAAAACCCTTCTCCCGGAATAATCTCAGGCAGGCATCTACCGCATCTGCGTCATAAAGCGTTCCCTTATTGTTCTCAATCTCAGCCAGCGCCGCATTTAATCCTAAGGCTACACGATAGGGCCGATGGGATGCCATGGCTTCCACCACGTCGGCCACAGCCATGATCCGGGCCTCTATCAGAATTTCTTCTCCCTTCAGGTGTCTTGGATAGCCGGAACCATCCATCCGCTCATGGTGCTGATAGACGATCTCCGATAGCGGCCAGGGAGATTCCACATCCTTCAACATCTCGAATCCTTTGTTGGCATGTTCTTTAATCATGGAAAATTCGAGCTCTGTCAGTTTTTTCGGGGTGGAAAGTATCTCCGCCGGGATGGATAGTTTCCCGATGTCATGGATAGAACCCGCCATCCTGATACCATCGATTCTTTCCTGAGATAATCCCATCTCCATGGCAATAGCACGGGCAAGATTGGCCGAACGGATCTGGTGACCGGCTGTATAGGGATCTCTTGATTCCACGGCCGATACCAAGACCTGAACGGTCGCACTAAACGCCCTTCTGAGACTGTCAAGGGTCTGTAGAAGCTTTCCCTCGGCCTGCTTACGAGGCGTGATATCTTCTACGATTCCTTCAAAGTAGAGAATTTCCCCTTGATCATCCTTGATTGCACGGGAATTGACCCGACCCCAGAACATGCTTCCGTTCTTCTTGATTAATTCAACCTCAAAACCATCAACAATGCCTCTTGTTGCCATGATCTCCAAGAATTTTTTGCGATCTTCGGGATGAACATAAAGCTGTGTCCCTATGTCTTCGATAGATTCAATTAATTCCTCCGGCGAGTCATAGCCGGCCATCCGAGCAAAAGCAGTGTTGACCGCTTTGTACCTGCCCTCCGGTATGGCTTGGTAAATGCCTTCCATAGCATTTTCAAAGATGTTGCGGTACTTGGACTCGCTTGTTACGAGCGCCTCCTCCGCCTGCTTGCGCTTCCGCTCCTGCCTGTCTCTTTGTAATCTGGCATTGAGGATGGGCGAAACATAGCTGGCGATGCGCTCCAGCAAATCCTTGTCATCATTGGTGTATCCGCCTTCTTTGTTGGCAACGCTAATCAATCCGATGCTCTCTTGTCCATAGACGACCGGTACCGTGAGAAAGTGATCAATGCGTACATGACCCTCGGGTGTAAGAAAGGGGCCATCGGAAGAGAAGGACTTTTTCTCCCTGATCGCCCTGCCCCAGAGGCTGTCTCCCCAGGAATCGGATGGAAAGACGATGGACTTACCGGGAACTTGGCACTCTCTCCAGATCTCTCTGGTCAAACTCGGGATGACAAGATCCCCCTTTCCCCCTATATATCCAAAAATGCCGAACCTGCTCTTCATCACCCTGAGAACAATACCCAGAATTTCCCCATACACCTCTTCGTCAGAAATAGTAAGAAAGACGTTCGCAATCTGGTTCCGGATTGTCTTCTCTTTTTCCGAATGCCACAGCGCTTCCTCCGCCAGATCCCGCTTGGCCCGCGTACGCAGCACGATGATACCAAAAGCCAGATCCTCCGCCAGCTCTTTCAGAACTTCAACTTCCTTGATATCGAATGCATCTGTCTCAACGGAATAGATTGCCAGTTCTCCAAGAGTCTGGCCTTCACTGATGAGCGGCAAGGCAATGTTAGATTTATAGCCGCGCTGGATGGCTGCCTGCCGCCAGGGAGCGAAGGCAGGGTCCACTGGAATGTTGCGCGCGATGCACGGCTGTCCCGTGCGGATTGCGGTGCCGCCCGGGCCGCGACCGCGTTCGTTATCCGCCCAGGTAACGTTGGCAGATTCAATGTATCCCGACTCGAAGCCTGCATGGGCTACCGGTCGCACGGTCTTTGCTTCATCGTTCTCTGCAAAACCGACCCACGCCAGGCGATACCCGCCCACATCGACTGCGATCCGGCAGACCTCGTTCAACAATGTCGCTTCATCCGTGATGTGAATCAGCGCCTGATTGCTGTCGCTGAGCATCCGCAGCGCGCGGTTCATCCGGCTAAGTTCCTCTTCGGCCTGCTTGCGCTCGGTGATATCCTGAATGAATCCCGTGACTAGCAGCGGGTTGCCGTGTTCGTCTCGCTTCAACTCGGCGACGGAGGAGATGATCCTTGGATTCAAGGAGTTTTTCGGGTGGATCTCGAATTCCAGATTGTACGGCTTGTCTGCTTCGATGAGGTCGACCAATGCCTGATGGACCCGCTCCCGTTCAGGAATACAGTTCTCGACTTCATCAGTGGAGAAATCCAAAGCCTCGGGATCAAATCCATAGATGCGCTTGGCCTCGTCGGATCCCCAGAATTTTGTGGTTTGCAGGTTGTACTCCCAGTTGCCTACATGTCCTATAGCCTCCGCCATGCGATAGCGTCCCTCGCTGATTCGCAACATATCCTCAGCCCGCTTGCGCTCGGTGATGTCGCGCCCGATACCTAGCACGCCGACGAGTGTTCCCTGGGCATCGTACATCGGCGTCTTAATGGTATCCAGCAAAGCACGATGGCCATCGTCTGCGAAGGTGATCCATTCTTCGTTGCTGGTAGGCTTCCCCGCCGCCATGGCCTTACGATCATGCTCGCGGAAGAAGTCGGCAAGTTCCCGGCCTACAAAGTCGTAATCGGTTTTTCCGACAATGTCCGCTTCCCTGGCACCGAAAAAACGCTCAAACATTCTATTGCATGAGAGATAGACGCCATCTTTGTCTTTCAACCAGATCAGGTCAGGGATAGTCTGCACCAGCGCGTGCAGACGGCCTTCACTCTTGCTCAGCGCCTCCTCGGCCCGCTTGCGCTCGGTGATGTCGCGTGCCGCCGCAAACACTCCCGCGACTTGTCCCTTTTCATCCCGATACACGGAGGCATTATACAACACCGAAATCACATGTCCGTCCCGGTGTCGAAGCTCTAATGGATGGTCCCGCACGAAACCTTCTCGAAACACCTCTTGATATCCGGCTCGGGCTTGCTCAGGCTCAGTGAAATAGTCGGGAAATTCCGTGCCGATGAGTTCAATACGCGTATACCCTGTCACCGCTTCCGTAGCCGCATTCACGTCCGTGATTTTGCCATCCGCCCCAATCGTCACCAGCGGATCAAGGCTGGCTTCAATCAGGCTCCGGTTGTACATATCTGCCACATGCAGCGCCTCTTCCGTCCGCTTGCGGTCGGTGATGTCATGAATGATGGAGTGGAGAATATCTTTTCCTTTTACTTCGATCTTGCTGCTGAACACCTCCACATCCCGAATCGATCCATCCGCCCACCGATGGCGGAATTCAAAATGGATCCGTTTCTGGGTGCGGGCCTTTTCCATCTCCTTCTTGACGTCTTCGGGTGGGAGCGTGTTGATCTCATGAATCTTCATCTGCCTGAGCTGTTCATGCGACCATCCGTAATAATTTACGGCCGCTTCATTCGCTTCGATGATACTCCCGGTATCCGGATCAATGAGTAACTTGACAGCGGCGTGATTTTCAAACACCTTCCGGTACCGTTCCTCGCGCTCTTGCAGTTCACGAAGAAAGAGGACAGTGCTGAGCCCGTCGGACATCCGGCGGCCAATCTCCTTAAAAAGTTTTTGTTCCTCCTCTGTCCAGTTGCGGGGATATGAACACTGGTGCATACCGAACATCCAGGGATCACCCAACTTGGGATAAACGGGAATAAACATCTGGGACTGAACGCCAAATTGCTTGGCTGTCATTATTGGTCTTTCCGTCCCAGCGGTGTAAGTCACCGGTTCATCAGACTCCAAGGCCTCCCGCATATTCCGGGCCTCGCCGGGAGACATCGGCACGTCTATATTCAAGACCTTGGCGCCCGGATATTCAGGCCTGGTGATTTCCACGGGTACGCGATACGACGGCGCATCCGGGTCGCACGGATAGAGGAGCCAGGCACGGTCGCAGTCGAAAATCGAAAACACCGTCTTAATGATATTCCACAGCATCTGCTCAACATCCGTCTCCTGTTTGATCGCCTGATCGACCCGCTCCAGGCTTTCCAGAAAACGAACGTGTGCTTTGTGTTCCTCCTCCGCCCGCTTCCTTTTGGTGATGTCGCGGGCGATGCCCAGCACTCCGGTGAGTTTGCCCTCGGCATCATACATCGGGGTCTTGATGGTATCAAATAGTCCCCGGTAATCATCATCGGCGAAGGTAAGCCATTCCTCGTTGGCGCTGGGTTTTCCCGCTGCCATAGCCTTGCGGTCGTGGTCGCGGAAGAAGTCCGCCAGTTCTTTATCTACAAAGTCGTAATCGGTCTTGCCGACAATGTCCGTTTCCTTGGCGCCGAAAAAACGTTCGAACCTCTTGTTGCAGGCCAGATAGACGCCGTCCGCGTCTTTTAGCCAGATCAGGTCGGGGATGGTTTGCACCAGAGTGCGCAGACGGGCTTCGTTCTCTAATAGTGATCGTTCCACCTGCTTGCGGTCGGTGATATCACGAACATTACATTGTACCAACTTTGTCTTGTCGACGAGATATATATCCATATCGATCTGTTGCCCGGACTTGGTTGTTGCCGGAACATCAGTGTAGTTAATAATGCCGCTCTTGTCCAAATTATGCATTATCATTGGGAAATCACTCATATCGAGCATAATGCCGATGTCCTGAATCCTTTTCCCGATGCACTCCTTTTTGGAATAGCCCAACATCTTCTCGGCAGCCGGATTAGTATGGGTTATCTTCCCTTCGCGTTTTTCGAGCAGCAATATCCCATCGCTTGCAGTCTTAAAAACACCCTTGTAGAGCTCCTCAGACTCCGTTAATAAGTCTTCCAGTCGCTTATGCTCGGTGATGTCCTCAATGGCGAGAAGGATCGTCTTTACACCGATGTCTTTCCGATATATTCGGCGGGCATTGAGGAGCATGATTTTATAACCGATATCCTGGAAATTATGTTCAACCTCGAAGTCGTCGAACGCTTCTTTTTCAGGAAGGACTTCTTCAAGCAGCTCCCGAAGTTTGGGGATGTCCCATTGTTTGTTTCCAATATCATATATGAAACGTCCGAGCGTCTCACCGGGAGTTACTTTAAAGGTTCTGTAAAAGCTGCGGTTCGCCGAGATTATCTTCAGGTCCGCATACAGGACCAAAAGGGGCTCTCGAACAGTTTCCACAATACTTTCGGCATAGTGACCGACCTCCTCGGCCGCGAGCTCAGCAGATATAGCGCCGGTTATTGATTTTTTCAGCGCGGCATTTTGCGAACGCAATTCCGTCAGTTCATGTACGAGCTGCTTCTTTGTCTTATTATCATCTTTCATAAGGTCACCCATTAGCAGGGAAGACTAAAACACAAAATCCCGCTCTCTTGCTTGAGACACGGGGTTTTGTAGAAAATCACCATCACTTCACCTTACCATGATAAAAAAGGTATTGTGTGATACTGAATCTTACGTTAAGCAAGTTTGTCCCAATTTTTACCGATTGTCAACAATATTGTCCCAAATATTCGTCGAGGTTGACGTATTCATGGTAGGATGAAGGTAGTCACACCCTCAGTCATCCGAACAATCCCCTCCTAAACCCATATGTTACGGCTCGTTATCATCAAAAACATGGGGAAGACAATGATATTTTTATCATCGGTTCGAAAGCATAGAATATATCCGTTGAGGGTCGGAAGTTGCCGTCTTTGCTGATGTGCTTGAGGTGACCTCAAGATCGGATTTCGTCGCCCATCGATATTTGTAAAGGAAGACATATAATGCACCTAATTGTACACATGGAGGATCTGAGCATGGCCACGAAATACGTCAAGGGGAAGCTCTACAAGTTGACAATAACCGATCTGCATCCGGCAAGTTTTATTCACGACAATTCAAGGCGTGCATGGCATCTTCGATCTGTCGTATGGTCTCTTCATCTGCGTTATTCCGCCCGGCAAGAGGTAGGGAAAGCCAGGAATCATAAGCCGGCGGCTCCTGTCCCTGAATGAGAAATTCAAGCAGAGAAAATTCATAATAGACCCTGCGGACGTGAAAAAGGGGATCGCTCGCATATAGGAGACGCGCCATAGATCGAGACATATCGCAACTTTTTAGGACCCGATCCATATCCATGCCCGTGTAGGATACAAAATGGTAAACACCCTCTGATTCCCTCCACTTGCCATCCTTCTCCAGTTCTGCTTTTACGGGAGTTCCCGGGAAGGGAATCAGGCATTCCGTATAGGCGATTTCAGCTCCATTCTCGAACAGTTCTTTAGCCAGACGGATGGTTTCCAGGATCGTTTCAACAGTGTCCCAGGGACCAAATAGGATGAAACTGACTACGGGCATGAGGTTTTGCTCGATACAGTAAGATACGCCGCGCCTCAGGTCTCCTGTTTCCATGCCCTTTCCATAGTGGTCCAATATCTCTTGAGCCCCCGACTCAGCACCCACATAAACAGCCTTAAAGCCTGCCTCGCTTAGCCACTGCGCCATGACCGGCTGGCGGCAGAAATCGTCTATCCGCCCCTGGGCATAGAATTCGACGTCCTGTGTCAGTCCTTCCTGAATCATCATTCCGCAGATCTCCCGAACGCGCCGGGGATGAAAGGTAAAATTATCATCCGTGAACATTATCCGCTTCGCCCCGGCATTTCGCAAGGTTCGGATCCCTGTCGCGATCTTCTCCAGCGGTTCCTGACGGACAACTCCCTGATAGAGGCTTTGAATCGAACAGAAATGACAGTTGTGGTAACATCCGCGGCTGGAGGAAATACTGCGGGTTCTATAGCCCCGGTTGTCCAGAATCTGAAAAGCCGGCTGCGGCATGGTCCCCAAATCCTTCAGGAGGGGCCGATCAGGATTACAACGAATCTGATGATTCTTTCGGTAACTTATTCCGGAGATCCTTTCCAGGGATGCCTTCGCATAATTACTTCTCATAAGCTCCCGGAGGGCTTTTTCCCCTTCGCCCCGGACGACCACATCCACCTCTTCATAATCCCTGAGAATCTCCTTATGAAGGACGGTAGCGTGGATGCCTCCCAAAACTGTCATAATGGTGGAATGTACGTTCTTTGCCTTTCGACAGATCGCTAAAGCAGCGGGGAAGCTGCCGGAGAGAGTAGTAACGCCAACGATCCGGGGGCTTCCCGTTTCCAGATTCGAAATCAGGCGGGCCTGGGCTTCCGCCTCGGGACCGATATCCATATCTACAATAGATACGGATAATCCATCTGCAAGGAGAACCGCCGCCAGGCATTCCAAGCTGAGAGGTGATACTTCCGAAGCGCCGTTAAAGCGCGGATTGACAAGCAGTACGTCCATAATAAATCAGAATTATTTTTAATGACTAACAGCGCATGTAAAACCAAGGGGCTGGCTTGTTTTTTACAAAACAAGCCAGCCCCAAATGATTTAAACCCCAAAACCTAAGGGGCCTTGTTTGAACCCTGAAACATTTAGCGGTCCTTGAATGTGACCCGCATTTCCCGCTTCAGGATTTTTCCCGTCGGTGTCTTGGGCAGAGCGTCCACGAAGAAGACCTTCTTGGGGCATTTGAAGGTTGCCAGTTCGTTACGACAGTGGGCAATGAGTTCCTGTTCGGTCATTGTTTCTCCCGGTTTCAGGACGACAATTGCCGTTACGACCTCTACCCACTTGGGATCGGGCAGACCGATGACCGCCACCTCCTGGACCCGCTTGTCCAGATAGACCGCATCTTCCACCTCCCGGGTCGGGACGTTTTCCCCGCCCGTCTTGATCATGTCTTTCTTTCGGTCCGCCACGGTAATGTAGCGATCCCCATCCATGACTCCCACATCGCCGGAATGGAACCAGCCACCCTTCATGGCCTCATCGGTCTTTTCCGGTTCCTTGAAGTACATAATCAGGGCATGGGGTCCCTTCCCGCAGATCTCACCGGGAATATCCGGCTTGTCAACCGGCGTCCCCGCATCGTCTTCCAGACGGCTCTCCATGTTCAGGCCCCCCAATCCTGCCGAGCCTATCTTGGCAAGGGCATCCTTGGCCTTGAGGATCGTGTGATAGGGCGCCAGTTCCGTCTGGCCATAGTAGTTGTAAATCTTTACGCCGGGGAGGCGCTCCATCATCTCCTTGAGGATCTCCAACGGCATGATCGAAGCCCCGTAGTAAGCTTTCTTGAGACTGGACAGATCCTGCTTGCTGAATTCCGGATTACGGAGCATGCCGATCCAGACTGTGGGGGGGGCAAAAAACATCGTTGCCTTGTACGCGGCGATGTTCTTCAGGATCTGACCGATATCGGGCATCATTAGAATATTCGTCCCACCCACCCAGAAGATGGGATTCATGAAGACGTCCCGCTGGGCGCAGTGGTAGATGGGAAGGGCGTTGAGGTTGATGTCGTCCTCATCGTACTGTCCGTCCACAATTGTTCCCATGTACTGGGCCATGAGGGCCTGGTTGCTGATGATGACACCCTTGGGCAGGGCTTCCGTGCCGCTGGTGTAGGTCATCTGGCATGGGTCTTCGATGTGAAGGATGGTGTCCGGTTCCGTTGAGGGGTATTTTCCGCACCAGTCGTCGAAATTGAGGAAACGGTCGCTGACCGGGGGCTGTCCCGCCAGTTGGTCGGACCAGATCCAGGTCTTCACCGTCGGCATATCGTCGAGGACGTCCTTCACCAAGTCAAACAGGGCGTCTTCAACGATGAAGGCTTTGCTCTCCGAGTGATTGATGCAATAGGCAATGTCCTTCCCACGGAGCAGATAATTGATGGCCAGATATATCGCCCCGATCTTGCAGCAGGCCATCCAAATCAGGACATGATGGATCGTATTGTGGGCCAGGATCGCCACACGGTCGTACTTCTGAATCCCCAAGTCCCGCAGGGCATTCGCGACGCGGTTGCATTCCACCTCTAGCTGGGCGTAGGTCAGGGTTTTGTCCTTATAGATGATGGCCGCTTTATCGGGGTAGTGGTAGGCGCTCCGGCGAATCATATCGGCAATGACCCAACGATTCACCTTGTTGTACCGGTTCATGAGGTATTCAAGATTCTCTTTATTGATAACAGTATAGCGCTTCTTTTCTTCTTCCGTTAACGGGGGCAAAAGGTTACCCATAAATGTCTCCTCCATTTTTTCATTCATCAATAAAAATCCGGGATTCCACTCGGAACCATGATATTCCTTCTCGTTGTTTCTTCAGCCTCTTTTCACCCCCCCTTCCTACCCCTCATGGGCAACCCAGCGGCGGATCATCTCAAAGAGCTTTTCCCGCTTGATGGGTTTAGTCATGTAATCGTTCATTCCCCTGCTCAGACATTGTTCCCGCTCCGTCACCATGGCGTGAGCCGTGAGGGCAACAATAGGTACTGATTTCGGCACGGCGTCTTTATCTGCCGACCCTCTTTTACCTTCCAGGGCCCTAATCGCTTCTGTAGCCTCATATCCGTCCAGCTCCGGCATCTGGATATCCATCAGGATAAGATCATACCGTTCGGGCGCCTGCCGGTATGCCTCAACTGCCTCCCGGCCATTCCCCGCCATTTCGATATTGTAACCTCCTTTTGTCAGAATTCTCTTCATCAGGAGCTGATTGTCGGGGTTATCTTCCACAAGGAGAATCCGTGCCTCCTGTTTGAGATTGGGGCTTACCGATTGTTCGGTAACAAGGGGTTCGGATTCCCTTATCCCTGCCTGATCCCCTTCTCCAATAATTCTCTCAAGTACATCGATGAGGGTCTTGCGACGAACGGGCTTACGGAGATAAGCGTTGAACCCGGCATCCTGGAAACGCCGTTGCATCCCTTCTGTGGAAGATGAAAACGCGAGCAGCGGGATGCGTGGGATATTCTCCTCCAAATGGCGAATACGCCGGGCCGTTTCATAACCATCCATCCCCGGCATCTGGATGTCAATGATGGCAAGTTCAAAAGGTTTGCTCTCTGCGGCGGCGTGCAGGATCGTCGCTTCGACATCGGCAGAGTTGCTAATGGGGGTGACTATCATCCCCTGTCGTCGCAGCAGATGCTCCAGGATATCGAGATTTGCAGGGTGGTCATCAACGACCAGAACCCGTTTCCCCCGGAGGGATGCGGATGGAACAGGCTCTTCCCGAGATGTCGCCGCTCCCTCGCAGGCCAGGGTAAAATGAAAGACGCTGCCCCGGCCCGGTTCACTTTCCGCCCATAGACTTCCATTCATCATGCTTGCCAGTTCGCGGCTAATGGACAACCCCAGTCCCGTCCCACCGTATCGTCGTGTCGACTCCCCCTGAAGCTGCTGAAAGGAACCAAAAATAAATTCGAGCTTGTCGATCGGGATTCCAATGCCCGTATCCCGGACTTTAATATGTAACCTAACCCGATCATCTTCTACACCATCCACGTCAAGATCGACGCCGATTTCTCCAGCCTCGGTAAATTTGACTGCGTTTCCCAGCAGATTGAGGAGCACCTGCCGAAAGCGGGCAGGATCTCCCTTGACCCGGGCCGGAGTTTCATCGGCAATACGACAGAAAAGTTCAACGGGTTTGCCGGCAAGGCGGGGATGAATCAGGTCGCAGACTTCGTAAACCATCAATTCCGGATCAAAATCAACCATCTCCAGATGCAAATGACTGGTTTCAATCTTCGAAAGATCCAGAATGTCATCTATTAGGAACAGGAGGGAGTCGCCGCTACGTTTGATGGTCCGCAGAAAATCTGCTTGCTCCTGGTTCAGGGCCGTGTCGAGAAGCATATCCGTGAAACCGATAATGCTGTTCATGGGCGTGCGAATTTCATGACTCATATTAGCCAGAAACTGGCTTTTCGCCACATTCGCCGCCTGCGCCGCAATGGCCAATTGATTAACCCGCTCCAGTGAATCCTTCAGAGATTCCTCCATCTTTATTCTTTCGGTGATGTCGCGGGCGACACAACGGATCCCCACAATCTCTCCCTCCTCTATGAGGAGGTGGACATTCTGACCGATCCAGTTTTCGCGGCCGTCCTTGGTGATCATCGGAAATTCGTGATAGATTCTGGGAATTCTTTTCAAGAATTGGCGACCGGTAATCTTCCCGACCTGCTCTCGATAGTCTGGTTTAATGAGTACCTCAAAGTGCATCCCGATCAACTCGGAAATTGAATATCCGCTGATCCGGACGCCGGCACTGTTGACGTAGCGGCAACAGCCCAACGTATCTAATTCAAAGATGGCTTCGTCTATGGACTCAACTATCTGGCGATATGAATCATCTTCAAGACGGCATTCCTGCCCGGTCGTATCCCGTTCCTTCATATCAGAAATCGATCCTCCGGGTGATAACGGTCGGATAACATTTATAAATACAAAAAGGAGAGCTCCCCTCAACAAAGAAACCACCCCGTCCCAGCGTCCCTTTATCAACATGACGATAAAAAGAAGGGTGTTTTATTTGACTTGATAACTGATATTCTGTGAGCTGTCAAACATGAAATATATGAACAGTGTCGCTTTACCGATGCTTTCTTGCTTCAAGGGCAGCGAGATGGATGGGGCGATTCTCTTCAATATACTCCGGAGACAGAGTAATCCCGTGGGCGTAAGGGATTCCATTTTTATCGACCGTCACGAAGGTTACCATGCCCGTGACGGAAGGCGTGTCATCCCTCCCGTTTACAAAGACCTTGGCATCGACGGTAAGGCTTTTCTCCCCCAGGTGAGCAATCCGGGACTTGATCTCGATTATATCACCGGTTGTTGATGACTTGAGGAAATTCATCCCATGAATGCGGGCGCAGACAATGTCCTCCGGCTTTCTCAACAGGTCGATAGCGGAAATAAGACAAGCTTCCACTAACCACTCGGCCATCCTGCCGGCAAACAGCGTCCCATGATGGTTGAGATCTTCCGATTTGATGATCCGGGAAATCAGTATTTCCCGGATCTCTTTTTTTTCTTCTCTTGCCATAATAATTCCATTCTCCTTCTCCAAAAAGCTTGGCGGGGAGGTAAGATATAATATCATCCTTCCTCCCCGCCAAGGACACATCATTTTATTTATTAACACCCATGCCCGAAGTGGGCACAACGAAGCATGAAAATCCCCCCTTACCCCCCTTTGATAAAGGGGGGATGGGGGGATTTTCATATAAAGAGTTAAGATCGCCCCTATCCTCTGGAACCGAGACGAAGGCCGCCGTGGATAAAGAAGACATCTCCGGCCAAGGCCTCGTTCCGATAAAGCTCGCCTACGAGAGATGCAACCTCTTCCGGTTCGATCAACCGGCCAATGGGGACATCCGTCAGGATCTTATCAAGGGCATTCTGATCCATCCGTTTGACCATTGCCGTACCCACATAACCGGGGGCAACGGCAACGCAACGGATCCGGTTGGACAGGCCCCGCCTGAGGAACTCCGCCGTGATCACCTTGGGCATAACGGACATGGCAGCCTTGGACGAGGAGTAATTTATCTGACCCGCCGTCCCCAGGGAACCCGTTGAGGAAACGAGACAGATCAGTCCCTTGCAGTTGTTGTTGATCATCCGCTCCGCGCATTCCCGAACGGTAAGGAAGACCCCCGTCAGATTGATGTCAATGACCGCCTTGAACTGTTCAAGAGACATCTTTCTGTTCACCTTGCCCGTTTCCTTGCTCGTGGCCACCATCATGCCATCCTTGATGATTCCGGCAAAAGGCGCCACCAGATTGATCTGCCCAAAGCGTTCAATAGCCGTATCGGCAAGGAGGGCATTATCCTCCTCTTTTGTCACATCACAGACCACGGTCGCTACTTCGCCGCCCAATTCTTTCAATTGGGTTTCCGCACCATCCAGAAAAGACTGGGCGATATCGGCAATCACCACCTTGCCGCCATTTTTTACCCAGTATTTTGCGATTTCCAATCCGATTCCACCACCACCGCCGGTAATGACGGCAACTGATCCCTTGATCTCCAGCATATTTTTTCTCCTTTGTCTTCAGGGGACACGTTCCGATCCCTGCGGGCTTCCGGAACATGCCCCCTGAAATTCCGTATCGAATCAAATAATCCCTTGTTCCGTCAGTTCCCGGAGCTTCGCCGGTCCGTAGCCAAAATATTTAAGGTATATGTAGCCATTATCATAGCCAACAGGGCGGCATACCCATTTCGTCCGAGGCGGCGTTTCCGTGGCCTTCCATTGAGACTGAGCGCAGACGATGGAACCATAGACAGGATCTTGAACAGGCGTGAATACGCCGCGATCTCTCCATACTTCATCGCGCATGGCCTTTTCCGGAGAAACGATTTCCGCCACAACTGGTGTAATCGGGGCCAGTCGGCCCGTTTTGGCATATTCGACGGACTTCATGGTCAGTTCCTGGCTAGTATACTTCTCCGTTTCCGGATTGATCATGGCCTGATACTTCAGCTGCCAGTCCTTCTTCATAAAGGGCGCCAGGGTCGTCCACTGCTCGGCCCCCCATTCATCGTACTTGCCGATGATATCCACGAAGGCCTTCCACATCTCGAGCCGGAGCCCCCCCAGAAAGACGCCGCCGTCCTTGGTGGGATAGAATCCATAGAGCCACAGGGCCGTGTCGAGGTTCCCAAAGCGTTCATTCAGGACCCCCTGATCGGAGTACCAGTGGAGGGCGTAATCGTGGAGCCTTTCATAGGCCTCCGGCGTGGCAATGTCAATGGCCTGCCCTTCCCCGGTCATCCCGCGATAATAGACGGCGGAAAGTATCCCCATGGCCCCAAAGGTACCGGAGGCCGCCCAGGCTATCCAGGGGCCGGCTTTGGTGGGAACGGCATAGGGCATTTCGTCATAGGTCTTGCCCTCGGGAAGGATTTCTCCCGTCCCGTATTGGATTCCTGAACGGGCCTGACTGACATTATCGTAATCATACTGTTTGCTTGCACTCTCAGGTCCGAACTGTCCAAACCCCGTAATGGATGTGTAGATCAGTCGTGGATTGATCTTGGCAAGTTCCTCGTAGCCGATTCCCCAGGCATCCATAACTCCAGCGGGATAGGTTTCAATAAGAACATCAGCGGCCCCGACCAGGCACTTGAGCATCTCCCGACCCTCCTCCTTGTCGAGATCCAGGGTGACATGATACTTGTTACGCCCTTCTTGGAGGTAAGCCAGGCCGGTGCCCCGATGCATAACACCATTGGGAGAGTAGGTCCGCACCAGATCACCCCCGGGCGGTTCGATACGAATCGTCTCCGCCCCCAGTTCGGCAAGGAGGGATGAACAGAAACATCCGGCCATGCTCCGGGAACTCAAATCCAATACAACTAAATCATCCAGGGCCTCCGGCTTTTCAAAATTTTTCACCGGATCATCAAGCGACCGGACATAGTCGGCCCATTCCGCCCATTTTGGTCTTTTATATTCTGCCATAGCGCCTCACCTCCTCAAGATTGCGCCTGATTGTCCATCCCAATCAGACGGGGGACGACGCCCCTGTGCGTCCTTCCATTTACCGAGGACCCCATGCAGATAAAGTTCGTCTATCTGCGCCTGGTTCCGGCCCAGAAGCTTCGTCATGATAAAATCATTGTCGAAACCGACCGGCCTGACCGACCAGCGGTGCTTCGGAGGCGTCTTGGACATCATGATCGGGATTTCATGATCCTTGTACTTTCCATAGAGGGGATCATCCAGGTCTTTTACAACCCCCCGGGCGAAGCGCTGGGGATCTTCGCACATGTCTCGGGAATTGTGGAGGCGGGTAGCGGCAAAACCGCTCTGCTTGCCAAGTTCTTCAACTTCACTCGCCGTTTTCGTACGTACCCAGTCGGCAATGATCTTCAGGATCGCCAATGCGTTTTCCCCTTCGAGCCGATGGGTATGCTCCTTGAAGCGCGGATCATCTGCCAATTCCGACTTACCCATCGCCTTGCACAGCCCCTTGAATTCATCCGGGGCCGGGGCCGCCAGGGCGACAAATAAATCGTCCTTGCAGAGGAAGGTATCGGCGGGGCATATACATTGGTCGCGGTTACCCGACGGTTCCACGCCATTGCCCGTCATCTGCTGATAAGGCCAAACCCACCCCATGGCGCGCATGATGTTCTCGGTCTGAGACATTTCGATAAATTGTCCCTTCCCAGTTTTCCTCTTGTGATGCAGAGCTGCCAGGACCGCCACTTCTCCCATCATGGCCCCGAATACGTCGCAGATCCAGATGCTCTGTTTCAGAGGCGGACGCTTGGGGAAACTGGACATCCAGGCGTATCCGGAGAGGGCCTGCGCGGCGCCGTCGTTGGAAGGCCGGTCTTGCTCGGCATACGTGCCCCACTGGCCGAAGCCGTTCTTCTCGATATAGATGATGCCGGGATTAACTTTTTTGATATCCTCATAACCGATGTTCCAGCGGTTTGTCACCGCGGGACGGAGGTTGAATTCGATGATATCCGACTTGGCGGCCAATTCCTTGAAAATCTGCTGAGCCCAGTCAATATGAAGATCCAGGGCCATGTAGTATTTCGAGTTATTGATGTGCATGAACATGGGACCCTGTTCTTTGTAAAACCAGCCGAAAGGATTCAGCGAACGGGTGACATCGCCCATGGGGGGGAGTTCGATCTTGATCACCTCAGCCCCCAGGGAGGCCATAAATGAAGGCCCAGCCGGTCCGAAGAGGAGCGTGCAGACCTCAAGAACCCGCACCCCCTTCAAAGGGCCGGGTCTGGAATTCTTGTTTTTTACATAATCCTTGAAGACATCTGGCATAAGGTTCCCTCCTTTAAACCGTGAATCAAAAATGATTATGGTGCGTTATTACATCGCCTTGTCAAACGCCGTCATTCACCTCCTTAATGATAATAATTATGGTTATTAAAACAGAATCTATGGCAGATGATATATCTCTCCAAATGTAGTTTTTTGTTAACATGATGTCATCCCTGAATCAAGAAATTTCATTACCGGCTTTTCAAGACCTTTTAACCGGAACATTTACATTGAAAGTTGATTATTTCAGACATTAAAAAAGCATCTTTTCCCTTTAAATAATATTGACTTTATCCGTGAGAGGAGAGTATTCATTAATCCATAAACAAACGTTTCTGATTCTCATAATCTTTCATCATCCCTGGTTATCGTACGGGTGGGTCAATGTTTAAAGTAATCCTTGATAAGCCCAGTTGCCTGGATAGGCCCCCTCCACGCTGCGGCAGTAGCTACCCCCCCCCCCGACATCCTAACTACTTGTTATTACAAACTTATCTTGTCACTCCACATCTATGACAGTCTGTACGCAGACACGACGCAGAAGGCGTGCCTTTTGCGGTTGAAAACCAATGATCCGAAAGGAGAAAATCATGGATGATAAAAAGATCCGTTCAGGCCAGACACCTGATTTGCGCATGCGGGCTGAAGAGATAGCACGGGGAAAGGCCGCCCCGTCGCCGGAAAACCTGGAGGGGATGTCGCACGCAGAAACCCGGCAAGTTCTCCACGAGCTGCGGGTCCATCAAATCGAACTGGAGATGCAGAACGAGGAGCTGCGAAGGGCGCAGGCGGAACTGGACGCTGAGCGGGCGCAATATTTCGACCTCTATGATCTGGCGCCGGTGGGTTATTGCACCCTCAGCGAACAGGGGCTGATTCTGAAAGCAAACCTCACTGCCGCCAGTATGCTTGGCCTGGCGAGAAGCGACCTGGTCAGACAGCCCCTGTCCAACTTTATCCACCCCACGGATCAAGACGCGTACTACCGGCACTGGAAGCTGCTCTTCGAAACAAGGGCTTCCCAGGTCAATGAAATGCGGATGTTGAAAAAGGATGGCGAACCTTTCTGGGTGCGGATGTCGACGACGGTAGTCCAGGACGCAAACGGGCAGCCCGCATGCCGCTCCGTGAAGATCGATATTACAGACCGCAAGCATGCGGAGGAATCGCTTCTGCGGACCCTGGGGCAACTGCGCCGGGCGATAGAAACAACCATTCAGGTGCTGGTGATGGCTGTGGAGGTGAAAGATCCCTATACGGCAGGTCATCAGCGCCGGGTGGCAAACCTCGCCTGGGCAATGGCCAGGGAAATGGACCTGCCGCCGGATAAGATTGAAGGCATCCGCATGGCCGGAGTCATTCACGATATCGGCAAGATCACCGTACCCACGGAGATTCTCAGCAAACCCACCCGTCTGTCCGATATCGAGTTCTCTCTGATCAAAGAGCATGTCCAGACCGGCCATGATATTTTGAAAGACGTGGAGTCCCCCTGGCCCCTGGCAAAGATTGTCCTTCAACACCATGAGCGGATGGATGGGTCCGGCTATCCAGGAAACCTGAAGGGGGAGGAAATTCTCATCGAGGCCCGTGTCCTCGCTGTGGCCGATGTTGTTGAGGCTATGGCCTCTTATCGTCCTTATCGCCCTGCCCTGGGGATCGACGCCGCCCTGGGGGAAATAGAAAAAAACAGAGGAATCCTCTATGATCCTGCAGCCGTGGATGCCTGCTTGATCTTGTTCCGGGAAAGAGGATATACGTTATTAAATACATATGTTTAGACTAGAAGGGGCGGCCTCCGCCCTTAACAGCCTGAGCGCCTTCATGCTTCAGATGCACCACTTTCGATAATAAAGGAGGAATAGCGATGCAAAAAAACACAAAGAGCAAAATTCCGGAAATCATTAAAAAGTTCGAACAAGAACTCCTGAACGATTGGCTCAAGGAGCAGTTGGGCGCACGAACCCTGCGCCCGGATCTCTTGAAGGAGGCCGAACTCCGCCGGCAGTCAGGGGAATTCCTGGCGCTCATAAAAGTGGCATCTACAAAGGCGGATATGACCGATCTTGCCAACCCGGAATGGAAGCCGGTCCTGGAATTCCTGGCAGGCCTCAGCCGTGACCGGGTGGCCAGGGGTTTTACCCCCTCCGAGGCGGCGATCTTTGTCTTTTCTTTCAAACAGCCTCTGTTCGCTTGTTTGAAGACGGAATTAGGGGCGGATCTCAAGGAATTCTCCGAGGAAATCTGGTCGGCTACCATGTTGTTGGACCAGCTTGGCTTGTACATTACGGAGATCTTTCAAAAGACCCGCGAAGACGTTATCCGCCGCCAGCAGGACGAAATGATGGAACTGTCCACCCCGGTAGTCAAGCTCTGGGAGGGTATCCTGGCCCTGCCCCTGATCGGCACGCTGGACAGCGCCCGCACCCAGGTGGTGATGGAGAGCCTCCTCCACAAGATTGTGGAAACGGGGTCCAATTACGCCATCATCGACATTACCGGCGTTCCCCTCGTCGATACGCTGGTGGCACAGCACTTGCTCAAGACCGTAAGCGCCGCCCGGCTGATGGGGGCCGATTGCATCATCAGCGGCATCCGTCCCCAGATTGCCCAGACCATCGTCCATTTGGGGGTGTCCCTTACCGATGTCGTCACCAAGGCCAACATGGCGGACGCCTTTGCCCTGGCTCTGGAGCGTACCGGGTATAGACTTGCCCAGACAAAGGGTTAGCAAGGAAGGAACTGATATGGAGCATATACCGATCATAAAGATGGGGGAATTTCTCCTGGTGTCCATCCAGGTAGATATGCATGACCGCCTGGCCTTGACCCTTCAGGACGACTTGATGGAACAGATTGTCAGGACAAGCGCCCGGGGCGTCCTGATCGACATTTCATCCCTCCAGGTGGTGGATTCCTTCATCGGCCGGATGCTGGGAAACATCGCCGCCATGTCCCGAATCCTGGATGCGGAGACGGTAGTCGTGGGCATGCAGCCGGCCGTCGCCGTGACCCTGGTGGAGCTGGGCATGTCTCTGAAAGGCATCCGGACGGCCCTCAACGTGGATAAGGGAATGGCACTGCTCCGGTCATCGTTGAGTCGGCAGGCAAGAGGGAAAAGCGATGAACGTCCAGGCGGATAAGACGCAGCCCCTCGTCAGCACCGATGACATTGTGCAGGTGCGGCGCGCCGTGCGGGAAATGGCCGTTGAGATCGGGTTCAGTCTGGTAGACCAGACGAAGCTGGTGACGGCGGCAAGCGAGCTGGCCCGCAATGCGGTAATCTATGGGGGCGGCGGAACGGTAAAGATTGAGATTCTCCGGGACGACCGGCGCACCGGCCTGAGGTTGACCTTCACGGACCAGGGGCCCGGCATTCCGGACATCGAACTGGCCCTGAAGGACGGCTATACGACGGGTGATGGTCTGGGGATCGGCCTGGGGGGATCAAGGAGGCTGGTTAATGAATTCGAGATAGACTCCCGTCCGGGAGCAGGAACCCGGGTGAGCGTCATCAGGTGGAAGTGAAAATGAACATCCCCATTACCGAATCCAGTCAGGTGGCCGAGGCCAGGAGATTGACCAGGACCCTGGCCAGGGATATTGGCTTTAATGAAGTAGCGGCGGCCAAGGCGGCCCTGGTAGTGACGGAACTGGGGGGAAACCTGGTCAAGCACGCCACCCGGGGAGGATCCTTGCTCATTCGCCCCCTCGCCTGGGAAGGCTTATCGGGGCTTGAGATCCTGAGCCTGGACAAGGGACCGGGGATGGCCAGGGTGTCCGAGGCGCTCCGCGACGGCTATTCCTCAGCCGGCACCACGGGAACCGGGCTGGGGGCGGTAAAACGGCTGTCCTCATTCTTTGATATCCATTCCCTACCGGGGAAAGGAACCGCCGTGGTAGCCTCGCTGTGGTCGCAACCCCTGCCCGAGGATTATTATCCCGGCCGCCATCAGATCGGCGCGGTGAATACAGCCAAACCCGGAGAGGATGTCTCCGGCGATGCCTGGGCTGCCTGCCGGCAACGGGACCGCGTCCTGATTCTGGTTGCCGACGGACTCGGGCATGGTCCCCTGGCGGCCGAGGCAGCCGGGATAGCGATCAATATCTTCCGGGAACATTCAGGACTTAGCCCCGCCGGGATGCTGGAGATCATCCACGATGCCCTCAGAAGTACCCGGGGGGCGGCCGTCGCCGTGGCGGATATCGATGAGGCCAGGCAAGAGGTGCGCTTCGCCGGGGTGGGCAACATCTCCGGCATTATTCTCGCGCCGGCGGGAAATCGCAGTCTGGTGTCCCATAACGGCACTCTCGGATACCAGGCGCACAAGATCCAGGAATTTATCTATCCCTGGCCGGAAGAAGCCGTCCTGATCATGCATTCCGACGGGATTGCCACCCGTTGGGGTCTGGAAAGCTATCCCGGGCTGTTGAAGAAACACCCTTCCCTCATTGCCGGCGTCCTTTACCGGGATTTTGAAAGGGGTCACGACGATGCCACCGTTGTGGCAGTCAGGAGACAGTAATGGACAAGAACGCCGCCCCGCGGACCAGGACCATCCTGACCCAGGAGCTCCGGTTTGAAAATGACGTCGTCAGCGCCCGCGGGCGGGCCAGACAGATCGCCGCCGGTCTCGGATTCGACGAACAGGATCAAACGCGCATCGCTACGTCCGTCTCCGAGCTGGCAAGGAACGCCTTCCAATACGCCGGAGGAGGCAAGGTGGAATATCTCATCGAAGGCGAAGGCAGACCGCAACTGTTTGTCGTCCGGATCAGCGATCAGGGACCGGGGATCATCGACGTCAACGCTGTTCTGGATGGGCGTTACAAATCACCTACCGGTCTCGGATTGGGGATCATCGGGGCCAGACGGTTGATGGACGCCCTTGATATCGATTCCACGTTCGGAAGCGGAACTACGGTTTGTGTGAAAAAGAACCTGCCGCTGCGGCTACCCTTTGTCACCGCCGGGGATTTCGACCGGATCACTGCGGAACTGAATGGGCGCCCTGCCCAGAGCGTATTTGAAGAATTACAGCAGCAGAACCAGGAACTTCTCGGCGCCATGGACAGCCTCCATCATCGCCAGGAGGAGCTGGTCCTGCTGAACCGGGAAATGGAAGAAACCAACCGGGGTGTAATGGCCCTCTATGCGGAGTTGGACGAAAAGAGCCAGCGCCTGAAGGCGGCCTATGACCAGAAGTCCGCATTTCTCGCCAACATGGGTCATGAATTGCGGACCCCCCTCAATTCCATTACGGCGCTGTCCCGACTACTCCTGGATCATGCCGACGGCGAACTGACCTCCGAACAGGAGAAGCAGGTTCGGTTCATCAGGAAGGCCACGGAGGATCTATCGGTACTGATCAATGACCTGCTGGATCTGGCTAAAATGGAAGCCGGAAAGATTGTCGTAAAACCTGGCGAGTTCGAGATCGCCGATCTCTTCGGCGCCCTGCGTGGTTTGTTCCGGCCGCTTTTGACCGGCGCCGAGGTATCCCTTATTTTTGAAGAGCCCCAAGGCCTCCCGCCCCTGCATACTGATGAAGGAAAAGTGGCCCAGATCCTTAGAAATATAATCTCCAATGCCCTCAAGTTTACGGAAAAAGGCGAGGTGCGTATCTCGGCGGCCCTGACACCCGACCGAAAAGCCGTCATCTTTTCCGTAGCGGACACGGGGATCGGGATTCTCCCGGAAGATCAGGAATGGATCTTTCAGCCCTTTATCCAGGCCGAGCATCCCTTGCAGAAGAAGGTTAAGGGAACGGGCCTCGGTCTGTCCCTCTCCAGGAGTCTGGCCGCATTGCTGGGAGGAGAGATCTCCCTGAAAAGCGAGCCAGGGAGCGGATCAACCTTTTCCGCCTTCATTCCCTTGAACTATGGTGAAAAAGTCCCCGCCGTTTCCGATGACCTCGTAAAAAGCCGTGAATCGACGTTCATCTTTCCGGCGCACCACCCGAAAAGAAGGATCGGTGTTCCGGACAGACGTTCGCGCGAAGTCCACTATGGAAACGACCTGGACATAAAGGCACTGGAATCCCCGGCAAAGATCCTGATCATTGATGACGACCCGGCGGCCCGTTATCTGCTGAAGGTATATCTCAGCGACATGACAATCATGATTATTGAAGCGGAAAACGGCCGGGAGGGGTTGCGACTTGTGCGTGAGGGAAAGCCGCAGATTATCTTCCTGGACCTGAAAATGCCGGAGATGGACGGCTTTGCGGTCTTGAAGAACCTGAAGGCCGACCCCGAAACCAGGGGCATTCCGGTAATAGTTATGACTGCAAAAGACCTGAACGAGGAGGAACATCGGCAACTTACCGCCGACGTCCTGGCCATATTCAAAAAAGATGCCGCTACCCGCGCGGAGGTGGTTGAAAAGGTAAAAGAGGCTTTTGAGTAATCAGGGAGATAGACTAAAGGAGCCTTCAGCCTAAAACCTGACAAAAATGAGGAGGATTCCCATGCCGGATAATAGAAAAATCACAATTTTGCACGTAGATGACAACGAGACAACCCTGTATACGATTGGCCGGATTCTTAAGCAGGCCGGCTATGAGGTCACTGGAGCTGCTACCGGCGCCGATGCCCTGCAAAAGGCAAAGGAGCAGCCTGACCTGATTGTCCTCGATGTCAATCTCCCGGACTTCAATGGGTTTGAGGTATGCAAAAAACTTAAGGCTGACCCGGCGACGGCTCACATCCCCGTTCTTCATCTTTCGGCCACTTATCTTGATGACTTATCAAAAGTTGAGGGCCTGGAGGGTGGAGCGGACGGCTACCTGACCCACCCTGTCGAGCCGCTGGTTTTGATCGCCACCATCAAGTCCCTCTTACGGATCCGGGAAGCGGAAAAAGCGTTGCGTGAAAGCCATGCCAAGGTGGAGAGAAACCTGAAGAGGACGATTGATGTCATTTCAGAGACGATAGAGATGAAGGGAGCCTATACCCCGGGCCATCATCAACGGGTAATAAAATTGGCCGTTGCCGTTGCCCGGCGGATGGGTTTGACGGATTTTCAGATTCAGGGGATCGAGCTGGCGGCTGCTGTTTATGACATCGGACTTCTCAATATTCCTGCTGATATCCTTCGGGATACCGAGCGATTGACCGGTGTCAGGCGGGAGCTGTACCATACCTATCCTCTCATTGGTCATGACCTGTTCAGGAAAATCGACTTTCCCTGGCCGATTGCCGATATTATTTACCAGCATCGGGAGTGTTTTGACGGTTCCGGTTTCCCCCGGGGGATTAAAAGAGAAGCCATCCTTATCGAAGCCAGGATTTTAGCCGTAGTTGATGCCTTCGAAGATTTGACTTCCCATAAAGTTTCCAGACCCCCCCTGACCAGGGACAAGGCCTTAGAGGTAATCTCAAACAACAGCGGTTCCATGTATGACCCGGATGCTGCCGACGCCTGTCAGAGGCTCGTTCATGAAAAAGGATACGAGTAAAGTAACCACGCCGGACCTGATGATGACTGCTTAAAGGTTATGAAAATTTCATAATCTTTAAATACATGTTATTGTTCATGATTTACTATCGACCACTGCAAGGCAACGCCCTGCGCCGGCGGGCGGAAAACGAATTCCGGAAAAAAGCCGCCGGGTGGCGGAAAATTCGGACAACTATGATGAGGATTATCATGCCGGATCATAGAATATTCAACATCCTGCACGTAGATGACAATGAGACAACCCTGTATACGATCGGCCGGATTCTCAAGCAGGCCGGCTATGAGGTCACTGGAGCTGCTAGTGGCGCCGATGCCATGCAAAAGGCACAGGAGCAGCCTGACCTGATTGTCCTCGATGTCAATCTCCCTGACTTTAGCGGGTTCGAGGTTTGCAAAAGGTTGAAGGCTGACCCTGCGACGGCTCACATCCCCGTTCTTCATCTTTCGGCGACCTATCTGGATGAGCAGTCCAAAGTTGAGGGGCTGGAAGGTGGAGCGGACGGCTACCTGACCCACCCTGTCGAGCCGCTGGTTCTGATCGCCACCATCAAGTCCCTTTTGCGGATCCGGGAAGCGGAAAAAGAGTTGCGGGTGCATCAGATCGAGCTTGGGATGCAGAACGAGGAACTACGCCAAGCACATGCGGAACTGGTCGCCGCGCATGCGCGATATTTCGACCTGTACGATCTAGCGCCGGTAGGCTATGTCACCTTGAGCGAAAAGGGTCTGATCCTGGAAGCCAACCTCACCGCCGCGAGACTGCTGGGTGTGGCCCAAAGAGCGCTGATCAATAAACCGATCTCCCGGTTAATCCTGAAGGATGACCAGAACATCTACTACCTCCACCTCACACAACTCATTGAAACCGGCGTTCCGCAGTCGTGCGAACTGCGGATGGTGAAGAAGGACAACACGGCATTCTGGGCACAACTGAACGCCACTGCCACACAGGATGCCAAAGGCGAAACCGTGTGCCGCATCGCGATAAGTGACATCAATACCCTTAAACAGATGTCTGATGCGCTACGGGAGAGCGAAACACTGCAACGCAATCTTCTGGCAAACATCCCGGCCGGGGTGATTATTATTGATCCCGTGACCAGAATGATCGAGAGCGTGAATAATACCGCTGCGGCCATGTTTGGCGTCCAGGCGGAGCACATTGTGGGACACCGGTGTCACGCATTTCTCTGCCCGGCAAGCGAAGGCGCTTGTCCCGTCTGCGACCTAGGCAACGAAGTGGACAACGCGGAGCGAGAGATGGTTTGTGCCGATGGCAGTAGACGCCCTGTTCTGAAATCCGTCAAACGTATACAAATTCGGGGTCAAGAAAAGCTGCTGGAGAGCTTTGTAGACATTAGCGCCCAGAAGCGGGCAGAGGAAACGCTCCGGGAGAGCGAAAAAAATTTGAAATATTTATCAAATCAGCTTGAAGCTATTTTAGACCACATACCAGGTCTTGTATTTTATAAAGATAATAAGAACAATTTTATCCGCGTAAATAAATATCTTGCCCAAGTGCACATGAAAAACAAGCAAGAGTTGGAAGGTAAAAACCTTTTTGAACTTTATCCCAAAGAGGATGCTGAAAAATATTATCAGGATGATTTAGATGTAATAAATAGTGGTGTTGCAAGATTGAACATCGAAGAGCCTTGGAAAACTGCTGATGGTGTTAGATGGGTTAGCACCAGCAAAATTCCATTTTTGGATGACGATGGAGAGATTATTGGTGTTATTGGAATGTCAATGGACATCACCGAACGTAAGCAGGCGGAAGTGTCACTCAGGAACAGTGAAAAAAGATACCGTGAACTCAGCATTATCGATGGCCTCACCCAGCTTTATAATTCCCGGTATTTTTATCAGCAGCTGAAACTGGAGATCGAGCGCGTAAACCGCTATGAGGAACAGCCCCTGACGCTTCTCCTTCTCGATCTTGACGACTTCAAGCAGTTCAACGACACTTACGGCCATGTCGAGGGAGATCAAGTCTTATCACGACTCGGTCAGGTGGTTAAAAGATGCCTCCGCCAGACAGATTCCGCCTATCGTTATGGGGGCGAAGAATTTACGATTATTCTCCCCATGACAACCAGCAAGGATGCCGTCATTACTGCCGAACGAATCAGAGCAGAATTCAAGAAGGAGACTTTCACTCCGGCGCCGGGTCAAGAGAATGTTCATGTTACGGTGAGCATCGGGCTTGGACAGTATAAGCCGCAGGAAGACACGAAGGCCTTCGTAAACCGTGTTGATCAACTTATGTACCAGGCGAAGAGAAATGGAAAAAACAGGGTCTGTTCCGATTCATTATGAGATATCAAAGCCTGTCCTTCAGGACATGCAGCGGATTCGCGAATAGTTGATGATACAGATATTAGCCTTAATATCGGGAGGATAAGCATGACAAGGAAGAAAAAGGCAACTTTGCAGGAAGATGCGTCGGGACCGGAAAAGGAGCAGGATGGAAAGCTCGACACCAAGTCTATAGAGGCGGCGCCGGACCACTCGGTTCCGACCACGGTGGAGACAGATACGTTCAGCCACGCGCAGGTGGATTTCCCCATCGTGGGCATCGGCGCCTCCGCCGGCGGTCTGGCTGCCTTCCAGGCCTTTTTCTCCGGTATGCCGGCCGACGCCGATCCCGGCATGGCCTTTGTTTTGGTACAGCATCTGGCCCCGGACCACAAGAGCATCCTCACCGAACTGATCCGGCGGTACACCCGCATGCAGGTCTTCGAGGTCGAGGACGGGATGGTGGTCCAACCAAACTGCGCCTACATCATCCCCCCTAACCGCGACATGGCCTTTCTGAATGGCGCCCTCCAACTGATGGAACCATACGTCCCCCGTGGCCAGCGTCTGCCCATTGATTTCTTCTTTCGCTCTCTTGCCCAGGACCAGCGGGAGCGGGCCATCTGCATCGTCCTTTCCGGTACGGGCAGTGACGGCACCCTTGGCGTTCGGGCCATCAAGGGTGAGGGCGGCATGGTCATGGCCCAGAACCCCGCCTCCACGGAGTATGACGGCATGCCGCGGAGCGCCATCGCCACGGGACTGGTGGACTACGAACTGCCGCCGGCCGAGATGCCCGCCCAGCTTATCGCCTATGCCGCGCACGCCTACGGCAAGCCTCCTGTGCCCGCTTCCGTCCCGCTGCCGAAGGCCGAAAACGCGCTTAAGAAGATCTTCGTCCTCTTGCGCGCCCAGACGGGCCACGACTTTTCTCTCTACAAGCCAAGCACCATCCATCGTCGCACCGAACGGCGCATGGCTGTCCACCAGATCGATACGATGGACGGGTACGTCAAGTATCTGCAGCAGACGCCGACGGAGGCGGAGGCCCTCTTTCGCGACATTCTGATCGGCGTGACCAATTTCTTCCGCGATCCCGAGGCATTCAAGATGATCGAGGAAAAGGTCATCCCCAAGATCTTTGCCGGCAAACCCGCGGGCGCCGTGATCCGCTTCTGGTCGCCGGGATGCTCCACCGGCGAGGAGGCCTATTCCTTGGCCATCCTCCTCGCCGAACGTCAAGAGGCGATGAAACAGAGTTTCAAGGTGCAGGTCTTCGCCACCGACATTGACAGCCAGGCCATTGCCACGGCCCGGGCCGGCCTCTATCCGGCCAGCATCGCCGCCGATGTCTCACCGGAGCGGCTGGCGCGCTTTTTTACGGCCGAGTCCAACGGAAGCGCCTACCGCATCCACAAGGGCATCCGCGATATGCTGGTCTTTTCCGAGCAGAACGTGATCAAAGACCCGCCGTTCTCCAAACTCGACCTTATCAGTTGCCGCAACCTCCTGATCTATATGGGCGGGGAGTTGCAGAAGAAGCTCATGCCCCTCTTCCACTACGCCCTGAATCCGGGTGGCTTTCTCTTCCTGGGCACCTCGGAGACGGTGGGGGAGTATATGGATCTGTTTGCCGTGATAGACCGCAAGTTAAAGCTGTATCAGCGCAAGGAAGATTTTCAGGGCGCCCAGCGCGTGGCCCTGGGGCGGTTTCTCCCGCCCATGACGGAGATAGATGCGGCTGGCCCACGGGCCGCCGGTAAGACGGCAGCCCCCGTAAAGATACCCCTCCGCGAACTGACCGAACAGGCCCTTTTGCAGCAGGTCGCCCCGGCCGGCGCCCTCGTCAACGGCAGAGGCGACATCCTCTACCTCCACGGCCGCACGGGGTTATACCTGGAACCGGCCCCCGGCGAGGCCGGCATCAACAACATCCTGAGGATGGCCCGGGAAGGATTGCGACGGGAACTGGCCACGGCCCTGCACAAAGCCGTGGGGATAAAAGATATCGTGCGCTGCCCGGGCCTGCGGGTCAAAACCAACGGCGATCTGACCACGGTCAACCTGACGATTCGCCCAGTCGCACCCGGCCTGTCTGCCGCGGCACAGGTCGGACGCCCGGCCGTGACGCCTGAGACGCCCCTGTTGTACCTGATCATCCTGGAGGAAGCGCCCGCTCTGCCTGCCCTGTGCGAAGTCGAAGGGAGCTTGCCGAGTGGACAGCCCTTCGACCCCGAGCAGGCCGCCCGTCATGCCGGCGCAGGAGCGGACGGCCTCGATACTTCGACAGAACTTAGTCCAGGCGAGGTCGCCGCAGACGCAAACATCGCGGCGCTCAAACAGGAACTCCGTGCCAAGGAAGAATACCTCCAGACCGCCAACGAGGAACTGGAGACATCCAACGAAGAGCTCAAATCCTCGAACGAGGAGATGCAGTCGGTCAACGAAGAATTGCAATCCACCAATGAGGAGCTCGAAACCTCCAAGGAAGAACTGCAATCGGTCAACGAAGAACTGGCCACGGTCAACAACGAACTGCAAACAAAGGTGGCCGATTTGTCACGGGCCAACAATGACATGAACAACCTCCTGGCCGGCACGGGGATTGCCACCGTTTTTGTAGATCATAAACTGCACATCCTGCGCTTCACCCCCACCGCCAGCGGGATCATCAACCTGATTCTCTCCGACGTGGGGCGGCCCGTAGGTCACATTGTCTCCAACCTGGTGGGTTACGACCAACTGGTGGCAGATGTGAAGGCCGTCCTGGACAGTCTGATTCCCAAAGAGGTGGAAGTGCAGACGACGGCAGGCGCATGGTATATGATGCGCATTATGCCCTACCGCACGATGGACAATGTGATCGAGGGGGCAGTGATCACCTTTGTCGACATTACGGAGATGAAGCAGGCGCAGGAAGCGCTACGGAAGGCCAATGAGTTGCTCCGTCTCGCTGTGGTTGTTCACGATGCCCATGATGCCGTTACAGTGCAGGATCTTGATGGCCGGATCCTGGCCTGGAACCCTGGCGCCGTGAGGGTTTATGGTTGGAGTGAGGCCGAGGCGCTACTAATGAATGTCCGTGACCGGATCCCGAGGAAGCTGCAAAAGGAAGCGCTGACCGAGTTAGCGCATTTGGCCCGGGCGGCAATTATAGAGCCCTATCATACCCAACGAATTGCCAAAGATGGTTCTGTCGTGGATGTCTGGTTGACCTCCACCGCGTTAATGAATGATGCCGGGCAGATGTATGCCATTGCGACAACGGAACGGGCGAAAGCATCAAAGTCCGATCGAAGGAAGAGCGAGGAGAATGAAAAACAAGGATAGCAAGCCCGGACAAGCCGCTTCTGCGACGGATACGTCCGGCATCGGGAGTGTTTTGACGGTTCCGGATTCCACCGGGGGATCAAGGGAGAAGCAATCCTTATCGATTTAAAGGTTATGAAAATTTCATAACCTTCAAATACTTGTTATTGTTTGTTATTTGCTATCGACCATTTTTATGCTTGTTTTGCCGATGGGGCATTGGTTATCAGTTGATGGAGTCATCACAGAAGGGATCTGAGCTATGACGGAAGGAAAGATAATCCCACTGCAAGGCAACGCCCTGCGCCGGCGCGCGGAGAACAAAATACGGGAAAAGGCCGCCGGGATGGAGAACCTGGAGGCGCTCTCACCTGAAAAAACGCGGCAGATGCTCCACGAACTACAGGTTCACCAGATCGAGCTGGAGATTCAAAACGATGAGTTGCGCCGGGCACAGACGGAGTTGGAAGCTTCAAGGTCGAGGTATTTAGACCTCTACGAGCTGGCGCCTATCGGATATTTCACCGTCA
>Ga0247842_10001669_pt1 | contig 35832 bp, 24 predicted proteins | sample LaCruzMarch2015__3_FD_192411 | JGI IMG/M metagenome (GOLD analysis project Ga0247842, IMG submission 192411) | Freshwater microbial communities from meromictic Lake La Cruz, Castile-La Mancha, Spain - LaCruzMarch2015_19m | ecosystem: Environmental > Aquatic > Freshwater > Lake | place: Spain...
ACGCATAGCAGAAATTGAGCGCTGGCTGAATAATCGGCCCAGAAAGTGCTTGGGCTTTAGGACACCGGCAGAAGTCTTTGATGGTTTTGTTGCACTAGCACCTTGAATGTGCCCCCCAACTGTATAGGGGACTGCACACACCGGCATTTTGTATAATTGTCTGTATACTTCATGAAGGCTTACACTTTTGCTTTTGACAAGTTTGTTGGAGACAGAAATGCCGATACGCAAATTTGGGTTAGCGGCGACGCTGCTGGCCGTTTATATTTCCCCGGTTTCTGCGTTTTCAAAAAACACCCCCGCTTCAGACGAGTTAAAAGCGGAAACAAACAACCTCTCGGCATCGTTTCCCGAGCCCACGGCTGAAGAGATAGATACCGACAAAGCCGCCGCCCCCCGGAACAAAGTCCGCACCGATTGGCTTAACGCTGTCAAGCTTTACCACGACAATGTTTTCAAGCCTAAACCTCAGCGCCGCGTGGACGTGGCCGGCAGCTCCATGGTTATGCTACAGGGCTTCTATTGGTACGCCGACAGTTACTGGTATAACCCTCCAAAAGGCTGGTGGGGAGTGCTGGCGCGGCACGCGCGCGAAGTCGGGCAGTCCGGTTTTGATCTGATCTGGTTTCCCCCGGCCTCTAACGGCAGCTATTACCCTAACGAATGGTATAACCTGGATTCACAGTGGGGCACGAAAAACATGCTCGTCGAGGCGGTGAGCGCCATGCACTCTGCCGGAGTAAAAGTTGTGGCCGATATCGTCCTCAACCACCGCAACGGCACCACCACCTGGCTGGACTTCAAGAATCCGGACTGGCCGACCACCGTGATAGTGAAGGATGACGAAGTTTGGTCCCAACCCGGCTATTCGGGCTTGCCACGCAGCCCGAACTACGACGAAGGACAGGCTGAACTCGGCTGCCGCGACCTTGACCACAGGGACGCACGGATCCGGCAGGACACAAAGATCTTCCTGCGCTGGCTTAAGAATACCATAGGCTTTGACGGCTGGCGCTACGACATGGTGAAAGGTTTCGAACCTTACCATGTGACAGCTTACAACGAAGCATCAAGCCCCGTCTTCTCCGTGGGCGAGTATCTCGACGGGAACCGGCAGCTTATTGCCAATTGGATAGATGGCACGGATAATTCCTCCGGCAAGATGAACGCTTCAAGCGCTTTTGACTTCACCACGCGCTTCTCGCTAATCGCGGCTATAGAGGGAGGCCGGTATGAACTTTTAAACGATAGTGGCAAGCCGTCCGGCCTGATCGGTTGGTGGCCTTCAAAAGCCGTGACCTTTGTTGAAAGCCACGACACCTCCCCCCGCGACCCTGATTTTCTCAAGAACGCCCCGAAATTATACCGCGATCAGCGCATGATGGGCTACGCCTACATCCTCACGCACCCCGGCATACCTTGCGTGTTCTGGCCGCATCTGTTCGACTGGGGCCCTTCCTACAAGACACAGATTCAGGCGCTGGTGGCCGCGCGAAAAAACGCCGGCATAAACTCAACGAGCCGGGTACAGATAATCTCCGCAACTAACGGTCTTTACGCAGCGGTGGTGACCGGCAAGACTCAGAGGGTAGCCCTGAAGTTGGGGAATAATTGGGACTGGCAGCCGGGAAGCGGCTGGACGCTGGCAACGAGCGGAGAGAAATACGCCGTCTGGACTCAAAACGTCAAATAGTATAATTGCCCGGATTATTCGGGCTGTCAATTTGTCAGGTAAGAAGCAGCCCTGGCGTAATGCAAGAACTGACCGCGGTCTGGCGATTAATGCACTAACCATCTACAATCATGACTGAGAAATCAAAAAAAATGCCGGAAACAATAAAAGCGACCCTTTCCCAAAAGGCCGAAAAGAATGATAAAGACATTTTATACGCCCTCATGGCTTCAGTCTTTTTCTCAATGCTTGCGGCTTATCTCCAGTTTAATATTATCCCTTACGGAATATACACGCTGGCGATGAGCCCCGCTTTATCCGCCTGCCTGGCTTTTCTGTCAGCCCTCGGCCTGGGTATAGGGAAATTAATATCGGACAGGCTTTCCGGCCGTGATATAGAGTTCGGCATAGTTCCGATGGGAGCTTTTCTCCTAACTGCGGCTCTCATAGCTTTTAATTTTATTCCGCCAAAACTTTTATTAGCGGCTCCCGTCATAATCCTTGCCGGCGCCGGGGGCGGCCTTTTCATGGCGCCCATTGACAGCTATATACAGCGCCGCGCCCGCAGCAACGCGGCAACGGCGTCATTAGCAGGCCGCGCGGGTCTGGCGGGCGCGCTTTTGGGCGGTGGGCTGGCTCTCCTGAATTACACCCTCGGCTTCACGGCGGGACAGTGCTTCGCTGTTATGGGCCTTGTCACGCTGGTCCTGACCGCCGTCTCGATCAGGTTCCTGCTGGATTTTCTGCTTAGATTCCTGACCCTGGCGCTTACGCGCCTGCTTTATAAAATACGCGTGACCGGCCTTGAGAATATACCGACCGAAGGCCCAGCGCTTCTGGTATGCAACCATACTTCTTACGCGGACGCCATTATACTCATGGCCACACAACGGCGCCGCCTGCGCTTCCTGATCACAAGGAACGTATATGAAGGCTGGGCACTGGTCACTCCGCTATTCAGGATCCTGGGCTGTATTCCCATAGATATGAACGATCCGCCCAAGAAGATAATCGCCTCGCTGCAGGCCGCGCGTAAAGCCATGGACGATGGTTTCATGGCTGTAATCTTCGCCGAAGGAGCTCTCACCCGCACCGGCATGCTGAGAGAATTCCGGAAAGGCTTTACCAGGATAACGGAAAACAGCGGTTATCCCATAATTCCGGTTTATATAGGCGGGGCGTGGGGAACCCTTACCAGCTATTACCACCGCAGTTTTGTCAAAAGATGGAAAGGTTTTTCCCGACATGAGGTTTCGGTCATCTTCGGCAATCCGCTGCCTTCCACATCGAGCACGGGCGAGGTTCGGCTGGCAGTAATGGAGCTTTCCTGCGAATATTTTAACAGCCGGAAGTTTTTCCACCGGGATTTAGGACATGAATTTATAAAAGCGGCCAGGGAAAACTGGGATCTGACCGTAGTAACGGATTCCGCCGGCAACAGCCTAACCTACGGATCCCTGCTTATCGGTGCACTGGAATTATCGGCTTCCATAAAGAAAAGGACAAAGAACAGAGAAAATGTGGGGTTGCTGCTTCCCACTTCCGCGTCAGGAGTTCTAGCCAACCTCGCCGTTACCCTGGCGGGCAGAGTACCGGTGAATCTTGATTCTTCGGCCGCTGACGCGGTATTCAGTTCCGCGATTGCTCAATGCGGAATACGAACCATAATAACTTCAAGGGCCTTTCTGGACAAGCACTGCCCCCCGCTGCCGGAGAGTTTCATTCTGCATATAAATGACATTGCGGCCAAACCGGCAGGACTTATTTCCGCGCTGATAGCCAGGATGGCGCCGATAGCCTGGCTTAAGGAAGAGTCAGACCCGGGCGCGGATGAAACAGCCGCTATTGTTTTCTCTTCCGGTTCCACCGGAGCCCCTAAAGGCATCATGCTTAGCCACCATAACATACTTTCAAATATTGAATCCCTGCGTATAGTTTTCGGTTTAACGGAAAAAGACAGTCTGTGTTCCGCCCTGCCCTTATCTCATCCTTTCGGCTACACGGCCTCGCTCTGGTATCCCATTCTTAGCGGAGCGCCTGTCTGCTACCACTCCAACCCTCTGAACGCCGGCATTATCGCGCGCGAGGTCAGGGAGCGCCGGGCCACGGCGCTCTTCGCTACACCCGCGATGCTGCGCCTCTACACCCGAAAGGCAAAAAGAGAGGATTTTGCATCACTTCTCCACATGATCGTAGGCGCGGAAAAGCTCAAGCCTTCTCTCTCTGATGCGTTCGAAAACAAATTCGGCCTTCGTCCGCTGGAGTGCTATGGGGCGGCGGAGCTGACATCTGTGACTGCTTTATCAGTCCCTCACGCGGATAAGGACAGCGAGTTCCAGACAGGATGGAAAGAGCGCAGCGTCGGATTACCCCTGCCAGGGGTAGCAATGAAAGTAGTGAACCCGGGGACTCACGAATTGATGCCCGCCGGCAGTGAAGGGATTCTTATGGTAAAAGGCCCCAATGTTATGAAGGGCTATCTAAACAAGCCAGGCCTTACGGCCGAAGTCGTGAAAGACGGCTGGTATCTGACAGGCGATGTGGCCAGAATAGACGCGAACGGATTTGTGATAATAGAGGACCGCTCTTCGCGTTTTACGCTTATAGACGGCGGGATGGTGCCGCACCTGGCGGTGGAGGAAGCGCTCCAAGATGGGCTCGGACTGACCAAACGCGTAGTAGCTGTCGCCTCCGTACCGAACGGGAAAGAAGGCGAAAAGCTGGCGGTATTGTATTGCGCCGGAGAGGCCGGCCGCCTGCGCTCTATCATATCCTCAAGTTCGCTGCCGCCTTCCTGGCGTCCGCTTGACGAAGATTATCATAAAGTAGACCGCATCCCGCTCATCGGCGGCAAATTAGATCTTCAGGCCATAAAACTGAAAGCCTTAGAACTGTGCGGACCCGCTGGTAAAAATTAACCGATAAAAAACCCGCCGGCCTTTTAAAAGCCCGGCGGGAAATCCCGTAAACAGTCTCCCTTAATCACATACAGCCACAATCTTACAACCTGCGGTCCGGGCAGTATACAGACATCCGGGGCCAGCTAACGTCACACTTTGGGCTTGGCGCCGTTTATTATCTGCTCCACTTCCGGGTCAGTCACCTTTTCAATATTTCGGCATCGGGGAAATCCGGAGCAAGCCAGAAAATAGCCCCGCGCGCTTTTGCGCAGAAGCATCTTATTTTTATTGCACTTGGTGCAGATCTTTTCGACGGGGATGGGCTTGAACACTTCCATCTTATTACCTTCCCGATCAAGCGGCACCTTACCTTTGCAACTGGGGAACCTGGAACAGGAGAGATACTTCCCGAACTTGCTCTCGCGCATGACCATTAGACTGAGACAGAGCGGACATTTCTCGTTCGTCTTGACCACATTGGGGCGAGATTTGACCATGTCGGTCTCGGCTTTGGCCAGATTCCGGGCGAACGGGCCGTAGAATTCCTTTATCATCTTGAGCCAATTTATGGCGCCGTCCGCGATATCGTCCAGTTTATCCTCTATGGAAGCGGTGTAGGAAATATCCATAATGTCCGGGAAAAAACCTTTAAGCTTTTCCGTGACAAGCGCTCCAAGCTCAGTTATAAGGAGTTTCCGGTCTTTCTCACGTTTGATATAGCCGCGGTCGACGATATTCCTTATGATGACCGAGTAGGTGGATGGGCGGCCGATGCCGTGCTTTTCAAGCGTCTTAATGATGCTGGCCTCGTTATAGTTAGGCGGCGGGCTGGTCTTATGGGCCTTGGTCATCACATCCTTAAGGATGAGCCTGTCACCCTCTTTGAGAGGCGGGATGATTGACTCCTCATCCTCCTCCTCGTCCGTGACTTCCTCCTCTTTCTCCTCATGGTAGACCTTCAGGTAGCCCTCAAATTTTATGGTGCGGCCGCTGGTCCGAAGCACGGCGACGCCTTTATCGTCGGTAATCTCAACACTGACGGAATCAAATACGGCGTCTTCCATCTGGCTGGCTACGAACCTCCGCCAGATAAGGTCGTAAAGTCTGGCCTGCTCGGCGGTCAGAAATGAATTCATCTCTTCCGGCCTTCTATAAACCGAGGTCGGATGGATGGCCTCATGGGCTTCCTGCGCCCCTTTGACCTTTTTGAGGTAGATCGGCGGTTTAGCCGGGGCAAAATCCTTGCCGTATATCTCGGTTACGAATTTAACAGTTTCTTTCTGGATTTCAGAGGAAACATTAAACGAATCCGTTCTCATATAGGTAATAAGGCCGGCGCGCTCGCCGCCCAGCTCGACGCCTTCATACAGGCTCTGCGCCACTTTCATGGTGCGATCGGATGAAAAGCCAAGCTTATTGTACGCATCCTGCTGAAGGGTGCTGGTAATAAACGGCGGCTTGGGTTTTTGTTTTACCGCTTTGGATTCTATCTTGGAGACCGTGAGAACAGCGTTACGAAGCAGCGTGGCCGCTTCCACCGTGTCTTCCATTTTCTTAAAGACAGACGTCTTGTAACGATAATCCTCCGCGAACAACTTTAAAAGAACGGTTTGCTCCACCGGTTTTGAATGCCAGCGAACAAGCTTGGATTCAAAATCCTTAGAGTCCGTATCCTTGGCAAGCTTAGCGGACAGCGTATAATAGTCTTCTCCGGTAAAAGCGGCTATTTCCAGGGCGCGCTCCGCCACAAGGCGCACGGTCACCGACTGTACGCGACCAGCCGAAAGACCGCTCTTGATTTTGGCCCACAGCAGCGGAGAAAGCTTGTAACCGACCAGACGGTCCGTGACACGACGCGCCTGCTGGGCGTTCACAAGATTAAGGTCAAGTTCGCGCGGGGACTTAAGCGAAGTTTCTATCGCCTGCTTGGTTATCTCGTGAAAACTGATGCGCTGAAATTTTGATTTATCGGCGCTCATTGCCTCGCGCAGGTGCCAGGAAATGGCTTCGCCTTCCCGGTCCGGGTCGGTGGCAAGGTAAATGGCGTCGGCATTCTTGGCCAGCGTGTTAAGTTCGGGGATGATCTTCTTGGCCCTGTCTATGAGCACATATTTAGGGGTGAATTCATGTTCCACGTCCACGCCTAATTCATCCTTCGGCAGATCGCGAACATGCCCGTAGGAGCTGCGTACGACATAATCAGCGCTCAGAAATCGGCTGATGGTTTTTTCTTTGGTGGGAGACTCCACTATTACCAGAGTTTTTTTAGCCTTAAACTTCTCGGCCTTCTCCGGTTTCGCTATCTTTTCGGGCTTCTCGACTTTTACCGGTCTCGCCGTCTTTTCGGTCTTTTCAGTTGCCATAATATATAAATCCCTATTGGCTGTTTCCTGGCGCAGGTGAAATCCTGGAAAGGACTCCGTTATGCGCCGCGGTTAGATTAATTAACGAAGATATATTTTATCCTTTTTTACGGGCCAAGGCGACAAAATTATAAATATTGGTGACAAAACCGCCATTTGCTTTATGCCATTAGCAATTCGCAGAAAAATCAGCTAACTCCTTAAAGCATATGGCTAATGGAAAGTTTTCATTCTGCATATGGCGTACGGCGAATGGCAAATAACAGTCCTTTTCTGCCTGTGGCTAATGGGAGCCTTCAGCACGGCACCTTTTAAATTGTAAGTTTGTATTTGTCCGCGATTTGTATAATAAGGGAAGAAGCCTCAAGCTCAAATAGCGCGGCGGCAGCGCGCTGCACCGTCCAACTCAGGGCACAAACCAGGCCGTCAACTGTTAATCCTTCTCCCCCCCCGACTATAGCGCCGTAGGCCGCATTGGCGTCCGGCGAGAGACTGCCAAGTTTCCCAAAAGCCCTTTCCTCTTCTTTACGGGAACGGCGGGTTGGAATCAGGCCAAACAACACATCAGCCGGAAGCGCGGCTATAATATCAGCCGCATCCTCAACCATCGCGGCGCCGTTCTTGATAAGCATATTGGGTCCGCGGCTCATCACACTGTCCACCGGACCCGGCAGAGCGAGAACTTCACGCCCCTGCTCCAATGCGGACCTGGCGGTTATCAGAGAACCCGACTTAAAATCCCCCTCAATAACCACGGTAACATAGGACAGACCGGAGATTATGCGGTTGCGTCTGGGGAAATGCGCGGACAGCGGCCCGTCATCCATCGGAAACTCCGATACGAGCGCCCCGCCGCTCTCAAGGATCCTTTCGGCAAGTTTTTTGTTTTCGCGCGGATACACCATATTCAGGCCGGTGCCCATCACAGCCCAGGTCAGCCCGCCTGATTTGACCGCAGCGTCGTGGGCAATGGTATCCACGCCGCGAGCCAGGCCGCTTACAACAGTAAGGCCGGCCTTTACCAGTTCGCGCGACAGCCTGGCCGCGCTGCGCGCACCATAATCCGTAGGCTTACGCGTGCCTACGATTCCCGCCGGCACGCGGCCCGATCCCAGTTTCCCCTGGACGTAAAGGGCGAGGGGCGGATCATAGATGGTTTTAAGGAGTGCCGGAAAATCTTCGTCAAGAGCGGTTAACACCCGTGCGCCGGCCTTGCGGGCGGTTTCAAGCTCTTTATACGGGTCCACGGCCGCTAGACCTGCGGTAAAATTGGCGGCAGTTTCCGGAGAAAGTCCGCCGTCGGCGGAGAGGTCGGCGGAACTTTTGGAGAGAACTTCCCGGGCGCCGCCGTAAACCCCTATCAGCCTTAAGAGCCAATCGGTCCGCATACAGGCAACCGCGTTCAGCCGGACGAGCGCCAGCACTTCTTCTTCTGTTTTTACGGTCATACCCCACCCCCCCAAAAAAACTTTATGGCATGTGCCCTAAAGTTTGAGATAAACCATATCTATCGTTATTTCATTATCACCTGTCCACTATCCACCGAGGTGTTTGACTTTATGACGCGGGCCTTAACGATATTTTTTTTCACGCTCAACACTTCCAAGATCCCGGTCTTATGAAGCTCCCGGCCGAGTTTCTTATTGGTCTTCTTGTCGTAGGCCGTAGCGCCCATAATATAGGCGGATATAATCTCTCCGGATCGGAACAGCGCGGGCTTTCTGACCTTTATGCGAACCCGGTCTCCTGGTACGGTAAGACTATCATTATCCTCGTCAGTACCGTCATTAATCCTGGATATTATCACGCCGTCCGCCTTCCAATTCTTAGGCACTACTGTTGCGGGTCCGGCCCCCCATTCTCTCTGGTCCGCCGGCATCTCCGTGGAAGGGTCCATAACCTCAAAATCAGGGACCTTGACCTTTGCGACCGCCGGGGAGGAAACTTCTCCGACACTCACAGAAGCCGCATCAGCAGCCTTCTCAGTGTAAAGTTCCGTAGTTTCTTCCGGGATTGAGATTGCTGTCTCAGTAATTTCCGGAATCGCTATCTCATCGTTGGGATAGATAAGGTCCGGATTCGCGATCCGGTCAAGATTGGCGTTATATATTTTCCCCCATTTAAAAGGGTCGCCGTAGTATTTATCTGAGAGACCCCATAAAGTTTCACCCTTGGAAACCTCATGCTTTTTGGATATTCCAGACTTCCCCGACAGACTCACGGGCTGAGCCCCCGAAGAAGCTGCCAGTGAAATAATTACTCCGACAGTCATAAACAGTTTCATTAGTTCCTCCATCCACGACAGTGATTATCATTAGCGATTAGCGGTCAGTGAAAGAAATAATTTTATGATGCCTTAAAATTATCCTCACTCTCCGCCAGTGCAGCGCAACAGTAACAGCTTTTCAGTACTATGCCACCAGTTCGGCGGTCTTATCAAGGGCCCGGTACTGCATGGCCTCTATAATATGCTCCTTCTTAAGTTGCGGTGAAGCATCCAGGTCCGCGATAGTGCGCGAGAGCTTAAGTATCTTATCCAGAGATCTCGCGGAAAAACCCAGTTTATTCATCGCGGTCTCAAGCAAGCCGGACGCGCCGGCAGGGAGACGGCAGTGTTCGCGCAATTCGCGCACGCCCATAAAAGCGTTGGCGCGCACACCCGAATCAGTGAATCTTTTCCGCTGGATATCCATAGCCGCGGACACCCTGCCAGCCACTTGAAGAGAAGTCTCGCCCCGCGGTATGGCCTCCCAATCGGCAAACTTTAAAGGACTTAGCTGCAGGTGCATGTCTATGCGATCCATAATAGGACCGGAAACTTTTGCCCGGTACTTGTGAACCTGCAGCGGCGTACAAGCGCATTCCCTGACCGCGTGACCGAAATATCCGCACGGACACGGGTTCATGGCCGCCAGCAACAGACATCTGGCCGGATAAACGACGGTTTCCTTTACCCTGGAAACAGTGACCTTCCACGATTCAAGCGGCTCCCGCAGGGACTCTATAGCCGGCCTGGAAAACTCAGTAAATTCATCAAGGAACAATACCCCGTTATGAGCAAGGGACACTTCGCCAGGCCGGGGATTTGTGCCTCCTCCTATAAGCGCGGCGTCCGAGATCGTATGGTGCGGCTCGCGGAAAGGCCGCTCGGTCACGAGGCGTGAAGACTTTATCAGGCCGCTGACCGAATAAATTTTGGTAACTTCCAGAGCCTCCTCATCAGTAAGCGGCGGCAAAATGGAAGCGAAGCGCCGCGCCAGCATGCTCTTACCCGTTCCGGGAGGGCCTATCATTATGACATTGTGCCCGCCGGCAGCCGCTATCTCAAGCGCGCGCTTGGCAAACGCCTGACTCTTAACTTCTGAAAAATCTCCCGTGACAGAGATGATTCTCTCCCGTTCCGCCCTGAGGCAGACCGGAATCTGCGTCTCGCCGTTAATCCAGTCCAGAACTTCCTTAAGACTGGCCGCGCCCAAGCATTCAAGGCCGCTCAGGGCCGCTTCCGCGGAATTACCGCGCGGTACAATAATGGTCGCCCGCGAGCCCGCTTTCTTAAGAGACAAGAGCATCGGCAGGACACCCACCACCGGCCGCAGCGCCCCATCCAGCGCCAATTCTCCTATAAATACGGAGGTTTCAAGCCTGCCGCAAGCGCTTTTACCGACTTTGCCTGAAGCAGCCAGCACGCCCAGCGCTATGGGCAGATCAAAATGAGTGCCCGTCTTTTTTACTTCGGCCGGCGCAAGATTTACAGTAATCCTTTTTATCGGGAAGTCGAAGCCGGAATTCCTCACCGCCGCCACCACCCGGTCCTTAGACTCTTTTATACCGGCGTCCGGCAATCCTACTACGGCGTAAGACGGCAAACCCGCCGCGATATCGACTTCAACCCTTATATTGAAACCATCTATGCCCCTGAGCCCCAAGGTACGCAGCTTTGACAGCATGTGCCCCCCTCAAAACTCCCGCGATAAGCCATAAGCTTCAGGCTATACACAGAAATATTATAGAGACTCACCCCGACAGCGTCCTGTCGGGTTCGATTTACGGGTTTACCCCTAATTTTCAAAGAACGTTCTGCTTATGGCTGCGGATTTACTTCGACATCCGGCAGATATCCTTCGCCTTGGGAGAGCCACCGGCAGCTTTTACCAGTCTGGCGATAGAGCAGTCGCCCATATCTCCGCAATAGCGCTGAACCTCCACGGCGCCCAGGTATTCCTCCCTGTGCCCGATAACAAGGTTGGACTGCGGGTTGCGTATCTCGGCGCCCTGGCTGTAGCAGTCCAGCTTCATGCCGACGGTAACACCAGAATCCTGGCCCGCATTCAGATAAATATCTTCGCCGGAAGCGTCGGCTATCATGCATGACCACGCCTTTTTGCTGAGCTGGCTGTCGATATTAATAACGAACTGCACGATGGCGGCGCGCAGGGCTTCGCCTTCGATCGTCTCATCATAGCCGCCCTTGGTACCCATACCCAGAAAAGATCCCTTCTTGGACTTGGCCTGCCCCTTGCCGGAGTCGGCCATCAACACCTGGCCGCTCTGGGTATCCACGAGCCTGATGTCGACGGTGACATCAGCCACCTGTTTTTTGGTCTGGCTGATAAGATAATCCGACCCTTCGGTTTTAGTGCCGAACTGTGAAACAGCGCCTACCACTATGGCCTCAAGGCCCAGGATGCGCCCCACCTGAGCCGCGGTCTGGGGATCCGTCATTCCCTGGCTCTGAAACTTCTGCTCCTGCATTATCTTTTCCATGCGGTCGCGCTCCACCACTATAAATTTTCCGGACTTAGTAAGTTCGGTCACAAGGATGTCCGTGGCGGCGCCTCCAAGACGGCCCTGGCCGTAAGCGGTCTTATTTACAAATTCCACCACGCCAATACGACGTTTAGGGCCGGTATACTTGGACGCGACTTTCTCCGTTTCGTCAACACTGAGCGCCTGCTGCATCTTCACGGTCTTAGAGGGCGAACAGGCAGCCGCAAGCATCAACGCGGCCACAATACCCGCACAGGCTCCGTAACAAAGGATCGCACCCGTAAGACGGCCGGTCGGAACAAGTTTGTTTTTATTCATTTTATTTCTCCATTTAGTAACAGCGTTAGGCGGATATATACTATCCGCGCCTCTTCACCTTTGCGGCAGACGTTCGAAGATCAGACTTAGAGCCTTCTCGGATTCTGGCCAGAGCGGATGCTTGAGCATATTCTGCGCAAGTTTCACCGCGCTATTGACTATAAACGCCCGCTTGGCCTCTTCCTTGTCCAGATAAATTTGTGTATCTTTCCCGATCCCCCCGGCCTCAAACAATATCTCTCCCGTGGAAGCAGAAACTATCTTCAGCCGGAGCTTAACGCGCTTGCGCGTAACGAAACCTAGATTTTGAAAAGTGAAATCATCGAGCGTTCCGTAGCACAGTAAATCGGCGCCGAAGGCCGCTCCGACATCGGTCGGCTTGACCGCGGCTAATTGTCCGCCATCAGTTATCCCCAGGGCGCGCAGGCGTTCGTCCGTTTCCCCGAGATCAAACGGCGCGTAACCGCGGCCGGTAAATCGTTTCGCGGCCGCCTCCCTTATAAGCACGGGGGCGGAAACGTCATTGGAGAAATTTTCAAAGGGCAGCATCACCACCCGCCCGTCGGTCACGGAACTCAACCCCGGCGAAACGATATAGGCCCCGGCTCCGGCGCAGGCGCTGAAAACGGCCAGGAGCGGCGCCAGCAAGGGTTTGCAGCGGAATAAGCCGGAGTTGCCCCCAAAATTTTTCAATCGCCGCCTCACAGACCTTTACCGGATAACTGAGAACACGGCTTCAAATTGACTGACACTTTCAAGTTCCAGGTTGAAAACCCCGGTCCTGAGCAAAGCGCTGGAAAATTCCTGCGGGTCGGGACGCGCTGGAATTACGGTAATAACGGCTTCCCCGTTTGAATAGCTCTCCAGCGCAGCGCCTGCGATTTCCATTGTGTCCACCGCAGACCTCAGTTTGCGCGCGTCCTCGATACCTTTGAGGCCCTTCACGCGCAGCGTAAGAGGCGTTTCCGGCTTTATAAATTTATCGGCTTTTGAAAAAGCTTCAGCCCCCAGCATTTCTCCGGCGGATACCAGAGCCTTTCTGAAAGCGCCCTCCTCGGCCGCGTCCAAAGCATTGGATTGTCCGGAGATCTCCAGCAGAAGCCGGCGGGTGCCTGCTTCGTATATCTTAAGCTCGGCCTTTGCGCGTGCAGGGTAGAAACCGGCCTGTGGCCCCTGCGCAGCGCCCATCGGGTCGGCTTCGGCGCGGCCGATAAACACCAGGTCCGCGCCGGAAGCGCGTGCAGCCTCGAAGAAGGAGTTTTCATCCTTTGAGTTCTTAAGCGCCATAGTGTCCATGAAGCGGATAGCCGTCTTACCTGCTAGGTAATCTGAAAAAGCCCGGCCCGCGTCGCCATACGGAGAACCCGCCGTCCTGAAATACTCGTCAAGCATGAGAGCGCCGGAAATGCCGGCCCCGGGCACCTCGAAAAGCGCCAGCCCTCTGAGAGCCGAAGCTACCTTGTCGATATAGACATAGGACTGAATATTCACTCGGTAGAACGCCCCTTCGCGCCGCTCTGAAAGGAGTTTGTATTTTTTAACATACATCGCCGGATTCTTGAGCAGATTCCGTTTGAGTATGTCATATTTTTCAGTTTTGGACCGGGGATCCATGAACAAGTCGGCCACAGCCTCTATCGCGTTTTTCTGGGCCTCGGTTACGGCCGCATTGACTGTGGAAGACAGGTCGCGATCGTTGTATGGCGCTAAACCGGCAGTTTCAATGGTCTCAACACTGCCTTCCGCCGCGGGCCGCACGGTCCTGCCGGCGCAGGAAACCAGCAAGCTGAACGCCGTCGCCACGGCGATAGTTCTCAAATTGGTTTTCATAAAAACCTCCATTTATATGCCGCCGCCTTACAGTTCGCACAAATTCTTAGTCCGAGCCGGAGACTTACTTCGGGGTAAGGCCGTGCCGGGCTTTAGCCACCGGAATCGCGAACAGGAATTTACACCCGGCGCCAGGCTTAGACTCCAGCCAGATCTTCCCCTCATGCTTTTCCACCACGGACTTTGAGATTGCAAGGCCTAGGCCCGTGCCGGGCACCTGGTTGGCGCTCGCTTTTCCACGGTAGAACTTGTCAAATATCAGTTTCTGTTCTTCAACAGGTATGCCGGGGCCGTTGTCCTCAATACAGACTACTACCGCTTCGCCTTTGTCGTATCCGCTGACACTGATCCGTGCACCGGCACCGGAGTATTTGATAGCGTTGATCAGCAGGTTGTCCACGACCTGACCTATCCACCTTGGATCGGCATATACCGGCGGAAGGTTTCTATCAACAGCCGAGGAAAGCGAAATATTTTTTTCCTTGGCCTTAATAAGCATACTGGAAACGGAATTTCGGATCAGACCCTCCAGACTCACGATAGAGAATTCCATTTCCACTTTGCCGTTCAGGCGCGAGAGATCCAGAAGGTTGGATATGAGATGCGTTAGACGGTTGACCGACTGGTCGACAATGGTTAGAAAGCTCATCTGCTGTTCGTTTAGAGCTCCTGATTCTCCGCTCATGATTACGGAAACAAAGCCCTTTATGGTTGTCAAAGGAGTCTTGAGTTCGTGGCTTACCGTTGAAAGGAATTCATCCTTCATCCTGTTCATCTGGGCCAGTTCCCCGGCAGTCTTGGAAAGATTGTCATAGAGAGTGACCATTTCCATAATGATTGCCAGTTCGTCAGCGATTATAGTCAGGAACTCAAGTTGGTCCTGGGTAAAGAAATCCCGGTGGCGCGAGCCCACGCGCAATACTCCGACGACCCGACCATGGAGAGAAATCGGCACCAGCATCATGGAGCGGATGTTCCAAAGCTTGGCGTATTGGGCCTGCACCTCGGGATCGTTCTGCGCATCCGGCGTTATAAAAGGCTTACGACTGAGGAATGTCCGCACTGAGGCGGAGGTAACATTGCCGACGGGAACACTGTACTGCATGCGCTCCGAATCAGTTACACCGAAGGAACCGGGGCTTATAACAAGCTCGTTTCTGGATTCGTCAAAAAGCATGCAAGCCACTACGTCGGCGTCCACCATCTTAGCCACAACATTAAGGATGGCGGTAGTCCCGACCTTTACGTCCTTTTCCTCGCCGGTGACCTTAGTCACGACCTCGTAAAGCGCATGGCGCTCCTTGGCTCTCTGAATCAGGCGGGAGCCGGCCATATCCAGTTCCTTCACTACGGAGTTCAACTCGCTCTTGAGCTGGTCATTCTCCTTCTTGCCGGAAAAAACTTTTTCAGACGTCTTATGGATCGCGTTAAGCTGGGCGGTGACAAAACGGAGATACTGTCCGGCGGAATCAAAATGTCCGGTGCCGGAATCGCCGAACACCATTATGCGCCTGGCCCGGCCCCCGGTCTGCATGAACGGGACGGCCAGGGCGGCCTTGATGCCGAAAACACGAAATAATTCCGCCGCTCCGGGGTCGGTTTCCCCTGAAACGGAGTCAAGTATTACGGTCTCTCCATCCGCCGCGCACCGGTCAAAGACCTCCCATTTATAGCCGGTCATGAGCTGAGGTTCGGTCTTTATATTTTTAAGGTAATTGACAAGCTTCCACTGGTCTTGCACAGCTTCAAACACAAGCATGGAGCTGTCCGGGAAAACTTTGTGGATCTTTATGAGATAATAGCTGGTGATATCCCCGTAATTTTCCTCAGATTCCGGGATATATATGTGATCCAGGACTTCCTTGGAAAAGGCCGTAAAGCGATCAAAGGCTTTTTCAAGCCCGCGTGATCGGCCCTCAAGCGGCAGCACGTACTGGAATTTAATGTACCAGTAAACCGCAAATGAGCCTGCGGCTGCGAGTATCAGGGAAAAAACAAATTCATTCATTAAATCGTATCCTAAAGCAAAGCAATAAAGTCCCTCCGGACACTTATAAAAGATCCATAAGGGTTTTGGTGTATGCTGCCGGAGATTTGATCCGGCCGTACTGTATCCAGGCGCCTTTTAACATAAAACTTTCAAGGATTTTTATTGTGATATGCCGAAACTCAGCCTCCTGCGCGCCCAAAGCGGAAGTCGGCTGGGGCCCCAATATAATGACGCCGTTAACCTTGCGTTCGCTGGCCAAGTTGCCTATTTTAAAAGGGGTCCCGTAGAGTTCATCCGGACTGTATTCTTCCATGAAAACCTGCTGCCACTCCACTCTCAATCCCAGCTCCGCGGAGCGTTCATGAGTCCTGTAAAGAGCGTACTGCGCCTCCCGCTTCATGCCCTTGGGATAGAATATCCCCCATTTGAACCAGGAATTCTCGGAGAGGGGTTTCCAGACGGAGGCTTTTTCGCATTCGGCTTCCGTAGGAGCGCCGCTGGTCTCCGTTTCGCTTAACCCCAGCAGGATATCCAGAAGTTTAGCGTGCGAAGCCGGCTCGGTGTTAATAATGAATTTCTCAAGTTTCTTCATTCCCTCCAGCGCCCGGATAGCTTCTCCGAAAGGTGTGCCTTTACCTGCGAAAATATTGCCTATATCCGTATCCGAAAGTTTTATATCCATGCCCTGCAGGAGCTGAGCCAGTATAACCTTGTAGGTCTGGGGGTCCGGGGATTTCAGATCCACCATCCAGCCCTGCGTAAATTGGAAGCCTACAGCATCTTCTAATCCGCCCAGCGACTTAGGAGGGAACACGGAGGTAACCAGAATCTGCTTGTTCTTGGTCATGAACTCGTTGAGCCATTTGGAGATATACTTCTTATTGGCGTCGGTCAGCATCAAGAGATGAATGTCGTCTATGATAAGAACCTTAACGTTCGACATGACTTCATCCATTTTTCCGATGGTGCCGTCTTTGACGGCGATGTCCACGCTCTTTGACAGTTTAATACCGTTCGTGACGAAGATTTTGTCCTGGCCTATGGAAGAGGACAGGCCGTAGGATATGGCATGCACGAAATGGGTCTTACCTGTGCCCGGCACTCCGAAGATCAGAAGCGGATTGTATATCATGCCGGGGTTTTCCACCACGGCCATAGCTGCCGCGTGGGCAAAACGATTATGTGAACCTGAGATTAGCGTCTTAAAACTGAATGTCGGCACGAGGGGCAGCTCCACCGACCACCTGGTTTTGCCATGTGAGGAGATCGACGGTTTAGGAGTTTCCTGCGGCTGAATGGCCGCTTTAGGTTTTTCCTCCGGTTTTGCGACCTCAGCTTTTATCCTGGAACTGGCGGCCGGAACGAACGGCAGTCCGCGGCCGGTAATAAAGGGCGGCGGGGCGGCTTCAGGCTCTTTTGCGCTGGGAGCCGGGCCCGGTTGCGGTACGCTTCCTACCGCCGGGCTACCAGTCGCTGAGACACTATCCGCCGGCGTGATCGGCTCGTCAAAATAGGTTTTTATCTTCGGGCGCGGCGGCTCGAAGGGATCGGGCGCGGCGGCTGCGGCCTTGGCCGATACCATGGGCGGCGTGGTGTCAGAAGGGGCGCTAAGCTCTGACGCAAGCTCTTTTACCTTTCCGACAGTATCCGGTTTCAGTTTGGAAAGGTAGATTACAAAGTCAAAATCTCCGGAAGTCTTTTCCGGCCTGGAACAGATGGCGCCAAGCTTTTTGACCACAAGAAAAACATCCCTCATATCCCCTTTTATGAGAAGCTTGTGCCGGGCCGAATTCTTTTCGCCGGGAGCGGGCGCGATATCCCATTTCTTTATCATAAAAATCTACTTCAGAATGAACTCGGTCACAAGGTCCAGCGCGGCGGAATGCGTGAAAGCCGCCCGCGGGAAGTGCCTGAAGAACACTCCACCGGCGGTAAAGACATTTTCCATTTCGTAAATATTCTCCTGCGGTATATTGCCCATGCAGATCAACCCGGCGGCACCGGCATCCGCGACCTTCTGCATATAAACGTTGCCGCTGACCCCCGGAGCGCATACCATGACAAAACCCCGTTTAATAAACATCGGTTTTGAAGGAGACTTAAGGCAGATGGAGTCCAATTCCTTCAGCATTTCGGCGCAGAGACCGGCGTCTTCCTGGGCGTAGATGAAAGCGATAGTACGAACTCGTTCCGCAGGTATGCCGTCAGGAACGGGCCGCTCCGCCAGAGGTCTAAGGTCGGCGTCTCCGCCTGAAGTCGCTACGGAATCAGCGGCGGCTTCGTGAATGACCGTCTTCGCCTCTTCCGGTTTGGCGGGGGACGGGGAAAAAACTATTGTTTTATCGTTGTCGCCCGGCGCCGCAGCTGGCGTATGGGAATTAAAAACCGGGTTCCGCTCTATCACTAAACCCGGCGCATCAGGCGCAGGATCGTTTGTTTTAAGGGTGAATTGGCTCGGAGAAGACCGCTCTAACCGCGGCTCTGCTCCGGCAGCTCCGGTTTCGGGGACCGCAGATTCCTGTTTTACAGGTTCAGTCTGGACTGGCAGAATTATCTCCGCGGCGTCGGCCGGTTTGGCAGGCTCATCTTTCCCAAGGTTTTCTTCTTTGTTATTCATTGTTCCCCCTTTTTCATCCGCGCTCACAACACCCGGCGCGATTACCATATGCCCCGAATCCGGACCAGTGACAGACTGAGTCTCAGCCTCCCGCACCGTCAGGGCTGATTCAATCCGCTCAAGGACCGGCTCCGGCTGAATTAAAACATCGTCCGCCGGTGCCGCCGCAGACACAGGTTCAGCCTGTTTCTCAGATCCCCCGGCTGAACCGACGCCGTCAAGATTAACGTTCCCGTCATTCTTAAATTCCTCATCAGCTCCCGACTGTTCAACCGGCAGAGCTTCTTTCTGCAAAAGCCCTATCAGCGTGTCTATATCCGGCACTCCGAAATCTCTGGTACGCTCAAAAATCGCGGCGGTTTTTTCGTCCTCCGCTTTTTCAGGGCCAGGTTTGAAAGAGCTTTCGACAACGGCTTCGTCGTCCTTTAGGATCTCTAAATTAAAGACAGGGCTCTTTTTAACATCAGCCAACCGGCTCTTTAATTCCGCGCCATCCGGAATCTGACATGAGACTTCATGCTCTATCTCAGGCAACACTGGACTGGAATTAAGCCCAAGCGGCTCAGGATAGATAATGGGTTCCGGCGGCGTGGCGCGGCACTCAGGAATTTCCGGCTCAGGCTGGTCGTTCCGGGAAAACATATATTCTCCCAATGACTGGGTAACCAGCTTATTTTTTTCTTCCTCAATTACAATGCCCGGAGTCCGCCGCTCTTCCGATATGCCGGAGTTGTAGATGATATCTCCTTCAGTCAGCGGCCGTTCCTCAATCCCGGCCGCGATTGAGAGGTCCTGGAGCTTCCCGGAATCAGACTCGCAAGCGGAGCCCGGCGCCGGTTCGGACAGTATCTCCGGTCTTATATCAAGGTCAGCGACCGGTTCCGGCATCTGCGGGCTAAGGAAATCAACGGGCTTCACATCGGATAATTTTATGCCCTCAAGGATGGCGGGCATCTTGTTTAAAAGACCATTCAGATCGGAAAGTATCTCGTCGATAGACTCTTTCCGCCTTTCTTCTCTCTTATCGTCCATTTTATATCTCCCGGGATTTCATCATGAATCCCCGGTTCTAAAATCAGCCACGGACCTTTGAGCCCCAAAACGCGCGACCGAGTCGGAAAAATCGGTAAAATAGCCGGCTTTTAGCGATATAAAGAACCGCCATTGATATTTACACTAATTATAGCAAGTTGTCCGCGCAAGTTTAATTATAATATTTAATTAAAAGTTAACACAATTCGCACGGCCTACGACTGAACTTGCTCTCCGGAGCAGGCACCACGGGTGGCGTCGGTTATCCTAGCCTTAACAAATGAGCCTGACTTAAATTCGCCTTTAAGGCTGACATTGAGAAAATTGGATGCGAGACCGAGCGCGGAGCCGCCTTTGTTTTTAAGGACCAGGACTTTAAGCGAACGTCCGCACATGGAGGCGGCGTAAGAGGCTCGTAGCCTGGCGTCCAGCGCTCGTAGTCGTTCTGCGCGCTCCTTGACAATTTTAGGATGCAGTGGCTTTAAGGCGTAAGCGCGCGTGCCCGGACGCCTTGAGAACCTGAAGATATGGAGCCCCGCGAAACAGCACTCCTCGACAAAAGTCAAAGTCTCTGCAAATTGTTCTTCCGTCTCGGTCGGAAAGCCAGCAATGACATCGGCGAAAAGTCCCGGCTCTTTAAAGTTCTTTCTCAGGATCTCAAGTTTTTTCATGTAATCCGCAGTTGTATAAGGGCGTCCCATGGCGCCGAGGACGGCGTCAGAACCGGCCTGCAGCGGGAGATGAAAGTAGTCGCAGAATCGTTCTCCCCCGCCTTTTAACACCACGGCCAGATCTTCGGAAACCTCAACCGGCTCAAGCGAAGAGAACCTGATCCTAAAATCTCCCGGAAGTTTAAAGAGTTCTGCCATCAGACCAATGAGATCCAGACCGGTCTCGGGGCATTTATACATGCCCAGGCGCGTCCCGCAAATTACCATTTCTTTGAAGCCGGCGGACACGAGGTTTTTCACCTCGTCTATGGCGGACGATAATTTTTTGGATTTGATCTCGCTGCGCGCGGACGGCACAAGGCAATAGGCGCACCTGAGATTGCAGCCGTCCTGAACCTTGATGAAGGCCCGGGTGCGGCCGGAGAATTTGCTGACGCTGAAAAAGTCCTCTTTCGGCGGAAGGCCGGCTATAGAATAAGGTATCTTTTCCTTGTCTTTGTTATGAAAAATAGCGGCGCCTGGCGCGAGTTCCAGTATCTTTTGGGGATCCAGCGTGGCCATACAACCGGTAACGACCAATCGGGCATTAGGGTTGGCCGCAGCGGTCTTTCTGATGAAATTTAAAGTGTCTCGATCGGCGTATTCGGTAACGCTACAGGAGTTAACCACGACAACATCGGCCTCCTCGGGTCCGGAGGCGGGGTCATAGCCCAGAGAAGAGAATTTTTCCGCCAGGCTCTGGGTCTCCACCTGGTTCACGCGGCACCCTATGGTCTTAAAAAAAACCTTCATAAGTACATTCTACAACTTTAAAAAATAAGGTGACACACAACTTAATTGCTATTAATTAAGTTGTGTGTCACCTTATTTAAGCGTTAAAGTGAAACTCTAAACAGGGTCCCGCCATGCAAAGTATAGCGTTTCCCCCTTTCTGAGGAACTTGTATACACGCACATTCGAACCGCTATTCACAGGCACCGCGGTTTCAAATTGGCAGCCATTCAATTTATGGGAGAGAAATTTTCCGCTATAGTAGGCTATTTTTTTAGCCCCCTTCTGGTCGGCTCTGCGGTTATATACGAGGCCAACATGATCGAAGTATCCCCCGGCGCGGCCTCCCCACCCCGACCAATCCACGATGCCGGTCCAAAAAACACGGCTGGCTCCGCTGGCCAGCGATAACAAGGACATCCTGGTCAGCGACACCGCTTGTTCCGACTCGGATTTATACACATAGTCCCCGTCTACAGGGTCAGAGGCCGGAGCCCCGGAGTAGTCTGACATTTCGGCAATCCAGATCAAAGTCTTGCGAAATGCCAGGGCATTGAGGTTTTTCCGGATTTCACGCAGAGTGTCTGCGAGACGATAGCGCTTGCTCCCTATAAAAAGCGCGTCATAAGTACCCCTGAACTGGCGCGACCAGTGCAGATCGATTATGTCAAAACAAGTCTCTTTCGGATTGTCCTTTCTATAGGTTTTAAGCATTGGAAGGAGCATGGTCCTGCAAGAGCGCGGATTCGACATCCCAGCGAAGGCAACAAGGGCGTTAGGAGCGTTCTCCTTGATTACGGCATATGCGGCAGACAACAAGTGCATGTAGGCAGCCGGGGTGTCTTCCCATGACATTTTGTTGTCAATTTCGTTTTCTATTTGCCAACAATCTACCACGGATGAATATCGTTTGACAGCGGCCCGCAGAAAATTTTTGTAAGCCTCCATGTGCAAAGGAGAGCGAAATCTGGGACGCTGCCGGCCGACCATCCCCTGATCCCACCGATTTGCGGCCAACACGACAACGCATATCTTTACGCCCATTTGCCGGAATTCGGCGAAAAGGCGGTCCTGCTTCTCCCAGTTGTAAACGCCGGGGGTGGGTTCCACCAGATCCCAGACAAGTCCCGATGGTCCGGCGAGATGAACCCACGGGATCCCGCTATCCTTAAGGTGTGCAAGGTTTTCTGGCAAATCGTCTTCAATGCCATGAATACCTAATGGTGAATTCTCTGCCAAGTCGCCAAACAAGTCGGGGCTGCTTGCAGTATTTTCCGATTCTATCACTACGGGGCTGCCCCCGATGGAAATGGCCACCGAACCGTCGACAACATCAATGCTCTTACTGGGAAATATTGCCGCAAGCTCGCGGCCCCTGAGATCTTTTACCGAGTCAAATGCGGGCACGATATTTGTAATTCTTGCCTGTCTCCATGGAACTTTGAGCGTGATTGTAGCGCCGGGCATATTTGAACTGGCGGCCTGAAGCACAGTTCCGGAAAACGGCAAGGCTACAGATGCTAAGATGATCGATAAACAAGCGATAATACCACTCCGCCCAATAATGTCTTTAGATCTTATGTGTGATAAAAAAATTCTCATGCGATTTTCACCTGCGGTTATCAACTCATTCAAGTCGTTCCATGTCCTATATAATCGTCAAGTTTATGGCAACGGCATTACAATTTGTTGTTTTTTATCCGAGTTTGTCCAGGATGACTACTGAGGCGGCCAGGGCGGCCGTCTCAGCCCGCAGGGTGTACTTGCCCAGAGAAAAACTTTTCACGCCCTTTTCGGCCGCGTATTCCATCTCGCCCTTTGTAAAACCGCCTTCGGGGCCGATAAAAACTTTTATCGCCGGCGAACCTGCGAACCCGGCGGAAATGGCGCCGAAATTTTTGTCCGTGCCGCCGGAAGCGATAACAGCCGGGCCCGGTTCGTCCAATAGATCATCAAATTTTCGCGGCCTTAAAAGTTCCGGCAGCGACGCCCGTCCGCATTGCTTGCAGGCGGCTGTCATGAGGGTTTCAAACCTCAGGACCTTCTCCGGCCAGGACGCAGCCCAATCAAACTGCGCGCGTTCGCTCCTGACAGGTTGAAAAACGGCCACACCCGCCTCAGTACAATGCTCTATTATGGCCTCGGCGGCGGTCCGCGATACCGGGGCAAAGCACATTACCAGGCGCGTTTTATATACGGGAGAATCAAGTTTTTTTATTATTTTTCCGGAAACGATGTCGCCGGCATCCCCGATAACCGCCAGGTAGCGGTTCCCCATGCCGTCAAATATCTCTATTTCGTCTCCGACGCGCTTACGAGCCGCGCGCGTGATGTGGCGGGACTCATCCTCGGCGGCCGAAAACATCCCGGCGCGTATTCTGTCAGGCGTGATGAAATATTGAGGCATAATAGAGGCGCAGCAACCTTGAGGTAAAGCAATTTTGCCGGCTTTCCACCTAGAATTCCTTGCTTCTGGCCGGCTTTGCGTCTAGATTGCTTTGCATCTAAGTCGCTAAGTTGCTTTGCCTCTAAACGGCTTTGCGTCTTCCCTACCCAAGAATTTTTTTCAAAAAGCCCTTATCCTCTTCCTTTTCTCGTGGCGGGGCTTCGTGACCAAATGTCTTCCCCAGCTCCTCCAGCAGTTCGATCTGCCTGGGAGTGAGATCGGTCGGAACTTCTATCTGCGCCTTGACCAGCAGATCTCCGCGCTGCCTGGAAGCGGTGTGCGGCATCCCCTTGTCGTGGATCCGGAACACCTTGCCGTACTGTGTGCCGGCCGGTATTTTAATGGTCATCTTCGCGCCCTCGATGGTCGGCACCTGAATATCCCCGCCGAGCGCGGCCTGAGCCACCGTCAGATGAGAATTGTAAAGGAGGTCCGCGCCTTCGCGCGAAAAATGTGGATGATGTTTAAGATGCACTTCAACATAGAGGTCGCCGGAGCCCCCGCCTTTGAGGCCGGCGTCGCCCGCGCCGGAAACGCGCAGAGTAGTTCCGTCGTCCGCGCCGGCCGGTATCTTAATATTAAGGCTGATAGCCTTTTTTTCCTGACCGGAGCCGCCGCATTCCTTGCACGGAGCGGTCACCACTTCCCCTTGGCCGCCGCAATCCGGGCAGGTCTGGCTGAACGAAAAGAAGCCCTGGGCGTACTGGACGCGCCCCGCGCCGCGGCATGTGGGACATTGCTTCAGGCCGGTTTTAGGCTTAGCGCCGGTGCCGCCGCAGACGCCGCACACTTCGGTCCTGTCAAAATTTACCGGCACTTTCACTCCGGCGAAGGCTTCCTCAAGCGTTATCTCGGCCGCGTATTTAAGGTCGGCCCCGCGCCTTGAGCGCGGCCGCCTGTGACCGCCGCCGGAGTCGGTAAAAAGGTTGTCAAAAATATCGCCGAAGATGCCGCCCATATCGGCGTTCTGGAAGCCGCCGAAACCGCCGGGGCCGCGACCGCCGCCGCCTGCTTTAAGTCCTTCGGCGCCGAACTGATCGTAGATGCGCCGCTTTTCAGGAGTGGAGAGCACCTCGTAAGCCTCTCCAACCTCCTTGAACTGGGCCTCGGAATCTTTATTGCCCTGATTGCGGTCGGGATGATGCTTAAGCGCCAGTTTCCGGAAGGCGGTTTTTATTTCCTGCTCGGAAGCGTTCCGCGCGACTCCCAAAGTCCTGTAGTAATCGTTTGTAGCCATAAGATAAGGGTTCAGGTTAAAGAGTAGAGCATACACCTATAGGGTACAAAAAAATATAAGGCAGAGGTAGTGGCAGAGAGAAGAGGGTTTAGAAATAAGGAGCTCCTTACCCTAAACCCTCTGCCCTGAACCCTGCGCCCTATTTTTTGTTATCGTCCACGACTTCAGCGTCCACGACATCTTCTTTTTTGCCGGCGTGAGCGGGCTGAGGATTCTCCTGCTGGCCGCCTGAAGCCGGCCCGCCGGATGCGTCCGGGCCCGCTTTGGCCTGCGAAGCCTTGTAAACGGCTTCGCCAAGTTTCTGGGAAACCGTGACCAACTCGTCCTTGGCCTTCTTAATTTTTTCCACATCGTCGCCCTTAAGCGCGTCCTTAAGCGCGGTTATGGCGCGATCAACAGCAAGGCGCTCGTCCTGCGAGATCTTATCGCCGTGCTCTTTAAGGGCTTTCTCGGTCATGTAAAGGACGGAATCAGACTCGTTTTTGGCCTCCACCTTTTCTTTATTCTTCTTGTCCTGTTCGGAGAACTGCTCAGCCTGCTTCATGAATTTATCGATGTCCTCTTTGGACAGTTTGTTCGGGGCCGAGATAGTTATGTGCTGCGCCTTGCCTGTACCGAGGTCTTTGGCGTGAACCTGCAACAGACCGTTGGCGTCTATATCAAAAGCCACTTCTATCTGCGGCACGCCGCGCGGGGCCGGCGGGATCCCGTCCAGGTCGAACTTGCCAAGCGACACATTGTCGGACGCCATGGCGCGCTCGCCCTGGAGCACGTGAATGGTAACGGCGGGCTGGGAATCCGCGGCGGTCGAGAACACCTGCGTCTTCTTAACCGGGATGGTCGTGTTCTTCTCGATGAGCGGGGTACGCACACCGCCCAAGGTCTCGATACCGAGGGTCAGAGGCGTAACGTCAAGCAGAAGAACATCCTTCACGTCGCCTGTAAGAACGGCGGCCTGCACTGAAGCGCCGGCGGCGACGCATTCCATCGGATCTATGCCGTGCTCGATCTTCTTGCCTACATAGTCCTCCACGAAGCGCTGGACTATGGGCATGCGGGTGGGACCGCCGACCAGAATTACGCGGTGAATGTCCGAAGTTTTAAGCTTCGCGTCGGCAAGCGCCGTATCTACGGATTTCTTACAGCGTTTTACGATGGGATCCACCAGAGATTCCAGCTTGGCGCGGGACAGCTTGAGCGCGAGGTGCTTGGGGCCGCTGGCGTCCGCCGAAATGAACGGCAGATTGAGTTCGGTCTCCATGACGGTGGAAAGCTCTATCTTTGCTTTTTCAGCCGATTCCTTTATCCGCTGGCCGGAAGTCGGATCCTTTTTAAGATCTATGCCCGTGTCCTTGCGGAACTCGTCGGCGATATAATCGATAAGGGCGTTGTCCATATCGGTGCCGCCCAGCTGGGTGTCGCCCGAAGTGGAAATGACGTCGAAAGTTCCCTCCTTCCCCATCTCCATGATGGTAACATCAAGGGTTCCGCCGCCTAGGTCGAACACCATGATCTTCTGGTCGCGGCCTTCTTTATCGAGGCCATAGGCCAGAGCCGCGGCAGTGGGTTCATTTACAAGGCGCACTACCTCAAGGCCCGCTATCGTGCCGGCGTCCTTGGTGGCCTGGCGCTGGTTATCGTTGAAGTAAGCCGGCACGGTGATAACAGCTTTCTCAATTTTTTCGCCCAGGAACGCCTCAGCGTCCCTTTTGACTTTCTGCAGCAGATAGGCCGAAAGCTGCTGAGGCGTAAATTCCTTGCCCGCTATCTTATATTTATAATCGGTCCCCATCTTTCTTTTGAAAGCGGAGACGGTGGCTTCCGGGTTCGCGACCGCCTGCCGTCTGGCGGGTTCCCCGACCAGCATCTGTCCGTCTTTGGTAAAAGCCACGTAAGACGGGAAAGCCTTTCCGCCGAGGGTAGTTCCCTCAGCCGAAGGGATAATGGTGGTCTTGCCGCCTTCCATCACCGCGGCCGCCGTATTTGAAGTACCCAAGTCTATTCCTATAATTTTAGCCATATTAATATTCCTCCTGATAATTCTTTCTAAATTTACCCGGCTCTTTTGCCGGGTTTACTTCCCCCTATTTTATCTCACCCTCTTTTCCCTTTTCCCCGGCCGGAACTTCAGCGGCCGGAACCTTTTTCTTAGCTATCTTGACTCTCGCCGGCCTTAACACTTTGTCGCCGTAGTAAAAGCCTTTCTGAAACTCGGCGGTGACAAAGCCGTCATTCTCTTCCGTGCCTTCATCAATCCCGATTATTTCCGAGACCATCGGGTCATAAAGCTTTCCTACGACGTCCATGGGCCTTATACCTTCGGCTTCAAAAACCTTGGAGAACTCTTTAAATATCATTTCAAGACCTTTTACGATATCCTGCGCGGCGGCCGGATCATCCCCTGCTCCATCCTTCAGTTTTACAATATGCAGATGGGCCTGCATCAGCAGGTCGTAGAGCGGCAGAAGCCTTAGCAGTATCTCCGCCTTGCCGAACTTCACGAACTCCGGCCTTTCTTTCTCCACGCGCTTACGATAATTCTCAAAATCGGCTTGCAGGCGCAGAAGCTGCTCGTAATAATTCGGAGCTTTCTTATCCGGGACCGTCCCGGCCGCCGGAGCTTCCGGCTTAACCTCTTCACAGACGCAATCGTTATTTTTGTCGCACTTGCACTCGGCGTCAACCGGGCGCACCGGCTCCTCGCCCTTTTTTTCTTCGTGCTGTTTATGTTTTTTATCCATAAAATCATTTACTCCAAGATACGACATTCTCGTCATTAATTGCCATTTGCTTTTGGCCGTTTGCCATTCGCAGAAAAATTAAGCAACTCGTCTAAAGCATACGGCGTATGGCAAATAGCTAATGGCGAACATAGCGCAAGGCGCTATGTTCAATCTTCCAGATCCACCTTTTCCCAATCCGAAAGTATCTGTTCCACCATGGAGCTGACGGAATCCACTATGGAGATCATCTTCGGGTATTCCATGCGCTTATAGCCCAGTATGCCGACCAGGCCCACCGCTTTGTCGTTCATGCAGTAGGAACTGGAAACCAGACTGAAATTCTTAAATTCCTTTATATTATTTTCGGAGCCGATAGTCACGTTCACGATGTGCTTTTTCGCTCCGGGCGCGGCCAGAGCCCTGCTGCCACCGGCGCAATCCTTGAGGCGCTCGCGCAGCATATGGGAAAATTTTTCCTTCTCCTCCAGCACCCTGGAAATATTGCGCATATCTTCGATATCGCCTGACTCCATGTTCTCGTATATACGGCTCATCCCCTCAAGGTAGACCTGGTCCGGATTCTTGGCCATGTCGGCGAAGTACTCCACGAGTTTCTTTAAAAGTTCCTGCTCCACGCCTTCAGCCTTATGCAAAAATTCTTTCCAGATGATCTTGGCCGCGTCGGATACCGGCGCGTCCTTAAGCCTCTTGTTCAGCTTCAGCGAAAGGTTCCTTACCGCGCCCTTTTCCATAGTTTTATCCAGCGAAAAAGCGGCGTGTTTCATGATCCCCGAATGCACGAACAATACCGAAAGAACGCTTTTGGGGCCGAGACTGATGAGGTCAAGACGCTTTACCGCGTCCTCCTGGATATCGGCCGAGATGACGAATCCGGCGCAATTTGAGAGATCAGATATAACCTTGGAAGTATGCTTAAGAAAGCCGTCTAACTGTTCTATGCGCCGCTCGTATTCGGATTCTACCCGCTCTTTTTCAACCGCGGCGAGCTTCTGCAGACGGGTAATATTGTCTACATAGACGCGGTAGCCCTTATCGCTGGGGACGCGGCCGCCGGAAGTGTGAGCCTGGTGCAAATAGCCGGTCTCTTCCAGCTCCTTTAATATATTCCTTATAGTAGCGCTGGAAACATTGAAGCCGCCCTTGGACGCTATAACTTCGGAGCTGACCGGCTTACCGGTGCTGACATAGTTATAGACGACCCAGTTCAAGATCTTCTCTTTTCTGTCCTGCGCTATCTCTGGTTTAAGCACACGCATGATGAACTGTCTCCGTTAAATTCTTAAAAAACAAAACTAGCAATCAATGGCCCTGAGTGCCAGAAATATTATATACCATGCGCGTTTAATTGTCAATACCCCTGATGGACTGCTAATAATAAAAACAGGGATGGCATTTATTTAAGAAGAAAGTTAATGCCGGCGTCCAGAATTCTGTCGGGCAAAAGCCAATTCATGAAGAGGATAAGCCTGGCCTGAAAAGGAACGGCGTATCTGGCGGCCGGCCAGTTTGAGCGCAGCGCCTTAAGGATGGTCGCGGCCACCACTTCCGGCCCCGGCGCTCCCGCCCTGTAGCCGGCCCTGAATTTACCGTGCAGCTTCTCCGTCAGGGCCGCATACGGACCATTTCCGGAGTATTTTGAGAGATTTGCCAAAGCCACAGTATCCCATTCGGTCTTTATCGCCCCCGGTTCTATCAGAATCACCTTAATACCGAAGCGGCGCACCTCGGCGCGCAGCGCGTCGGAGTAGGCCTCAAGGGCGTACTTGCTGGCGTGATACCAGCCGCCCAGAGGCATCGTGATCTTGCCGGCGATAGACGAGATATTCACTATTTTCCCGGAGCCCTGACTGCGCATTATCGGGAGGGCCAGCTGCGTGAGCCGGGCCAGGCCGAACAGGTTGACATCGAACTGCCTCCGGGCTTCGGACATGGGAATATCTTCAATAGCTCCGTGCGCGCCGTAGCCGGCGTTATTTATGAGTATATCCAGCCGTCCTTCTGCGTCGATGACAGTGCCGATAGCGCTTTGCAGCGAGGCCTCGTCAGTAACGTCAAGCGGCATGATCCTGGCGCCCAAATATTCAAGCTCCTTAAGATTTTCCACGCGCCGCGCGCCGGCATAAACCTTATAACCATTAGCAAGCAGCAGTTTAGCCGCAGCCTTTCCTATCCCAGAAGAAGCTCCCGTAATTAAAACGACATTATTATTCATGAAATTTTCCTTAACACAGCCTCAACAACGTAACGCCGGATTATCAACTTTGGCAATAGAACCGCAAGATAGTAAAACCGGGGTCCTGCCGGGGTGAGGCCTTTTCGCGTTCCCTCATCCGACTGCGGGGTCGAAAAGGCCTCACCCCATCACCCCTTATTTTGCTTACGCACTTGATGGTCGCTCAGCCTAATGCCCCGGCGCTCCTCTATAAAATAAAACATCTTTGCCCCGCCCAGGCAAAGGACGGTGTGAGAAGCAGAATCGAAATAATAACCTTTTTCATCTAGCAGCCCCCTAAAATAGACCTATGATATAAATAGTATAGTAAAAATCCCCAGACGCCTTTCCAGCGGCAGGCATCAGTATTGGGGTATTTACACCTCCATGGGAGGGTAATTCAGGCAAAATTAATCCGGTTTAAACCCTATCCTCGTTTTAGGCCCAACTGGTCTTCTTCTCCATAAAACCCAAAACCGGAGCGCGCGGAAAACCCGTCGGCGCCCCGATCGGGCTACCCTGCGGCTCTCAAACCAAAGCCGATAATCCGGCGTTACATTTCGCACGGAAAGGGGCAAAGTTTTTTCAATAAGCCGGACTATATACTGCGGCCCTTTCTTTAGCCGTAAAGCCTATCCTTTTTGTTTTCTTGCCGGGCAGGGTGATAAGATTTTTAATAGCGTCAAACACCACTTTGAACTGATAATCGTATTTCTTCTCCATCTTTTCGAGTTTGCGGCATAAATCGGCATGGGTGTTGAGCAGCTCCCGGATCTTTGTGAAGGTCCGCATTATCTGCATGTTCACCGCTATGGCCCGTCGGCTTTTTAACACGCTGGAGAGCATGGCCACCCCGTTTTCACTAAAAACATGCGGGAGATACTTACTGTGCCGCCCATGTCTTAAGGTGCCAAATTGGCACCTTAAGATGTCCGCGTATTCCTCTCGCGTCAATTGGAACATAAAATCGACAGGAAATCTTTCCATGTTGCGCTTGACCGCCCTGTTCAGCATCTTCGCTTCAACGCCATAGAGAGCCGCCAAATCCCGGTCAAGCATAACCTTTTGTTCGCGGATCAAAAAAATCTTCGCCGCTAAAACTTCCTGTGGGATAGTTTCTCTAGCCATAAGTCCCCCTTTGTGTATTAATAGCATAACAGAGGACCCCGACAGCGTACTGTCGCTCTCAGTAAGTGATTTTTTTATTTTTGCGACCGCTGGCCGCATTTGCCCGCAAATTGCCGGACAATTGTTTTGCGGCAGATTAAGATGGATGATTGTTTGCGCGCGCAGCAAGTTTAAAAAGGCTGGAGGCTGAACTGGCCGCGTAAAACTTACAGCGGCACGCCGGAGAGGATTTTCGCGCGCAGGTTCCAGGTGTTGCCGTGCTCAGCGTGCGCCACCCACGCGCGCACCGAAGCATTCATTTCCTGAAAACCGACCGTTCCGCCGCGCCGGGCCGCCCGGAGCGCCTTAAAATGCTTCACGAACTTGGCCACATTCGCGCCGGTAAGCCTGCGGTGGCAGGGAAACAGGCGGAAACCCAGAAAACTCACCCCGTTCACAGCGTGATGGATAACGGACTTCGTTTCTTTCAGCTTCAACTGAAGCCTGTCCTCCAGAAACCCGGCGATCTTAATTTTAATATCGGCCAATTCACTTTTACAGTCCCCGAAGATCAGAAAATCGTCCATATAGCGCAGATACCGCCTGCGCCCCAGCCCCTGCTTGACAAAACGGTCCAGCTCGTTCAAATAAGCGTTGGCGAAGAGCTGGCTGGTAAGATTCCCTATAGGCAGCCCCACAGACCCGCCGGACGCTATTATTTTATATATCACCGCAAGCGTGCGCGCGCAGCCTATCTTCCTTGAAATAATGGAGCGAAGCGTTTCATGATTTATGGAAAAGAAGAACTTGCGCACGTCGCACTGCAGAACGAACCTGGACAGCCGCAGAAAATCCTGCGCCCTGTCCAAAGCCGCGTGCGTCCCTTTGCCGTCCCGGCAGGCGTATGAATCACCCATGAAGCCGGCATCAAACACCGGCTCTATGATATTATGCAGAGCGTGATGCACCACGCGGTCCCGGTAGGGCGCCGCCACTATAGGCCGCTCCTTGGGCTCAAAAACGGTGAAGCTGTGATACGCGCCCGGAGTCCAGGCCCCGGATATCAATTCCTCCTGAAGTTTCACCAGATCCTTCTCCAGGCCGAAATTGAAACACGCCGTCTCATAACGGAAGCGCTTGCCCCTCTGCGCCAGTTTAGAGGCAAGGAGCAGATTAGGGAAAGCCGTTACACTGTCAAATAACCGCCGGTAAGTTTTCATAAGTTAATAGCAGTTCCGGGGACAGCTATTTAATTCAACCCCGGCTTAGGCCCCGGAATTAGCGGAATTAAATATACTGTCCCCGGAACTACCGAAACTACTCTGTAAAATCCATGGCCCGGCCTTTGTGGCGTCCTGGCAGGGCGAGCGCCGACATTGTTGTTACGATTAGTGTTAGTCCAACTGGCGTTGTTACGGTCCGACACGCGTTCGTTCGTCGCATTGTTGTTCCAGCTACCGCCCCGAATACCGGCAATAGTGTAGTGTCTCGCAAATAACTTTACTTTTGAAGGCTCAGATTTGAACCGGATGCAAGGCGCGACGAACGAGCATACCCGGTGGTCTGTGAGCGAGAAGCAACGAAGCAGCCGGTCAAAGATGAGCCTCCCCCGGGGGGCTGGCCGCTTTTGGGCTACTCCTTCGTGGCATTACGCTAAAGTACATGTAGTACATGTCGCTTCATGACACTTCGGCGTAGCCCAAAAGCGGCCAGTCAAAAGTTAAGCTATTTGCGAGACACTACACTCAAGGGATGGCCCCCTTTTTTATTCTTCTCCACGAACAGCGTTCTATCCCCGCGTTTCTCGCCCTTACGGGCTCAAACGCGGCCGGACTACTAGCTGCCTGCGGAGAACGGCTGTCCTGCTTCGGACCCTGTTTGTTCCCGTTACCGCGGAACGGGGGTTCATCCCTTTGGACGCCTCTTGACACGCTCCAGATTCCCGTGAGAACCTGAATTCCGGTCTTGGGCTCGTTAAAGAATAACTGGCACTATTTGGCTGGGCGATTTTAAGTTCTGGCTAGGCGCAAGGAGCGAGCATACCGGCGGTATGTAAGCGACGCGCAACGACGCCAGAATTTAAAAGCGTCCAGCCCCCCGGGGGAGGCTCGTCTTTGGCCGATTCCATCGTTGCTCCTCACTCACAGACCACCGGTATGCTCGTTCGTCGCGCCTTGGCCTCGTCTCAAATCCGAGCCTCCAAATAGTGCCAGTTATTCTTTAACGAGCCCTAAGGAAATCCGGGCCATGGTTTTTTACAGTAAATTACGCGCGGCCGGAGGCTTTGATCCAGCCCCCTATCATTCTGCCTATCTCAACAAGCGCCTTGGAGCAGAACTCATAGCGGCGCACATCAAAACAGCGCATCCTGTACGCGATCCTCAGCAGATACCTTATTTTTTCAAGCTGAAGATTCGCGCGCCTTAGTAAAACCGTTTTATCGCGGGTGTAATTGGCCTCTATAAGTTTATCCAGAATATCCAACAGCCCCGCCTCTATCTTGTCGCCCAGAAAAAACCTGCGACTCTTCGGGAACTTATCCAGAACCGGGATCATCCACTCTATAAAATCAAGCAGCTTCGGGATAACCTGCATTAAGGAAGTTTCTTCAGACATAGTCAGAATTAGGGGCCAGTATACAGTACTGCAAAGTAACCAGTATCCGGTAACAGCGGGAAGCGGGCGAAGCCTTTAATGTCTCCCCGGCGAAAGCCGGGGTCCAATGTTGGAAATATTCCTGGATTCCGGCTTCCCCCCCCCAGTTTCACGGTGGGGCAAGTCGCCGGAAAGACGAACCGATTACCGGTTCGGTACTGATTACCGACCACTGTCACTGACTGCCGTCTGCCTCCCCAGGGGTAAAGGGGGAGCAAGGGTTAAGGCGTCCTGGCAGGGCGAGCGCCGACACTGCCGTTACGATAAGCGTCAGTCCAACCGGCGTTGCCACGGTCCGACACGCGTACGTTCGCCGCACCGTCGTGCCAGCTACCGCCCCGAATACCGGCAGTGGCAGCACCCGGCACTGGCCAGCTTGCAGGCAATGTTGGTGTTCCATTGCCGTTTTGAGGCACCGTGGCCCAGCTCGAATTTATACTTAATTCCCACACATTACCAGCTAAATCAGCTATGCCCCAAGGGGAAGCTCCAGTTTCTGCCGGGGTTCTATACACATCGCCGCTCATGTAACGGCCTACATCCAGCACTTTTGTGCAACCAGTTGTATTGTTGTAATTAAGAAATTTCTTTATACAGGTTCCGCCTTCACTTGGAGGCGTATAGGTTATTAAGTCGGGAACAGGGGTGCTGCCCCAGGGGTAAATGCGGGCGTCAGGGGATAGATCACGCCCGGCTTTTTCAAATTCCATTTCAGTTGGCGGGCGTAAGCCAGACCATGATAAATAGCGCCAACCGTCATTAAATGACAGGTAGTTCTTGGCGGCGTTAGGGTCTACCGCCGCGTATTTATTGGGATAGGTACCGCTATTGGTCATATTGTGGCCGTTTGCCACACCGGTGTAGTGAAGAGTATTAGCCAGGCCTGACGGCAGTGTATTAAGGAAGTCGGCATACTGGCCCTGTGTTATCTCGTAGCGGCCTATATAAAAACTATTGTAGCCGTTGGGCCAACCCACCGGGGCGTTCAAGGGCAGATTGTTAAGGCCGGTGCCGAGGGCTACACCGGGGCCGTTAACGATAGCCTCCGCGTTGTTGCCGTAATTGCTATATCCACTCCCGCCGGCATTGCCGACATTATATTTAAAACTGCCGGTAGGCACTTTCACCATGGAGATGGCAAACACCTTAACGCGCACTTTTGAAAGCGCTATGCCGTCAGCCGCCATATTCCAGGTTACCGTAGTTCCGGCCGTCCAGTAGGCTGATACTGCCGTGTGGTTCAGAAAAACACCTTTACTGTCGCTTGCAGCGGCAAGTGTGGCCCCCGCGTCCACCGTGCCGCCGGTCAGCGTGGCATGATTCCAACTGCCGTCCGCCCCCGCCGCGGTGGAAAACTTCACAAATATCCAGTCGGCTGTATTATATGCCCCGCCATTGGTTGAGATGCCTGTTGAAACATTATTCTCGGCTATGGTAAAACCCACGCTTACCAAGCCCTCGCTAGTCGCGCCGAACAATTTCACCCCGCTTATACCCAAATTATTTACCGGACTGGCTGAGGCAAGGCGTCCGGTGATAAAACTGGCCGTGCTTGACCAAGTGCCGTAAGAGCCGCCGGCCTGTTTTACACGCGCGCGCCAGTAATACAGCGTACTGGCGTTCAGCTTGGGTGTGTTTGAATAAAACGCGAAGGTGGCCGTGCTTACCGTGGAATAAGCGTCGTTCGCGGTTGAAATAGCCGCGTTCTGCCCGCTGAACGCGCCCGATGAGGCAAACAACTGCGCCGAGGACTGGTCAAAATCACCCAACGGGCCGGGTGATTGCGAATCCATGGTTTCGGCGGTGTCAACCTGGAAATTATACTGCACAATTATATCCGTCGGATAGGCGATGCTTAACGCGTTAAGCATGGGGCTTTGAGAAATATCCACCGCTGTATTCGCAGGTGATAAAAGGGTTAAGCCCGATGATGTTGTTTTTGCCGGTAAAGCCAGCTCCAGGGTGTTCGCGCCCATAACAGAGCCGCGCCCGGGGAACAGGTCGGCGGCATGTGAGGCAACAGGCAGCAGGAAACAGGTGACAGGCAGTATAATAAAAAGCGACAGTAAAGCGCCTTTCAACCTTTTAATCGCTCCTTTTTTAAATCCGTAAATATTCATAAAATTTACACACTGTATGGTTCACCTATTTATTGCAACCTGTCGCCTGCCACCTGTTCCTCCTTCTCCCTAGGTGTAAAGGGGGAACAAGGGCTAAGGCGTCCTGGCAGGGCGAGCGCCGACACCGTAGTCACGAATAGTGCCAGTCCAACTGGCGTAGCTACGGGCCGACACGCGTACGTACGTCGCATCGTAGTGCCAGCTACCGCCCCGAAAACCGGCAGTGGCAGCACCCGGCACTGGCCAGCTTGCAGGCAGGGTCGGCGTTCCATTGCCATTTTGAAGCACCGTGGCCCAGCTCGAATTTATACTTAATTCCCACACATTACCTGCCAAATCAGCTATGCCCCAAGGGGAAGCTCCAGTTTCTGCCGGGGTTC
>Ga0247842_10001672_pt1 | contig 35794 bp, 35 predicted proteins | sample LaCruzMarch2015__3_FD_192411 | JGI IMG/M metagenome (GOLD analysis project Ga0247842, IMG submission 192411) | Freshwater microbial communities from meromictic Lake La Cruz, Castile-La Mancha, Spain - LaCruzMarch2015_19m | ecosystem: Environmental > Aquatic > Freshwater > Lake | place: Spain...
GACTACATTTTTGGGTAGACCTATCCCTTCACCCGATTCGCAACTCAATGCGAAAGGCTACAAAACGAATCTAAAATCGAGTTCTGAGGATTTGGGTTAGTAAATCTAATAGATAGAAAGAACTAAAGTGATTATTTGGTGGGTGATATAGGACTTGAACCTATGACCCGCTGATTAAGAGTCAGCTGCTCTACCAACTGAGCCAATCACCCACACAAGTGCTAGTTTTTGCTACACACAAATACTTTTGTCAAGATGCCATTGATTTTTAGCTGAAATATAGTTACTAATAAACCACTATGAAAGACAACTTAGCTTTTGAATTCTTTAACATAATACTGCCTGCCTCTAAAATGGAGGCAACCATTGGTAACGTAAAGGAACTTGTTGGTTCTGGTGACGTGCATGAGGAAGTAGAAGAAAACATCCTTAAGGCAGAGCTATACATAGCGAACCTTGCACAAAAAAATGTACCTTTAGGTGTTAGAATACTTTCTGAAACATCTAAAATAATCTACGGGAAAATATATTCCTGGGCCGGAAAAATAAAAGTAGAAGCAAGGCCAAAGCTGGAGGAACTCTTTTCTCTCATACGGGAACAGTGGGAGCTTTCTCTTGTAGACGAAGAGTTACGACTTGATCTTATGGCCGCTGCGTATCATGGAGTATTGAACATAAGGCCGTTCTTTGATGGGAACGAAAAGGTCGCGCGTCTTTTTGTAAACTACATCGCATTAAAATATGATCTTACTCTGTTCGAAGTTTCACCTTCAATAAAAGATGAACATGCATACAAAAAATATTTAAGGGCATTAAAAGTTGCTGATACAGGAGATCTAAGTCTTGTTAGGGAAAGGATACGGAATGTGCTTTCTAATAGTGTAAGCGGAATATCAACATCAAAACTTGGGCCTTCAGGCTCTGTAGGAGATTAAGGAATGAAGAAGAGTGACTGGTCGGACAAATACAAAAAGATGACGGAAAAATATCCGGAAAGAAAAAAAGAATTTGTTACAGGCTCCGGTACAAAAGTAGAGAATTTATATACTCCAGAAGAGATCGGCGATCCGATAACTGCTAAATATGATGAAAAAATAGGAATGCCAGGGGAATATCCTTATACAAGAGGCGTTCAACATACAATGTATAGAGGGAAGTTCTGGACCATGCGTCAGTATGCGGGGTTTGGAGACGCTGAAGAATCCAATGAACGTTATAGATATTTATTGAACTCAGGACAAACAGGACTTTCTGTTGCGTTCGATCTTCCAACGCAAATAGGTTACGATTCCGATGATCCAAAGTGTAAAGGTGAAGTTGGTAAGGTAGGTGTTGCAATAGACAGCTTAAAGGATATGGAAATACTTTTTAAGGATATTCCGCTGGATAAGGTGTCCACATCGATGACAATAAATGCACCGGCAGCTGTATTACTTGCAATGTATATTGTTAATGCAGAAAAACATGGGGTTAATAGAAAGGACCTTACAGGGACTATTCAGAACGACGTACTAAAAGAATATGTTGCAAGAGGAACTTATATTTTTCCTCCTGCACAGTCCATGAAAATAATAACGGATATTTTTGATTTCTGTTCAAAGGAAGTCCCAAAGTGGAATACAATAAGTATTTCCGGTTATCATATAAGAGAAGCGGGCTCAACGGCAGCTCAGGAAGTCGGATTTACACTCGCTGATGGTATCGCATATGTTGATGCTGCAATAAAAACAGGAATGAGCGTAGATAATTTCGCACCAAGACTTTCTTTCTTCTTTAATGCACACAATGATCTTTTGGAAGAAGTTGCAAAGTATAGAGCAGCTCGTAGATTGTGGGCTAAAATAATGAAAGAACGCTTCAACGCAAAGGACGCAAAGTCGTTGATGTTAAGGTTTCATACTCAAACAGGTGGTTCTACATTAACAGCTCAGCAATCCGACAACAATATAGTTAGAGTCGCTGTACAAACTTTAGCAGCAGTGCTTGGTGGAACACAAAGTTTACACACTAATTCCAGAGATGAAGCTCTTGCTCTTCCAACAGAACAGAGCGTTATAATAGCTTTAAGAACTCAACAGATAATCGCGGAAGAATCCGGTGTTACAAACACAATAGATCCGTTGGCAGGGTCTTATTATGTTGAATCACTAACGGACAAGATAGAAATGGAAGCAATGGAGTATATAAGCAAAATAGATAAGATAGGCGGTGTAGTTAAAGCGATAGAAGGCGGCTACATACAAAAAGAGATACAGGATTCTGCATACAAGTATCAACTGGGTATAGAAACAAAAGACAGGATCGTAGTCGGTGTTAACAAGTATACAATGGCAGATAAACCACATGGCGAGCTTTTAAGGGTTAATCCTGCGGTAGAAAAAAAGCAGATAGGGAAAGTTAAAGCAGTAAAAGCGGAAAGATCACAAAAAGATGTTGAAGAAAAACTTGCCGCAGTTAAAAAGGCTGCAGTGGATGGAACAAACCTGATGTATCCTATTATTGACGCTGTAAAGGTTTATGCAACGATAGGAGAGATATGCGGAGTAATGAGAGAAGTGTTTGGTGAGTACAAGGAAAAAATAGTTATATAACTTTGGAGGCTTATAATTTATGAGCGGAAAGATAAGAGTATTGATAGCAAAACCTGGCCTTGATGGTCACGACAGGGGTGCAAAAGTAGTTGCCCGTGCATTAAGGGATGCAGGTTATGAGGTAATTTATACAGGCCTAAGAAGAACTCCTCAGGAAATCGCAAGAATGGCTGTCGAGGAAGATGTTAACGTCGTTGGATTAAGTCTTTTGAGCGGAGCGCATAATGAACTTTTTCCTGCTGTAATTGCAGAATTAAAGAAAGCGGGCTTAAATGATGTGGTAGTGTTCGGCGGTGGTGTTATTCCTGATGAAGATATCGATTTTTTAAAGAAGAGTGGTCTATCTGCGGTATTTACGCCGGGGACTCCACTTCAGACAGTTGTAGATTTTGTTAAAAATAATGTAAAACCAAGGTAACAAATTGAAAACGCTGGTAGACATTTCCAGAGCACTTAGCAACGTAGAGAACCGCAAAAGCGGATATATAGATCTTCTGGATTCTCTTTATAAAAAAGGAAAACCCGCAAAAGTAATTGGCATAACCGGATCTCCCGGGGTTGGCAAAAGCACACTTGTTGATTCTTATATAAAAGTTTTGATACAAAAAGGTAAAAAAGTCGCTGTTATCGCTGTAGACCCAAGTTCTCCTTTTTCCGGAGGAGCGATACTCGGTGACAGAATAAGAATGAACAGCTCCAGTGATAATGTTTTTATAAGAAGTGTTGCAACCCGTGGAGCAATGGGCGGGATAAGTGATGCTGTTTTTAATATGATAGTTGTTTTTAGGGCAGCAGGTTATGAGTATATTTTGGTAGAGACCGTCGGTGTTGGGCAAAACGAAATAAGCATATCTAAACTTAGTGACATCACAGTGCTTGTTTTAAATCCGTCCTCCGGCGACGATATACAGATGATGAAAGCAGGCATCATGGAAACAGGGGACGTGTTCGTAATAAACAAAAGCGAGCTTACAGGAACAGATGAGCTGGAAGCGTACCTTAAAGCATCATTTCCGGAAGCAGGTTCTAAAGTTGTAAAGACTTCTGCGAGAACGGGCAAGGGGGTAAAAGAATTCAGCGACCTTATAGACAGCATTTACGAAACAGAAAAAGAAAAAATAAAAGATAAGAGCAAACTTATATTGAAAGAAGGTTTAAGGACCCTGATGTTGCATGAAGCATCAAAAAGAGTTGAAGCAATGATATCGCAGGCAGATATAAAGTTAGATGAAATAGTTGAGGCTAAAATAAGTCCATACGAAGAGATGAAAAGATTATTATCGGAGGTTTAGCAAATGATTTCAAAGATAGATCACATAGGGATAGCAGTCAACAGCATCGATGAACAGGTCCCATATTACAGGGACACTCTTGGTTTAAAGATAGAAAAGACTGAAACAGTTGCAAGTGAAGGTGTAAAGGTTTGTTTTATAAAAGTCGGTGATACACATATAGAACTTCTTGAACCAATAAGTGATGAATCTCCTATCAAAAAGTTCCTGGAAAAGAACGGGCAGGGCGTGCACCATATAGCTTATGCCACAGACGACGTAGTTAAAGTCGTGCTTGATATGAAAGGCAAGGACTTCAGACTATTGAATGAGCAGCCAAAACAGGGTGCAGGCGGAAAACTTATTTGTTTTGCACACCCAAAGTCCACCTTCGGTGTCCTAACAGAAATTTGCCAAGAAACAGAAATACATTAATAAACTGTATACAAGTCTAGCCTCTAATTTTAGGTATTGTCGAAGGTTTTGCCAACTGTTCTTGGCGAGGCGAACGCTAAAACGCGAATAAGCGAAGCGACCGTCGCGTTTAGTGAGACGAGCCTTAGAACAGTCAAAGCCGTAGACCATGCCTAAAATTAGAGGCTGGACTCGTATACTAATTCTTTAATATTGTCTTGCCACTAGCAGTTTTGTAGGCTACAAAATGTTGGACGGAGGGACATATGAAAAACCTTATAAGTGTTTTATTTGTTTTGTTTTTTGCTGGCGCAATGTCTTCCTGTAATGCTTTTGATTTTATAGATCCTAACTTTAACTCTTTAGATAGATGCCAAAGCATGAATGATTCAGGTGACTATGCAGGAGCAATAGAAGCTTGTAATGAAGCAGACCCTGAAGGGGTTAATGTTGATGCCCAAATAGAACTTGCAGATGCAAGTCTTGGTGTCTTAGGAATAAATATACAGAGTCTTTCAAATATTTTTCTTAATGCAACCGGCGGAACTATTACGATAGTCGACCTTGCAGAGAGTGTTCTTGCAAAGGCTAAAATAAATAAAGATAATGCTACGCAAAGCAAGGAATATGCAGAAAATGCTGTAGTAGCTATGGATAGATACGGAGCTTTATTAGGGAACACCCTTGAGGAAAAACAAGTCGCTGTGTTTTATTCTTTACTTGCAAGAGTTTGCCAAGTAGCAGTGTTGATGGCATATGCAGATATAGATTCTGCTACTCCTGACGGAAGGGTTACTCGGGCGGATATATGTAATCCCGATCAAGCGGATTGCAATATAAGTTCTACGACTATTTGTACTGGAACCAAATGTGATGGCATGGACAGAACGGACGCTGGAACAGCAGCAGACAGTATGACTGGCCTTGTTACGTTGCTACATACTCCTGCTGAAGAAGGGGGGCTTCCTAGTAATCTCGACGTGGAGGCGATCAGTGAGATGGTCGGTGTACTAGTCGATGATCCGGATACTCATACGCCAACGCCAATACAAGATTTTATTGCGTCACAGTATAAGCCAGATGCTGGTAGAAGAGTTTTACTAGAAATGGCTAGAGCCAATTAGGGGGTTGAGAGATGAAAAAAATAATATTTATAACCACCCTAATACTTTTAACCGCTACAGCGATCTCGGCAAGAGAGTATGACCTTATGTACAGAGGTCCACGTCCTATGGGTATGGGAGGGGCCTTTACCGCTGTCAGTGACGATGAGAATGCTCTATTTTACAATCCTGCTGGACTTAATAGGATAAAACGTGGAGAAGGAAAAATAGTTGTTCTTAACCCACAGCTCGTCTTAAATACGTCTGCGATGAGTGTTGTTAGCAAGATAAAAGATAAGATGACACAAAACCCTATAGATGCTTTGACACCATATATTGGGCAAAACATGCACGTTACCTTTATGCCTTCTATGCCTTTTTGGGTGAGACATAACTTTGCGTTGGCTTTATTGTTACCGACGTTGAGGAACGATACACAGCTAAGAAGGAACGTCGCTGTTCAAGCAATAGAGAATGTTGTAATGGACTCAGGACTTATGTTTGGTTTTGCTCACGGATTTTTCCAGGATAGATTATCTATTGGAGCAAATGTTAAGTTTCTTGTAAGAGGAGCAGGGAATGTTAATTTTGATGCTGTTCAGCTGTATACAAAAAAGAATGTATCGTTTCAGGATATAGGTGGTTACGGTTTTGGTGTAGATGGTGACTTAGGAGCAATATATACGTTTAACAAAGTTGGATTTGTTGTTCCAAGTGTAGGATTAGTGGTTAATAACATTGGTGCTACAAAGTTTCCAACACACTTTGGTAGTAATAGAAATATAATAAACCAGAGCTTTAGACTAAAAAGAAGTGTTGGCCTTGGAAGTAAATTTGAAATGCCGAGTGGTTGGCACTTCAGCAAGTGGATAATTGCTTTTGATGTGAATAATATCGGAGAGAATGGAACACTGTTCAAAAAAGTTCATCTTGGCACAGAAGCATGGTTGTTTGACTTTTTTGGTCTAAGAGGTGGTATTAATCAAGGCTACTTTACCTTTGGCCTAACGCTTAATGTTCCTGTTGTTCAAATTGATTTCTTCACCTATGGCGAAGAACTTGGTGAAAGTGCAGGAAGCAGGGGAGACAGACGTGTTGGTGTACAACTGTCCTTTGGTTGGTAAGCCTAATTTGCATTCAAGCGCCTACCTTAGTAGAGTTTTTAAAATTTATGAGTAGTTCAAATTTTAAATCGGGTTATGTGTCTGTTTCGGGCGTTCCTAACGCAGGCAAATCCACGCTCATAAATAGGATATTAGGTACAAAATTACTAGCTGTCTCTGATAAACCACAGACTACAAGGAATAAAATACTTGGGATATTTAATATAAAAGATGCTCAAATACTTTTTTTAGATACTCCGGGTTGGCACGACATAGATAAGGATATAAATCAGTTTTACGTCAATGAAGCGATGTCTGCGTGTAAAGATGCTGATGTTATTGTGTATCTTTTTGATTCGGCCAAAATAGATCAGAAGGGCCTAAAATTGGATGATGCGTTTATGGAAGAGATAACAAAAACAGGGTTAAAACAGAAAGTGCTTCCAGTTCTTTCTAAAGTGGATATGTTGAGTGACAAGGTCGTTGTAGAACTAGCAGCAAAGCTCAAAGGAAGGTATTCGTTCAAAGAAGACCTGCTGCTGTTGTCTTCAGAAAAGAGTTTAGGTGTTAATGAACTTATTTCTAAAGTGAAAGACCGTTTGCCGGAAGGACCTGCATATTATCCGCAGGATGAGTTAACAGACAGAAACATGCGTTTCTTGTGTGCGGAAATAATACGTGAAAAGGTTTTTTTGTTAACAAAGGAAGAGATCCCTTATTCAGTTGCTGTGCAGGTAATGGACTATCAGGAAAAAGATACTTTGCATAAAATATCTGCAGAAATATACGTTGAGCGTGATTCACAGAAAAGTATTTTAATAGGCAAAAGTGGTGAAATGATAAAACAGATAGGAACAACAGCAAGAAAAGATATCGAAGAACTTGCTGGTTCTAAAGTATTTTTGGAATTATTCGTTAAGGTAAAAAAGAACTGGACCAAAGACGAACAATTTCTTAAGGAGCTTGGTTACAAGTGAAAGTTGCAATAGTAGGAAGACCAAATACAGGCAAATCCAGCCTCTTTAATCGTCTTGCTGGAAAAAACAAGGCTGTTACAGATGATCTTCCAGGCGTTACCAGGGATAGGCTTTTTACAGAAGTAGATTATTACGGACAGGACTTTGAACTTATAGATACCGGTGGTTATGAGTTCGGTGATGGACATATAACAAAGCATATTGTGGAGCAGATACACATCGCTGTAGAAGAAGCGGAGCTTATACTCTTTGTTGTCGATGGCAAAGACGGACTTACTACTACAGACTCTGAAATAGCAAAACTATTAAGAAAGTCAAACAAGGACGTGCTTCTTGTAGTGAATAAAATAGATAATGAAAAACGTGTTTACGACGAATTTCATTCAATGGGATTTAAAAAACTTTTTCCGGTATCTGCTGCACATTCGTTAGGAATAGGCGAGCTTATAGATGAGATGGTGGAAAAGGCAAAATTATCTACCTCGCCAAAAGGGAAAAAAATCTATTCTCTGGATACAATAAAGATCGCAATAGCGGGGCGTCCTAATACAGGGAAATCTACCTTGCTTAATTCAATATTGGGAACAAAAAGAGTTGTAACAAGTCCCGTACCAGGAACTACCAGGGACGTAATAGATATACCAATAAGTAATAGCAATGGAGAGTTTGTTCTTCTTGATACAGCAGGAATAAGACGACACTCAAAAACGGGATCAAGAATAGAGGACTATTCAATATTAAGGTCCAAGGAAGCAATAAAGGATGCGGATGTTGCTTTTCTTGTTATAGATGGAGAAGAAGGTTTTACAAATCAGGATAAAAAAGTTTCTCAAATAATCTCCGAAGCCGGTGCAGCGTGTATAATCATTGTTAATAAAAAAGATAAAATGAAAAAAAGATTTACAGAAGAAGAATTGTATCAGGAGATCCCTTACCTAAGTTATGCTCCGTTGCTGTATATCTCAGCTGCATATGACAAAGATTTTTCAAAACTTTTTAAAATAGCTAAAGAAGTGAATGCAGAAAGACATAAAAAAATAAGTACAGGTGAACTCAATAGGTTTTTTCAGAACACCGTCAGGTATAAAACACCTCCTATGGCCTCTGGGAAAGAGGTTAAATTGAAATATATGGTCCAGGCAGCTAAAGAACAGGGTGGCGTTCCAAGGTTCATAGTGTGCGGTAAAAATGCTAAAATGACACATTCCTCTTATAAAAAATATTTGATAGCAAAAATAAGAGAAGAGTTCGGTTTTAAAGGAAACCCGATAGCTTTGATATTCAAGGAGGGAAATTAATTGCGTAAGGTCACTTTTTTAATATTAACTTTAACTGGGTTGAGTGTTTTTGCTGCTAACGATGAGCTTTCGTTAAGACCACAACCGCCGTTGGTAGATAAAGTGAATGTTGATAATGCAAAAAAACAGTTGGTAAAGTTTCCCTCTGAAAAAAACTCCCTGTATTTTATAGAAGGGGTCGCATATTTTGAGGAAGGTAAATATACGGATGCATATAATGTGTTAGGAAAAGTATCAGAAATACCTTATTTAGATGCTTACATTAAATATTATAAAGGGCTAGCTGCTTTAAATGGTTTTAATACTGAGGCTGAACTTAAAAAAGGATTAGAAGCTCTTTACTCTGCAGAAGGAAAAAGCGTGGTTCTTTCTGAGTCTATAAAAGAGAAATTGCCTTTGTTTGAACTAAAACTTGCGAAAGCGATGTTGGGAAATAAGCATTGTAAGGATTCTTTATATTATTATGCAATAGCCAGAAGTAAAGGATTAGCGAATAGACTTGATGAGGAATTCAGCCTTGTAAATTCATATGCGAAACTTTGTGATAAAAAGGTCTCTGTTTCACTTCTGTTGGACATTTATATTCGTTTTGGCGAGAAGGCTATCATACTTTTTAACAATCTTGATGATGCCCTGAAGCAAGAGGTGATGCTATCTGTTGAGGCATTAAAAAAAGTAAAAGAGACCCCTGTTAGCAAACCGATAATTCAGAATCCGGAGCAAGTTCTTTTGGATTCAATAACCGAAGTCGTCGTTGCTAAAGATTATTCAAAATTTAAAGAGCTTTCCAAGGAATATTTAAAGCAGTATTCAGGTTCACAAAAGCAGCATACAAAGTACTATTCCAATTTTAACTCGTTCATAGAAGAAGCTCTTTTACAAAAGATACATTCAGTCTCTTATTTTGAAAAGCTTTTTGATTACTACAGTAAGGATCAGCTGGAAAGAGTGTTGTTTAAAGTGTGGCAGAAAGAAGACTGGAATGGTACGAAAGATATTTTAGCAATAATGATCGATCAATTTCCTGGTTATGATAAGGCATATTACCTTAAGGGACTTTTGTTTGAGGATCTAAAACAATATTCCAAAGCGTATGATTCTTACAGCTATGTTGTTAATCATTTTACTGGTGATAAATTCTATGCTCCTGCATTGTTTAAGCTTGCATGGTTAAAGATGTTAGAGGGACGTAATGCTGATTGTGCAAAAGGTTTCGATCGCTACATAAGTGAAGGTGGGGATAATTATGATTGGGCTTTGACCTCTGCCAATTATTACAAAGCTAAATGTTTGCAAAAACAAAATCTTCTAGATGAAGCAAAAAACGCAAAGCTTGAACTTATTTCTAAATATCCTTTTTCTTTTTACTCATTACTTGCGATGGATGAGCTTGATATGAAAATACCGGATGAACTTGAAACAAGGATACAGCCGCAGACATATATCGCAGAACCTATAACCGCAAAGGAACTCAATGCCTTAAATACAGCAGTAAGACTTGTTCGCTGCGGACTTAATGAATATGCAAAAAAAGAGCTTTCTTTTATTAATCTTGAAAAACTTCCATCGGAATATGTTGAAGTAATTTCTAAGATATATGTTTTTGCAGGGTATCATGAACTTGCGATGCAGGCCTCGACAGCATTGTTGAGCAGATTAAAAGTTTTTGTCTCAAGGGAGCATGTTGAATATCATTTTCCAAAACACTACTTTGATTCTGTAAAAACGTATGCTGAAAAAATGGAGCTTGATCCATTTTTAATAATGGCTGTGATGAAAAGAGAAAGTGCTTTCAATACAGATGCAGTGTCTAGGTCCGGAGCTATTGGTTTAATGCAGCTAATGCCAGCGACTGCTGCACGGTTTAAAACATCGAAAAAAGATAATGTTAAAAATTCAGATACGAATATAAAGCTTGCCGCAACGTATTTAAAAGAACTGGTAAAACGTTATAATGGTAATCTTGCCTATGCTGCTGCTGCATATAATGCAGGAGAAGAAGCGTTAGACAGATGGATAAAATGGTATGGTGATAGATTAAGTGGAACAGAATTCATAGAGAACATTCCTTATTCGGAAACTCGTTTATATGTAAAGAGCGTACTTGGAAATTATTTTATGTATAATGCTGTGTATTTAAAAAAACACGTTACCTTTGACGAAGTTGTTAAGGGAGGGGAATACAAAAATGACGGATTATGATGTAATAATAATTGGCGCTGGCCCTGCAGGAATAACTGCGGGTATATATTTAGCAAGGGCAGGTAGAAAAGCAGTAATAATAGAGGCTGGTGTCCCGGGAGGGCAGGTCTTTATAAATCATGCAGTAGAAAATTATCCCGGCTTTCCAGAAGCAATAAGCGGCAGTGAACTTGCAGGTAGAATGGAAAAGCAGGCAGCTCGTTTTGGAGTAGAAATAAAAAATCTTCCAATATCCAAAATAACAAAATTAGCTGACGGCAATTTTGAAGTAGAGGCTTTTAGTCAAAAGTTTACCGCTCGTGCAATAATACTTGCGACAGGCTCTAAACCAAAGCAACTTGGAATTCCTGGCGAAGAAAAACTTTTTGGTGTGGGGGTTTCTTATTGTTCGACTTGCGATGGGATGTTCTTTAAAGGCAAGGATGTTGTTGTTATTGGTGGGGGGAACTCTGCGCTTCATGGAGCAGAATATCTAGAAAGAATATGTAACTCTGTTACCATTATCCACAGAAGAGATGAATTCAGAGGTGATGTGTTTCTTGTTAAGCGACTAAAATCGGACTCAAAGGTAAAGATGCTATTAAGTACAAATGCGTTGGAAGTTGTTGGCGATAAAAAGACAGAAGGCGTTAAAGTAAAAAATATTAAGACAGGAAAAGAAGACGTTGTTAAATGTGAAGGTGTGTTTATTTACGTTGGATACGAACCACAAAATGCATTGGTTAAGGATCTTGTTAAATTAGATGAATATGGTTATGTAATAACGAATACAGAGTTGTCCACAAGCTTAAAAGGATTATATGCCGCAGGTGATGTAATACAAAAATCTTACAGACAAATGGTGACAGCCGTTGCCGATGGCTGTGTTGCGGCTTTGAACGCGGATAAGTTTCTTTCCCAGTAATTACAAACAATTACAATACTTTATTATACTTGAAAAATCCCCGTTTTTGTGGTTTATTCCCCCAGTTAATCACGTGCTTTTAAAGGATAAAAAAGAGAGCATAACATTTTGATATATAAACATTTTTCCAACAAAGTTCTAAGGAGGGGTTAAGTTTATGGCTCAAGCTATTTCCAACAAGAGAATTGTATCCGTAGTTTCTGTAGATGGTAACGGAAAGACGAACACTGTTAGAAGGCTTTTGAATGCTAAGGATAAATTACCGGTAGAACCAGAAGAAGCGAGTAGAAATTATACTCTTTTTTCCAAAACGTTCATGACCGATCTCCCAGAAGGAAAAGAATTATATCTGCTGGATACTCCAGGGTCATTGAATTACATTAATGACGTTGTTAATTGTGCAAGGGTTTCCAACGGCGCTGTTTATGTAATAAGCGGAGTTACTGGTGCTACAGAGCAAGGATTGAGGCACTGGTGGAAACTTAAGGATTATAGTTTACCAACTATTGTATATGTTAGCATGATGGATAATCCGGAAGCGGACTACGACAAGACCCTTGATAGTATAAAGAGTTTGTTGAATGTGTCTCCGGTTCCAATAATAATACCAGTCGGTAAAGGGAACGAACTGGTTGGTGTTATAAACCTTATAAGACAAAAATTTTATACTTATAAGGACAATAGTGGAAAAGCAGCTAAGGAAGAAGATATCCCTGCTCAATATGCAGATCTTGTAAAAAAATATAGGAACATAATGGTAGAAGCGATAGTTGAGAATGATGAAGAATTGATGTCGCAATATCTTGATGGCAAAGAAATAGCTACAGAGGATCTAAGAAGGATACTTGGTAAGGCAGTAAAAGACAGAACCTCTTTCCCTGTGTTCGCGGGTTCAGCATCTAAGGGCATCGGGATTGATCTTTTAAGGGATGGAATATTCTTTTATCTTCCTTCAAGTGAAGAATTCAATACTCTTAAATTCAAGGATGGAGAAAAAGTAACGGTTTCAGAGAATGCACCTTTATCTGCGTATGTTTTTAAGACGAGAATAGATGCTTACACAGGTAAAACGAACTATCTGAAAATAGTTAGCGGAAAGTTAAATAAGAACACTAAGGCAATAATTGCAGATAACAATCATACATTAAAACTTTCAAAAATAAATAAACCCTACACAGATGGATTAAAGCCGATAGAAGAGGCTGTGGCTGGCGATATTGTTGTCCTTGATAAGTGCGAGGATATAAAAACGGGTTATACGATTGTTGATAGCACTATCTCCAATAAAATGTTCGAACCGTCCCCTGAACCAAAAAGAGTTCTTAACTACGCTATAGAACTTGCGGACAAAAAGTTGGAAGAAAAAGTTGGTGCATCATTAAGAAAAATATCAGAAGAAGATCCTTCAATATCTTTTACCAGAGTTGCAGAAACAAAAGAGCTTGTTCTTTCCGGTCTTGGTCAGTTGCAGATGGACGTTGTTAATGAAATGTTAAAGGAAAGATATAAATTGGATGTTACTTTCAGATCACCAAGAATACCTTATAGAGAGACTATAAAGAAGAGTGTAAAGGCAGTACAAGGGAAGCACAAAAAACAGTCCGGTGGTCACGGTCAGTATGGTGATTGTATAATCAACGTTGAACCATTAAAAAGGAATTCCGGTTTTGAATTTGTTGATGCGATCGTTGGTGGCTCTATTCCAAGGAATTTTATTCCTTCTGTTGAAAAGGGAATAGTTAAGACTATGGAAAGAGGAACCGTTGCAGGTTTTCCTGTAATAGATTTCAGGGTGACTCTTGTCGACGGAAGTTATCATGACGTTGACTCTTCAGATATGGCATTCCAAATAGCAGGTTCATTGGCGTTCAAAAAAGCAATGGAAGACGCAACCCCAATTCTTTTAGAACCGATAATGGAAGTATCAGTTTATGTTCCAGAACACTACGTTGGAACTATAACAAATGACTTAAGTGGAAGACGAGGAAGGATAAGTGGAATGGATTCAACTCCAGAGGGCAGCGTTGTAAAAGCAACTGTCCCACTTGGAGAAATGGCAACGTATGCACCTGAACTTCACTCTATGACAAAAGGACTTGGTTTGTTTGAAATGAAGTTTGCCTCATATGAAGAAGTTCCTGGTCAGAACGTTGCAAAAATAGTTGCTGATACTAAAAAGTGGAAAGAAGACGAAGAGGCTGCTAACTAATATGGGTTGTCCGAATAAGGATAAAAATATGGTTCACTGTAATTGTACTTATGAACCATGCGGCAAAAAAGGTAATTGTTGTGAATGTGTCCTCTTTCATAGAAAGACAGCACAGCTACCTGCTTGTTTCTTTGATGCTGAAGCGGAGGCAACATACGATAGAAGCATAGAAAATTTTGTAAGATTATACAATAAGAAGCGAGGTAAATAATGGGTCGCAACGAAGACACATGGCGTGTATTTAAAATAATAAGTGAATTTGTTGATGGTTTCGAAAAGCTTTCAAGAACAGGTCCTTCTATCGCTGTTTTTGGTTCTGCAAGAGCCAAAGAAGGAGAACCTCTGTATGAATCTGTTCGGGAAATAGGAAAGGAAATAGCAAAAGCCGGTTTTAACGTTGTTACAGGTGGTGGTCCTGGAGTTATGGAAGCAGCGTCGAGAGGTGGAAAGGAAGCTGGCGGAAAAACCATCGGTATTAATATAAAGCTTCCAAAGGAGCAGGGTAATCCGTATCTGGACCTAAGAATAGATTTTAATTATTTCTTTGTAAGAAAAGTTATGTTCAAAAAATATTCCAACGGGATAATTATATGTCCTGGTGGATTTGGTACTATGGATGAAATGTTCGAAGTATTGACGCTAATACAGACAAGAAAAACAAGGTGGACGCCGGTAGTTCTTTTTGATTCTAAATACTGGACCGACCTTATAGATTTTTTCAAAACACATATGGTCGCAAAAGGATTTATACATAAAACGGACCTTAATCTTATAAAGTTAACTGATGATCCTAAGGAAGCGGTGAGACTAATTGCGGATGTTTATAGATCTAATGAAGAAACAAGAACATCGTTGTTAGACTTGGAGGAGTAAAATATTATGCGCATTTGCATGATAAACATTCATGGTCACGTGAAAAAAGATGGTGCACCTATTGGTGGACATCCTGATACAGGTGGTCAGATAGTTTATGTTACGAACCTTGCCTATTACCTTGGTGAGAAAGGACATAAAGTAGATCTTTTTACAAGGATGTTTAAAGATGAAAAATGGAAAGGTTTTGATACCAAAGTAGAAAAAGTTTCCAACAACGTCAATATAGTTCGTATACCTTGTGGACCAGAAAGTTATGTTCCAAAAGAAGAGATGTGGGCATATGTGAGCGAGTTTACTCAGGGGATAGAAGAATATTACAAAAAGAATAAAACATCGTTCGATATAATAAGTACTCACTATGCTGATTCTGGAGCCTGTGGAGTACTTCTAAAAGCAAGAACAGGTAAACCGTTGATGCATCACGGGCATTCTTTGGGTGCCATTAAGCTTAATAACGCCGGTATTACTCAGGGGAATTTTTTAAGTGTTAATAAAAAATATAGTTTCCATACTAGATTGTTTGCAGAAAGAACTACTTTGAACTGGGCTGATAGCGTTGTTGTTTCAACAGAAGAAGAAAGATATCAACAATATGGTCTTGCTTTGTACGATGGTGCAATAGATATAGAAGATCCAAAGTTCACAATAATACCACCTGGTGTTAACACAGATGACTTTCATCCTTTTAAAGGAAAAATGGACGCTGTAGATAAGGCAGCAGAAAAAACTATAGAGAGTATTATGGAGGACGGCATAGATCCGTCAAGACGCGGGCTTCCTGCGATACTTATGGTTGGAAGGCTTGATCCAAGAAGAAATATTCTTGGTCTTATAGAAGCGTATGCGAATAATAGAAAATTGCAGGAAGTTGCAAATCTTTTTATTTCTTCCGGTGGGCTTTTGGATCCAACGTTCATAAAGAACTGGGAAGGCATGCAGACAAATTATAAGACGCTGTTAAAGGATATAAGAAAGGTGATGGTAAAAGGCGGGTTACAGGGAAAAATAGTTCTTACAGATATATTCGATTACAACAAAGAATTTCCTGGTATTTTGCGTTATGCAGCAAGAAACCATTGGGTGTATGTTAATCCGGCGCTGCATGATACCAGAGGAATAGCTGTATTAGAAGCTATGGCGAGTGGTTTACCTGTGGTGACGACTTCTACCGGTTGTACGGCACATCTTGTTGGCGACGGTAATTATGGCTGTTTAATAGATCCTAATGACTCAAGGAACATAGCGGACGGATTGCTGTCTGTCTTGAGCGATGAAAGTGAGTGGGAGAGGCTTTCCAAACGCGGATATGAACATATAATAAAAAATTATGCTTGGTCTGTAATCGCTGGGAAAGTTGAAAAACTTTGCAAAGAAATAACGTCTAAAAAAGATGGTAAAAAAGCAAAGTATGCGTTGTTACCACCAAGATATTTAAGAAAACCAAGTGATAAAAGTGAAAAGGATTTAATAGATGATCTAAGGACCTTCTTATTCAATGTTTCTGAAGGGAAACGTCAGGCCTCAAAGGTTTCAAGGGACCTTGCAGACTTAATAATTGATGAACTTACAAGAAGAAAGATAAAGCCTTTTGTGTTCACTATGGTCGGAGAGACCGGTGGTGGTAAGACCACTATTGCGAATAAATTATCCAGGACATTGAACAATCTGGGATATGAATCTGTCTTCTTTAAAATGGATGACTACATGGTAGATCTTCCAAAGGAGATGGTAGAAAAAAGAGTTCAAAAAGGTATTCGTCAAACTGTTGGTCCAAGTGAAATAGATATCAATGCACTTAATGATCACATAAAGACTCTTATAGACGGAGAAACAGTTATTTCTCCTGTAATAAACGTAAAGGCTAATTCCAGAAAAATGCGCACAATAAAAGGTAAGCCTTTATATGTAATCATTATAGAGGGCGTTTATTGTGATAAGTTAAAGAACGTCGATATGAGTGTCCACTTTGACATAGATTTTGATCAATTAAGAGAACAAAGAGCTAAAAAAGAGGACGTATCTTTATATCCAAAAGGTGATGCAATGAGAACCCTATTAGAGGATATCTCAAGGATAGAGCGAGAATATATAGACAAAACAAATATTGTAGATACCGCTTCGCTAAAGATAAACAGTAAGTACGAAATACTATACAGAATTCATACCAGTAAAGACGGTATGATGGTCTAAACTATTTTGAACACTTGTCTTCTTTCTGTTCACTTTAGGTAAAAGGGATACATACTTTAGTATTTTAAAGTATCAATGATTTTATGGTATTAGCTAGTGGTATGGTTATTGCATGTATTTCAGTGGAATTTTTAAATAATTGGAGGCTCTTTTTATGAAAACTATTTTTATTATTTTTATTTCGTTTTTATTTGCATCGAACATTTATGCTCAAACCAAGGTTGCTGAATGCTCAACAGCATCAGGAGATTTCATATATTTTATTTTTTACGATGAAAAGCCTACATCATCGAATATAATAATAGCAAATAATATTTCAGTGACAAAAGAAATCAATCGCTCTGGTATTCCTGCCTTTAAAGAAAATGATTCTAGGATTGAGGATGACGTAAAAGGAATAACAATGCAAAAACAGGAAAATTCATTTCTTTATAAAAATGATGATTACCGTATTTTGATAAAAGATTTTAATGGTGATAGTTTTAATATGGAATATCAGGAACTATTTAAGGTTAGCAGCAACTTGCAGTTTTTTACTTGTAAGTATTTTAAATGATGGTGTCCTTAACCAAAAAAATTAAATATAGAAAAAACTTAAATTACATAGAATAAAACATCTTTTATAAACTATAAAAAATATAGTGTTAGTCCGTATATGGCGGATTATATGGTACGGTCCTAAACCCCAATAAATATGGGCATAAGCAGTCATTTTTCTTGCAAAAAAAGCCATATTACCATATATATATGCCAAATAGCTTAGCTATTGCCTAAACAACAATATTGGGGGATTCTTACTCTATGAGAATTAAAAGGCTGGAGCTGTTGGGCTTTAAATCATTTATGTCAAAGACTGTTATCAATATAGATAAGGGTCTTACTGGCGTTGTTGGTCCTAACGGTTGCGGAAAAAGTAATATTGTCGACGCTCTATTGTGGGTAATGGGTGAACAAAGCCCAAAAAGTCTTCGTGGCGGAAGCATGGAAGATGTTATTTTCAATGGTAGTGATAAAAGAAAACCATCGTCGCTGTCAGAGGTAACGGTTACTTTAGAAAATGATGGAGTTTTTCCAGCAGCGTATCTTAACTTTTCAGAAATAAGTGTAACACGTCGGCTATATAGAAATGGGGAAAGCGAGTATGTTATTAACAAAGTTCCAGTAAGACTAAAAGATGTTAAGGAAGTCTTTATGGATAGCGGTGCTAGGACCTACGCTGTAATAGAACAGGGTGAAATAGAAAGGATAGTTCTGGCAAAACCAGAAGAGAGAAGGGAAATAATAGAAGAAGCTGCAGGTATAACAAAATATAAATCCAGAAAAGAAGAATCACAAAGAAAACTGGAAACGACAGAACAAAATTTATTGAGGCTGAACGACATAATAAGTGAGCTTTCCAAACAATTGTCTGATCTTGATCGTCAGGCGAAAAAGGCACAAGGATTTAAAAAATTAAGCACAGAACTTAAAGACCTTGAACTTAAAGTTGGTGCAAACGATTACAACGGCTTGGATGCGAAAGCGAATTCTCTTAGGGAAGAAGTTGCTGCTTTTGAGGCTGAAAGAGAAAGTTTGAACAATACTATTTCTCAAAAGGAACTGGAACTTGAAACGGAAAAAGCAAAAAAGCTTGAAGTAGAAGAAGAACTTAATAATTTACAGAATCAGACCGTTGACCTTAATACTGCGGTTAATACGGCGAATGCACGATTGGAAATGATAGACGCTGAAAAGAATAATATCATTAGGAACGCAGAACTAAGAACCCATCAGATAGAAGCATTAAAAATAAGGATAGAAAGAGGAGGAGGCGAACTTTCTGCAATAGATAGTGAAGTCTTCTCTCAGGAAGAGATATTAAAAGCGGCAACTGCTGATGTGGAAAAAGCGCAAGTTGAACTTGATGCTAAACTAAAAGATTACGAAGCTGTAGAATCTATCGTTGAGACAAAAAAAGCAGAACTTTTGGAACATGTACAAAAAGAACTTACAGCTAATAACAATATAAGTAATTTTAGTGAAAGACTTGAAAGCAATCTTATAAAATTGGAAAGATTGGAAACAGAAAGATCAAAATATGAGTCTGAATTTAATAGCACGAAAGAAACAGCGACGCTGTTAGAAGCTAATTTTAATGGTCATCAGCAGCGAAGATCAGAAATAGAAAAAGACCTCTCTAATATTAAACAACAGGTAGAAGAATTAAAGAGCAACATACAGATTAAAGAAAAATCACTGGAAGATGCAAAATTAAGATTTAACTCCGTTGAATCAAGACTTAATGTTCTGCATGAACTTTCGCAAAAGCTTGAAGGCGTGTCTGGCGGTGTTAAGTATGTAATGAACTCCGGTCATTGGAGAAGCAAAGTAAAATGTATATTGGCAGACGTTATAGATACAAAACCTGAATATGAAAAAGCTGTTGAAGCTGTAATAGCTGATTATTTAGACGCCGTAGTGGTTAACGATGATGTTGATACTGTAGAAATAATACAGGCCTTAAAGAACGAGAAGCAGGGGCAGGCATGTTTTGTTTCTTCTGCATTAAAGTCCTCTGATAAAACATTTAAGACGTCTATTCTTGGCTGGTTCAAGGGTAAAGCGGCAAGTCTTTCCGATCATGTTACCTCTACACCAGAATATAGAGAAGTAGTTAAATCACTGTTCAGCAACGTATATATTGCTTCAGATCTTAAAAATGCAATAGAACTTTGGAATAAAGCAGAGGGAACGGACTTTGTTCTGGTAACACTGGACGGAGACCTTATCGACGGTAGAGGTATTATAAGAGGTGGTAGTCCAGAAGCGATAGGTAACGGGTTACTTGAAAGAAAAAGAGAAATAAAGGAACTTGCTGATGAAAAAACGGTTCTTTTAAAAGCTCTTGAAGGGATAAACAGGGAATATAATGACCTTGTTGCAAAACTTTCTACAACAGAAAATAAAGTTGCAGAACTAACCATTGCCCTTTCAGATACTGCCGTCGCTGTAGCTTCTGTATCTAAAGAGCTTGATGGGGCAAAGAGCGATCTTACAAGACAAGAACAAAGACTTTCTGAAGCAAAATTCGATATAGATCAACTGCGTTTTGAGAACAGTCATCTTGAAAAAGAAATAGAAGCATCAAGAATAACTCAACAGGAAAGTTCCGGTAAAAAACATATGCTGGAAGCAGAAATAAATCAGTTCAAGGGAACTCTTGAACAGGCTTATATAGAGCTTGAAATATTTAGGTCCAACGTTACTGATCTTAAAGTAAGGGCTTCTGCTATCGCGGAAAGATTTAAATCCGTTGATGAAAGAAGAAAATTCCTTCTTGAAGCGTTTGAAGGAGATAAACATAGACTAGGTGAGCTGTGTTCTGAAAATGAAACTGCTGCAAATAAGACCCTGGAGCTTGAGCAGGAACACGAAAGAACAAGACAGCAGAATCATAATGATATGCAGGCATTAGATACTGTTAACAGGTCTATGACGGATATAAAACAGCGTCATGGAGATGTTGGCAACAATATAGGTGAGTTAGAGAAACAAATACGTGACGCACGTCATGGGTTAAATAGCAAATCCGATGCTGTTAATGCTGTTAATGCAACTCTTGCTGGCTTTTCTCTTGAAACAGGTGTGATGAAGCAAAGGTTCTTGGATAAATACGACGTAGATATAACAACAGCTTTTGCTGATTATTTGACAGAAGGTTTTAATTACGACGAAGCGAAAGAGGGTATTGCAGTACTTAACAGAAAACTTACAGATATGGGTCAGGTAAACCTGCTTGCCATAGAGGAATTCGATAGATTAACAGAAAGGCATGACTTCCTTTGTGCACAAAGAGAAGATTTGACCGCATCAATGGAAGACTTAAGGACAGCGATAAAGAAAATAGATGAAACAAGCAGAGTAAGGTTTAAGGCAACATTCGAAGTAGTTAATGACAAGTTCAAAAAGTTCTTTCCAATATTGTTTGGTGGTGGAACAGCAGAGCTTGTTATGACAAATCCTGACGATCTTTTGAATACAGGGGTCGAGATATTTGCACAGTTACCAGGAAAGAGAACACAGAATATTAATCTGTTCTCTGGTGGAGAAAAAGCACTAACAGCTATTAGCCTTGTGTTCTCAATATTCGCTATCAAACCTTCTCCGTTCTGTATCTTGGACGAGGTAGATGCGCCACTTGACGATGCGAATATAACAAGGTTTAACGAAGCAGTTCGTGCGTTAATGGACAGGTCCCAGTTCATAGTTATTACCCACAACAAAAAGACCATGGAGAACCTGGACGTACTTTACGGCGTTACGATGGAAGATCCTGGCATCTCCAGGCTTGTATCTGTAAGATTGGGTGACTTTGATGCTAATGGAAAATTAAAAGCTCTTCCTGTAGACGAGGAATATGCTTATAACAAAGAATCCTTTTTGCAGTAGGACATGTGACTTAAAAAATATTGAATAGCAGAATACCAGGACATTATTATCGACATTATAAGAAGTACATTTCCACAATATGCTGCGTTAGCTCCAAAAAAATCTCCATAAATGAAAAGTCCGCCTAGTCCGAACATTTGCAATGCAGTTTTCCTTTTTCCTTCTGTGCTTGCGGGAATTACAATACCTTCACTGGCGACAACGGCCCTAAGAGTTATTATTATGATCTCTCTGGAGAGTATAAGGATAGGTATAAAAACGTTTATCCTATTAAGATGCATAAGCATTAATAAAGAAATAAGCACAGTCAGTTTATCTGCTGTTGGATCAATTATTTTTCCCATATTAGTAACGGCATCAAGTTTTCTAGCGAGATAACCATCAAGAAGATCTGTGATACCTATTATTGTCAAAAGACCTGCCGCATACCACCCATAGACGGAGTTATCTTCCCATAAGAGATATATTAAGAAAGGGAGCAGCGCCAGTCTTGAAATTGTTATAATATTTGGTATTTGTTTTTTCATTTTACTTCTCCATAATTTCTTATAAGTGAACATGCTCTGTTGATTACGGACTCTGCTTTGTCTAATCTATTATCGTAGTTATTGGCGAAAATTGCAAACGTAAGTCTTTCACCGCCGACAGTATCTATGTAGCCGCTTAATGTTCTGGCGTTTCTTATGTATCCTGTTTTTGCGTGAACTTTGCCTCTTAGTTGTTCGGAGTCAAGTCTTCGTCTTAAAGTACCATCCATTCCAGAAGTACTTAATGCGTCAAAAAATGTTCTAGAAAAATAACTTTTCGAAATATTATAGAGTAGGATAGTCATATACTCTGGAGAAATAAGGTTCAACATAGAAAGTCCGGAGCCATCAGCGATGAAGAGAACATCTTCAGGAAGTTCATACTGTTTGAGTATAAGGTTGACGGCAAGTCTTCCGTTGTAAGTTGTTCCTTCATTGAAATATATGAATCCAAGACTTTTTAGGATACTTTCACCGTAAAGATTAATGCTGTATTTTAAAAAATCGTTGATTATATTCTTAAGTGGAGGGGATTTTGCCACAGAAATTTGATATGCATTGTTCCTGTTAAGTACATAACCGGTATCTCTGGCGTCGCTGGGACGTCCGTTTATTAAGATCCCTTCTCCTTTCAGATATTCGTACAGTAAGGTGGAAAAATATAAAGTTGGATTATTAACGGATACCCATTTTGATATTCCCGATGTTGACTGGTTAATTATACCGTCTATGAGTATTTTGTTAGAATCTTCCTGCCTTTTAAATTTTAAACTCGTTTTATCGTTGCTAGTTCTTGCGTTATTAAGAACTTCTACGTAGGACGTGTGTGGCAATTTTTGAACATTCGCGGAGTAGTTTTTGACGCCGGGCTTGATTATTAACTGAACACAGTTGCTGTTTATTTGTAGCCCGCTTATTTGGGCACTATAACAGTTTGAAAAGTCATCCCACGACCACAAAAGCCCTGTTTTTTGGTCGTCAAAGATCGAGTCTACTCCGATGATATCTCCGGAAATCCGTTTTATATTATATTTTTTTAATGCAGTGACCCATTTTTTAAAATGAGAAATTGTGAACGTAGGGTCTCCACTACCAACAACGACCAAATTTCCCTTTAACGTTTCATTGACTACTTTGCCGTCTATAAAAAGTTTTGTCTCAAATTGATATTCAGCGTTAAGTGCCTTTAACGCTGCTGCGGCGATCACGACCTTCATATTACTTGCAGGACGAAAACGTTTATTTTTGTTAAGGCTGAATATTTCCTGATTATCTTTTGTTTTTACTACTCTTACGCCCCAGAATATTTGCTTTGCCTCTTCACTGTTAAAAAGGTCTGTAAGTCCTGCCTTTAATCCATGTGAATCGAGTGAATAAGCGTTATATCCTGGCAGTAAAAGTAATGTGCAGATCACTGTAAGTCTGCTCAAAGTGGTTCGCATTAACAAGGCTCCTGCTGTCTCCGGAAACTCCGTCACCGACAAGATTTGATATGTAACTGGTCTGACCGTATCCAAAAGATACCAGTGTAGTAAGTCCTGTGCGGTCAACTATTGTTGCAAAAAAATCGACGTTGAACCTGTAGCCTATACCTTTTTGTGCATTGGATATTGTGGAACTGTCTAAAAGTTTATTTAGTATCATGAAATCAAAGTTCATGTCTAAACCAAAATATTGATTAAAAGATAATCGTCGTTCTACACCGATAACAAATCCCTTTGCGGTTTTTTTACTTATGTATTGTGGATATGTTAATACAGGGAATTCATGTTGATGGTATGCGAGTCTTAGCGCCATAAAAGAACTGCCGTCACGATTTCCGAACTGATATCTTAATCGCGCACCAAGGTCTAGCCAGTAAGGAGTTATAAGTGTATTGTTCGGTACAGCAGGGTTTTGTTTTGAACCAAGCATTACCATAATTCCCTTATCCCATGAAGCGTCAAACCCAAGCCATCCAGTTGCCCACCAGGTTCCTTTCATTTCTATTGTCGGAAAAAGATTAGAGCTACCTATTAATACGGCATCGGCAGTGTTTTGTTTTAGCTGGGTTGCTTTTATACCAGTGGTGATCTCAAAATGTTTTATACGATATTCTTTTTTTTCTTGCTCAAGTTCCATGTATACAGGTGTTTTTATAATTTCATCTGCTTCCTGAGGCGTTATTTCTTTTGTATCATCGTAACGTTGAATGGTTGCCGTGTGCCAAAGAGCTTCGTTACTAAAATTTGTGGTTTGAGAATACAAAACACTCGATATATTTAATGCCAACAATGATAATAATATTCCCATCTCTAGAAAAATTATAGCCGTAAGGTTTTAAAAGTGTAAGCTTTTTATTGCCTAAAAAGTAGTTGTTGCGGTTTTTGGTGGTCCATAAACACCTTGTAATTTTTGCAAAACAACTGTATAAAAGATTTACAAAATAATTCTGTTTAAAAACGCTATGGTTGTTGTCAGGAAGCTTCTATTTTTAGACGCTGAAATCTTTTTCCTCTGTTTATGGTATAGAACTTGCACTATGTAGGTATGGGTGGAAAACCCTTTTGGAGGTGTCTTTTAAATGAAAAACATAATGAAAACAGTAAGTTTGCTGTCTTTTGCTGCTTTATTTGCATGTAGTAACAATACAAATGATCCAAGTTCTACAACAGACCAATCTACAGTTGTTAGTATTGATGGTCTTGTGATAGCCGGAACTTCTGATAGTGCAAAAGTGGAGATACTTCTTGCAGATAATTATTTAAAGAAAGTTATAAAGGGAAATACTTATTCTTCCACACCAGCAGTAACTCCAAGTCCTTCCATCGCACACACAATAAAGACACAAGTAAAGATAACTAATTTTTCTTATTTTAATAAAGCCGTGGACATAACATGTGACAAAGATGAACCGAGCAACAAAATAGATGTGATGCTTTTGGGTTCTAATGAGCTTGGACACTCAGTCTTGTTTATGCCTAACAGTTCAGATGGGCTGTTCTATGCTTACGATACGGTGACTGCAACATCGGCAGTTCAGAGCCCAGAGGACGAAATTGAAAAAGCGAGTGTTTATTCTGGTATAAGTTTTGGAACTCCAGTTGATATTATGTACACGTTCCTTTGCAGAGGTTCCGACGACAACGATTATAACGTATTTTTTCACGGTAATTATGACAAGAATAATTTGGCAATAAGTTCTACTTTTGATTTTCAGACAAATGAATTTACGGGAGTTATAGGTGTTAGTCTTAAAGATTACAATGATGCACCTATATATATGTTCTTTGATAAACAATAACTTTTGGAGATAAAAAATGAGTTTTAATAAGATAAAAATAGCTTTTATGATTGGTATGTCGTTGATGCTTTTTGTTTCTTGTAGCGATGACCCTGCTTCGCAGCCTGAAGCATCTACAGCAGTTGTTAACAGACTTATTTTTACAGGCACGGCAAATAGTGGCGGTAATGTAGCAATAGAATTAGATGACACTAAGCTTGAAGCAGTACTTGACGGAAATCCTAATTATAATGGAGGCGTATTACCTGGTCTTCCGTCGCTTCCTTTTCATAAATCTTTAATAAAAATAGATATTACAGATCTTAATTATGATGATGATACCGTCACAATTAATTGTGCTGTATCTTCCTCTAACAAAATTCCTTTGGAGTGGAGAGGTAATGCAGGTAGTTTTTATGAGAATACAGACGGTATAATGTACGTCTATGATTCCGGACTTCCCCAATATCTTGAGCAACAGACTGATGAGGCTCTTTTAGAGGCTGTGATTCCTGTCCCAACGTCTGTTCTTGGTGCGGGATATCATTTTAATACATTGTGTGCAGGCTCAGATGGAAATGAGTACAGAGTAAGTTTTTATGACAGGACCACTTCTTGTGCTCATGGCATAATGACAACTTTTTCTGTAGTTAACGGTACTGTAGAAGGGATAATAAGAGTTCATCGTATAGGTGACGGATATCATCCTTATATGGATATATTGCTTTAATTTTAGGGGGATTATATGAAAAAAATAAAATTTGCACTTTGTTTAGTTCTTACAGCAGCGATGATGTTGTTCTATGCCTGTGGTAGCAGTGAAGAGACTGTTGCTCAAGCAGAGGAAGTAACTTATTCACTTTTAAGCGATGATGGTAACGGCGTTATATTTACTAACTATGCAGTTGATTCAGCAGTACCTACACAGTTCAAGCTGTATAATAATGAACTTAGAAAAATAATGAGCGGAGAAACATTCGATAACAGTAATGGTAGTTCTGCTTACGATCTTGGCCACGTAAGGTTCATGCTTGTTATTTTCGGACTTGAGTATCAAGGTTCCACAATAAGTCAGATAACCTGTGAAAAGAGCGAAGATACAGCTCTTCAACTTCACTTTGGTGATTACGAAATAAACAATGTTGCTTTTAGTAATGCAGCTGGCATACCTTGGCAGGATCTTATAGACGTTCAGGGTGCTCCTATAATAGACAAAATAGTTATGCCTTGCACCGGTGACGGAAGAAACTTTGAAGTTACCATGTTCGAGAATAAAGGTATAAGTGATGACGAATTTACCTTATATTTTGATTTCAAGGGTGAAAATCTATTCAGAGGTAAACTGGTTGTTACGGAAACAGGAAAAGACGCATCTACCGACGGTGTTGTTCTGCTTTTCCAGTAATTTGATTATTTAAAAAGATTCTTTTAACAGTACCTTTTTTGTGCTAGAAACAGGCTTGGCCGGTTTTTAAGTACATATGGAGGTATTTATGAAAAAACTAACATTCTTAATTTCTATTATTGGATTAATGTTCCTTAGTTCCTGCGGTTATAATAGGATACAGGGACTTGATGAGGAAGTAAAAGCTTCCTGGTCAGAGATACAGAACCAATATCAAAGACGTTTCGATCTTGTTCCAAACCTTGTTAGCACCGTAAAAGGATATGCTGCTCATGAAAAGAGCACTCTTATGGCAGTAACGGAAGCAAGGGCTAAAGTAGGGCAAATGAATCTTGGTAGTGATGTTCTTAATGATCCTGCAAAGTTCAAGCAGTTCCAGGATGCTCAAGGCTCTTTAAGCTCTGCTCTTAGCAGACTTATGGTCGTAGTAGAAAAATATCCTGACTTAAAGGCTAATGAAAACTTTAGGGATCTTCAGGCACAGCTTGAAGGAACAGAGAACAGGATTGCTGTTGCAAGAATGCGATATATTAATGCTATTAAGGAATATAATAAATCTATAAGATACTTTCCTTCTAACCTTACAGCGAAGTACTTGTTGCATATGGAAGCAAAACCTAATTTTGAATTGGAAGATAAATCTGTAAAAGAAAATCCAAAAGTGAAGTTCGATTAATATATGAAAAAAACAATATTACTAAGTTTTTTTCTATTAGCGACGACGGATCTTTTTGGTTTTACAGTACCAAAACTCAATTCATATGTTAATGATTATGCTGGCATAATGTCATCAGGAACAGTGAATGAGCTGAATACTGTTTTAAAGGATTATCAGGATAGAACTAAAAACCAATTTTTTATATTAACAGTTCCAAGTATAGAGGATGCGGGTTCTATAGAGGATTATTCTTTAGCTGTGGCAGAAAAGTGGAAGCCAGGTTTTAAGGGTAGTGATAATGGTATTATGCTGGTTTTTGCAATACAGGAAAGGCGAATGCGTATAGAGGTTGGTTATGGTCTAGAGGGAAAGGTTCCTGATGCTATTGCTTCCAGAATAATACGAAATGAAATAACCCCACGTTTTAAACAAGGAATGTTCGACGATGGTATTAAGGCCGGAGTTGTATCAGTAATCAATGAGCTTGGTGGTTACGATGCTAGCAGTATTCCTGTTCAAGAAGCACCAAAGAGTAAAGCAGCTGGAAGGATGCATTCCTTTTTAGCACTTATATTTATTGCGTTGTTTATTTTCTTTAGAATAATCTTTTTACCTCTTTCAATGTTGGGAGGAAGACGCCGTGGTGGAGGCGGGATGTTCTTTGGAGGTTTTGGAGGCGGAGGTTTTGGTGGTGGCGACGGTGGAGGCTTCTCTGGTGGTGGTGGCGGAGGTTTTGGTGGAGGAGGTGCATCTGGATCATGGTAACAATTAAAGATGTAGAAAAAGAAATAGAATCAGTAGAAAAAGAGACTAGTGGAGAACTTGTCCCTGTTGTCGCTAAAAAAAGCAGCGATTATAGGACGGTAGAAATGATAAATGCGTTTGTTTTTGCATATCTGTTCATGTTCATAGATTTTGGTGTGCACGGGAGCCTTAATCCTCTTAATATTTTGTTTGATACCGTTGTTGCAGTTTTGTTAATAGTTTTATTGTTTAGGTTTGGTTTTTTCAAAAGGATACTTGTCCCTAAAAAATTAATGGCTCAAAAAGTTCATTCGGCAGCGATGATGTCATTTTATAGGAATGGAGTATATAGGACAAAGAACAAGACCGGTATATTGATATATGTATCACTGGCAGAACGAATGGTCGTTGTTATCGGTGACGAAGGTATACACAACAAAGTGGGTGATGATGCATGGAAGGATGTAATAAGCATAATTATAAACGGTATAAAAACAAAAAAAGTAGAGCAGGGGATTATAGATGGTATAGGGTCCTGCAGGAACTTACTGAAGACACACTTTCCTATTGATAAAGATGATAAAAATGAATTGCACAACAAGGTGGTGTATGAGTAAGCTCGCGGTTATCGCTGTAGGTGGGAACTCGCTCATAAAAGACAAAAGAAAAATAAGCGTGCAGGAACAATATGCTGCCTGTCTTGAAACAGCACAGAGTATAGTTGCCCTTATTAAAGATGGATATCATGTTGTAATAACTCACGGTAATGGGCCACAGGTTGGCTTTGTTTTAAGGCGCTGTGAAATATCAAAGTACGAACTTCCTGTAATACCTCTGGATGCCTGTGTGTCAGATACGCAAGGAGAGATCGGATATCTTTTACAGAAGGCTTTTGCCAATGTGTTGAAACAGGAAGGGATAAAAAAGACAGTTGCAACAATAGTTACACAGGTTTTAGTCGACGGAAATGACCCGGCATTTAAAAATCCGACAAAACCAATTGGTACTTTTTTAAAAGAGGCAGATGCAAGATTACACGAAAAACGTGATGGTTGGAAAGTTATAGAAGATGCTGGCCGGGGTTATCGTCGTGTTGTAGCGTCACCTATGCCGATAGATATAATAGAAATAGATGCTATTCGTACGCTTGTTAATAATGATATCATAACCATTGCTGTTGGTGGCGGTGGGATACCTATTGTAAAAGAAGAAGATGGCTCTCTTAAAGGGGTGGAGGCTGTAATAGATAAGGATTATGCCTCAGGACTACTTGCAAGGGAACTTAATGCAGACTGTTTTATTATTTCCACAGCCGTGGATAAAGTATGTTTAAATTATGGAAAGCCGGATCAAAGAGAACTTGATGTTATTACAGTTAAAGAGGCAGAAGAATTATTAAAGCAAGGACAATTTCCAGCAGGAAGTATGTTGCCAAAAATAAAAGCATTAATTGCATTTGCAAAAGAAACAAAAAATACAGCTATAATAACCAGCCCGAAAAACATATTTAACGCCGTAAAAAATCAGGGCGGAACCAGAATTATTTTATAAGTCTATAGACCCACGGATATTTATAGTCTTGTCCTTTGCTTATTTTTACAGCAGCTATTACAGGCATTACGAACGCCATTATTACTAGAGGTATCATCAAAAGGAAACCGATCAGCATTATACAAAGTATGGTTGCTGCCGTTCCTATAACAAGTACGTTTAGCATAAAGTTAATAGCTTCTTTTCCCTGTTGGTCTATGTAGGTAGATGTATCTTTTTTTAATAACCACAGGACTAACGTCGCTGCATAGCCACCAAAAGGAATTATTATACCCATCAGAAGGCTTAAATGAATTATTACAGCAAGGTTTTGGTCCTCTGTTTTTTTATTTGTTTCTTCCATATTAATAATTAGAAAGTTTTTGTTCCAAAATGTTTAGTTGTACAAGACCAGATATTCTTTGATCTTCTTTGCCTTTGTTGAAGACTATCAACGTCGGAATACCTGTTATACCAAATTCAGTGGCAAGATCCGGGCTCTCATCCACATTAACTTTAGCGACTTTTATTTTTGTTTGCTTACTGGCATATTCTTCCAGTATTGGCCCCATCATACGGCAAGGTCCACACCATGGTGCCCAAAAATCTACAAGATACACGTCGCTAGAATTTTTTACTTTGTCATTAAAATCGGTTTGTGTAAGATGCAGCACTTCGCTCATTTTAAATCCTCCTACTTTTTATTAAGGCAGGTACCAAGAAAAGTTTCCATGTTCTTGTAAAAATCCATTCGATTTTCCTCGTTCCTGAAGCCGTGTCCTTCATTGGCTTTTACTATGTAAGGAACATTTATACCACGTTTTCTTAAAGCGTCCACCATCTGGTTGGATTCGCCTATTTTAACTCTAGGATCATTTTTTCCTTGAGCTATAAGCAAAGGTGCTTTTATTTGTTCAACATGTAAGGCAGGAGAGGCTTTGGATAGCAATTCTTTATCCTTTTCCGGATGTCCCACCATTTCGTAATTCATTTCTACAAATGGTTTCCAATAAGGTGGAATAGATTCCATCCAAGTAAAAATATTTGAAACGCCACAGTAATCAACTCCGCATGCATACAAATCTGGGGTGAATGTAAGACCAGCAAGCACTGCGTAACCGCCGTAGCTTCCACCGTATATTGCCACGTGTTTTGGGTCTGCAATACCCTGATCTATAAGCCATTTTACACCGTCACTGATATCATCCTGCATTTTTAATCCCCATTGTTTAAAAGAGGCTTGCCAGAACTTTTTACCGTAACCTGTTGAACCTCTAAAATTCATTTGAAGCACAGCGTAGCCTCTATTAGCAAGGAATTGAACTTCCGGATCAAAACCCCAATAATCCCTTGCCCACGGACCACCATGAGGATTAACTACGACGGGTAGATTTTTTGCCTTTGCAACCCGTGGTACAGTTAAGTAACCGTGTATTGTTAGACCGTCTCTGGATTTATATTGTATTGGTATCATATCGCACATCTCATTGGTTTTTAACCATGGACTAACGTCAGCAAGTTTTTTTATGTGATCTTTTTTTACATCATAAAAATAGTAAGAGCCTAAAGTTTTATCGCTGTACGTCCTTATTATGAGTTTGTCTTCTTCTTTATTGCTGGAAGTTAGTGCAACTTCAATGTTTTTTGGGAGTTTAGATTCGATTTTTTTATAAATAGTTTCTATTTCCTTATCTAAAAAGACTCTTTGTAATCTGTCTGTGTAATATGTTGCAGAAAGTAGAACCTTGCGTTTTTTTGAATAGTAAAGGTTGCTTACATCAACGTCGTTGTTCTGGTATATGGTTTTTACTTCTTTTCTTTTCTCCAGATTATATTCTACTATTACAGATTTATCTCTACCAACGTTTGTTGCTGCATAAATATTTTTATTATCAAAGGTAAAAAATAATGGCTCGAATGAATTCTTAAAGTCTAGATCCATTATTTTTTTAAAGTCACTTTTATTGTCTAGACGATAATAAATTTTAGCATTAACGCCATCGCTGCATACTGCAATTCTAACAACACCGTTATGGTCTGTAACCCAATCTATTACATTACCAAAGTTTTTTACCTCCAGAGTCGTCTTACCAGAGATTATGTTTAGTCTATATACATCAAAAATCTCAGGATTATTTTTATTCATGGTGAAAAGAATTTCATTGTTACTAATGTTTTCCAGGTCATCCAGAATAGTTGACTTTACTCCTTTAAAAGGGGTAAGTGCTTTTGTTTTTTTTGTTTTTACGTTAACAGAGAATATTTGATAGTTTTCATCGCCACCAAAGTCCCTTCCATAAATAAGATAGTCATTCCCTTTCCATAACATTCCTCCTACGTCCCTGTCTGTAATGCTGGTGAGACGGTTGCCGTCTACAAAGATGTTCATCCTTTTGTTGTATGGCGCAAGGTATGCAAAATGCTTACCGTCGGGAGATATCTCATAAGAAGTTTTTGTCGGGTTCTTAAAAAAATCTGTAAGCGGGATTTTTTTTGCTTCAATGCTGTTTAAGGCAACGGATAGTAATAAAAAAGACAATAGAACTAGTTTTTTCATGATTTCCCCCTCTTTATCCTAAAGTTTTTAACATAAAAAAAGGCGGATTGCGAGAATAATGGGTGGTGGAACGTACAGCACCAAAGAAAGCTTCCCTTTTTGGTGTTTTTTCTATATAACAAACTCTACTCACAAGGAGGGCAGATATATGAGAAAAGTGATTCTTATTGTAACAGTCTTATTTTCAACATTGCTTTTTGCAGAAGAGAATGTGATTGAATCAAACAGTGACGTATTAAAGGGAAATAAATGGGGACAGCTCTACAGATCTTGTGTGTCCAAAGATACCAGCGAGAATGTTATTATTAATTATATAGATAGAAAAAGAGATCCTATCACTCTTTGGTTTTTTTCTAATGAACTTTTAACGGTTTCTTATTCCTATGCTGATGGGCAAAAGTCGGAGGGTTACTCTCTCGATATAAAATCTATGGATGATAGCAAGGTTATTCTTGCCAACGGATTTGTTTTTTCATATGAAATAGGCAAATTAACAGATCCCAAAGATGTAAAATCTTTTTCTGCAGATATTAATCAGCCTTCTTATTTAAAGTTGACTCGTGCGGCTTCAAGCTTGAGTGACCAAAATAACTGTGGAAAGGGCGAGGGAACACTCGTTTTTTTATTTGATAAGATTAACTAGGATTGTCGACAATAAATCTGTCTTCGTCCGTTGTGCGCCTAACTTTTAGTCAATTGTTATAAAAAAACAGGGCCATGCATATATCTAATTACTTGATTTTGTTTGTGTATTTTTTTGGTATAGGCATTGCATCTTAATTATGATGGTGTTTATTTTTTAACCTTTAGGAGACCTTTATTGTGAAGAGGATGTTTTTGGTTTTAATGTGTTTATTATTTACGTCTGGTGCTTTTGCACAGGAACTAGATATTTTTGAAGCTGCTATATCAGATCGTCCTTTGACGATTACTGCTCTTGTAAATTCTGGGAAGGATGTAAACGCAAAAGATATAAGTGGAACTACACCTCTTATGTATGCCGCGTTGTACGGTAATACAGATACCGTAATAGTGCTTATAACAGAGTTGAAAGCAACGGTAGATGTAACGGATAAACTTTGTGGTGCGACAGCTCTTATGTATGCTGCTAGAGCTGGTCGTACAGAAACGGCAAAAACGCTTGTAAGTTATGGAGCAGAAATAAACTTATCGGATAATAATGGTATGACGGCTCTTATGTATGCTGCGAGGGGTGGTTACACAGTAACGGCAAAAGCGCTTGTAAATTTGGGTGCAGATATAACTTTAACGGATAAAGATGGTTGGACAGCTTCTAAATATGCTGAGTTTTTCAAATTCCCAGAGACGGCCGCAAAACTTAAAAAATTAGAGGCTAAGTATCGAAGAAAGCATTAATCTTCTAGTGTAAATAGCTTGACAGATTTGTTTGTTCTTTAGTATACGTCCCTATGTCTGGGGGGCATTAATGAAAGTTTTGAAAGATATTTTTATTTCACTTATTATTTTTGGTTTTGTGTTTATTCAGGCTGGCAATGCCCAGGCTCCAAATATTACTTGGCAAAAAAGTCTAGGCGGAACTGGCGGCGACTATTTACAATCAATTCAGCAAACAACTGATGGCGTATATATTGTTGCAGGAAGTTCAAACTCCACCGATAGTGATTACTGGATAGTGAAACTTGATGATGTTCCAACAGGAATTAATAAGGTTGTTGGTAAGAACGAGGTTTTTCTTGTTTATCCAAATCCGACTAGCGGTTTATTCAACATAAGTCTTAACAACGTCGCTGGTGAAACAGCAGCAATTACGAACGCTATAGGTCAAATTATTTATAAAAACAAACTAGAGACTAATAATACAAGCATTGATCTATCTAACTATCCAAAAGGGGTTTATTCTGTAAGGATATTAGAAAAAGACAAAACAGTGCGGATTATTTTGCAGTAGTAGAAGTGGTACGAAGGTGTTTGTTTGCAAAAGTAGGGTGCAAAGATGATAGAAAAATCACTCGCTGTATTTGAAGATTATAATATTCGCAGAGTCTATGATGAGAAATCTGAAAATTGGTATTTTTTCTGTAGTGGACATTATACAAACAGCAAGATTATCAGGTGGCAAGAGATTACTGGAAAGTTCTTAAAAACCGCATTGGTAAAGAAGGACGTGAGTCGGTTACAAAATGTAACCAGTTGAAAATGGAGAAAGGCGAGGTTTTCTCTATGTCATTTTTCATCATATTGCATAATAGTCTAGACTTTTACGCAATATGATGCACAATAGTCATGTATGGAGAGAAAACAAAAAGACATAATAATAAAAGATCTTAACAAGAAGATCGTGTTTTTAAGCGGTCCTAGACAGGTGGGAAAAACATGGCTTGCTAAAAACATAGCAAGAAATTTTGAAAATAGTGTTTACTTAAATTGGGATGAAATAGAGGATAAAAAAGTAATTTTAAATAAAAGCTGGCTTCCTAAAACGGAACTTTTAATCCTCGATGAAATTCATAAGATGCCGGACTGGAAAAACTATCTTAAGGGTTTATACGATACTAAAAAGGATATTTTGAAAATTCTTGTCACAGGCAGCGCAAGGCTTGACATCTTTAGGCAGGCTGGAGATTCTCTTTCTGGAAGATATTTTAGACACAGGTTGGGACCATTTACACTTGCTGAGTTTGAGACGCCAAAACATGAGTATTTGGATAAGTTAATAACAAGAGGAGGCTTTCCCGAACCGTTTTTAGCAGCTTCCGATGCTGATGCAAATAGATGGCGTTTGCAATATATTGATGGACTGATTAGGACAGATATTCTTGATTTTGAAAAAGTACACGACTTAAAAGCTATTCAACTTGTTCTTGAATTGTTGAGAAGAAGAGTTGGATCTCCGATCTCTTACAAATCGATAGCGGAAGACGTTCAGATATCACCGAACACAGTGAAAAAATATGTTCAAATATTTGAGGAACTATATATTGTTTTTCGCGTAAATCCTTATTCAAAAAATATAGCAAGGTCTTTGCTCAAAGAACCCAAAATATATTTTTATGACACTGGTATGGTTTTGGGTGACGAAGGTATAAAGTTTGAAAATTTTGTTGCAGTAAGCTTGTTGAAACACCTAGATTTAATAGAGGATAGAGAAGGCCAGAAATCTGTATTAAATTATCTTCGAACCAAAGAAGATCACGAAGTAGATTTTTGTCTGACTATAAATGATGTTCCTCAGCTTATTATAGAAGCCAAATTATCAGATAAAGAAGTTGTGCCTTCAGTACAGTATTTTAATAAAAAATATGGAATTAAAGCTATTCAGCTTATTAAGGATTTAAGGACAGAACGCATTGTTAATAATGTAGAACTTTTGAGTGCTTTTAGCTTTCTTAAGGGTTTAAAAGGCTGATAAGTGGTGGGAAGTGCAGGGCTCGAACCTGCGGCCCTCTGCTTGTAAGGCAGATGCTCTTCCAGCTGAGCTAACCTCCCACGTGAAAGAACTTGGAAACTTTTAGCATAGCTTTTTTTGTAGTCAAGAGTTAAAGTGCAGGCCTATTTAGAGGAGT
>Ga0247842_10001673_pt1 | contig 35770 bp, 29 predicted proteins | sample LaCruzMarch2015__3_FD_192411 | JGI IMG/M metagenome (GOLD analysis project Ga0247842, IMG submission 192411) | Freshwater microbial communities from meromictic Lake La Cruz, Castile-La Mancha, Spain - LaCruzMarch2015_19m | ecosystem: Environmental > Aquatic > Freshwater > Lake | place: Spain...
CAAGTATCGAACGAGATATTGTCTGTATTGCTCATAATTTCAAAAAGATGTTTTGCTTATATTTAATCTAAAAAGATTTTTTAGTAAAAACCCATCCAAGTTTGGATGGGTTTTTGGGACAGTCCCGAAGGGCCGTTTTTTTTCTGTATATATTGTTCTTTGTCTTTATGCTCTATTACTTATTTACTTTCTGCTTTTGTAATTCGTAGTTGAGTTCTTCTATATCTTTTTTGAGTTTATTCATTTCTTTTTTCTTCTGTCTGATGATTTCAGGATCTGCTCCACTTGATGAAAGGCTTGGCATCATGCTTCTGATAGATTGTAATTCTTGTTCTTTGGCACGCAATGTTTCACGAATGGTTTCTTTCTTGTCTATTTTTACTTCTTTATGTTGAGCTTTTATCCCTATAGTGATGTTGATGATGCTTTCTGTATGGTATCCTCAGAGTTCTTTTTCGTTTTCGAGATATTCAATCGATGATATATTGATCAGTTTTCCCAATATTTTTTCTTGTTTTCTGAGATATTGCAAAAAATCCAATGGTGCAAAAAAGCAGATGTCGACTTCTTCATGTTTAGCATATTCATATTTCTGCTTCATTGCAAGAAATTTATCTATGATATCCATAAAGAGTTGTGCTTTATAATTTTTGCTGATGGTAGTAAATTGTTCTTCTATTCTTTGTGCTACAATTGGTCATTCAAAGCCTATAAACTCTCGTATGTGTTGAGTTACAAAGGGAGTGATGGGATAGAGAAGTTTTAGCAGCGTTCCCAAACATCGTAAGGTTACTTTGCTGCCGTTTTCTGTAGTAGTGTGTTTCTGTATTTCTAAATATTTATCGCAAAAGTCGTCTTTGATTATCGTGATCAGTTTTTGTTGAATATCATGAAGCTGATTTTTTCCAAGCGCTTCTTCATATTCTTTTTGAAAATCTATCGTCTTGTATATTATCCGTGTTTCGAATTCACTTAATTCATTTTTTCTTTTTTCTAGGTATTTGGTTAGTTGATCGAAATCTGATATTTTTCTTGATCATTTTTTTTCATAGGCATGTTGACCTACAAATCTCGATGCGTTCCATAATTTATTTATAAATTGTTCGTACTCTTCCATAGTTTGCTCTGGATTGATGGCGTATAGTCTTGTGCAATCTGTTCCATGATGTTTAATCAGTTCTTTAAATGATTCTTTATTTCTTTTGGTGTTTTTCTTTTCTGTTTGTATATAACATGTGTCGAAAAGTAGCTTTCCTATTATACTTTTTCCTATGATTATGGTCTTGAGAAATTCTAATATTTTATTTTCATGGATACAAAATATTTTTTCTGGTCATTTTTTGCTGTCATCAAATGCTTCCATCATTTTTATCAAAATGAGCGCATCGCCCAACGTCTCTTCTATTTTTTCTTTTTGTACTACGAGTCATTCGTCGTTGTTGACCAGTATATCTGCATCGAATACATAAAATCATTTTTTCTTACTTGAGATAGCGATAGATTTTTCCAAAAGATTGGTCAATCCGATAGAGATCTTTTCAAAGTTATTTATCCCTGCTGATGATTTTATAGATCACATATCTTTTTGGATATTTTCTATTAATTTATTTAGCTCATTCAACTCTTTACTATATCCTCTTGGAAGTGTTTCACTGAATAATTCTATATACGCTTCTAGTGTATTTTGTTCTCCTGTACGGCTTTTGCTCAATAAGACATCGATACATTCCTCTATGCTAAACTGTTCTTTGAGACGTCTGTCTACAATAAGATTAAAGAGAATGAGTGAAAATACCGTGAATTTATTTTTGGTCTTTTTTGCAGGCAGATTGATAAATTCATTGTCAGAGATAAAATAATTTTTTCCTTTTCCGCTTTTCCACAATGGCAAACAATATCATTTGGAATCTTCTTTGGTTATCGGTCGGTATTCTATCGTTCCGATAGTATTCATCATCGTTTCTTCGTATGCTTCCGGGATGATGGTCAGTTGTTTTTGTTCCAATATAGATTTGATCTCATTCAGTTCTTTTTCTATTCTGATGAATAATTGATTGCAGAGTAGTGGCCATGCTTTTTCTCCTGTTCTTCTGTGGATAGCTACGTCTGTCTCTACATATTTAGTGGATTCTAGATTATGGATATCATCAAGATTTTTTACAATATTTTTTACAAATTCTTTTGCTTCTTTACCACAAAAATCACCTGCTGATTTTGTGAAACATCCATTTTTATCGATAGCAAATGTATCTATCTTGAGTTCTTTTTTTTGTGCAATCATCAATGATTTTTTGTCATGTGCTGGAGTGACTCTCATGATTCCTGTTCATTTCATTGGATCTACGGATTCGTCAGAGATAATAGGGATTGCTCTATTGATAATAGGTATGATGACTTTATTGTTCACAAGTTTTTTATATCTCTTATCATCTGGATGTACTGCAAGAGCTACATCAGCAAAAATAGTTTCTGGTCGAAGTGTTGGTACTATCAGAGATATGTTTTTGGTATCTACGAAATATCTGATATTATATTGTTTGACCTGCATCTTCTTATATTCTAATTCATCAGTCCCGAGAGTCTTCTGCTCTTTAATACTTCGATGATTGATGGAACAGTCTTCGTAGATATGTCCTTCATTTACTAATTCTACAAAAAGATTTCTGACAAAATTTGTATTTCTTTCCGAATAGACGACATTGTCCGTATCTATGCCAAAAAATATCCCTGCTTTGGTGAGCAAGTTTTCGTAGCTTTCTGTCCTGATATCTTTATTTTCTGTATCAAAAATAGGTAATAATTTTGATTTGATTCCTTTCATCATCTGATAGGTTGCTATAATGTTTTCTTGTATCAAACCATTTATAGAATCCAATGAGGTTTCTTTATCTATAGCAATAGGCAACTGCGTAATCACAGTTTCCCATTTTATTGTATTTTTTTTGGTAGTGAAGAGTTTTTGAAAATAATTTTTTTTGAGAAGTTCTGATTCTATAGAAAGATGATTATATTTTTTTTTGATTTCTGACATAATTAGACTAATTAACTAAAAGGGTTAAAGGGAGCAGGTTAAAGGGAGCAGGTTATGCTCCTTGCTCCTTATTTCCTGTTTCTATTATTATTTAGTTTTTTGAGTAGCCGTAGAGTTTATAAATGGTATATCCAAACAAGCTTATCAAAATAATAAGTAATATGTTTTCTGCTGGTCCTACTACTATTTTTTTTACATTATCTACCTTGAGTGTTGTTCCGTCTTTACAGATTCATTCAATCTGATAATATGCGTATCCTTCTTTTTTGGAAAGTTTATTAAATGGATATTCAAACATAGTACCTGTCGTTTCTCCTACTTTCTGCATTTTGCTTATTTCACTTGTTTCAAATTCTGATCTATACACGATATATTTTTCTATATTCATTACTCATAATCGCATAAGATAATATTTTTCTCCTATCTGACCTGTAGTTACTGTTATTCCTACTACGGTACAACTAATATCTTCTCCTATTCTTGCTTCGGTTACTTCCGATGGATTTCCTATAGGGGTATTTACATCGTCTAGTGGTGTTATTTGAAAATAATATTTTTCTCCGATAGCCAAATTTTCTATGATAATTTCGTTGGTTGGTACTATAGTTGTGAATCCAAGATTGCTAGAACTGGTTCCATATGCTATTTCATATCTTGGTGCAGTCCCTATAGTTTCCCGTGTTACATTCAATTTTGTTTTATCGATACTATCCGAATAGAGTCTAACTTTTCCTATAGCAGTACCTTCTTCTATAATGACTGTTGCTACACCGGTATAATTTTTTGCTTGTCCGAGGACGATAAGATCGACATCTATTTGTAGACTACCCTTAGTATCCATTACTATTTCTTTGGTGAACGTTCCTGCAGTTTTTTTGTTCATAGGTACTGATTTTCCATCACTCAATTTTAATTGTGCTGATGTTACGCTATCACTGCAATTTACGGTAAACGTTGCTTTTTCTCATTGTTTTATTTTTCCTGTCGGTTGTATGTGTATGCTATTGAAAACTCCGTCTCTGATAGGTTGATACGCGAAATTAATAATTTGCGATTCGCCGATAACTTCGTTGGAAGCATTCAGAATCTTTATTTGAAGGATGTTGTCTCATTCTGTTATTCCGCTGACGTATGCACTGATATCACCATTTGCGTTGGTCATGCCTTCTGATACAGGATTATTGTTGATATAGATTTCATATGGTGAATTTGCCAATGTTGGCGCAGTTGCCATTACATTAGCGATGTTGTTTTTTTCTATACCTCCAGGTACAGGTGAGATAAGTGTTATTGTTTCGGTTGTTGTGGTAGGTGCAGTTGTTCATACGATGACTGTTTTTTCTCCCATGATACTATCATTGATGATATCCGATACTTTGATAGTAAATGTTCCTGATTTTTTGATGGATAGTCCTTTGGAAAATAATTTTACTCCTTGGTCTTGGGGTAAAAATGTATAAAGCCCATCGCTAGGTACGGTATAATCAGCGGTATCTACGATACCTTCTATCTCGATAAAGACATCGCCTTGATATTCTTTGATGATTGTGCCATCTGCTTGTGCTGCTTTGATCGTAATATCTACTGCTTCATTCGTGTCAAATGAACTCGGTGTTACTTCAACGATAAATGCGTCCGGATCTGCGGCATGTACATTATTCATGAGAAATCCTGCTCCGAGCATAGTGATTGCACATATGCTTGCTATAATTGTTTTGCGTGAAAATTTCATCATTGGCTAATGAAAAATAAAATTATTTTCACCGACTGTTTTCGAAATCTATAATCACTTCATTTCATTCGTGCTTCTAGTTTCTCAAATCGTCGGTATAACCTCTCGCATCGAAAAAATCTTTATTGTAGATTTTTTTCGTGGTCGAGGATAGAGTGTGATACTAGTTCATTGAGTGATCCTATAGACAGATTTTTTGCCTTGCCATCATTCATGTTGGCTACCGCTTCACTCAAAAGGATATCGGTACTATCTCCCGTAAATGGCAACATAATAAGACTCTGACTTTTGTCCATGTCTTGATTTGGTATCGATTGGATGGTTATGTTATTTTCATCTAGATTGCTCCATGTTCGTGTTCCTTGTCCGCTGAGATTATTTGTATCTATACTTACCGTATCTTTGTCGAAACTTATCGTGAAATCTATATTTGCTGGAGTTTCCAATGTCTCTGCCATAAAGATATCTACGTAGCCACTATTGGTTTTGTATGCTATATCTCGTCATTTCTCTATGATAAAATTTTGCTCTTGCAGTGACAATATGCTTGCAGTGAAAACGTTTGGATTATTGACTACATAAAAAATTCCTGAAGCCAAAAGTGCTGCTCATAGCAGTGTCATACTGTTTCTTCTCATCATAAGTAATATTTTTTTGGCAATCATTATTTTCTTCGAATACGATAAAATTTCCAGTAATGTACTATTCACAAAATGAATATGTTTTTGAGGACAAAAATCAACTGTATTTAGCTTCTATTGGTTGTAAGTTATAGATTATAAATTATGTTTTTCTCTATGGGGGCTTTTCGTGCCCCCAACCCCCACGACCAATCCCGCCTTGCGGGACTGGACAAAAAAATTTTACTTGACCTACTTTTCACGCTGCATTGTTACTAGCGGTGTATTTGTGTTACAATATAAGACAATAATTGTCTAACTATATGATAAATTACAATTCTACTTGTTCTTTCATGCTCGGTATCTCACAGGTGAAACCTATTTCTTCGAGCTTGGATTTAAATGCTGTTTGTGCGGCTCATTCTCCATGGACGATAAATGTTTTGGTTGGTGCTTTTGTAAATCCTTTTGCTCGTCTCAATAATTGATCTGCATCTGCGTGTCCGGAAAACCCATTTATCTTTTGTATCTCTGCATTTACATCGATTTCCAACCCCATCATCCTTACTTTTTTCTCACTTTCCAATATATATCTTCCGAGCGTTCCTTCTGCTTGATATCATACAAATAATAAAGTATTTTTTTTGTCCCAGAGTCCGTGTCTGAGATGATGTGTGATTCTTCCCGCTGTACACATACCATTTCCTGCTATGATGATGCAAGGGTCAGTATAGGTGTTGAGTTTCATAGAATCTTGCACACTTGCTGTACATTCCAACTGAGGAAAATCAAATGCATCTGGATATTTTTTCCTTGTTTCTTCATCAAATATTTCGGTATGTTTTTTGAATATCTCTGTTGCTTTGATGGATAATGGACTATCCAAAAATATTTTTTCTGCCGGAAATTTTCCTTCTTTGATAATAATATTGAAGAAATAGAGGAGTTCTTGTGTCCTTTCTACAGAGAATGATGGGATCAAAAGTTTCCCTCATTTTTTATACGTCTCTGTAATATATTTCACCAATAATTCTTCTTTACCTGCTGAGTCTTCGTGTTTTCTATCTCCATAGGTTGATTCAATAAAGAGATAATCTGCTTCCTGAATTATTGTCGGATCCTGTATTATCGGGGTGTCTCGTTGTCCTATGTCTCCTGAAAAAACCAGTTTTTTCTTTGTTCAATTTTCTGTGATGAAGAGTTCTATGTTCTCTGATCAAAGGATATGTCCGGCGTCGTTGAATTTCGCTTGGATGTTTTCATTCAGTTTTAATGTTTTTGTATATGCTATCGGGCTAAATAATTTCATGCATTGTATGGCTTCTTCTACCGTATACATAGGAAATCTTGGTGCTTGACCTTGTTTTGCTCTTCTCCTATTTTCATCTTCTATATTTTTTTCTTGAATCTGTGCACTATCTTCTAGCATGATTCCACAGAGGTCTATTGTTGCTTTTGTAGCATAGATTTTACCTGCAAATCCTTGTTTATATAATTTTGGTATCAGTCCGCAGTGGTCGATATGTGCGTGCGTGAGTAATACGAAATCAATGGTCTTTGGATCAAAAAGAAATGGCTCATAATTCAGTCTACCAATATCTTTTGGTCATTGGAACATCCCGCAGTCTACGAGAAATTTCGTACTTCATGTCTCAATGTAATAACATGATCAGGTAACGATTTTTGCTGCTCAGCAGAAGGTTAACTTCATCTCTTTTATAAAAAGATTAAAAGATTAATTGATTACGCCTGCCTGCGGTAGGCAGGGATTAACGAATTACGAATTAATTTAAACTTTTTAATAGTTATTGCTATCTTTTCTGATATTTTTGATGATTCGGCATCAAAGACTGCGTTAAGTTGCATTGGATTTCAGAAGGATAAAACATCTTTAATAACGTACGGAATCTTCAGCTATCTCCGTGATCACATCATTTTCAAAATTGTATAATCTGACAAAGGTTTGAGATGAAATATTGGTGTCTTGTGGCGTGATGACAATAAATGTCCTTCCTGAGCCTAATGGATTGTGATCTATCCATGTCCCATCGTTTGCATATAGTGATTTTTCTCCACTAGCGTTTTGTGAGGTAATGATCTTTGGTTGATGTGAATGGCCAAAGATGACGATTCTTTTGTCTGAATTTGGATTCAGAAAATATTGCTTTTTTGCTTCATCATCTAATGTTCTTCCACTACCTGCATTGATTATTGCTTGTATAGCTGGCGTGTGTATTGCTACATTATTGAGCTGTTGTCTCTGGTCCCAGGTATCTTGTATACCACTATAGAGTTTCATACTTATCATTCCGCCAGAAGTTGTTTGATAAGGTAGGATATCATTTATAGCATAATTGCCAGTAAATCCATCGATGTTTGTTACAATAATTTTTTCATCAAATGCATTTGCAATCGGATAGGTATTGAGTTCCTTATTCCATACATTCCAGTAGAGGAATGCTACTTTTTGATTGGTATCTCATGATGTGTTCGGAGTTATCTGTGGTGGCATATTTCTTGTGATTGTTGGGTTTTGCATCAAGTGAAGTACAGCAATTCTCGTGTAAAAATATCCTGGAGGTAGAATGGTTCCCGGAGCAATATCTTGGTTGGAGATCGGATCTGGTGCGCAGAAAAGATCGTAGCGATGTCAGTGCTCCATAGCTATCTTTGGATAATTGGCGGGTACATATGTCCCTAATCATTGCTGGTTATCCCTTGCTTGATGAATCCCTGGTAGTATACTATCCACGTTTTTTTCTGTGATTGTTAAATCATGATTTCCAGGAACATAGGTAACGAGAATTTTTTTCTCTTGTATGATAGCATTTAGCGTATCAATTATTCCGCTGTTGGTGGCTGCGATGCGTTGCATAAAGTCGGCTTGATCTTTGCCTTGATAGGTATCTACGTTGCCTGGTACAAACCATTCATCAAAGATATCTCCATTGAGCACAAGTTCTTTTACATTGGGAGATGTTGCTATTTGTTGTAATATCTTTTGCAGAGGAATACGATTTGCTTTGATCTCGGCATAGCTACTGTCAGCACCTAGATGAATATCGCCCATAACTACGAGCATATTTCTTTCATGTCCACCATTGCTAAAAGGACCTTTTGCAGCTGAATTACATCATGAAAGTAAAATTAAGAAAAATGCTATTGCTCATCATCATACAATTTTTGTAAAATTCTTCATAGGAGTATTTATGGGTTAAAAGTGTTATATATTTATCGTGGGTAGGATATTTTATCTTCGATATTTTTTTAAGCAACATTATTCTTAGAGTTCGTTTTCCGTAGATACTTTGATATTGTTTTTTTTCAAAAGCTCAGTAAAAACTCAGTCACCATCTACTAAAGTATGAGTAAATGTGCCATCATAGATTTTGCCAACGCCACATGAAGGCGATCTAAATTTTAATATTGCTTCATCACATTGGTTATCTTGTGCTATTTTCAAAGCCTTTTCTGCTCATGTAACAAAAGCATGACTAATATCTTTTCCTGAGATAGTTATTATCTTCCCATCAACTTTTTCAGCCACCTCTCTTGGAATTGACAGTCATCCAAGTACTTCTGGACAGACAGGAATAGCTTCCCCTTGTTGTACCCAAGCTACAATCTTTGGACAACTCACTGCTGTTCAATTATATGTACAGGGGATTCACGCTAAACAAGCACTAACGATTTTCATATTCTCTCTATAATAAATAAATAGTATTTTATTCTGCTGTATAATAAAATTTTTTTTACGCTGGTACCGATCTTACATATCCTTCTGTATTTTTTGATCGAATGTATCCAGTATATAGTTCTAATGGAACAAATGTGTAGGAGATTTTTATTTTCGGTTGCGAAAAGAGGAGTACTGATGCAAATTTCTTTTTGCGTATGATTTCTTTTGCTCTGCATGCATCTAGATCTCATGATAGTATTATTTTTTTGTGTTTGATACATTCCTTAAGAAGCAGTGTATGACAGATGTCTATATTTTTTATAAAAATGATGCGGTCATCTATATCCTCAAGTTTTTTTATCGCAGTTAAGCATAATTTTTCATCATCATTGTTGATAATAATCACTTGTTTGTTTTTATATTTTTCTATGTCTGTAATTTTTTCTATGACGACGGTGTCTTTAGCTATGGTTTTTGTCTCTGTAAAAAACATCTCTTTGGCTGCTGGATATCATGTGAAAATCAGTACTTTGACACCTTGTAAGGCTAGGTTTTCTATCAGTACCATAGAATAATGTGATCATCCTGTTTTACTTGGATAATGAATGAGTGCGGGAAGATCTTTCTGTGTGAAATGATGTTTTTTGTCTCCGAGTTTTAGTGTATTGATTTTTGTTCTCATATATATTATTATGAATAATTAAATGATAGGGTGTTGTATTCATCCGTATCGTAGACACAAACTCATGTTTCATCTCGCAAAACGAATTCGCTTATCCCTGCGTCCAGAGCCATTTTGCTGCAAATCGTGCAATAGGGTTTGCCTGCGTGAAGTGTTTTGCCGTCGTCATCGATGCGGATAAAATATAATCTTGATCAGATTATTTTATCAGGATTATCAATCAATGCATTCATTATTGCTCTTTGTTCTGCATGCACACAACAGGTTTTATCGGTTACTTTTTTGTTGTATTCATCTTTGTTGTTTTTGCATCTTCTTTGTTGCTCTCTTTCTCCTGGAGGACTATTGAATCCTGTACCGATGATTTCGTTGTTTTCTACAATCACACAGCCACAACGACTACGTTCACAGGTAGCCTGCAAAGCTATTTCCGCTGCTTTTTGGATGTACTCAAGTGCTTGTTGTTCTTCCTGATCGGTGAGGTATTTCATGGTGAATATGTATAAGTAAAATACATTAATTGTCTTGTTTTTTGCTATATAATTTATTTAGAAAATCTCTGGATTCTGTTAATCTCTTTTTGATGGTTTGTAGACTATCACCATGCTTAATCTTTTCAGGTAAAAAGCTTCCAAAACATGGTTGTATTATTCCATTGGGATTTATTCTTGTATATGCTATTCCTTCGGTACATTTTTTCTTATTCTTTATAGCACAGCATTTTGGTGAATAAAATCCTCTCGTTCTGATGATTATATTTATACTTTTATACATGAATTTATACATGAATTGTAGATTTCTCTGTTTTAAAGGTGTTTCTACATTAGGAATGTGTTTTGATAAATAGTCGACATAATCTACTACTTCCAATTGATCTGTTACTTTGCTTGGATAACTTGGTATCAATCTCAAATATATATTTTCTTTGTTGAGACTATTTTCATTTAACATATCAATCATCTTATTGAATTCTTCCCATTCGTTTTCCAATGTTGTAATAACTCTGTTGATGTGTATTTCGTTTGGTAATTTAGATAACTCTTTGAGTACTGATATTACCTGATCAAATACATCTATACCTCTCAAATACTTATATTGTTCTTTGGATGAACAATCGAGACTTATTCTGAATTCCAGAGAAGGATATTTTTTTGCTAAATCTATAATATCTTTATTTGTCGCATTAGTAGTTAAATATACGAGTAACCCTTCTTGATAACAGAGTTTTATCAGTTCTTCCATTCGGGAAAATAACATTGTTGGTTCTCCTCATGCTATCGAAATTCTTTTTACTCATAATGCTTTTCCTGTTATGATGATGTTTTTGAAATCTTCTAGATCTAGCTTTTGCTCTTGCTTATTTGTAGAGTTTACTATGCCTTCTTCGTAGCAGTATCTACATTTTGAATTACATTTTTTTGTGATAATCAGACGAAGGGTATCGTTTGCATTATCTATATATTTTTTTAAAATATCTCCTTTTTCAAAAAGTTGAATTTGTTTTTCCATGATTGTCTGATGATCATTCATGATCTATTAGTGTGAAGATTTTAAAAATAAAATATATAAATACTTTGCTTTATTAAAACTTACTTTACATAACTATCAGTATACGAAACATGACAGCTATATCCGTTTGGATTTTTTTGTAAATAATCTTGATGTTCTTCTTCTGCTGGATAAAATTTTTCTAATTTTTCCAATGTCGTTACTACGGGATCTTTCCATTTTTTTGATGCATTGACGATGTCAATAAAATTTTCCCCTTCTTTCTTTTCTGCTTCATCTGTATAAAAAATAGCTGATCTATACGAAGAACCGATATCATTGCATTGACGATTTAGTGTTGTGGGATTGTGAATCTGAAAGAAGAAATCTAGGAGTTGTTGACGTGATGTTTGTTCAGGATTATATTCTATTTCTACTGCTTCTGCGTAGCCTTCATGATTTTTATAGGTGGGGTTTTCACTCTTTCCACCTGCATATCCTATGGTAGTATTTTTTACGCCTGGTTGTTTTCTCATCAGTTCTTCCATGCCCCAAAAGCATCCGCCTGCCAAGACTATTTTTTTGGTCATAGTGTCTTGGAGTTCAATCAACACTTCATTGCGTGTCATCCGTGGTGGAGTCCATGGTGCATTATATCATGCATAGGAAGCGTTTCCTTGTATCATAATTCCATCTGTATTTAATTTTGAAAGTAATTTTTCTTGCATACGTTTGATTTTTGCCTCGGACCTATACCAGGAGAATTTCATTACGGCATATTTCTTGGTAGGAATTGTTACGATCTGTATTCTCGGATCGTTTGGTGTTGGTAATGTTTCAAGCGTATATCCGCGTGGCATACCAAACGATATTGTCTGTGAATTGCCCTCGGTCGTTGCAATTACGGGCGCTGTCATAGAAATACTTTCTGATGCATTTTTTTTCTCTGCGACTACGGGTGCTGTCATAGAAATGCTTTCTTTCTTTGTATTTCCGCCAAAAATATATCCAGCTAAAATACTAAAACCATTGTTCAATCCTCCCTGCACTGTAGTCTGTGCTACGATATGCTCTGGGTATTCTCTTATTTCGTAGCCATCCATACTCTTTATGACGGTATATTCCATTTGTTCGACGTTTGAGCCGAAAAATCCCCGTGCAGACCAGAGTCCAATAATGACGACGAAAGCGATAATCATATAGATCATTTTTTTCATATGTTGAAATTAAAAAGTAAATCAAATTACAGCATCGCTTTCGCTTTTTTCAAAATCGCTAAATCTCTTTGTTGTACTCTTTTTGCGGCTTCTTTTTCTCGTGATTCTGATTGTAGCAATACTATCGCTTCATCTATAGTTACTCGTTGTAATTCATATCATCTTTCTTGTTCTCATTTAGTGAAATTAGGTTTAGATTTTTTTATAACTCTTCCTATATAACAATACGATGTCTGTTTTCGTGTAGAATTGGATTCAATAGTTATACCTATTTCTTTTATAATTTTTGCTTCACATCATGTTTCTTCTTGAAGTTCTCTCGTCAGTGCTGCTTCTTTGTTTTCACCTATTTCTATTCATCATCAGGGAAGTTTGTGGTGTTTTTGTTTGGCGACATAGATGAGTGGCATCATATTATTTTCGTCAAAAATAACCCCCCTACATGCTTCTCTTACCACTTGTTCACCTGCATATACTTCTTCTGGTATGATAAATTCTTGTATGAGTTCCATAATAATAATGTTGAAATGTTAAAATGATGAAATGCTAAGATGGAATAGAATCTAATCTGTCTAAATCAATCTAATCCGTCTATTTTATTTGCTATGTTTTATCTTTAAAAACAATTGCAACAGTCCTATTACTAATCCTATAAAATTACATAACATCAATGGTATGGACCACAATAAGTATCCATATGTCATCCGTAAAAAACAGTTGCCGATATACATTTGCACCATGCCCCATGATATGTCTTTCATGCTTTTGGATTTAAATGATTTTATTATCTGTGGCAACATCAAAAATGTCCCTACCGCCGTTGCTAAATATCATATCACATCAGTCATTCAAAGCATGTTATGTTGTTAATTTATAAAATGTTCTGTAAATCTTTTAGAGATTCAATCTCAAAATTGCAATAGGTATCATTTTTTTTAGGCTTTTTAAAATAATTAAGCCATACGGTTGTAGCTCAGGATTTGTGTCCTCACTCCATATCAGATCGTCCGTCTCCTACGACATAGGTACTTTCAGGAGTTCCATGAAAATTTTCTAACTGACTAAATGATGATAAAAATACATCAGGATGTGGTTTTTTCTTTTCTACTTCGTTCGCGCTTGTGCTTGCGAGTATTATTTCTTCAAATCCAAAATGGCTAATGAATCTATCTATAAATTCTCTACATGCTCCAGAAGACAATCATATCCTATAATTTTTTCTATGTAGATATTGTAAGGTCTCATAGGTATGTGGCATAAGTTCTATTTCTCCTTTTTCCAATAAAGAAATAATTGTATTATCTTTTCCTTCCACAAATGCTTCTACTTCTTCTTGTGTAAAATCTATTTCTCCCTCAGTTAACACCTCTAAAATCCGTTCTTGTGGTGTTCTTCCTGCATATCTTATGCCAATGGATTGTGGATCGATGAATATTCATTTCTTTTTCAAAAAATCAGCTTCAAGTTGTTGATGAATCTTTTGTGTATCGGTAAGTGTCCCATCCAAATCAAAGACAATATGAATTTTCATAGGTACGAATAGTAAGTAAATGGTTATTTGCTACAGATATTTCGCTTTATATTTTCTTCATTTTTTTTATTATCATTCTTGCTCATTCGAAAGGATCTGTTTTTGATGTGTCTATAGTCATATCAAATGGAAATTTCATTTTTTCTATTTTTTCATGTTGTCGACGAGCTAGTCATCGAGCCCTATTTCAACGTATCATTTCTCTCTCATTCAATATATTTATAGGACAATGAATTTTTACAAATATCATTTTATATTTACTAAATTTTTTCTTAATTTTGTTGATATCTTTGTCATCTTTTATAACGTCGTCTACAATGACATCAAATCATCTTTCAGCAAAATTAATAATGATGTCGTTCATTATCTCTTTGAATGTTCATGAATGTTTTCCCGGTATGACTTCTGTGATATATCCTTTTTTGTCTTGTTTCTGCTTGAATGTATGAAGTACGTTGGATTTTTTTCAAAATCAAGCAAATTTACTGTCTATACTTTTGATAAACATATCTACAGAAATATTAATTATCGGTTTTTCATCAAGGAGTTGCAATGCTTGGATGATAGATGATTTCCCGCTGCTTGATGGTCCATTGAGATAGATAATCATGTTGTTTGGTTAGGTGATAAAAAGTTTACTATAAATACCTCACTTTATATTCCTTGTTCTATAGCTGTTTTCTTTTCTTTATTCTTTTTGATATAATGTCTATAATATCCAATGATTCCACTTATGAGAAATGATGCTTCGGTGATGACTCCCATAGGTGATCAAATGATCGCATTATATATAACAATTATTGATGTTCCACCCATCATAAATTTTCTCATCAATTTATTGTCTTCTTGAAAATTTCCAATGATAAATATGACTAATCCAATATAAATAATCAAATCTATAGGACTTTTATAGGTGAAAAATAATGAGATAGTATTTAGTCCAATAAATATAAATAAATATTTTTTATTTGTCGTAAAATAACATGTTATAAACCTTAAAACCGAGATAGAAACAATAACGCCGCCTGCTATTTGTCCTAATAAAAAATAATGAGTGCTTATTAAACTAGCAGAAACGATTAAACATAGAAAAGTGTATTCGCGTTTCTTGTATTGTAAACTCAAAAAATCGAATCCCATAGCGATCAACATTAAAATTTGCGAAATAATGAAGGGAAGTGTTAAATCGTGCATGTGTATTCTATTAAATAAAAATAAATGTTACTTATAGATATTCTTTTTATGTGTATTTCGATAATATCTTTCCATGATATGTTTGGCTCAGATTGTCTTCTCCTATTTCATTTTGTAGTAATCCGTTAATCATTTCTGTATTCCAATCAGCTGACCAGTTCTGTGATACCCACTTTATACTTTCTTTGATCTCAATCAAATTGAGTTTGCGAAGTAATTGTGGATCTGCAAATATTTCTGGAAACCTTGCTTTTAGTATTGGCAGTAAATAATAAAAATTCTTCCCTTTAAATCTATCAAAATCTTTTGTTCCTTCAACGAATTGTTGAGGATTGTCGATAAAACCGATAATGGATAATAATACTCTTACTTTTGGTGCTTTAAGCGAATAATCAAAATCTATCACAGCGGTTAATCTATCTCCCTTATGTAAAATATTGCCCATATGTAGGTCTCCGTGTACAAAAACTGATTCTGTTGTATCGAAAATAGAAATATGTTTTTTAAAATACTTTTCAATTTTTTCTATATCTTCTCCCGTGCATATGTTTTCTGATTTGATTTTGGCTACATAGCTATCAAAATCTTTTAATAAATATTTAGAGAATGTTTCAAAAGAATCTTTTTTAGTAGAATTTACTAATCCAAAATCTTCAAATGATATATCAAAACATTTGTCTACTACATCAAGTACTTGATTGAAAATAGTTCCTACATCTTTTTCGTTCATCTCGAAGATATCGTCCAAGAGCATATTTCCTTCCGATTTCTCCATCACAAGAACTTCGAAATCAGTCTTTTCAAAATTATCATAAGCAATTACTTTTATTATTGGTGATGTATTTCCTAAACGATCTGAAATTATTTTATTGGATACATAATCTGTTTCTTTGTGATTTTTATTCATCTTTATGACTAGATGTGGAGTGATATATGTTGCATTCATATTTCCTGCTCTAGCTTCTGTAATTTCATTACTTGTTGGTAGATTGGAAATGTTCAATATCTGTAAAACCTTTATTACTTCTTCAGGAGTAAATTTAGCAACACGTTGTTGATATTGTTGCTGTATCTCTTTCTGATATTTATCTGATTCTACATATTTTCAAGAAGTCATATAGGTGATTATTTTATAAATACTTGGTTTTATTTGCATTATGTTCTTCTAACGTTCTTCCATAATGGATATTTCCTTCCATATCATGGAGATAATATAAGTAATCAGAACTTTGTGGATTCAAAACTGCGTTGATGCTTTCTCGGGTTGGATTGCAGATTGTTGTTGGTGGTAATCAGCGGACTGCTCTGGTGTTGTATTTGTTGTTTGCATCGCTGATGTTTCTTCCGATAACTGCGGGGGTGCAGTTTGTGTATGATGTTTTCAATCCGTAACATAACGTAATGTCTGCATCGATTTTCATTCACATTTCTAGTCTTTTGAAAAATATTCCTGCGACGGTTGCTTTGTTGTTATTATTTCTTTCTTCTTTTTCTACAACGCTTGCCAGGATCATTGTTTTATATCGATTTGTCGGTTCGTTGACTTTGCTTCGTACTCTAGATTGAAATGTCTGTAATTGTCTAGTCACCAACTGTGTGATGAATGGTCTATTTTTGTCTACATTATAGGTGTCGGGATATAAAAACCCCTCTAGGGTTTTCAATTTTCAATTTTCAATTTTCAATTTTCAATTATCTAAAAATGGATAGTTTTTTTGTAGTTCTGCTATTATATTTATGTTCGTTACATGCGCGACATATTCGCCTGCGCCAATGTATCATTTTTTCGTCAAAGCTTGATCGATATCGTAGATAGATCGTCCTTCTAAAATCGTGACACGAATATAATCTTTTTCTGATCATTGGAGTATTTTTTGGATCAATTCCAACTTTGTGTATATTCCACTGAAGGTATAATTTCCTGCTTCGAGTTTGGAGAAAGAAATGTCTTTATGGGTAAAAAGATAGAGCTTCATACGGAATTTTTCCATCGTGCTAAGCTGGTTTAAAATTTTAGAGACATTTTCTCCAGATTCTATAGTTATTTCTGCATTGAGGGTAATTTTTTGCGTGAAGAGGTAGATGCCGAGGATGATGAGTAGGAGTAGTATTCGACGTCATAGTTTGAATTTCTTCTTTGGTTGGTTCATGGGCTGGTTTATCAGATAAATGGGAAATATGATAACTATATGATGAGTAAATTCAAATAGTTAAAATTTTTTAATTTTTTCTTTTTTTTAACAAATCCACCCCAACCCTCCTTTATCAAGGAGGGAGCTAGTAGACATTCCTCCCTTGATAAAGGGAGGTGAGGAGGGATTTGCTAAAATAAATTAAAATAAATCCTTTTTTAACTTTTTACTCTTGAAAAAAAAACATATTCCTGTATGCTATGTCCTGACAAAAAATTCATAATTTTTTTTTATTTATATAAACTGCATTACTATGTGATTATTTGGATGAAACAGCAAAAGGTACGTGTACTTTTTTGGTGAAGCGAAAGACCTCGGTAAAGATATACTTGGAGGTAAAGGAAAAAATTTAGCGGAAATGGTATCGTTATGATTGCCTATCCCAAGCGGATTTACTATCACAACAGAAACGTGTGATTTGTATTACAAAAGCAATAAGACGTATCCACAAATTGTATTGGATCAGATTGAAGAAGAACTTCAAAAATTAGAACATGTTATGGGAAAAAAACTTGGAGATCCTGTAGATCCTTTGTTGGTATCTGTAAGATCTGGAGCTGCTGATTCTATGCCTGGAATGATGGATACTATTTTGAACTTATGACTTAATGACGAATCTGTCCAAGGATTGATCGAAAAGACTGGCAATCCTAGATTTGTACGAGATAGTTATAGAAGATTCTTACAAATGTTCGGTGATGTGGTTTTAGAAGTTCCTCACCATGATTTCGAGCATGCATTACAATCAGTAAAAGATGAAAAAGGAGTAAAACTTGATACGGAGCTTGGCGTAGAAGATCTTCAGAAAGTAGTTTCTTTGTATAAAGATGCTATCAAGAAGGCAACAGGAAAAGATTTTCCAAAAAATCCAAGAGAACAATTACAGATGTCTATCGACGCAGTATTTGGTTCTTGGAATAATGATAGAGCTATTGTCTATAGAAGACTCAATGATATCAGAGGATTGCTCGGAACAGCTGTAAATATCCAAGCGATGGTTTTTGGAAATATGGGAGATACTTCAGGTACGGGAGTATGTTTTACAAGAAATCCATCAACTGGAGAACATAAATTTTATGGAGAATTCCTTATGAATGCACAAGGTGAAGACGTTGTTGCTGGTATCAGAACACCTTTGGAAATACAAGAACTTGATAAAATCATGCCTGATTGTTACAAAGAACTTGTAGAAATATATGAAGGACTAGAAAAACATTATAGAGATATGCAAGATATGGAGTTCACTATCCAAGAAGGAAAATTATACATCCTTCAGACAAGAAATGGAAAGAGGACTGCTGCTGCAGCTATCAAGATGGCAGTAGACATGGTAAAAGAAGGACTTATCAATGAAAAAGAAGCAGTACTTAGAGTAAAACCAGAACAGCTTGATAGTTTGCTTCACAAACAAATAGATCCAAATGCAAAAAAAGATGCTGAATTACTTACCAAATGATTGCCTGCTTCGCCAGGAGCTGCGGTTGGAAAAATCGTATTTACTGCGCAAGCTGCTCATGATTGGAATGAAGAGGGTAAAAAAGTTGTTCTCGTAAGGACAGAAACATCTCCAGAAGATATTATTGGTATGGTTGCTTCTCAAGGAATATTGACTGCGAGAGGAGGTATGACCTCACATGCAGCGGTTGTTGCTAGAGGAATGGGAAAATGTTGTGTTGCTGGAGCTGGAGAAATCGTTGTAGATGAACATGCTAAAACACTTACTATCCAAGGAAAAATATACAAAGAAGGAGATACTATTACCTTAGACGGATCAACAGGAGAAGTTTTTGCTGACGCACTTGCTACCGTAGACCCAGAATTGAGTGGTGATTTCGGTACGCTTATGACATGGGCTGACAACTTTAGGACATTATTAGTTAGGACAAATGCTGATACCCCTCATGATGCTGAAGTAGCGAGAAAATTTGGTGCACAAGGTATCGGACTCTGTAGAACAGAACATATGTTCTTTGCTGAAGATAGAATCAGAGCAGTAAGAGAAATGATTTTGGCTGAAGATGTTGCTGGTAGAAAAAGTGCATTAGCAAAAATATTACCTTTTCAAAAAGAAGATTTCATCTGAATATTCAAAGCAATGGCTGGACTACCTGTCACGATTAGATTCTTAGACCCACCTTTGCATGAATTCCTACCTCAAGAAGAAAAAGATATTGTTGAACTTTCTCAGATTATGTGAGTAGACCTCGATATCGTGAAAAAGAAAATAGAATCATTGCACGAATTCAATCCAATGCTTGGACATAGAGGATGTAGATTGGTAATTACCTATCCTGAAATTGCTGAGATGCAAACAGAAGCAGTTATCGCTGCAGCATGTGAACTCAAAAAAGAAGGTGTAGAAGTAAAACCAGAAATCATGATTCCATTAGTAGGATTCAAAGCTGAATTAGACTTCAATGCTGAAATCGTTAGAAAAGTAGCAAAAGAAACTATGGACAAATATGGTGTTTCTGTGGATTACAAACTTGGAACAATGATTGAAGTACCTAGAGGTGCAGTAACTGCAGACAAAGTCGCTGAAACTGCTGAATTCTTTTCATTTGGAACTAACGATCTTACTCAGATGACACTTGGATTCTCTAGAGATGATGCTGGTAAATTTATCAAAGAATATGTTGTTCAAAATATCTTCGAAAAAGATCCATTCCAGACATTAGATACAGAAGGAGTTGGACAACTTGTCCAGATGGCTGTCGACAAAGGAAGATTCACTAGACCTGATATCAAACTTGGTATCTGTGGAGAACATGGTGGAGATCCTGCATCTATCGCATTCTGTCATAAAGTTGGTTTGAACTACGTAAGTTGTTCACCGTTCAGAGTGCCTATCGCAAGATTAGCAGCTGCACATGCAGCTTTGAAAGCATAATATCAATGTGAGGAATGGTCGTGACTGTTCCCTACAAAAAATATAAAAAAAGCGTCAGGAAATACTCCTGACGTTTTTGTAATTCTGTCTAATTTGTTTCAACTACTGGTAAGGTGATTGTGTAAGAGAGCGTTTTAAACGTTCTCTCTTTATTGTTAGTTTTTATTTCCCAGCCACTGTCTCTATAGAGATGTATTGCTTCTTGAATAGTTCTCTTAGAGAAAAAATGCAATCCAATTATTTGTTCACGTTCCTCATTACTTCTTCTCCCCCAGGTTAACTGGAAATATTCTTTTGGCGTTGTTTCCATGCATCCACAATACATCTTAATTTCTTTTTTTTTATCTCTTGTAGCCAATTTTAAGGCACGATTTATTTCTGGTAGTAGATCAGAAATGTTGCCGTATTTTTTTCTTTTTATAAAGTTGATGACCTGTTTTTTGTATAATACTTCATTTTCTATTTGCATGTTTTTTGTTTTTTATGTGTATTGGTGTATACATATTTTCTTCTAAAAATCAATCTTCTTCGGTTTTTTTGTTACAGCAAGGTTAAGTTGTCAGTAGTACCCAAAAATAGAAATGTCACCTTTTCTCTATGGGGGCTTTTCGTGCCCCCTAACCCCCACGACCAATCCCGCCTTGCGGGACTGGACAAAAAAATTATTGCTCAATCCTGTAGCTTGTACGTGATAGGCTCTATTTTTTCACGCTGCATTGTTACTAGCGGTGTATTTATGTTATATTATAAAATAATAATTATTCGATATAATCGAATAGTCTATATAATAAGATAAAACTGATGATTTCATTTTTTAGAAAATTACTGACATTTCTACTTTGCTATAACACTTTTTTGTTTTTTCTCAAAAAAACCAATCCTTAGATACAAGAGTTGGTATATGATTATTTTATTCAAGATATTTCCAGAAATGAAAATATCTCCTGAAGTGTACGACTGATTTTCCCTTCAAAACACGTACTGTTGTCTATTGTTCGTAAGTGAGGATGTTCACTCCATACTGCCTTAGTTTTGTCATCTACAATTCTTGCTTCAGCAATGCTTTCTGTACGAGTATGATTATTTTCCAATGTATAAAATTCTTCAGCTCCATATGCTGCTGTACTTAAATGGATAACAAGATCATATCGTTCATCTCGTACTTGTTGTCGAGTATATCCATTGTCTTGTAAAATCTTATCAAAATCTGTTTCTGAAATATATGCCTGTCCGTCTATTATTCCTCGATCACATAATATTACTACGTTATTGTAGTTGTGTTGTTCCGCTAAATTTTGCATAAAATCTTCTTCATCGATTTGGCGAAGTAGGAGTTGTTCTTGAAATTGATATAATGAGATTCCTTTTTCTGAAATTTCTATCCCTGATTCGAAAAGTCTCGTTGCCATCTCTTGAGCAATAAACACTTTCCAACCTTTATCTTGGATCTTTGGAGTGATTTGTTTGATGATTGTGGATTTTCCTCCACAAGGTCCGCCGGTGACAATTATTTTTACGATTTTTTTCTGTGTGTTCATATGTACCTCCTTGTTTATGTTGATGTATACTTGTATTTTCAGCCCTTTTTTATTTAGGGTATAGATATGTAAGGTAAAATCAAGATATAAACTGATTATTTTCACGAAAATATATAAAAAAAGCGTCGGGAAATACTCCCGACGTTTTAGTAATTATAGATTTAATTAGTCTGATTTAACATTGTCATGATATCTTTCAGTACAATAACTGATCGAGGATCTTCTATGTCTTTCAATAATTCATACAAAACTTCATGATCCGATTGTGTTTTTTTCGTCAGATATAATTTTTCAAAACACATTTTTTTGAATGTATCAAGTTCCTCCTTTTCTTTTTCATTATCTCCATCATATCTAAACCTTATATCCATATATGATGATTCATGAAATAATTGTAACCAAGAATCGAAATTCCCTTCGTGTTCTCTTATGAATTTTAAAACAAATTTGTCTGCTCTATAGTTTAGATCTTCCCATTTTTCTTCTTTCTCTTTGTCCTTAAGTAGTTTTATCCATTCTTCCAATGGCACATTCAATGCTTTGATTTGATTCAGTGCGTTATTAATTATATCAGAACCATCCAGCCAAAAAACACATACTTTGAACCAATCTAGAAAATGATTGGTTGTTTTTGCTATTGCTTCAATTTCTTTAATAGCAAGTTTTCTGGCATAAGGAGTTAATGCTTCCGTTTGTATTTTACACCAATCGTCAATTGATGGCTTAAACTCTCTCATTTTTTGAAAGACAATATCAGCTTCTTTGTTATCGTCATCTACTATGTTATAGAATATTGTATAACAATCTTCAAGATTTTCTGCTTTTCCCACCATTTTTTTGAAATCTTCAAAGTATTCTTCAAGACGATTTTCATCATACGGATCCATTGAATCATATATAGAAATTATGTTCATGTAATCATAAAATGCCGTTGCCTTTTTTCTGAGTCTTTCCATATATTCTCTACATGTTTTATCACTTGGTTCATCTAGTCCATCAAAAATCTTGATAATGATGTCGCAAGAAAGAACCTCTTCACAAATCAGTAGTTCTTCCAATCTTTCTGCTGGCAATAGTTCGCTCAGACAGAATAGTTCACCTATAGTCATGTCTTTGGTCACTGGAGTACCTTGTAATATTTTTATGAACTGTTGTGAAAAACCTGCTTCTTTTAGTTGTTTTAATTTTTTTGTTTTCATATTTTTTTATTTTTTATGTGTTTATATTTCTATTAGAATTTTATTTTGATATATCGTAGTTATTTTGCTATACTTGTCAATCTTATTTAAATGAGCCATTGATATGGTCTTTTTTGTTATAAGACTTGACTTTTGTGTAATAATTGCTGCAATTGTGTTCGCTTTTTAAGAAACTGAGTATAATTGGTTAGTTTATCTTTCTAACCATTGTATATCCATGATCACACCTGATGTTTCTGATGTAAAAATGAGTTTAATACAAGATATCGTCGAAAAGAGGAGAAAGACCAAAGATGTAGCCACGATTCTACGTGTTTCTATGAGAACTATTCAGAAGTGGGTATGTAGATATAAATACGATGGGATCCAAGGTCTGATGCGCTCAAAGCCCTGACCGAAGGGTTGAGTCGCTTACAATAGAACCAAGGAAGAAACTGAGGAAATAGTATCTTTTCTATGAATGAAATATAAGCAGGAATGACCAGAAAGGTTAAGAATGAGACTTGATGAAAAGTATGGAATTCACATGAATCAAACGACTGTTTATAGAATTTTAAAGAGAAGAAATGTTAGATATCATAATGCTTATCAGAAAGAAAAGAAACAACGAAAAATGTATACATTAGAAATTCCATGAATGGAAATGCAAGTTGATACCTGGTTTCCTTTTGGTCGTCATAGGCAGTTCGTTATATATAGTGCGATAGATGATTGTACGAGAATGGCATATTCTAAAGCCTATGAAAACGCTAATACAGAAAACACAAAAGATTTTGTAAAAGAATTAATAAAAAGAATGCCATTTCAGATAAGGAGCATCAGAACTGATCAATGAAGAGAATTTTCAAAAACAATAACAAAATATCTTAGTGAATTACATATAGATCATATAAAGAATGAGGCATATCATCCAGAGCATAACTGAAAAATCGAGAGATATCACCTTACAGAGAATATATGAGAGGTAAGAAATCGACCATATTTAATTTCAATAGAAGAAGCAAATTACATGCTCCGAAATTGGCTATCTTACTATAACTATTGTAGGCCACATACGGGATTTGGGATGAAAAAATTGAGCCCGTGGGCTAAGTACCTGCAAACTAGGTTTAAAATGCGAACGTAACTCTGCAATAGCACAAAGACTTGACTTTTGTGTCTTTTTAGTTATATTTCAAAAAACAAAAAGTAGTAATCAAAAAAATTAAATTATGTCAGAAAAAAACTCAAAAAAAAAGTATATTTTTTCATTTCGTAAGAAGAAAAACTCATCATTGATTTCTGCAGCACGACCGACGAATTTACCACAGATTAGCCATGAAGGATTGAGTCATGCAGGGAAGCATCTTCTCTTGCTTATCCAACATGATGTAGATGGTACAAATATAAAAATTGCTCAAAAAGATGTTGTGTCGTGGGATGCTTTATCGTCTCATAATAAGTCTTTGGAGGAAAAAAAGAAGTGGATAAAAGAACTTTGTGCTATTCATCATTTTTCTCACAAAGAGCTTGATGATATCGCTCATCGCGTTTATTCCTTTGTGACTGAACATCAGCCTCATATGGTGATGATTGGCATATAAAAAATATTTTGAACTTCTGGGTTATCCAGAAGTTTTTTTTATTGCACATGAGTATTAAATATGTATTGTATATACTATGTGAACTTTTCTTGGACAAAATTTTCTTATTGATGCTAAAGTCAGAAGCTATATCGCTGATAAGATTTCTGCGTTGTACAAGGTATGCTGATGTGAGGCGTTGATAGAAATATGACCGGGGAAGGGTTCTATAACTACACTTATTTCACATATTTCGGAAAATTTCTTCGTGATTGAAAAAGACTCGACTTTCATTGAAAATTGAAAATTGAAAATTGAAAATTGAAAATTTGTCTTGGGTGATGTGCTTGAGGTGGATGTAGACAAATTATTACAAGAGAAAAAATTAAATACCAAAAAAACCTTAGTTGTAGGTAATTTACCGTATTATATCACTTCGCCGATATTGAGAAAGTTTTTTTGAAATGGTTTTCAAAATTATGCGGGCGGTATTTTTATGGTGCAAGATGAAGTAGCTCAAAAGCTCAAAAGCGATGCAAAGAAAAAATCATATTTACGACGATTACTCAATTACGCATATACTGTGACGTATCTTAAGTGAGTTCCTGGAAAGTGCTTCAAACCTATACCAAAAGTAAAAAGCGCTTTAATTGAATTGAAAATTAAAAATTGAGAATTGAAAATTGAACGAGATAAACTTATCGAGTTTTTGGAATTGTTTGCGCCGTTTAGTAGAAAAACGTTGGGAGCGATCCAAACGATGATCAATAAAAAGTCAGTATGTATGTTTAGTATTCCAGAAAGTTTAAAGAAAAAAAGATTGGAAGAACTGAGTTGGGAGGATTTGACTCTTATACTTAGTCTGTAAGGTCTTGTAAATTAGTTTATATTTATTATAGTATTTGATAGCTAATTTTTAAATCTTTTAATCTTTTAATCTTTTAATTTTTTAATTTTTTAATGTAATGAATGAGCGTATTAGTCTATAATGGAGAGAAATTTCAGAGAGGCAAACTGTGGTATCTAATATTCGCCGTCATTTTTGCTAGTGTGTTTTTGTTGTCTTTTCTCAATGATAATGTTGTGGGTGCGGTTTTGATCTTCTTTTTGCTCTGAGGATATTTTTATTATTCTACCATCAGCAACAAGGTTGTCAAAATGACTATAGAAAAAAATCAGCTTGTTATCTGAAACAAACTCTATCCTCGAAATTCATTTACGTGATATGTAGTAGAAATCCATTCAAAAGATCAGAATATAAAAAATGTTGTTTTTCTGACCCCAAAATCACATATAATTTACACATTCGATGATTCTCTTGATCATATTACCATGTTTTTGAGTGAACTTGATAGCTATCTTCCTATGCTTGGTGATTACAATCAGACCACTATCGAAAGGATGTCGAGAAAGATGAAATTATAAGCTCACTACGTTCGTGTAATGAACTACGTGTAATGAACTACGTGTAATGAACTACGTGTAATGAACTACGTGTAATGAATATTACAAATCATTACTGACGAAGTCTTCATTACATCACGAAGTGATACATTACAATTTATTAGTTATATAGTATCATGGTTTCTTCACATAGATTAGTTATTAAAGATGCGGCATGGCAGTTGATGGGAAGGATTATCAGTGCTTTGTTCTGATTTTTGACAATCAAAATAATGACACCATATCTTGGACCTTTGCAGTATGGAGATTATTCAACGATATTGAAATATTTCGCAATCTGGACAGCCTTGGCAGATCTATGAATTTATGTATTGGCAGTTAAACGTCTTGGACATATCAAAGAGACAGATAAAGATCCTGAACAAAAAGCATTAAAAACAGAATATGGACAATTCGTCGGTACGAGATTGATTATTATGTCCGTTATCTATGCGGTAGCATTGATTGTTGCGTATCTTTTGCCTGCATATACGTCTAATCCTTATCTTGTTCGATGATTACCGTTTGGTATGATTTTTTCTGCGAGTTTTATGTTTGCATGAATACAGCAATTGCCACTTCAGATTTTTTGGAGAATGGATCAATTGAGTCGATCGCTTATTACTGCTAGACTCTCTCAAATTGCTATTCTTGTCCCTGTAGTGTTCTTTATTTTTAAGGATATGAAATTTGATGGAAGCACTGTTTCCCTTATCGCTTTCTGTTGTATAATGTTTTCTGTTGTTGCAAGCTCTATAGGACAAAATTTAGAGATTCATCGACGTTCAAGAAAAATACTTCCCCTCAAAATAATTTTTGATCGAAAATTTACCAAAGAAATTATCATTAGAAACTGGCAATACGGAGTGTCTTATTATCTTAGTAGTTTTCATACGCTGATTGTGCTTCTGTTTTTATGATGGTTTTATCCTACGTCGTGAGGGCATGATTATACGGGTGTCTGGGCTTTGTCGCTCTCATTGATAGAAATTCTGCTTATCATACCTTCCGCTCTTGGAAATTCATTGCTTCATAAAATATCAAGTTATTCTCTGATTAATAAACGTAAAAGTATCGGTAATCTACTTCTGCTTATGTTTTTTATCTGATGAATCATCGCGGTCAATTTTCGACTTTTTGCTGATCAGATTATTCTCGTTGTTTCTGGTAAAGCGTTCCTCTGAAGTTTTGTTTCTTTGACTGCACGAGGATCCAATCAAGTGCTTCCGTTTTTGTGAATCGTTCTTTTGATGAGTTTCATCAAGCAAGTATATAATTATCTCTTTGTTGCTGTAGATAAACAAAATGTACTCTTGCCGATCAATTTGATCTGAGTACTTGTGGGTATTCCTTTATGAATATGGATGATACCAAAATACTGACTCTTCGGTTGAGCAATCACACAATTTACGATAGAACTTCTCTTTATGTTCGGTGCGATCCGAGTAGGAAAAAGAAAAAAAGTACAACCTATATTCTCGTTGAATATCTGATGAAAATTAGCTTTATTATTGATTCTTTTATCTGTAATATGATATGGTATTACGTTTTTCCGAACCATAAATATCCTACGATTTTTTATCGTAGCTATTCTCCTTAATCTCTTTATTGTATATCTTTCGCTTCCTATAGTCAAAAAAATTGCTAAAGGATTGACGGTAGATGAAATAGCCACTCCTGTTGATACTCTAGATATTTAATTGTTTGTAATCATTCTATGACAGTACAAAATCACACATCGTATTCTTCTTTACATGCTTTTTTGACTGCTGTCATTTCTTTTCTCAAAAAAGAGCAGCAATTTGCTGATAAAAATATTCAGAATACTATGTTCGTTGCTCTGCAGACTACAGCTCCATTATCTCATATTTCTGATCCGCATGATTTCACTGATGCAATACATGCGCTCTATGATTTAATACTAAAAGTCCTTCATTTTCGCAATCAGGATGATGATAAAAAATTAACTGATTTCGTTTCTTCTTTAGTGAGCTGCATCTCTAGAAGTAAACATATCTCTTCTGATGAAGCTATTGATGATATAGTGTCCTTTGCTGTTCAAACATTTTTCAAAAATATTTCTACTGATGGTATCCCTGATTTAGATCCTAGATGAGCATTGCTACTTTTGAAGTTATGATGAGTGCTTTCTGCTACTTTTAAATTTTCTTGACCTGTAGGTCGTGGTAAAGTGAGTAATTATACTACGTTTGATTCTGGTAATACTTGGTTGTATCTTGAAATCCATGATCGTTCAGTTTTGACCTATGAGAATATCGCTACCGCCACACAAAAATTATCCACACAAACATTGAATCTGACTAATCTTCAGCTTTGGCAGGATCGTGCAAAACTTTCTTCAAAATTTGTTGTGGATCATCATCATAGATATTGTCAGTCTACTTCTATCACGCGTATGATCTATGTTTTGTTGATTGCATTAAAAAAACTTTCTCCTACGGATACTACCTTACAACGTTTTGTACATTTCATAGATATGAGTGATGATATGTATTATCAATTGGCTACTATGGATGATAGGATTAGTCTGTGATCACTATTGGGCATACAAAGAGAATTGCTCTATAAGAAATTGATAGATATAGATGATATATATGCTTTATTTGTTCAAGATTCTTCTTTTTCTGGACTTGAACCACTCTCTGATCAACAATTAGATTTTGTATCTCATGGTCAACTATCATTATGCAAAAACGCTATCAAAAACAAGGCTGATGAGTTACAATCATGAACGATAAAATTTCTTACCTTAAAAGATACTCATACGTTCTATCATCACAAAACTCCGTTTCTTTGGCTCATTTCTGACACTATACCTAGAGTTTTGGATGTAACAACAAAACATGGGTATGGATTACTGCAACTTAATCAAAAAGCAGGGGAGATAAAACTCCACAATGTAACCTGATTTGATGAAGAATTTCTTGCTAGTTTGACTCATCCGGCTATCAAGGTTATGAAATGAAGAAATATTTTCATCAAAGCCAATGAAGAAATATCAGATGATGTCATCCAATCATGTTTGATAAGTTTATGATGTCCTATTGCTATTGTTAGCAAGATGATAGCTACGAGAATAGAAATTTTGAAAAATAAGAGATTTTAATTACTGTTTCTGTGTTGTTGGTAAAAAAATATATTCCAGATATTTTTTAGCTATTGCTATATTTATCGGCTTTTGCATAGCTGCATCTATAAAATGCGGTGACATATTTTTTTCTTCTAATAGTTTTTTTATCATTTCTTTGCTTTTTTCCAAATCTTCATCATTTCTTCCATAGGTTGTGATGTCTGTTTTTCCTAGACTATCGCATAAATACAAAACGCCTATTTCTGTCTGATATTCTGGATTGGTATTCCTTATTTTTTCACATTCATGTTTAAATTCTTCTGAATGTACATATTGAAGATTGTATCACTTTTCATTTGTTTTTACAGCGTTTCTTATTTTGCTCAATTCATAGTGAAGACCTATACAATCTGCGATATATATCATCTGTTTTTCTGTGAGATTATAGTGTTTTTTTATCAGTGGGTGAATACTTTTATTTTCCATAAAAATATTTTTTCCTATTTTTTCATGATCAGGATGAGTGATTATTTTTTCTCCATCTTTTATCTCTACTTCGCGGAGAAATTTTCCTATATCATGAAAAACAATACTGATTGCCATCAATTCTTCTTTGGTTTTATCATCAATGGTTTCTTGTAAAACAGCATCTACTTGTTCTCTTATGGGTTTCAATCGATTGTTTCTTTTGAAAAAATGTTCTACGGTTTTTTTAGTGTGTGTTATAATCCCAAATTCATGCCATTGTGGCTGATGTTCTTTTGGATCGTCTGGATTCTCCCTAAATGATGTATTTTCCATAGTATCGGGAATTATTTTTTTAGCTATTTGAGGGAGATATATATGACAATCACGCATCTTTTCCTGTAGATTCTTTTCTTTTTTATGTATATCCATAATCTCTTTTTTGGCTGTCATATATTTTTCTCGTACTCTTTCAAACGTAAATTCTGATTTTTTACTTTTCGTTGAGTATTCTAGCTTATTATCGCGAAGTATAATATTTTCCGTCGATAGGTAATCTATATGCAACATACGGGTCAGATAATATATTCCTGTTTTTATTTTTTCTTCGTTTTCTCCAAATTTTGAAAAAAGTGCCACTATTTTTTCTGGATTTTTTCGTTGTAATACATCAGTTTCCATGTGGTTTTCTATGATTTTTATGCATAATTCTATTTCTTCGTCATTTAGTTGATTCGCTTTCAATTTTTTCCTTGTCTGTTCCAATGCTGCTGTTGCATGTCCTATCATTGTTTGAAATAATCTTCATGAATGTATGGTCTTTATTGTTTGTGTTGTATTTATTTCGTTTTTAACCACTTCATGTTTTCCTAAATCATGATGAAAAATAATCTGTTGCAGGATTTTCTTTTCTTCTTTAGCTCATTCTTCTTGCTCAAGTATTTGTAATCATAACTTAGTATGTGACCATACATCTGGTCATTCTATATGGATAAGTGATGATATTTTTTTTTGTTGCATAGCATTTTGCAGTTTTTCTGGATTATGTATATTGTCATAAATGTCCTCGTTTCCTTTTGGTCGTTGTTGTGTTTCTTTGAGCGATATATAAGTATCTATATTTTCCTGTATAGGAGAAATACCAGCGTTTCAAAGTTCTTCAGCTGCTTCTTTTTTCTCCTTATCTGAATATATTCTTATTTTTGGCTCTTTTTCCTCCATAGTCCAAGAATCGTTTTATAAAATTTCGAAAATTGGTCATTTATCTGTTTTTTTTATTAATTTTACTTTGATTTTATCTCCTATAGGGAACATGTCTTTTATCATATCTTTTACAAAATGTGTTTGCAAAATTCATACAATATCCATGTCATCTATTTTTACAAAAATTGTATTATTTTCATTAACATTCTGTATTTCTGCATCAAATTTTCGTCCTATTTTCATTTTTTCTATTATGGCCATTCTTTTTTCCTGTGGCTTTTTAAAATCTATTGTCTCTGCTGTTGATTTTTTTTCTGGTGCTAGACTGAACCCTATTTTTTTATCTGGTGTTATGCTATTGACGATAACATCGATAGTACTTCATTCTTTATAGTTCGCTATATCTCCATTTTTTATCTGTGATATATGTAATAACCCAGATGTTGTACTATCTCCTTTTTTTATCTCTATAAATATACCAAAATCCGCTTTCTTTTTGATGGTTCCGGTATATCTTTCTCCAACTTTTACTTCTAATTTCTGAGTTTCTATTCCTCAATTTTTTTTAAATTGTGCTCTGATTTTTTCTTTGATTTCATTGTCTCATTTTAGTATGGATAAGAATTCTTCAATGTTGTCTTTGGTTAATTTTCCATGAATGGTATTTGCACTTTCTGTAACGAATGGACCGAATTTTTTAGGAAGATCATAATATGATCTGATAAAGATTTCATTATTTTTAGCGTGTATTTTACAAAATCAAAGTTTTTCTGATGCTAAAACAGCTGCCAAATCTTCAGCAAAATTTGATGTTCATTCAATATCAAAGATAAAACTTTGTTTTACCCCATTTTCTAATGTACAATACAACACATTTTCCTTTATTTTGTTATATCAGTTTTTTATCACACTATCTATAACATTAGATTTGTTTTTTAAAGTATGTAAAAGATCACTTTCTGTATATATTTTTGTTTTTCATTGTATTTGACCATTATATATTTTTATTTGTTCTGCATCTTTGTTATATATGGGTTCAAATCATGTGTTTTCTGGATTTTCGAAATAATCATAAATATCAAATACATTTAAGCTTTTATAATTTCAGAAAATAGTTGCGTGTATATATGCATAATCCATGCCTACCACCCTTTGCTTTAAACGATATGCAATATCTACAAAATACACAAATTTTTCTATCTGTTGTTGTCTGTCTTTTGGAATCATTCATTCTTCTTTAAGTATTTCGTAGACCATACGTGTAGATGATGTTGGTCCATCACTGTCTTTGATATTGTTGTTTACGGTAATGATAGTGTTTTTGAAAGGATTCTCTTTGTTTTCAAGAAATTTTCTTGCTTTTGTTTTTTTATGTTCGTCTCTGACTTCCAATCCATTATTTTCTCAAATTTGTTTTTCATTGATAGCTACTCCTTCTTCTACTTTATTTGTATTTCATTGTATGTATTGTGTTGTCAATCCTTCTTCTTCTGGAGAAGTTTTGATGAGATTGAGTTCGTGTAAGAGTACATATACTCATCTTCCATCAATATCTGAATTATTGTAATCTACTGGTCTTATTTTGTTTTTTTCATCAAATTTCGGCTTTCATGTCATAGCAGTAAGATTGAGTGTCTGTAATCATTCCTTGAGAAGATCAATTACTTTTGTTCCTCTTTTTTCATAAGCTTTTTTTGTTTTTTTAAATTCTTCCAGATATTTTTTGTTCTCTGGTTTTCCATTGATCATATCTATTTCTTTTTTTAATCCATTGTACATTTCATGTACAAATTCTGGATCTTTTCTTTTGTTGATGCTTTCTTTTGATGTTTCCTTATTATCTTCTCGTAAACTTCTCATTTGCTCTTCTACGAGGTCAATAGGTTTTTGTTTGTTTGTTTCTTTCATTTTTTTGCTTTAAAAAATAAATCATATAGTTATTATAACCCAAAATGTAAAAAAAAGCAAATATTACGAACAGATGATTTCGGATGATTATGAACAGATGACCCCGGCATACCGAGGGCAGGTTTCAGAGGATTAAAAATGTACATGATTTATATATTTAATAACTATATGGTGAAAACGTTGGCGATAGAAACTAGTTGTGATGATACTTCTGTGGGGATAGTTAGTTTTGACGGAGATACTTTTACGGTTGATTCGTTGTTGGCGTATTCACAAATCGCAGATCATCAGCAGTATGGTGGAGTTGTTCCGGAAATAGCATCCAGATTGCATTTTGATAAAATTATAGAGGTTATCAAAAATATTGGTTTAGACAAAATTAAGGAGGTTGACTTCATTAGTGTAACGGTACATCCCTGACTTCCTGGGTCATTAGTTGTAGGTAAATCGGTAGCTTCCTTGCTTTCTGCTTATTTCAAAAAACCATTGATTCATGTAAACCATATTTACTGACATCTTTTCTCGATTCTTCTTGAAAGAAAGCCATCAGATATCCAATTCCCGCTTGTTGTGTTGACGGCGAGTGGTGGTCACAATGATATCTACGTGGTAAATTCAACTAACAGTGAACAACTAACAACTAACAATGATGGTATTTCTTTTAATGAATTTGGTGGATATAAAATAGCGAAAGTAGGGTATACGTTGGATGATGCGGCGGGGGAGTGTTTTGATAAAGTTGCGAGAATGCTTGGTGGTCCATATCCGTGATGACAACGAATTTGAGAAAAGGCTTTGCAGTGAAAACCAAATAGTGACGTAGAATTTAAGCGTATATTTCTTTCCAAGGAGAACTTTGAATTCAGTTTTTCGTGAATGAAAAGTCAGGTATCGTTTCTTTTAAAAAAACTGGTAGAAGGTGGAAAGTGTAAGGTAGAAGGTGGTAAAATAGAAATTCCGGAAGAATTAATCTGTGATATTGCGTATGAATTTCAGGAAGCAGTTGTGGAAGTAATGGTGAAAAAGCTTGTGAGAGCTGGGATTGCTTTTGATGCAAAAACGTTGGCATTGGCTTGAGGGGTTTCGTGTAATGATAGACTTTGGGAATACTTACAAGATTATTGAAAATTGAAAATTGAAAATTGAAAATTTTTGAGACCAACGAAAAAGGTGTATTCAACTGATAATGCAGCTATGATTGGGTTGGCAGGGATATTGGAATATATACATGGGTAATTTTTTAAATCACCCTCACCCTCTTTAGCAAAGAGGGAAGGCTATTAAGCTAGAAACCTCCTTTGCGACCAAAGGGAATCCAGCGAAGTCGGATAAGGGAGGAAACGAAGGAAGATTCTAAAAAAAGAGGCCGGAAAATGCTGGCCCCCTGGATAATTGCTATTTATATTGTCTCAATGTTTTCTTAGAAAGATTGTATAATGAGACTTATGTTGTCGGAAGGAAGTTTTCCTTCTTTTTTTTGAAAGGTCTCTAATAGTCTTTGAGTAAATGTATGTAAATTTTCTTGACGTGTAGAGTCATTCCCTGTTAGCATCTCTTTGTTTTTGTAGATAAGGTCCTGGATATTAATTCCTGTCCTTTCTTCTTCAATTCCATCTGTAGATAATAAAATCGTTTTGTCTTTGAGATTTTTTATATCATATTTTCCTATATATATTATTGGTTTCAAAGCATTTGCATCAAAATAAGTATTTCCAAAAGGATTGAGTATCCGATTGTGCTTTTTTTTAAACTCATCTTCGTTAATTGTATTTTTTTCGTGGTTGATTTTTTGTAAGACTTCATAAATACTGTCTTGAAAACTGAAATCTTGTATGTCTCCGATATATAAAGGAGCATCATAGTTGATTTGTTGTTGGTTGATGTGTGCTGCTTTTCATTTTTTGTCTATCAGATAGATATATGAATCGCCCACTGACATATAATATAGTTCATTCATGGTTTGTATTGTTGTCAAAAATGTTGAAGCGCTGTTATCTTGATGATAATACATGTTTTTCAATGTTTTTTCTCTCAATATTTTTGCGTTGAGTAAAATAAGTGAAATAAAGAGCGCTTGCTCGATATTACTATTTTTTTTGAGCGTTTCATGTATAATTTCAGGATAGCATGCAATTATATTTTCTGCGGTCTCTTTGCCATGATGGCCGTCTGCTATCATAGAGAGAATCGCATTATTTGTCATTCTTTTTTGAGCAACTACATCTTCATTGATATGTGTATGTTGTTTGTGTCTTTCTTTTTTTCCTGGAAAAATACCCAAAACACTCTGATTATCAATTCCTGGTGTTATTGTTATTTTGTCATATTCTTGATGATCTGGTCAGAGTAGTATCATATTTTGGTGGAGTAATAAATATTTCCTATAATATATGTATTATATTTCAAAAGTCAATCTATATCTGATAGAGTTTAAAAGTAAAATTAAAATATCCATACTAAGTGAAAATAAAAATATTTTTTCTCTATGGGGGCTTTTCGTGCCCCCAACCCCCACGACCAATATTTTTGCCAGGATGCAAAAATACTGGACAAAAAAATCCTTTTTTTCCGCTAGTAGGGCAATATCTCATATTATCTTCCTATCATGATGGGTTTGGCTTTATTGCTTGCATGTATATATCGAGATTGGATGATTTATTTTTTATTCTTGTAGGATACTTTGCTCGACCTACTTTTCACGCTGCATTGTTACTAGCGGTGTATTTTTGTTATGTTATAAGACAATAATTATTTGATACAATTAAATAGAAATTATTTTAAAAATTTGACTTAATGGACATTTTCGGGGAGATGACATTTCAAGAAAATATGATGAAATCAAGGGAATAATTTAACCTTCCAATAATTTGAATAATAATTTGATTTTCCTGTCTCTAGATAGTCAACAATGTACTCAAATTTTAGCTTTCAATGGTCGGAAATATCACTCTAACATATTTGTTGTATTATACATTCATAAATGTTCCTTATATGTAAAAAGTACATCTAAATTATTCTTTAAACTATTATAGGAACTCCTAATTTTTTTATGAGTATATCGCCAATTTCATTCATCACTATAAGATTTTTCTTTTAGAAAATCTC
>Ga0247842_10001683_pt1 | contig 35594 bp, 27 predicted proteins | sample LaCruzMarch2015__3_FD_192411 | JGI IMG/M metagenome (GOLD analysis project Ga0247842, IMG submission 192411) | Freshwater microbial communities from meromictic Lake La Cruz, Castile-La Mancha, Spain - LaCruzMarch2015_19m | ecosystem: Environmental > Aquatic > Freshwater > Lake | place: Spain...
TTCAAGAACGGTTTTTTTCAATATTTTACGTTTTTTCTTCCTGATCATTTTTCAGGTTCTGATTCTGAATCACATTAACCTGGGAGGATATATAAACCCCTATTTTTACATCTATTTTATTCTTCTCCTGCCATTTTCCACACCACGTTGGATGCTGTTGGTTCTCTCATTCATTTTAGGGATAGGTATTGATATTTTTACAAATACCATCGGGCTGAATGCGGCTGCTTGTGTTCTTATGGGATTTGCCCGTCCCTTTGTAATTTCTGCTATCTCTTCTGGTCCCGAGTCGCTCATCGGGGACACTCCATCTCTCAGAAACCAGGGGATGAAATGGTTTCTTTACTATGCGATAATTCTTGTCCTGGTGCATCATATTTCCCTGTTCTACCTGGAAATTTTCCGCATAACCGAATTTTTTTCAACTTTTATTCGAATCCTGTTAAGTAGTATTTTTACTTTAATGCTTGTTCTGATAAGTGAATATACGCTTGCCAGTTCAAAATAAAAAACCCGCTTCTTCGTGAAACGGGTTTTTGGAGGTTTCGAGCGGAGTCGAACCGCTGTACACGGTTTTGCAGACCGCTGCCTAGCCACTCGGCCACGAAACCAATGGCTTGGGGAGTGCAAAAGTACAAAAATTTTTTAATACGCACCAATTCATTTCTTCCATTGGGTTCTATAGCTTACCTGGAGCATTTTTCCACCCATCGGCGGATTAATCTTTGCAAGCTTGAGTTCAATGGCTGAAATAGCCGGAAATTCATTCTGGATAGCAACCATAATGCGCCTTGCAACATGTTCTAATAGATAGGATTTCTGTTCCATCTCAATTTTTACACACCGGTAAAGTCCGACATAATCAACAGTATCCCTGAGATGGTCCGATTCTTCGGCTTTGTCGGTTTCAGCATCAATACTAAGGTCAACAATAAATTTAGTTCCAATAATTTGTTCTTCTTTGAAACACCCGTGAAATGAAAAAAACTCCATTCCTTCTAATAAAATTTGGCCCATTGTTTTTAATTTTCAAACGGTGAAATTATCAAATTCCGATGAACTTGCTGTCCTGTTTTTAAATTGTAGTAAGTTTGCAAATTAATCTACTGCTCTGTTAAGGGGTTATTAACGATCAAATTTACCTCTTCCCGTATGACAAGGTGCAAAATAAATCGGATTTTATGGAAGAAATAAAAACTACTGAAGAAGAAAAAGTAAACCGCGCTTTAAATTTCATTGAAGAAATTATTGAGGAAGATATCAGGAATGGCGTCAACGAAAAACGTGTTCACACACGTTTTCCTCCCGAACCCAATGGTTATCTGCACATTGGTCATGCCAAATCAATTTGCCTTAATTTTGGTCTTGGAAAAAAGTATAACGGTAAAACGAACCTGCGTTTCGATGATACAAATCCCGTGAAGGAGGATGTGGAATATGTAGATTCCATAATGGAAGATGTTAAATGGCTGGGATTTGACTGGGAAGACCGTTTGTTTTATGCCTCGGACTATTTTGAGCAGTTGTACGAATACGCCATAATCCTGATTAAAAAAGGGAAAGCTTATATTTGTGACATGACGGCCGAAGAGATCAGCGAAACCCGTGGTACTCCGACCCGACCTGGTAAAGAAAGTCCATTCAGGAGGCGGCGTGTCGAAGAAAACCTTGATTTGTTCTCACGAATGCGTGCTGGAGAGTTTCCCGATGGTACCAGGGTGCTCAGGGCAAAAATCGATATGACATCTCCGAACATGCATATGCGCGACCCTGTTCTTTACCGGATTCTGCATACTCCTCACCATCGCACGGGAAACAAATGGTGTATTTATCCAATGTACGATTTTGCGCATGGTCAATCCGACTCCATTGAACATATTACACATTCAATATGCACCCTGGAATTTGAGGTTCACCGGCCTCTATATGATTGGTTTATCCGCGAAATCGGCATTTATGCTCCGAGACAAATCGAATTTGCTCGGTTGAATGTTACCTATACGGTCATGAGCAAACGTAAATTATTGGAGCTTGTCCGTGAAGGAAATGTAAACGGCTGGGATGATCCCCGCATGCCCACTATATGCGGATTGCGCCGTCGAGGATATACACCTGAATCTATTCGGAATTTCGCCGATGTGATTGGCGTTGCGAAACGTGACAATATCATTGATGTGAGTCTCCTTGAATTTTGCATTCGGGAAGATTTAAATAAGCGCGCAAACAGGCTGATGGCTGTGCTAGATCCAGTAAAGGTTATCTTAGATAATTATCCTGAGGATCTTGTAGAAGAGATGGAATCAATAAATAATCCTGAAGATGAATCGAAGGGAAAAAGAACTGTACCATTTTCAAAAACACTCTTCATCGAACGAGACGATTTCATGGAAGATCCTCCCAATAAATTTTTCCGCCTTTCTCCTGGCCGTGAAGTCAGACTTAAGTCTGCCTACATTATTAAATGTGAAAGTGTCATTAAAGACCCCAAAACTGGTAAAATTGAAGAAATTCATTGTACATACGACCCTATGACGAAAAGTGGCATGCCTGAAAGCAACCGGAAGGTCAAAGGAACTTTACACTGGGTTAGCGGGAAACATGCCATCGCAGCCGAAGTAAGACTTTACGACCGATTGTTCCTAAGGGAAAATCCGGACGAAAATGAAGAGGGAACAACCTACAAAGATTCCCTGAATCCCGATTCTCTGAAAATTGTCACAGCAATGATTGAACCGGCAGTAAAATCTGCACAGATTCTGGAGAAATATCAATTCGAACGAACCGGCTATTTTTGTGTAGATAAGGATACAACCTCTAATATGTTGGTATTCAACAGGGTTGTGCCTTTAAAGGATTCATGGTCCAAAGTGGAAAAAGTTAAATAAAACTTGATAATTTTGCAAAAAATGTATTAATTTTGCACCCAGATTGTCCGATGGTGTAACTGGCAACACAAATGATTCTGGATCATTAGAGTCTAGGTTCGACCCCTAGTCGGACAACAACGAGCCCCTGTAAATCAATAGTTTACGGGGGTTTTTCTTTGTAGGGGGACGGTAAAAGTCTTTTGAACGAGGTCAATTCTACAACAAATATGACGCTACCGATGTCTCAGGTCTTCTAAAGGAATGACGAAAAAAGTTACAAAAGGAATCTCGGATTATGTATTTACTTTGTATTATTAAGTTTTTCGATGCCAATGTTGATTCTTGCAACGAATTCTTTTTTTCCCAAAACATCCAAAAGATCCAGGATACCAGGTCCCTGATTAGTCCCGACCATCAATAACCGCAGAGGATTCATAAGTTGACCCATTTTGATGCCGGTAGTCGTAACAAATTCCTGAACCAGTGTATGCAGAGTAGCCTTATTAAAATCATCCAGCTTTTCTAATTCATTTAGAAATTCAGAGATAATTCCGGAAGTTCCGGATTGCCATATTTTTTTGTATACCGCTTCATCGTACCGTTCCGGACACATGAAAAAAAACCAGGAGGCTTCCCATAAATCAGGAATTAGAACCACCCGATCTTTTACTAAATGTATAACTTTACAAATATATTCTTCTGACGGAAAAAGTAAATGCGACTCAAGGTAGGGCTTTAGCATCAATGAAAGTTCTTCGTCAGATTTTCTCTGTAAATATTGGTGATTAAACCATTTAGCCTTCTCGGGATCGAATTTTGAGCCATGTTTTCCTACTCTTTCGAGTGAAAACTCTTCAATTAGTTCATCCAGAGAAAATAGCTCTTTTTCTGTTCCTGGGTTCCATCCGAGGTGAGCCAGAATGTTGACAACAGCTTCGGGTAAATATCCTGATTCACGATATCCGGAATAAGGTTCGCCGGTATTCGGATCTCTCCATTCAATTGGAAACACCGGAAAGCCAAGCCGGTCCCCGTCACGTTTGCTTAGTTTTCCATTCCCGTCCGGCTTCAAAATTAAAGGCAGATGTGCAAATTGAGGCATAATTTCCTCCCATCCGAAAAAGCGATAAAGCAAAACATGCAAAGGCGCTGAAGGAAGCCACTCTTCACCACGGATTACATGGGTGATTTTCATTAAGTAATCGTCTACGACATTTGCGAGATGGTATGTAGGTAAACCATCAGATTTAAAAAGCACCTTATCATCAATATTGGCGGTATTCACCACCACCTCTCCCCTGATCAGATCGTGCACAACAACATGCTGGTTTTCCGGAATCTTTATGCGAACAACATATGAAACTCCGGATGCAAGCAACTCCTTTACTTCTGGAATGGGAAGCACGATTGAATTTTTTAGTAATTTCCGTGTTTGCTGGTCATATTGAAAAACATGGTTTCCTTCTTCTTTGGCCAACCTGCGCATTTCCTCCAATTCGGCCTCAGTATCGAATGCATAATAAGCGTGGCCAGATTCAATCAACCGGCCTATAAACTCCCTGTATATCGCCGAGCGCTCTGATTGTCGATAAGGCGCATATGGCCCACCAAGTACTGGACTTTCATCAAATTCCAGCCCACACCAATCAAGAGACTCACAAATATATTGTTCTGCGCCGGGGACAAAACGGTTTTGATCGGTATCTTCAATTCTAAGGATCATGGTGCCTTCATGTTTTCGGGCAAACAGAAAATTATATAATGCGGTTCGAACACCGCCAATGTGCAAAGGTCCGGTTGGACTCGGAGCAAATCTTACGCGGACTTGGTCTGGTTTCATCTGAGGGTTTTTTGATTGTTACAAAATTAAGCTATTCTAACAATTCTGATTCTATCACCATTTTTAATATTCGTATTTTTGCATTGTACGTATTAAATGTATGCAAACAGTTAGTTATTTATAAAAGAGATGGCAGAAGAAAACATTCTGATAAACAAACTGGATGAGTTCATCCGAAAATATTATAAAAACAAATTGTTGAGGGGTTTCTTGTGGACATTCTCAATGCTAGCTGTTTATTATCTTATTATCATTACCAGTGAATATATATTAAATTTCAATCAGACGGGAAGGACAGTTCTGTTTTTTACTTTTCTGATCATAACTGTTTTTCTTTTTTCAAGACTGATTTTTTTTCCGATCCTTCAATTAATTAAGATTGGAAAGGGTATCTCTTATGTTCAGGCTGCTGTGATAATTGGAAATCATTTTCCTGAAATTCAGGATAAATTGCTCAATGCATTGCAATTGATTAAAAGTAATGAATCTGGAGAGGATCATTCCGAATTACTCACTGCAAGTATTGAACAAAAAACAACAGTTCTGAAAGTTTTCCGATTTACGACAGTTATTGATTTGCGAAAAAATTTTCGTTTTATCCGTTTTGCATTAGTGCCGATAGTAGTTTTTGTAATAATGGCCTTACTTGAACCAACAATTATTACCGATCCAACCTCACGCATTATTCAATTTAATAAAGCGTTTACCGGACCTCAACCTTTTAAAATTAATATTCTGAATCAGGATTTATGTGCAATGCAACAAGAGGATTTGGAGCTGCAAATCGAAGTTACGGGAAGCGAGATACCTAGTGAATTTTATGTTAAAACAAAGGACGTAACATATAAAATGATAAAAAAGAAGGGATTTGTCTTCTCCCATCTTTTCAAATCACTGCAGGAAAATCTAATTTTCAGTATTAAGGCTGGCGATTTCGATTCGGAGAAGTATGAAATCAGAGTATTTCCAAAGCCTATTCTGCTGAGTTTTAATATAGAAACAATATTTCCGGCCTACCTTAACAAACAATCGGAAATTACAGAAAATATTGGCGATATTATTATTCCAGAGGGGTCGGTTGTCAAATGGAGCTTTCTTACTAAAGATGTGAATGTGCTTCAATTTAGGTTAGGCAATAATGAAATCAAACTCAGGGATAAGCAAAACAACACCTTTTCCTATAATGCAGAGAATCTTCAATCTTCTACTTATTGTATTTCGCCTGTGAATGATAATCTGTTGAAGCCTGACTCTTTGGTGTATCGAATAACAGTTATCAGTGATGTCTATCCGTCAATTACGGTTTCAGAAACAGGTGATTCGGATCTTAATGGCACGATATTTTTTAATGGTGTTTTGAAAGATGATTATGGGTTTACAAAATTAACATTTAACTATAGTATCTTTTTTGCTGGTGACACCGCAAAAGCAAATGAATTTACTAAAAACATCCTAATTGAAAAAAACATTAATAATCAGCTTTTTTCTTATGCAGCTGACTTGGCAGAACTTATACCTTCGGCCGACATGAATATCAGTTACTATTTTGAAATATGGGATAATGATGGAATTCATGGACCAAAAAACACTAAATCTGAGGTGAAAATGGTAACTATCCCTTCATTCGAAAATCTGATAAAACTTACTGAAAAGAACGAAAAATTAATGAAAGATGAAATGATGCAAGGATTAAAAGAGTCTGAATTTATCAGGTCAACCATGGTTGACCTGAATAGGAGGATGATCAATCAAAGTTCCATTTCATGGCAGGAGAAAAAGAAAATTGAAGATTTGATTAAGGCAAATCAGGCAATTGAAGAAAAAATAAGAGAAACAATAAAAAGAAATGACGAAAACATAACAAATGGAGAAAAGTTCCTGGAAACCAGCGAGAGAATTACTGAAAAGCAGAAACAGCTGAACAAGTTGATGGAAGAATTGCTAACAGAAGATTTAAAACAAATGATTGAAGAGTTGCGGGATCTTCTTAAAAAGGTAGATAAAGAAAAACTGGGAACGCTCATGGAGAAAATGAAATTAACCAATGAGGAGCTTGAAACACAATTAGACCGCAATCTAGCACTGATGAAACAAGTGGAATTCGAGCGCAAACTGGAAGCCTTAAGCAAGGAATTGAGAAAGACTGCAGAAAAGCAAGAGAATCTGGCGAATGAAACTGGTAGGAAATTAACTCCAGTTGAAAAATTGCTTGAACAGCAAAAACAAATTAGTGAGAAAACAGATTCTATTTCTCAACAGATAAACGAATTGAAAACAGAAGGTCAGAAACTGGAAACACCTGCCGACTTGGGGAAGACGGAAATTAAACAAGATAGTATAAAGGAAAACCAGAATAGAAGCAAAAATAGCCTTGAAGAGAATAATAATAAGGACGCAGAGAAATCACAAAAAGAGGCGTCTAAACAAATGAATGATCTTGCTGACCAGATGGAGTTATCACAGCAGGAAAACGAAGAAGAACAACTTGGAGAGGATGCAGAAAATTTGAGGATGATTTTGGAGAATTTAATTAGGCTTTCTTACGAACAGGAGGTCATGATCGGACATACAAGAGTTATATCAAGAAGTGATCCCCGATTTCCTGAAATTGTTGTTAAACAACGAGAGTTTGGTGTGAAATTGAATGTAACTGAAGATTCATTAATTTCTATAGCCAGGCGCCAAATTACTATGCAATCTTTTGTTTCAAAGGAAATCGGAGCAATCAGGCAAAATATTGAATTGACCTTGGCGGCGATGGAGAATCGTAATATTAATGATGCCGTAGCTAAACAACAATACACCATGACCGCGATCAATAACCTTGCGGTCTTACTTAACGAATCTTTGGAGCGAATGAATGAACAAATGTCGTCAAGCATGCAATCAAAAGGTGGAAAAAAATCCTGCAAAAACCCTAGTGGTAAAGGAGGAAAAATGTCAGTAAAGGGAATGAAAGGACTCCAGAATCAAATTGGTCAGCAATTACAGAAACTTAAAGAAGGAATGGATGCAAAGAATGGAAAATCCGGAGGGAATAAGGCAGAAAACTATAGTCTGAATAAGGAAATAGCGAGACTAGCTGCCCAACAGGAAGCATTGAGAAATGAGATGCAACGATATCAGAATGATATAGGTTCAAAGGGTATAAAGGAACAAAGTGTTATAAATGAAGCAGTTAAGGAAATGGAAATGATTGAAAGAGATTTGATTAATAAGAATCTTACCCAGGAGACAATGCGTAGACAACAGGAAATTATGACTAGGTTACTGGAATCTGAAAAAGCGGAGCAAATTCGGGAGCAAGAAGAAAAAAGAGAAGCAATAGAATCAAAAAACCAAAAATTAAGTAACCCTGGGTCAAATTTTAAGTATAACATGAAAGGTAAAGCGAGCTTTGACAATATTCAATTATCTTTACCGGCATTGAGTTCGTTTTACAAAAACAAGGTAAATAGTTATATTGTGAAAATAGGAAACTGATATGAAACTGGATTACAGAGAACTGGTCATCACAGGTAGCAATGAAATTTCTAAATTGGAGAGATTCGTTGAAGAAATTTGTGACTATTATAACATAAACAATGAATACTTTGGTAATATTCTTTTAGCCTCAACAGAGGCCGTTGGAATATTATTTGCGTTGAACGAGGAGCAAGTTGAAGGAAAAATTTCCATTTCTTTTGACAGGAGCCCGAAGGGCCTTGTTTTTAAAATCAGGCTTGAAGGTGCAGGAGAAAGTTTGGATACTAGCGAAGACATTCTTGACATAGAAATAAGGAAGCATAAACTGGCAAGGGATATCTTTATTATTAAAGCTTTAACAGATGAAATTACAATTTCGGTGAATGCAAAAAGTATAATACTGGTATTTTATGTGTCGAGTATGAATTATGAGAAAGCACTTCAAAGAATCAATCAGCTGAAAGCGTATTGGACAAGAAGGGATGAAGTAAAACAAAAGAAATGATGAATAACATTCAGTTCTTTACTGAAGGAATTACCTATCGAATTCAAGGTAAAAGAAAATTGAAACGATGGATTATTTGCACTGCCGCTGAAGAACACAAAAGTACCGGAGACATTTGTATTATATTATGTGACGATAATTATTTACATAGTATTAATAGAGAATATTTAAAACAAAATACTCTTACAGATATCATTACATTCCCGCTGACGGAGGAAGAGAGTTTAATCGGCGGTGATATTTATATTAGTCTTCCCCGTGTAATAGATAATGCTAAAAAATTTAGGCAAAATAGACTTGAGGAATTCCACAGGGTTGTTATTCATGGAGTATTACATTTAATTGGTTATAATGATTCTTCAGCGAAGGAAAAGTCGGAAATGCGTGCCAAGGAAAATTACTATCTTGAAAAGCTGTTGATAACTTAAATCTTTTCTGGTCTAAGTACCACCATAAATCTTTATTTGTTTCACGTGAAACGAAAATATTAGTCTTCAGGAATGAACAAGTATGACATCATTGTTGTTGGAGCAGGACACGCAGGGTGTGAGGCATCAGCTGCAGCAGCCAATATGGGATCAAAGGTTCTTTTGATCACCATGAACATGATGAATATGGCGCAGATGAGTTGTAATCCCTCCATGGGAGGAATTGCTAAAGGTCAGATTGTTAGAGAAATTGATGCATTGGGAGGATATTCTGGTATTGTAACAGACAGGACGATGATACAGTTCCGTATGTTGAACAGATCAAAAGGACCGGCGATGTGGAGTCCGCGAGCCCAGAACGACAGGTTTCTTTTCTCAGCAGAGTGGCGAAAGCTTTTAGAGAGCATCAGAAATGTTGATTTCTGGCAGGATTCGGTTTATGATATAATTGTGAAAAATGGAAAAATCCATAGCGTTGTCACCAGTCTTGGAATTACATTTGAATGTAAAGCATTAATTCTTGCCAATGGTACTTTTTTAAATGGGAAGATACATATAGGCGAGAAAAACTTCTCAGGTGGAAGAATGGGTGAAGGTGCAGCGGGAAATCTGACTGAAAGATTGATGGATTTCGGATTTTTATCGAATCGTATGAAAACCGGAACCCCTGTAAGGGTAGATGGTAGGTCACTGAATTTCAAGAAAATGGAAGAACAGCCGGGAGATAAATATCCCGGAAAATTTTCCTTCACGAATACACCGGCAATAATAAAACAGCGTAGTTGTTTTCTTACGTATACAAGTTCTGAAGTCCATGACATTCTTAGAACAGGTTTTGATAAATCACCTATGTTCACCGGCAGAATTCAGGGAAGAGGACCGCGTTATTGTCCTTCGATTGAAGATAAAATTGACAGATTCGCCACGAAGGAAAGGCATCAGTTATTTATTGAACCAGAAGGATGGAACACGGTGGAATATTATGTGAATGGCTTTTCTTCTTCACTTCCGGAAGATGTTCAATTTAAAGCATTAAGAAAGGTTAAAGGGTTTGAAAAAGCGAAATTTTTCAGACCGGGTTACGCTATCGAATATGATTATTTTCCGCCGATGCAGTTGAATTTTACGCTAGAGACTAGGTTGGTTGAGAATCTTTATTTTGCAGGCCAGATTAATGGGACAACCGGATATGAAGAAGCTGCGGCACAGGGACTAATGGCCGGGATTAACGCACATCTTAAAATCAGGAATAAAAGCGAATTTATCCTGAAGCGTTCTGATGCCTATATTGGCGTATTAATTGATGACCTGATAACTAAAGGAACCGAAGAGCCATACAGGATGTTTACTTCAAGGGCTGAATACAGACTACTTTTGCGCCAGGATAATGCTGATCAGCGTTTGACACCTGTTTCAAATCAAATTGGTCTTGCCAGCAAAGACAGACTTTTAATGGTGGATGAGAAATACAAAAAGGTTGAAGCACTAATAGCGTTTTTAAAAACCGAAAGCCTGCAACCAGAACAACTCAATCCGGTGTTAATTGATATTGGGGAAAAGGCAATTTTACAAAAGCAAAAGGCGGCTTATGTACTTTTACGACCTAAGCTTTCATTGCATGACATGATATCCAAAGTTGACGCTATACGCAGGTTTGTTGATGAAGGTAATTATTTTACTGATGACATTATTGGCGAGGCCGAATTAATGATTAAATATGCAAGCTACCTGGAAAAAGAGCAGGAAGTAGCGGATAAAATGTTGACTCTTGAAAATCTTACATTAATTGCTGGCTTTAATTATTCGAAATTAACTTCTCTTTCACATGAAGCGCGGGAAAAACTGAACCGGATTCAACCACGCACCATCGGACAGGCATCACGCATCAGTGGTGTTTCGCCAGCTGATATTTCGGTACTCATTGTTTACCTTGGGCGTTGATGTTCCACGTGAAACACTTTTGCAATGAATGAAAATATCTTAATATGCCCTGTTTGCAGCAAATCGAACTTCTCCCCTTACCTTGATGTTAAGGATTACTTTTTAACCCAGGAGTCATTTTTAATACAACAATGCGTTTCGTGCGGATTCAGGTTCGTAAATCCCAGACCGGGTAAAGAGGAAATCGAAAGGTATTATCAATCGGCGGAATATATTTCTCATGACGCTGAAAAATCAGATTTAATCAGCAGGATTTATCGGATGGTCCGCAAGATTTCAATCCGCGGGAAGTATGCAATCGTACGTTGTTATTGTAAGAGCGGACAGATTCTGGACATCGGATGCGGAACCGGAGAATTTCTGAAATATTGTCATTCAAATGGGTTTGAGGTAAAAGGGATAGAACCCAATGAAAAGGCACGTGCATATGCAAGAACAGTAAACTCGATCGATGTCTCTGAAAAACCGGATTCATTGTCAGCCATGCATGGTTCATTTACCTGCATTACCATGTGGCATGTCCTTGAACATATTCATGATTTGAACGAAATGATCGTAGAAGTAAAAAAATTACTGAGTCCAAATGGAATTTTCATCGTAGCAGTACCAAACAGCAATTCGTGGGATGCCCTTCATTATGGGAAATATTGGGCTGCTTATGATGTTCCAAGGCATCTATATCATTTTACCAAAGATACAGTCTTGAAATTGGCCTCGAGACATGATCTGGAAGTTCGGAAAATATATCCTCAAAAATTTGATGCATATTATGTCTCAATGCTAAGTGAAAAATACAGGACTGGTAATACAAACTACTTTAATTTTATCCTGAATGGTTTTTGGTCAAATATTCTCGCCAGGAAACATAATTCGGGCCATTCCAGCCTAATATTCGTACTTTCGGCGAAAAAAGCTTAATTTTAAGCCTTGTGTTGCATGCATGGCTTGTTTTGATATAATGTATCAACCCGGGTCAGAAACACATCTATAAATCCCCGGAGTGCCCCGTGATATTATATTATTAATCAATAAATTAGTGAAATCAGCGTTAAAGTTTAACCGTAACTGGGGATTACCTGCACTTTTTGTGGCATGTCTGTTTTTCCTGACCCTATTTGGGATACGGCTATATTTGAAACACCAAAATACCCCACAGGCAATTTCAGAAAATTTTCAACGGGATTTTATTGAAACGGAGGAAGCCGCAAAACAGGGATTGGATTTTTTTGTCAGCCATTTTGATACCAGCAGCAGCGGGTTTCATTCTCTGGCTGAATCAAATGAATCTATTCCTGCTGGTGACGACATGTACCTGTTTGTTCATCGCAGGGATTCCCTGGTTTACTGGAACAGCAACAAGGTTATTTTACCGGAAAGATTTACCATTAAAAGTAAGGAAAAGCAGGGAGTCGTGAAACTGCAGAATGGTTGGTATGGTTTTCAGAACAAACAGACGGGAAGTCATGTGTTCACAATCATGTACCTGATAAAGAAGGAATTTCCTTTTCAGAATGATTATATCAGTAATGGTTACGCTGCCCGGTTCAGCATTCCATTATCGGTTTCAATGGAGCTGAAAAAAGGAAAATACCCTGTTTTTTCAAGAGCGGGATCCTACCAGTTTAGCCTGAACTTCTCGCGATATAAAGACAATCCCATCGTTCCTCCCCTCCTCATGTTTTTTCTATTCATTGCAGGATCATTGTTTTTGTTTTATTTTTTGTACCGGCTGTATGAGGCAATGGAATGGTTTGACTCCCGAAAGAATTTGATGGTACTGTTCTTTTGCATGGATATTATCATCCTGCGTGCCATACAATACTGGTATCGGTTCCCTGCTGAACTTACCAGTTCTGAATTATTTAGTCCGGCCTTATATTCATCAACAGCCATGCTCCCTTCACTGGGAGACTTTACGATCAACAGCATTCTGTTTTTTATCATGTGTTTAGCGGCATATAATAATTGTAGATTATATCCCCGCGCACTACAATTCATGAAGAAACGGACTTTGCCTGTCGCTTCATTTGCTATCTTCGTTTCTCTGACGGTCTTTCAATTTGTAGGATACCTGATTACAGATCTGGTGAATAATTCATCTGTATCTCTGAATTTGCAGAATATTTCGGGGCTTACTTATGAAAGCGGATACGGTCTGTTTATCATAGCCTTGATCCTGGTTTCATCCTGGTCTATCTCAGCAAAGGTGTTTCATGCACTTTTTTCGTTGAACTTAAAACCGAAGTGGCTGATTTTTTCTTCCGGGATTGCCTGTCTCCTTTATTGTTTGATTCACTGGCTAATCTTTGGTCAGATTGCATTTGAAATCAGCATTTTCTTCTTTCTTTATTTGGCTTCATACTGGTATTTGCATTCGAAAAAACAAGACCATTTTTCTGTTCAGCATCTCCTTTTTGTGATGTGTTTTTATGCTTTATTTGCGACATTTCTGTTAAATCAGGCTAATTACAGGAAGGAATCTGCAAAACGAAATCTTCTGGCGGTTAATCTTGCCACCAAAAGGAATCCCGTAACCGAGGTACTTTATGAACAATTGGAACGGAAGCTTATTGCCGATTCCCTGATAAGGAGTTACTTTGAACCATCGAAGCAAACGGGCATGAGCAACCAGGATCAATTCATTGATTACCTTCGGGGTCAGTATTTCAATGACTACTGGCAAAAATACAGCGTTCAAATAACTTTGTGTGATTCTGCCAAAGAATTACGGATTCAGCCACAGGGATACCTTGTGAACTGTAACACTTATTTTCGGGGGACCATAAACAGTTTCGGAGAGGCGACCCTGATGCCGAACCTGTATTTCCTCGATTATGGATTCGGCAAAGAATACTACCTCGCCCTTTTAACTGAAAGCCAATTCAATTTCAACACACCTGCCAGGAAATCTATTGTAATAGAGTTGAATTTAATCAATGCATACCCTGACCCGGGTTATCCGGGGCTTTTGATGGATAAAACCAGGATTGACATTCCAAACTTGTCCGATTATTCATATGGCTTGTTTCAAAACGGTCGGCTGGTTCATAGTGTTGGATCATACAACTACCGGATGGAGCTGGACCAATATCACAACTATGTAGCATCAGCGACTGCTTTCGCCGATGATCCGATGATTCACTATCAATACCCGGTCAACGAATCAAACTCACTGCTGATCAGCATGAAGGAAAGATCATTCCTGAACCTGATCACTCCCTTTTCATACCTGTTTATTTTATTTGCTGTCATAGCTCTTATCGGAGCCGGGGTTATCAATTTCCGCAACAACCGGCATGTACTTCCTAAGAGTCTTCGCAACCGGCTCCATCTATCATTGCTGGGGATATTGGTTCTGACCCTGCTGGTTATAGGTATCGTGCAGATTATCAATATTATTAATATCAATTCAAAAAAGAACCTCGCTAATTTGAGGGAAAAGGCCTATTCCATCCAGATTGAAGTGCAACATCGCTATGGTAATATGCCTGATATTCAGTATGAAACGAAAAAGGAACTTGGTTTTTTTCTAATCAAGCTTTCCAATGTTTTCTTTACTGATATCAATTTTTACAACGAAAGAGGAATTTTAATTGCATCCAGCCGCCCACAGATATTTGAGGAGGGATTGGTCTCGAGGCAAATGAATCCTGATGCTTTTTCAGCGCTGGTCGTCGAAGGAGGATCTGCTTTTATTCACAATGAATCAATTGGAACTATGCATTTTAGTTCTGCCTATTTGCCCCTGTATAATGAGCAAGGCAGTCTTTTAGGATATATTAACCTCCCCTATTTTTCGCGGCAGGATGAATTAAAAAGAGAAATATCCACCTTCCTGGTCACCTTCCTTAATATTTATATCCTGTTGCTTTTATTTGGTGTTTTTGTAACCATCCTCATGTCGAACTATATCACAGCCCCCTTGTCGATGCTGGCTGGGAAAATATCACGACTCAGGCTGGGTATTGTAAATGAAAAAATAACCTGGTATCATGATGACGAAATAGGTCAGCTGGTTTCTGAGTATAACCGCATGATCGATGAGTTGGCCAGGAGCGCCGAGATGCTTGCACGATCGGAACGTGAAAGCGCCTGGCGCGAAATGGCCAGGCAGGTGGCGCATGAAATTAAAAATCCGCTCACACCAATGAAACTCAGCGCCCAGCACCTTCAAAAGGCATGGGGTGAAAACGCGCCTGATATAGGCGAAAGGTTAAACCGGTTCACCCGTACCCTGATCGAACAGATCGATACATTATCGGCCATTGCCTCAGATTTCTCGAATTTTGCTAAAATGCCCGTGGTTGTAAATGAGCGGATCAACCTGGAAGAATTAATCAATTTTGTTTTGTCCATGTACAAGGACACCTCAGAAACCACCTATGACTTTCATTCTGAAATACAGAATCCGTACCTCGTTACCGACAAGGCGTTGCTTATCCGGATATTTACCAACCTGCTCAACAATGCCGTTCAGGCCATCGGTGACAAACCAGGTGGCAAGATAGTTTTACGGTTGTTTAATGAAAAAGAGGTATTTGTAATTACTGTAACAGATAATGGTTCGGGAATTTCTTCCGAACGGGCAGCAAAAATATTTCAGCCCGACTTCACCACCAAAACGGGTGGAATGGGTTTGGGCCTGGCTATCGTAAAGGGCATTATCACAAGCATGAAAGGTGAAATTTCCTTTACCTCGGCAGAAGAACTTGGAACAACATTCATTATTAAAATACCTTCTGATGCTTCGCATGAATAAAAACATTTTGTTAACAGTACCGGTTTTTTTTTCTGGTATCATATGCCTGATAATGTTATGTGGATCAGGATGTAACAGAAATAATGTCAAGGAATTATACTATAAGTTGCCTGACATGGCCTGGGCCCGGTTTAACTTACTTAGGTTTGAAATACCGGTAAATGAGGTTGAAAAGTCTTGGGATGTATTTCTATTTGCACGTTTTACACCTGATTTTCAATATAAAACTCTTGATTTTAATATGATCCTGAATACAGCTGCAGGGGAGGAACGGATCCATGAATACCAGATGCCTGTTAAATCGGCGGAGGGAACTTTTCTCTTTAATTGTGTAGGTGATTCCTGCGAAGGCACACTTTTATTGAAAAGGCAGCTATACTTATCAAAAGCTGGAATACTGAAAATTGAAATCGAAAACCTGACACCCCGCCTGGTTACCGAGGGTGTCATCGGAGTCGGCATCCGCCTGGTTGAATCAGGGAAGTAATGTCTGCGCGTGTTGCTTATCAAGGTGGAGTTGGTTGACCAATTCGTCGAGGCTGTTGAATTTTATTTCATCCCTGATCCGACACACAAATTGCACGGTCAGGGTTTGGCCGTATAGATCTCCCGAAAAATCAAAGAGGTTCACTTCGATCATCCGCACCTTTCCATCAATTGTCGGACGAAAGCCCACATTTGCCATCCCTTTGTAAACGGTATTGTTGAGCTTTATCATAACAGCATAAACCCCGTCGGCCATTAAAAACGGTTTATTGTCCAGGATTTCGAGGTTGGCTGTAGGGAAGCCAAGCTTTCGGCCGAGCTGATTTCCATGCACAACCATTGCCCGGATACCGTAAATGAAACCTGAAGGTTTATTTGCCTCGGGAAGGTCTCCCCTGGATAATGGTTCTATTACACGTGATGAATTTATCAGGCGCTTCATAATGCAGCAAAGCTACCGATAAATAACTCCGGTTCAGGCAAGTGGTTTGTCTTTTTTACTGAGCCGCTTGATCATGACGAGTTCATACACGGCATACACATAATGGGCCCACACACCGGCCAACATAACCAGCAGGGTGATAATCATCCACAGTGGGGCGATCGGCGTCCATAATTCACGTGAGGGTACCTCCGCCTTATAATATTGCTTGGGAACTCCCCAGTTGATCGTATTCCGGCCCTCTATAAAACCAAATTGATCATGTTCTTCGATTTTAGCAATCACAACAAGGTTTCCAAGGGTATCTCCCACTATTTCTTTTGGAAATTCCAGGGTTCCGGTTCCATCTTCTTCCAGGGAAATTTCTCCGATTTTCAATAAACTAAATAGCCGTGGGACATAAATGTGCACGGTTTCCTTGGCGATTGGAATCTCTTCCCCTTTCTCGTTTTTCTGGATTGCCGTCACTTTCATGATCCTCATTGAGTCCTCAATATTGAAGGATAGCTTTATTTTAGCAGGTTTAGCAATAAATGAGGCCTCGGCTTCAGGATATTTGTCAGTACCGGTAAACTTTGCCAGGTAAGATATCAGCCCATCCTTATCAGAGGGTAAACCGGCAATAAACACTTTGAAAACAGCATTACCCTCCTGGTCGGTTTTTGCTTTGCCTAACCGGGTTATGGTTGTTCCATTAGATGCTGTAAACTCAACCGGGGCATTTTCAAGCCCAAGTGTGAAATCACCTTTTCTGATACTCAGGGCTGCTGTTAATATAACTGTATCGGCATTGCAAAGGTAGTTGAGCCCCATTCGTGATTCAACGGATATATTTGTGGAATCTGTTGGTTCTTCGGCCTGTGTGAAAATTGGCCGAAGAAAAACAGAAACAAGGATCAATGATAACGCGAAAACTCTTTTCATAAGGACAAATTGAGTGATTCCGGTGAATAATTAAACAATGGCTTCTTCATTATGTTCTTCTCCCTGTAAGCCCGAAACCGGGACAATGGTAATGAACTTGGATGCCAGGGTGAACAGCAGTGCGAAAACTGCAACCCCTGCGGCTGTGAGGCTCCATTCAACCCAGGTTGCTGTGTAGTTCAGCCATTCGGGTCGTGAATCCTGGATAGGCAAATAGGGAGATTCAAGTGTTGGTACAACAATGATATACCGATTGAGCCAAAGCGCGATGATAACGACAATAGCAGTAATCGTGATATTGGTTATTGTTCTGAACTTGGCAATTCCAACAACGATAAGAGGCAGGAGCACGCCAACATAATTTGAAATGATAAAGGGCCAGTAAAATTCTTTAAAGAGCAACTGGATCAGCATTTCATCATTTTTTTCAGAACCATACCACTTGGTGAGGTAATCACTAAAGGTAAAGTAGCCAAAAAAGGCAGCCAGAACAAGCATGATAACCCCAACTGCCACAAAGTGTTTTTTGGTTATATATTCTTCGAGATGGTATATCCTTCTGAAAATCCACATACATAATATCAACACGGCACTTCCGGAATACACGGCTGCAATAACGAAGTAGGGACCAAAAATGGTACTGTGCCAGCCGGGTTGCAGGGTAACGCTGAAAATCCAGGCCAACACTGAATAAACGATAATTGCAATGGCGATAACCATTGCTGCCATGATGTCTGAGGCCCTGTTCAGTCGCTGTTTTTGTTCAGGTGTACCGGTATAACCGAGAGCGAGTAACTTGTAGAGTTTCTTTCTCCAGTTTGGTAACTGAAGAAGTTCGTAATCCCGGAGTTTGGCCAGGTCACGTAAAACGGAGAGGTAAAGAAAGATAAAGCATCCGAAAATATCGGTCGAGATGGCGATTACGTCCCAGGTAATGGGCGACTGGATTCTTCCGAAAATGACGAGGTAATGAAGTTTATCGAGCCGGCCAATGCAAAGCAGGATAAAACATGGTCCGATAAGCAGCGCAATGATGGTGATGAATTCGGCCATGCGGATGATCGGTTTACGCCATGCGGTTTTAAAAAGATGCAGGGTTCCCGAAATGAGCGCCCCGGCATAGCTGATTCCCATAAAAAAGATAAAATTGACGATATAAACGCCCCATACCACATTGTCACGCATGCCTGTAACTTCGTGACCATAAAATACTTGTGAAAAAAAGGCATAAATTCCCAAACCGATTACGGCAAGTAAGAAAACAATCCACAGATATCCCTGTATAGATGTCCGCTCGAGTTGCGGAGCAAACTCTCTCAATGGGTCTTTTCGAATTAGTTCCATGGTTACGGTTTATTTTTTTTACTGTATGGTGTTTCCTTATAACGATCAATAATTTCCTGGTCCATATCGGCAAAACCCCGTTCAACTTCAAACTGACGCTCAACAGGAGGCAGATAATAAACGCATGGGCGGGTACCAAGTGTTTCAAGATACCGGTATCCTGCCCGGTCGCTGATCAGCTTGCTGAACTGGAAGGTTTCTGTTCCATTTGTAACTGTATCTTCATCCACATCGCCAAAATAGATCACTCCCATCGGGCAGGCTGAGGCACAATAGGGAATTTTACCAACCCGGATCAGGTCGGGGCAAAAATCACATTTGGAAACGGTCCCTTCTTTGCCGGGGCTGCTTGCCTCAGGGGAATAGGGCTCTTTATCCTCATCGAATTCAGGATAATGCTTCCAGGCAAAAACTCGGGTTGAATAGGGGCAACCGGTCATGCAAAATTTGCAGCCGATGCAGCGTTCGTTATCGATCAGTACAATGCCGTCGGTGCGTTTATAAGTAGCTCCCACCGGGCAAACACTCACGCAGAGTGGGTTATCGCAATGAAAGCATGGTTTTGGAAACCAGTAAGGCGAGGTTTTTTCAGAGTCCTGTAAAAGATATACCTTTATAAACTCCTGGCTTTTTGGAAGATGATGACCTTTCTGGCATGCTTCCACGCATTTCCGTGCATTTTTACATTTGCCAAGGTCAATTACCATCACAAATTTGCGGCCAGGAATGCCTTTGTGCGACTCTTCGGTTGAAACACGGGGCAGTTTGAGTAAGCCCTTGTCGACCTCCATAATTTCGCCATCGGTTGTAAGAACTTTTACCTTTTCTCCGGTTTCTGTGGCCGTTGCGTCAACAAATGCTGCAATCAAACCACCACCAGCGGCAACACCAGCTCCTGCAATCAGTCCTTTTTTCAGAAATTGCCGGCGTGAGTTTTTCGGATCTTTATTTAATTCTTCTTCCACGTTCATTAATATTTAGTGAGATTCATGATAACCATTGATCATGCTTTTAAAATTGCTTGTCGGATTTTTTCCAATCGTACAAAAGTAAATATGAACACACATAATAATGCTGATTCCAAAACCTGCTGTGATGTGAAGCAGGTCGGTCAAATCAAGTCCACTGATTCCTAAAACACTGTAAAGTGTCATTTCCGGATAAAGAAGACCCCACCCCGAAACAATGACAAACGGAACGAATCCGTACATTAATACAACATAGGTAACCTGTTGGAGCGGGTTAAATTTGCTATCCTCATCTACGGGGAATGGTGCAGTTTCCTTCCTGAAAATCCCTATCGTGTAATAAAGAAACTGTTTTTTCAGACGCAGAAAAAACCCTTTTACCGATATGACATAATGTAAGCCATTGGGTGTAAAAAGATTGCCAAGAAAAAAGAATCCATAGCTGATCGTCAGAATAATTCCTGCTAAATTATGCACTGTTACCGCGGCATTGAATTTAACTACTGTTGAGGGATTGGAAAACTGGATGCTTAAACCGGTGATTATTAAAATAAGGCAGAGCAGGGCATTTGTCATGTGCCAGATCCTGACCCAGACAGGATACAAATAGAGTTTTTCAGCTTGATGGTTCATACGTTCAATTTATTTTTTAATGCGAAGAACCGCATGGATAATTATAATCAAAATTGTTAATCCAAAAATAACGAGACTAATGATATTCAGTGTGTTGCTTTTATCAGGACCGATAGAAGTGGATTCTCCCTTAAGCAAACCCACAATGATCCCTTCTTTCTGTATCTTTTCACTCACCTGGTACTTATACAGAGAAGCATAGAGAATGGAATTTTGTGAATGGCATGACTCGCATTTCCTGACCGCCTGTTTTTTTGATACAACATGATGGGCAACTACAAGGGTATCTTCATTTTTCGCATGGCATTCAATGCAGCGCACATTGGTAAAATGAGATGCCTGATTTGGCAACCACTCATGTTTTTTAAGGATGTTGGGTTTGGCCTTATCGGTTAGTAATTGATAATTTTTAAAATCTCCGTGACAATTCAGGCAAATCATGTTGTCATAGGTAATTGTTTCTTTCAGATTTTCATTTGAGCGGGCATTTATTTTATATGTGTGTGCATCATGACACATCCAGCATGTAAAGTCTTCATTGTGCTTTTCTGAGTGTACACTGGCGAGAAAGGCGGTATCAATTTTTTCAAACTCGAATTTGGCATATTTTTCATCTCCGCCATGGCAATCAATGCAAGTTGCAATTGCCTCCATGCGAAGGTTTCCGGCATGCGGGAAGGATTCATAATCTTCTGAATGGCAATCTGTGCATTTAAATTCGCGGTGGTTTGAAACATAGAAAACATCACGGTTCATTACCAGCTCTGAGAACATACGCTTTGTGACAGTTTTTTGTGATTCCGGATTTTCATATGTATATTTTGACTGGCCGTGGCATTTGAAACATTTTTCATTTTCAGCGGCATTTTTGAACTTTGTATGATCAAAACGGGAAGTTGTTTCCTGTTCGGGTTGGATTTTAATATTTACCGGGGAAGAGGTATCGGATGTTTTAATCATGGTGAAGGCGAGGAGGCACAACAACATCAACAAAAGTACGATCCAGGCGGGCCGGATATTTGCTTTATAAATCATGGTAATAATTGTAGGTAATTTATCGGGTTGGGAAAGAAAAACAAATGGGTGTTAACGGAGAAAACCCGTCGACACCCATTTTGTAAATCATGAAGGAAACATCATGCGGTTACTTTTTCATTGTGCGCATGTATGCAACCAATGCCCAGCGATCATTTGCATCGGGAATCTTCTTTTCATATGCGGGCATTTCGTCGCGGCCTTTGTTGGTGCGGTAGAAAAGTTCTCCATCGGTACCTGCCTGGAAAGCGGCGGAGGAGAAATCACCTGCAAAAGTTTTCAGAGCTGCAGATTTAGGACCATCGCCCAAACCTTTACTTCCGTGGCATGATTTGCAATGCTTTGCCCAGAGTTCTTTTCCAGTAGCAACATCAGCTTTTGCCGGAGCTTTCATTGCCTTGTCCTTATCGGGGACTGGCCATGCTTTGGCTTTTGCCTGTTGAGCTTGAACCGCATTATTAAACATGAAAAATACAGCAAGGAATGCAGCTGCCATAATTGTTGCAAATTTTTGTGATGTTTTCATAATTTTTGTTTTTTATTAGTTAAACATATTTAAATGGAGGTGAATCAGAATGTCCACAACCGTGTTATATTAAATCCAAGAAGAATGGCTCCATTGTAAGGATTATTACGGTTATACATCGCCGTTTCCTGCGGAACTAGTCCATTGGCAGCCGTCAGAAAGATCTGGAAAGCATGGGTGCTGGTCGATATTTCCACACCCACACCCATATTTGGCCAGGGAGCAGTGTTAACGTATGTAAAAACAGACTGAGAATAACTCAGCATGATGGATGTTTGCGGGCTTATTTTAATCTTACCTATCCCGGAAATATTTATGTTGTCATTAGTCATTCCATTTACATGGTTTGCGGTCATCTCATCAGAATCAACCAGGTTGTAATGTATCCACGAAATTCCTAATTGTGCTGAAAATTCTTTGCAGAACCTGCGGGCAAACATAAATTCGGCAAAATAGGAAAACCTATAGGAGGCCTTAAAAGTCTGGTCAAAAAGGGACCCAAGGTCTGATTCATTGGCGCCATTCAGCACACTTGCCTGATTATAGGTAATATAATCCAATCCATAATTCGTGTCATTTTGAATGACCTGATTGGCTATACTTCTTTGGAATGCAGTATCTGCCACAAGTGAATTGAAATCAAGATCTGACGATAATTTGTTATTCCCCAGGAATTTTTTATTACTTGCATTGAGCGCCACATTTCCAAAAAATGTGATAGTGAGAGGAAAGCCACCTTTACGTTGGCGGGCAATGATATACTTAATGTTAAAATCCTGCAGCATTTTAAGCTTAGTCGTTCCAAAGCCAACCTGAAGGTCTTTAGTAATGGTATAATTCAACCCGATACGTATGTTGGAAGCGCCCCAAATTCCATAAAGGTCTGACCAGTGTTCCTGTATGGTGCCAAAATCATGCTGTATTACAGCTTCCAGTGTTCTTGCCGGCGGTAGTGAAACGGTTTGATCTGCTATGAAATAACTGCTTTCAAATGCTGCTTTCTCCAAAGGTTTCTGAGCTGGTGGTTCCTGGATCGAGTCCTGAGCATTAACTGCGCCTAGACCGCTCATTATAAAGAGAAAACCGATTAAGAATCTTTTCATTTTACCCAAAATATATGTATGCATTTCGATAGATTGTTAAAGTAAATAATTCTATTAATTATTCTTTGCTCCCTGGCTGATCCACTTGAACACTGAATCTGCATTAGCCTGGGTACAATAGGTGGCCATACTTCCACCGGTAGCCATTTTCCTGTACAGGATGCTGTTTGCCGGGGCGCTGACAATAATCATGTCGGGCATATTCTTCAATGAAACATAGGATTTTCCCTCGGTTAAAATCGGGGCGACCTGTCCTTCGCCATGACATCTTACACATTCTGCAGTAAAGACAGGCTGGATTTCAACTGCGTAACTGATTTGCCCCGGTACAGGAGGGGGAGGTGGTGGTGATGGGGGATCAGGAACAATTAAATCCTTGTTACAGGACGAAAGAATAAAAATCACGGATAGGATTGTGATCAGTTTTTTCAACTTTCTGATTTGCATAATCAATGTTTTTTGGGTTGAACGATAATAAGTAAGTAATTATTGGTTTTTGACGTACAAAGCCGGTGAATTTTTTAATTGTAAAAAAGGCTTCAGGTTCGCTGAAGCCTTTTTCATGATCATAAGATTGAATTACAAACCAAAGTTAGGCAAGGCGGCAATTGTGTTGGTCAACAGGGCTGTCACATACTCGGTATTATGTATACCTAAACTGTATTCCCTCAAACAGAACTGGAAGTTGATAATGGCGCCCAATTGAACATTTAACAATTTGGGGAATTTTGGTTTTGCCAGGTTTGCAGCGCTTGTATTATAAGGGTCTCTCCAATATCCGGCAGGATTTGTTGATGAACTGTAAATATCCAGGTACCCATCATAGTTGTTGGATGTAATGCCCCACCAAAGGTTTGTTGCGGAGGCATCGCGGTGAAGAATATCATGTCCGAGGCCGCAGGCGTTGATTTTTGCTGCTAATGCATCAAGCAATGTTTTTACACCTGCTCTGGTATTAATCCATGTTGCGTGGGTTTTGCTTAATGGGTCAGCAGCGTGGCAATCGGTCACGTTGCAGCCATTAAAGTTCCATGTTGTACTGGATGATAGTGCAGCTTCTCTGGCATTTCTCACATTAAAGGAGTGTCCTCCGGCGATACCCGTCATAGGATCGGCCATGTGACAATCGGAACATGAAGCAGCGTTGGTGTGAGGTGAATTACCATAAGCCATGGTTCCGGTGAATTCAATGCCACCAACGCCGGCAACAACAGCGGCAACAGCTCCGTAGTGGATATGCATTCTGTACGATGGCTTGACATATTTGTTTACAGCACCTTCAGCGCTGTCATACATAACAACATTCGGGAAGTTTTTAAGTGAATCATAATTGAGCAACCTTCCAGCAGGATCATTTCCACAGGTCATCGGACGTGGCTGGTGACATCTTGCGCATAAATTACTGCTACCGGCATCTGCAGTAAGGTTAATTGTTTTAGCGCCGCCCCACATGGTCATGGGAACTGCAGAGGTTGAGGTAAGGGCAATATCTGATTCGCCATACGTTGTATGCAAACTGCTGTGGCATGTCCAGCAACCGATTTCACCAATCGCAGCATCTGGCGCAACAGTATATTGGTTAACCCATTTTCCGCCACTAAAAAGGAACTCGGCAGAGGTGTTATTCTGACAAACATAAACAAGTCCTTTTTGTTCATGACAGGGAGCACACGTAGTATTTCCTGCTTCTTCGAAAGCGGCGGCGCCCCATGAATGTTTTGATTGCTGAAATTCAACAGCGATCCGGTCTACCACGGTAGCCGTATGGCAAATTTTGCATGTTTCATTTGCATCTTTACCATTAGTTCCATTAGTTCCGTTTGTTCCATCTTTACCGGCAGGACCAGTCAAGCCCTGGGGCCCTTCCTTGGTGCAGGAGGTAAACATCAAGCATGCAGCCACGATCATCAATCCGGCAGCGAAAAAGAATTTTTGTAAATTTTTCATACTCTTACAGTTTTTGTTAATAAATACGTTTATGCAGCTGACAACTTGTGCAAATTGTTTCGGGAACAAAAATATCGAAGATTATGACCGGCACTGTTTATAAGTTGGTGAGATTTGTTAATATATTAACTGATATATCTCAATTCTTCATTGACATATATCAATCCATCGATAAAACGGAATGTGCCTGTGGAAATCAAAAATCGACAAAAAATAAAAAAGGGTGAAAAAACGCCGTCGTTGTGAATTTGTTATCAGCCGGTTTCGCTGATCTGGCGCAGTTGTTTTGTATTCAGTATTTCCATTGTATTGCCGGATGTTGTGAGAATACCTTCTTCTTTAAATTCTTTTAAAATCCGGATGGCGCTTTCTTTCGACATCCCTGAAAGATCGGCCAGATCCTGCCGGGAGATGGTCATTTCAAATGGATTCTGGCAATAAATTTTGTCGGACAGATAAAAAATAACGTCGGCAATCCTGCCATGCATTTGTTTTTGTGTAAGGCTGATTACCTGGTCGAAGTTAAAAATGGACTGGAGGGAGACCCGTTTAATGAATTCCTCTGCAAAATCAGGGTTTTCCCTGATAAGTTTCTTAAAAACGGCAACATCAACCAGACAAGCAGTACAATCCTCAACTGCAGCAGCGGAATAATAATGGCGGTTATCAACATAGATTCCGGGACCGAATATATAATCAATTGGTTTGATCAGGGCCAGGATCAGATTCTTTCCATATCCTTCAATATAAATTTTTGCAAGGCCTGAAGTGACACAAACGAAATAGGGGGATGGCGTTCCCTGTTTAAAAATGATTTCACCTGCTTTGTAGTTTACCTGGAAACGGCTGCTGTTTATTAATTCGACCTCCAAAGAATTTAAACTATTGAAAATGGAAGCTTTGCAGTTGCAATCGGCGCAATTGGAAGAATGATGTATTTTATTTACCATCGGGGATGGCTGCCAGTGCCAGTTTTTAGATCAGCAGACAAAGATAATACTAAATTGATATAAAGCAATTTTATCAATCATTTTTATCAATCGTTTAATTGAGATATATCAACAATCAAGAAGGTTATTTGAACCAAGGTATTGTGCAATCTGAACGGCATTGGTGGCGGCTCCTTTCCTGAGGTTATCGGCGACAATAAACAGGTTCAGCGAATTTGACTGTGATTCATCGCGACGGATTCTTCCAACCAGAACCTCATCTTTCCCTGCTGCATCGAGGGGCATCGGGTAGATATTCTTTTTTACATCATCGCGAAGCAGAATCCCGTATGTTCCGGTTAAAATGTTCACAATGTCGTCAACTAAAAAATCATGTTCAAATTCGAGGTTCACAGACTCAGAATGGCCGCCCATTACGGGAACCCTGACAATTGTGGCTGTAATCCGGATTGAATAATCATCCAGGATCTTTTGGGTTTCATTAACAAGTTTCATTTCCTCAGAGGTATACCCGTTTTCCTGGAAATTACCCCCGTGAGGAAACAAGTTAAGATCGATCGGATAGGGGTAAGCCATCTCGCCCTGTATTCCTTTTCGCTCATTTTCAAGTTGCCTGACTGCCTTGGCGCCTGTGCCGGTGACTGACTGATAGGTTGATACGACAATCCTTTTTATTTTATATCTGGCATGAAGAGGGGCCAGAACAAGAACGAGCTGGATGGTTGAACAATTTGGGTTGGCTATAATTTTATGATGCTTTGTTAAAACAGAGGCATTGATTTCCGGAACAATCAGTGGAATTTCAGGATTCATACGCCACGCAGATGAATTATCGATAACAGTTATCCCGGCGGCGGCATATCGTGGTGCCCATTCCAGTGAAGTGGCTGAACCGGCAGAAAAAATGGCAACATCTGGTTTTTTTTCTATTGCCTGCTCATGGGTGTGAATATAATAACGATGGTCGTTGAAAATGAGTGGAATTCCTTCCGATTTTGGGGAGGCAACAGGAATAAAGAGATCCGGATAAATTTTTCGTTCACCGAGCACCTTCATGATTTCCCTGCCAACCAATCCGGTTGCGCCTACAACAGCCAGTTTCATATGTTAATTTTTATTTTTTCGGGCCATATGGAATAGCCATAAATTATCATTCACAGTTTGCATGAACGTTGTGCTTATGGACATTTCATCTAACAGATGTTCTGCAAAGATAGGGGAAAATCAAGAAACAGATTAACTGTAAAGTTGATGATCCGGCTGGAAAGGATTTTTATTAACACATCAACGACCTTTTTCAAATTTCAGGATTAAGCAGAAAACTATGATATGAAAACTTTCTTTAACAACGTTTTAAGAACTGGTTGTTTTATTTGCATTGTTTCCATTTTTAACAATGCCAAGGGGCAGGTGACGGATGATTTTTCCGATGGCAATTTCACTGAAAATCCAGCCTGGACAGGTGATGCGGCTCAATTCGAAATCAATTCCACAAAGCAACTGCATTTACATTCAACAGCGAGCGATACAGCTGTCATGGCAACCCGAAACAATCATGTGAAAAACACTGAATGGAGTTTCTGGCTGAAACTGTCTTTCAACACATCGTCGAATAACTATGCAAGAATCTATTTAGCTGCTGATACGCCGGCATTGCTCTCGCCGGTAAATGGTTACTATTTACAGGCAGGAGGAGCGGATGATTCTGTTTACATCATGAAACAAACCGGTAGCGTTGTTGCAAAGTTGTTCAGTTATAAATGCTATAAAATGGATAATTCAACAAACACCCTAAGATTTAAAATCATTTGTGATGAATATGGAACATGGGAGGCAAAGATTGATACAACGGGAGGAAATAATTTTTATTCCGACGGCACTTTTTTTGACGATTCATTCCAAACAACAGGTTGGTTTGGATTATGTTGCCGTTACACCTCGAGCAATGCGACTAAATTCTATTTTGATGATTTTTATGTCGGTCCTGTTATTCGCGACACAATGCCTCCTGGTATCCTTTTGCATGAGGTTCTGACAGAAAAAACAATTCGGTTGACTTTTTCAGAGGCGCTTCAAAGCCCGGGTGCTGAAGCCCCGAATAACTACTTGATATTTTCAACCGAAACCAATCCTGATTCAGTCTGTTTGGATGTTTATGAACCAGCTGTTGTTAATTTATATTTTCATGATTCCGTTGCATTGTCAATATTTGATTCCTTATTTATAAGAAATGTCCAGGACTTGTCAGGAAATTGCATGCGTGATACGGTTGTACAGATTTGTTTTTATAAGCCAAAGCCATATGATATCCTCATACATGAGATTATGGCCGATCCTGATCCCCCGGTTGAATTACCGGATGGTGAATTTATTGAACTCTATAACCGAACCAGATTTCCCATTAATTTAAAGGACTGGAGTTTTAAATATGGTAGCTATTTGAAAATTTTCCCGCCAATAGTCATTCAACCAAAAGGTTATTTGCTTGTAATGAAAGACTCGGTGTATCTTTCTTATGGTGCCGGTGCTTTCTTATTTACATCAGGGACTTCATTGTCGAATGAAGGAACAACACTGGTGCTTAAGGATTTCCGGCAACATGTGATTCATTCGGTTTCCTATTGTCCTGACTGGTACCAGGGTTCATTCAAAGAGGAGGGTGGCTGGTCGTTAGAGATGATTGATGTATCAAATCCCTGTGGTTGTGCTGAAAACTGGGGCGCTTCTAAGTGTGCCACTGGCGGCACTCCCGGTGGTGCGAATTCCATTTGTAATGACAACCCTGATTCGTCAACCCCGTTTGTACCGCAGGCAGTAATTTCAGATTCCGTTACAATGCATGTTTTTTTTTCAGAGCCAATGGATAGTACATCTTTGCTTTCTCTGACCAACTGGAACATTGGTTCCATTGAAAATCAAACTGATGGAATGGCAAACCCAATAAGTGTGGTTCCTGTATCACCGGATTTTTCTTCAGCGAAACTTGTTGTGGGCGAAATTTTTGAAAAGAGAACCACCTATGTGCTTAAAGTTAAAGGTAAGATGAAGGATTGTGCCGGAAACCAGATTGATTCCAGTATAATGACCCGTTTTGCAATTCCGGATACTGCAGCTGCTCATGATATTGTTATAAACGAAATATTATCTGATCCGGTCAGCGGAGGGTCAAGATTTGTTGAATTATACAACCGTTCAGAGAAAATCATCGATTTACAATCCCTTGTTCTTTCCAGCAGTGACACACCGGAGGAATTAATTACCGGTGCGATGCCACTGATGACGCGTGGTTATCTGTTATTTCCAGGTGATTACATTGCAATAACCTCAAGCCCGGAAGATATTTGTGAAAAGCATCATTCCCCTGATCCGGAAAAAATTGTGAAGATGAGCAGCTTTCCGGTATTTGGTGATGATACCGGCACAATGATTCTTGCAAGAAAAGACGATTTGACTGTCATTGACAGGTTCCGGTATGACCCTGATATGCATTACCCCTTATTGGTAACCAGGGAGGGTGTTTCATTGGAAAGAACGCATCCCGATATGCCATCGGAAGACAGAAATAACTGGCATTCGGCAGCTGAAACAGTCGGGTTTGCCACTCCGGCTTACAGCAATTCACACAGAGTTATAGTGAAAGAATCGGATTGCGAGACAACCATTGAGCCTGAAATCTTCTCGCCTGATAATGACGGTTACAATGATTTACTGAATATTGTTCTCCGGATAAAGTATCCTGATTGTGCTGTAAACATAACAATATGTGATCCCAGGGGACGCGTTGTAAAAAGATTGATCAACAATGTTTTAACTGGCAGTGAAGCAGTTTTCACCTGGGATGGTATTACGGATGACCGCAGAAAGGCATTGCTTGGTTTTTATATTATTCTCATTGAAATAATTAAACCTGACGGAATGGTAATCAGGATTAAAAAGACAGCTATTCTTGGTGGACGGCTTTGACGAGATCACTTTTCTGCAGATCATAAACGTATCACAACATAGCAGTTGCAATACAAGCTATACTGATTTTCACATCCGGTATGAATTGCAGGGCAAGAATACAAGACTCAAGCGTTGCTCCTGTAGTAATTACATCATCGACAAGTATCAAATGCTTACCCTTCCATTTTTCCGGATGATGCACCAAAAATATGTCATGTACATTCTGGTATCTGCCGAATCGTGATTTCCTGGTTTGGGTATCAGTCTCTTTTTTGCGTTCAAGTAAGTGATTGTATACCGGGATATTCATTGATGCTGATAATCCAATAGCAAACTGTTCACTTTGGTTGTAACCCCGTTGCATGTATTTTTTCTTATGCAAAGGAACCGGGATTATTGCATCAGCTGTGTTGAAACCATGGGCATATTTCAATGCTTCGCCGTAACGGGCTCCAAGAAAAATTCCGATCTCTTTTTTCCCTTTGTATTTCAATTGGTGTATCAATCGCTGAACCTTGTTCCCTTTATTAAAATAGAGAAAGGCTGAACCGGTTTCGATTGGCACCCTGCCCCAAAACAGGCGTGTAACGGGGTTTTCAAGCTGGAAATTGAATTTTGTTTCCGGCAGGTGGTATTCGCAGGAACTGCATAGTACCTCTTCTTTTTTCCATAGACTATTTCCACATCCGGCGCAAATTCTTGGGAATATGAGTGAAATGAAATCACTAAGATAGATCATGCCTGCCTGTTTTTGCTTAATCACCAAAACGCCTAAAAGGTAATGATGGCGGCGGGGTTATTTTTCAACAAAAATCCAATATTGAAAAAAATCACGTAGGTTTGACTAAAATTTAACCGGGAAATGAAATCCCATCCATTACTCGAAGTTCGCAATTTATCGGTCAGTTTTGTTTCAGATCACCAGAACTTAACGGTTGTAGATCATATATCATTCCGGCTGAACGAAGCAGAAACACTAGCCGTTGTAGGGGAGTCAGGTTCCGGGAAAACTGTAACGGCTTTGGCGGTTTTAAGACTGATTCCGGAGCCCCCCGGGAGGATATTCAGCGGGGAAATATTATTCAGGAGCGGGACAAATCAGGCAGAAGATATTCTTCATTTTGCAGAATCTGAAATGCGACAGCTCAGAGGACGTTCCATTTCCATGATTTTCCAGGAACCGATGACCTCGCTGAACCCGGTTTTTACCTGTGGTGACCAGGTGATGGAAAGCCTGCAAGGTCACATGGGTTTCAGTAAAAAGCAGGCACGTGAAAAGGTTCTTGATTTATTTAATGAGGTTAAACTTCCGAATCCTGCCGGGGTTTTAGCATCGTATCCGCATCAGTTATCCGGAGGACAGAAACAGCGGGTTATGATCGCAATGGCTATCTCTTGTGATCCTGCCATTCTGATTGCCGATGAGCCTACAACAGCGCTGGATGTTACTGTCCAGAAAACCATTCTTGAATTAATGAAAAATCTCCAGATATCACGAAACATGAGCATCCTTTTCATTACCCACGACCTGGGTCTTGTTCGCGGATTTGCCGACAGGGTTTTGGTAATGAACAAAGGCCGGATAATGGAGGCGGGGGCAGTTTCTGAAGTCTTTCAAAACCCCCGGCATACTTATACCCGTGGATTACTTGCCTGCCGCCCCCCGCTCGACAGGCGGCTAAAACGGCTTCCGACGATTGAAAATTATATTGAGGAAAAACAGGCCGATGCCAACCCGTCAAATACTTACGAAGAACGTCAGCTTGAGCATAAAAGAATATACCTTAGGGAACCTATTCTGAAAATTGAAAACCTTTCAAAACGATTTGGTTCCTTTTCTGCGCTTAAAAGAGCAAATTTCTTAGTCTTCGCCGGTGAAACACTGGGCATTGTCGGGGAATCGGGAAGCGGAAAAACAACCCTGGCCAGGGTTATTCTCGAACTCATTCCTGCTTCGGAAGGAAAAATCATCTATCAGGATCAGGACATAACACAACTGACTGCCGGCAAGCTAAAAAAACTACGCAAGGATTTGCAGATAATTTTCCAGGACCCCTATTCATCCCTGAATCCCAGGATGGCCATTGGCCCGGCCATTCTCGAACCCATGAAAGTGCACAATCTTCATCAGAATGATACGTTGAGGAAAGCCCGGGTGATAGATCTGCTGCAAAAAGTCGGATTAAAGCCGGAACACTATAACCGGTATGCCCATGAATTTTCGGGGGGACAACGACAGCGGATCTGCATTGCGAGAGCACTCGCTGTTGAGCCCCGGTTGATCATTTGTGATGAATCTGTTTCGGCCCTCGATGTCTCAATCCAGGCCCAGGTTTTGAATTTATTAAATGATTTAAAAAAGGATTTTGGCCTGACATATATCTTTATTTCCCATGACCTATCGGTGGTTAAATATATGTCGGACAGGCTGATTGTGATGAAAGATGGAAAAATAGAGGAAATGGGAGAATCTGACGAAGTTTATGCCAACCCGAAATCGGAGTATACAAAGGCGTTGCTGGAGGCGATCCCGGGAATAGGGTAAAATGGTAAGTTGGCAAGCTGAAAAGCTGGCAAGCTGGTGAGCGGGTGCAATGGGAACACGTGGCTGACGACAAATGGAGCAAATGGAAAAATGGTTAGCTGGTGAACAATCGGATGATTAAAGAGTGGAGAATGGGATATAAGTTTTCTTAATTAAAGAGACATGGTTAAAAGAAAAAGTTTAAGTGGGATTGAGAAGAATACATTTGTAAAATCGGTATTGGATATATTTTTAAATAATCCATATAGCAGTTTCAACTATAAACAGGTTGCCGCGAGACTTGGGATCAAAGACCGTGCAAGTAAAGACCTGATCAGCATGATTATCGGTCAGTTATTCAAGAACCAGGAACTTGCCATGAGTAAGCGTGGAAAGTACCAGATAAACCAGTTAAATCCCCGGTTTGAGAAAGAGGTAAAAACTTCGGTTCAGGGTACTGTGGATATGAAACAAACAGGCAAAGCATATGTAATCCCGGATGACAAAACAGAAGATGTATTTGTCGCTGCAACAAACACAAATCATGCCCTACACGGAGATAAGGTAAAGGTCTTCATTTTTCCAAAAAGAAAAGGTCATAAACTGGAGGGGGAAATTGCCGAAATTATTAAAAGAAATAAAAAGCAATTTGTTGGCACCATTGAGACCTCTAAAAACTTTGCTTTTCTCCGCCCGGATAATGCAACGATGCCGGTCGACATTTTCATCCCGATTTCAAAACTCAATGGAGCAAAGAACGGACAGAAGGTTGTGGTCGTCATAACTGAATGGCCTGTTCAGTCGGCGAATCCTTTCGGTGAAGTAAAGGAGGTACTTGGAAAACCTGGTGACGACCGGGTGGAAATGCAATCGATTTTAGCTGAAATTGATTTTCCGTTATCATTTTCTCCCAAGGCTGAAAAAGAAGCTGCATTATTCCCCGATTTAATCCCGGAAACTGAGCTTGCGAAACGAAAAGATTTCAGACCGGTTTTTACAATTACGATTGACCCCGAGGATGCCAAGGATTTTGATGATGCGATTTCGCTGAAGACCATGGATAATGGTCATTGGGAGATCGGGGTACATATTGCTGATGTTTCCTATTATGTTATACCGGGATCTGCCATTGATGAGGAGGCGGTTGAACGTGGGACCTCTGTTTATATGGTGGGTCGTACCATCCCGATGCTTCCTGAACGGCTATCAAATGGTTTGTGTTCTTTGAAGCAGGGCGAGGATCGTTTGTGTTTTTCTACCGTTTTTGAAATGGATGACCAGGGAAAAATATATTCAGAGTGGTTTGGGAAAACCGTAATCAACTCAAATCGCCGGTTTTCGTATGAAGAGGTCCAGGCTATTATTGAAACAGGCACCGGAGAATATTCATCAGAGATTGCCGTGCTTAATAAAGTGGCTACAAACCTTCGCGAAGAGCGTTTCCAGAAGGGCTCATTTAATTTCGAAACACAAGAGGTCCGGTTTAAGCTGGACAACCTGGGTCGGCCGCTGAGTATTTATCTACGGGAAATGAAAGATGCCAATAAACTGATCGAAGATTTCATGTTGCTTGCCAACCGCAAGGTGGCTGAATTTATTGGAAAAAAGAGGGAAAACCAAACTGTTAAAACCTTTGTTTACCGTGTTCACGATACACCCAACCCGGAGAAACTCGAAAACTTCACACTGTTTGTTGAGCGGCTGGGATACAAACTGAAAATCAGTTCGAAAAAGTCACTTGCCGACTCTTTTAACAAATTATTCAGCGATATCAAGGGAACAGGAACAGAGACAATGATTGAAACTATTGCCATCAGAACAATGTCAAAGGCCTATTATTCAACAAACAACATTGGCCATTACGGGCTGGCGTTCCAGTTTTATTCTCATTTTACTTCGCCGATACGCCGTTATCCCGACCTGATGGTGCACCGGCTGTTGTTCGATTATATGCACAAGGCCTCATCAGTCTCAAAGGAGGTTTATGAACCGATGTGTGAGCATGCATCGGAAATGGAACGTCGTGCGGTAGATGCCGAAAGGATGTCGGTTAAATATAAACAGGCAGAATATATGCTTGACAAAGTCGGTCAACAGTTTGATGCCCTGATTTCAGGCGTTAGCAAATGGGGTATTTTCGCCGAAATTGTGGGCACGAAATGCGAAGGAATGATCAGGCTTCGCGACCTGGAAGATGATTATTACTATCTGGACGAAGAAAATTACCAGATCATCGGACAGAGACATGGCTACCGGTTTAAACTTGGAGATAAACTGAAGATCAGGGTTAAGCGAATCGATCTTGCACGAAAACAAATGGATTATGATTGGGTTTCCTGATTCACGCCAGTTTTTTCCGCTCAACCAGATCAAAAAAGGCTTTATGATAAGTTTCGCTTACCGGGATATACTGGTCTCCGATCTTTATCCTGTTACGTTCAATTGATTCGATTTTATCCAGGGCGATAAAAAATGATTTATGAACCCTGCAAAACTGGGGCTCATGAAGTATTTCTTCCAGTTTTTTTGCATTCATCAGGGTCATGATCCGTCTTGTTTTCGTAACAATCCGCCAATAGTCTCCCATTCCCTCAACATAAAGGACATCGTTGTTTTCAATTCGTTCCATCCGAGTTTCGGTCTTAACGAAGAAAAATGAGGCTTCTGCCGGTTTGTTCTTATTGTTTTCAGGTTTTGCACCACCCACATCAAGCTGCATTCTTTCAAATACTTTATTGACTCCTTTAATGAACCGTTCAAAGGATATCGGTTTCAGCATATAATCCACCACATCGAGCTCGAAACCCTGGATTGCATATCGTTCATAAGCAGTGGTGAAAATTACGAACGGCCTATACTTGAGGGCATTCAGCAATTGGATACCCGTAAGTTCCTCCATCTGGATATCCAGAAAAATAAGATCGACCTTGTTTGAACGGATGTACTCAATCGATTCAATGGC